>Ga0207954_1000345_pt1 | contig 15231 bp, 12 predicted proteins | sample CryBogmetaGMA0M_FD_184547 | JGI IMG/M metagenome (GOLD analysis project Ga0207954, IMG submission 184547) | Freshwater microbial communities from Crystal Bog, Wisconsin, USA - MA0M (SPAdes) | ecosystem: Environmental > Aquatic > Freshwater > Lake | place: Crystal Bog, Wisconsin, USA | collected... | reverse complement strand
GTGGTGCGGGCCTGCCGCTTCTTCGACAGGTCCATCGGCATCGTCACATTGACGTCGTACTGCGTGGGCCCGCCGGGATGCGCGTTGTCGAAGGTGCCGTAGGGGATGAACTGCGTGTCCATGTAGATCAGCGGATTGGTGCGGAGCCCGGCGGTGAGGATGTCGGCGTCGGCCTGCGTGAGTTCGTGCCGTAGGGCGCGGATGTCGAGGTTCGACCGCGTCATCCGTTCGATCGCCTCGTCGAGCGTGATGCCGTCGGCCGGGCCGGGGTCGTCGATGATCGTGACGTCGATCGTGGTGAGCGTGACCGCGGATCCCGGCATGGCCGCCGCGGCCGGCGCGGGCAGCGACTCGGGCAGCTGCATGCCGCGGTTGGCCGCGAGGGAGGAGGCTGCCGCCCGCTGCTTGCCTCCGCGCGGCAGGCGACCGGTGCGCCGCTTGCCCCCCATCACCGCAGGCGTGTTCAAGCCGGTGCCACCGAGGTCCATGCTGGGGTCGAGCGATCCCGGGAGGGGCGGCGCTTCCGTGGTGCCGCGGATCGGCCCGAGATCAGGGAACTCAAGGATCGGATTCTGCCGCTGCGAGGAGGGGTCTTGCTGACCGCGCGCTGGCCAGACGGGGCCGGACAGCAGGGCCACCGCGGCGAGCAGCGCCGCGACCGCGCTCGGGCGTCTCCGGATGTCCATCGTGGCCATACCTCTGCCGCTCGCGCGATCCTGATTGCCTGACCGGCAGAATCCGCGTCATCGGTATCATCGGAACGGCGTCCCCCACCGCTTCAGTTTCGCGGCTCGCGCGGGATTGCCGGGACGTCGCCGGCTTGCCCAGCCTGCCTCGTCACGCGGGCGGGTCGTTGGGCGCCGGGAGGTCGGCGAGGCTGTCGAGCTTGAACACTTCGAGGAACTTGGGGGTCGTGCGGTAACACGGCTCGCTCCCCTCCTCGTGCACGAGTTCCAGGAGCCCGCGGCGGACGAGCTGTCGCAGCACCGCCGGCCCGGCGTCGCAGCCGAACTCGACGAGCTTGTCGCGGGGCACGGGCTCGTTCCACGCGACCGCCGCGAGCACGTCGAGCGCCTGGGCGTCGAGCCGCACGAGCCGGGCCTTCGCCTCCAGCACGTTCCCGAACCGGGCGAACTCCGGCCGCAGCCGCATCACCCAGCCGTCGTCCTTCGCCGCCACCTCGTAGGGGCAGTTGTCGGCGCGGTAGCGCTGCCGGAGCTGCGCGGCGAGGTCGTCGATCTCCTGCGGCCTCACGCCCCGCATCAGCCCGGCCACGGTGCGGCTCGAGATCGGCCGACCTCCCGGCAGGCCCACGAACAACAGCGCCTCGAGGATCGTCAGCGGACTGACGCGGCAGGCGGCATCGGGGTCGGCGGCATCGTCGAGGTCGGGCGAGGCATCGACGTTGACGACCTCCGTCTCGGGCTCCGGCGCCGCGTGCGGATCGGCCGCCCCCATCATCGCCGCGAACGCCTGCGCGAGCCTGTCGATCGACAGTCCACCGTCGGCCGGGGGCGCCGTGAACCCGGTGGCCGGGGGCGCGGCGGCAGGGGTCTTCTTCGAGCGTGCCATCCCTGCACTCCGTCGCCGGGACGCGTCAGCGGGCCGCGCGGCCCTGCGCCGCCGACGACCGCTCCGCAACCGCCGGCGTGTTGCGTGAAGCCTTCTTCCGCGTCGCCTTCGGGCGACCGCGGTCCGTGGCCGCGAGCTTCCGGCCGTCCTTCGTGGCCGGCACGCTCTTGAGCGGCTCGGGCGCGCCATCGAGCGGATCACCAGCCGCGATCGCGGCCAGCCGCTCCTCGATCCGCGCGGCGTATTGCTCGGAGAGCTCCAGCCCCACGAACCGGCGGCCGAGCTTCTTGGCCACCGCGATCGTGGTGCCGCTGCCGCCGAACGGGTCGAGCACGACGTCGCCTTCGTGGCTCGACGCGCGGATGATCCGCCCGAGGAGCTGCTCCGGCATCTGGCAGCCGTGCCAGCCCGACCGCTCCTTGAACGTGCCGCAGACCCGCGGGAAGTACCAGGTGTCGCCGTCGGCGGCGAACCCGTCGTCGAGGTCCTGCGGCCGGAGGATCCAGGTGTCGTCCGGGAGGCGGCCGGTGGGGCAGGCTCGCTTGTCGCCGTAGACGAGCTCGCGGGCGCTCGGCACCCGGATCGCGTCGATGTTGAACGTGTACGCGGCGGGGTTCTTCACGAACTGGAAAAGGTGGGCATGGGAGCGGGCGAACTTCTGCTTGCAGTGGACGCCGAACGTGTAGTACCAGACCACCCAGCTACGGCAGGTGAACCCGAGCTCGCGGGTGGCGATCACCTTGAGCTCGGCGGCGTATTCGTCGCCGATCGCCAGCCAGAAGGTGCCGTCGGGCCGGAGCACGCGGCTCACCTCGCCCATCCAGCGCTTCGACCAGGCGAGGTAGTCGTCGGCCGCCAGCCGGTCGTCGTAGGTGTCGTAGTCGTAGCCGATGTTGAAGGGGGGATCGGCGAAGGCGAGGTGCACGCCGGCATCGGGCATGCGGGCCAGCAGCTCGAGGCAGTCACCGCGGTGCACGCGGTCGAGCGGCAGGGCGGCGGGCGATGGGGCGGGAGCGTGGGAAGCCATGCGGGGAAGTGTAGGGGGTGCATGTGCAGGTTGAAAACCTGCACCCACTTTTACGACGTGGTGGCTGTGGCCAGGCGGAGCGCCACGCGGCAGGCGTTCTCGAAGGCCGCGAGGTCGAGCTTCTCGTCGGTGGTGTGGATGTCCATCTGGCCGCAGCCGAGCGTGACCGTGGGCACGCCGTTGGCCGCCATCCAGTTGGCGTCGAGGCCGCCGTTGGAGATGTCGAGCCGGGGCGCGAGGCCGATCGCCGCCACGGCCTCGCGGGCCGCCACCACGCAGGGCTCGTCGTCGGCCAGCCGGAAGGCCTCATAGTCGAGCCGCCCCACCACGGTCGCCTTGCCCGTGCGGCCGTCGGCACTCTTCACCTGCTTGGCGGCGTCGGCGAAGGCCTTCTCGATCGCCTTGACGATCTTGCCGCGGAAGGCGGTGTCGTGGCCGCGGGCCTCGGCCCGGAGCGTGGCCGACTCGGCCACCACGTTGGTCGCCGCACCGGCGTGAATCACGCCCACGTTGCTCGTACCCCGCTTGCCGTCCTTCTCCACGAGCCCGTGCCAGCCGTCCTTCACGAGCCCCGCGATCGCCAGGGCCGCGATCGCGATCGCCGACACGCCCTTCTCGGGGGCCACGCCCGCATGGCTCGGAATCCCCTCGATGGCGATGTCCATGCGATAGCCGCCGGTGGCGCCCACCGTGATCTTCTCGACGGCGCCGCCGTCGAAGTTGAACGCCAGCTTCGGCCGGCCGAGGTCGGCGGCCTTCACGTAGCGGGCGCCGTAGAGCCCGACCTCCTCCTGGATCGCGAACAGGAGCGTGAGCGGCGGATGCGGCAGCTTCGATGCGAGGATGCGGACGGCCGTCGCGAGCACGACCGACACGCCCGCGCGGTCGTCGCCGCCGAGACCGGTCTTGGGGTCGGCGCTCTTGATCACCTTGCCCGCCACCACGGGCTTCGCACCGAGGCACACGGGCACCGTGTCCATGTGGGCCATGAGGAGCCGCCGCGGCCCGGGCAGCGTGCCGGGGAGCTGCACGATCAGGTTGCCGACGTTGCCCTTCACGGGCGTCTTGGTGTGGGCGGAGTCGAAGGAGATCGCCGAGCGGGGGCAGCCGGCATCGACGAGCCACTTCACGATCCGCTCGGCCACCGCCTTCTCGTCGCCCGACACGCCGGGGATCGCGAGCAGGTCGAGCACGATCTTCCGGGCCGTCGCCAGATCGGCCTCGTGCGCAGCGGCCGAAACCTGCGCCCGCTGCGTGCGGCCCGCGGCCCGGCGTACACTGCTCCCCGTGGACGAGACACCGGGCTTGGACGTGCGGGCGGAGACGCGAGGCATGCGGCGGGTTCCCAGGGTGGACGAACGCGGCGGCCGCCAGGGGCGGACGACGTGCGGAGTCTACGGTGCCGGTCGGGGAGGTGCCACGCCGCGGCGGGGCCGGCCCCAGGACGGCCGCGGATGATCGCAGCCGACGACGTGCCGGCGCGGCTCGAGGGGATCGTGAAGCGGTATGGCCGCCGCACGGTGCTCGACCGCGTCACCTGCGACGTGCCGCCGGGGATCACCGGACTCGTCGGCCCCAACGGCGCCGGCAAGAGCACGCTCGTGCGGGCCATGCTCGGCCTGGTGCGGCTCGCGGCCGGCGAGGTCCGCATCTACGGCCACGATCCCACCCGCAACCCCCGCGCGGTGCGGCAGCTCGTGGGGGTCGTGCCCGAAGACGAGTGCGCCATCCCCGGGCTCGCGGCGGTGGAGATGGTCCGCTACGCCGCCCGCCTCTCGGGCCTCCCGGGCACCGAGGCCCTCCGCCGGGCCCACGAGGTGCTCGACTGGTGCGACGCCGGCCAGGAGCGCTACCGGCCCGTGGAAACGCTCTCGGTGGGGATGCGGCAGAAGGTCGCCTTCGCCGCCGCGATCGTCCACGATCCGCGGATGGTGATCCTCGACGAACCGACCAACGGCCTCGACCCGATCGAGCGCCGGGCGATGCTCGGCCGGCTGACCACGCTCGCCCACGACCACGGCAAGACGGTGTTCGTGTCGACGCACGTGCTCCCCGACGTGCAGGCGATCTGCGACCGCGTGATCGTGCTCGCCGCGGGCCGCGTGCGGCTCGAGGGACGGCTCGACGAGCTGACGCGGCCGGTCGCCCCGCAGCTCCGGCTCGAGATCACGGGGTCGGTCGCCGCCTGCCTCGACCGGCTCGCGGCGGTCGGCATTCGCGGCCGGCGGCTCGACGACGACACGCTCCACCTGCCCGTCCAAGACGCGGCCGGGCTGGAGCGCCTCTGGCAGGCGACCCGCGCCGCGGGCGTGGTGGTGCGGGCGCTCACGCCGGTGCAGGAACGGTTTGAAGACGTGTTTCTTCGGGCGATCGCCCAGCCGCAGGAGGCCGCGCATGCCGCTTCATGACGTGGGCTATCGCACGTGGCAGGGCCATCGCCGCGGCCCCTGGTCGGCGGCGGTGGCGATCGCCACCACCGGCACGAAGCTCGCCTGGACGAGCCGCTGGCTGCGGCGGGCGGTGTTCTTCGCCTGGAGCCCGGCGCTGTTCTTCGCCGCGAGCTTCTTCGCCTTCGAGCAGGCGATCGACGAGGGCCGGATCACATCGCTCCAGGAGCGGGCCGCCCGCGGCAGCAATCTCGACGGCATCGGGCTGCTCGGCACGATCCTCGCCGACACGCTCGGCCGCTCCGACGCGGCCCAGACGCACGTGGACCGCGACGCGGAGCTGGTCGCCACGCGGCGGCTGGTCTGGTCGCGGCTGCTGCTCGCCTTCATGCGGGCCCCGCAGGCGGTGCTCCTGGCGGTGGTGGTGGGGCTCGTGGCCCCGGCGCTCATCTCCCGCGACCTGCGGGCCAAGGCCTGGCTCGTCTACTTCACGCGGCCCCTCTCCGGCATCCACTACATCGCCGGCAAGATCGCGGTGCTGGCCACCGTGGTGGCGGCCGTGACGGTGCTGCCGGCCCTGGCGCTGTGGTTCGCGGGCGTGCTCGTGAGCCCGAGCGTGTGGGTGGTCGTGGAGACCTGGGACCTGCCGCTGCGGATCGTCGCGGCGAGCGTCGCGCTGGCCATCCCCACGGTGCTTGTGGCGCTCGCCTACTCGTCGCTCACGGCGGAGAGCCGGATCGCGAGCTTCGCCTGGTTCGCCACCTGGGCGGCCTGCTGGATCGCCCACTCGTCTCTGGCGACGGCCGACTACGTGGCGGCGATGGACGCCCATGCGACCGCGGTCGCCGACGGCCTCGAATCGGACGACGACGACTGGCGGCCACCGCCGCGGCGGGTGAACTGGGTGGCGCGGGCGGCAGGCGTGGACACCACGATCGACCGCTGGTCGTGGGTCTCGCCCTACCATGCGATCGGCGTGATCCAGGCCTGGATCTTCGGCGTGGAGACCCGGCCGGAGGCCTACGTGCCCCCGTTGATCGCGATGATCGTGGTGTCGCTCGTGTCGATCGTCGTGCTCGCCTGGCGGGTCACCGCCCCGCTGAGGGCCTGACCATGATCGAGATCCGCAACCTCACGAAGCTCTACGGGTCGGTGATCGGCGTCAACGACGTGTCGGTCGATCTCGCGCCGGGGGCGCACGGCCTGCTCGGCCCCAACGGCGCCGGCAAGACCACGTTCCTCGGGCTCGTGACCGGCCAGCTGCGGCCGACGATGGGCCGCGTGCTCGTGTTCGGCGAGCGGCCGTTCGACAATCCGCGGGTGCTGCGGCGGATCGGCTTCTGCCCCGCGGCCGATCTCGGCGACCGCAGCTCGACGCCGCGGGAGTGGGTGATCTATCTGGTGCGGCTCTCGGGCTTCACGGCGGCAGCCGCCGCGGCCCGCGCCGACGCGGCGCTCGAGCGGGTGGGCCTGCTCGACGCGGCGCGACGGCCGCTCGGGTCGCTCTCCAAGGGGATGCGGCAGCGGGCCAAGCTCGCCGGCGCGATCGCCCACGACCCCGATCTGCTCGTGCTCGACGAGCCCTTCGTGGGGCTCGACCCCGTGGCCCGCCACGACCTCGTGGAGCTCGTGCGGGCATGGGCCACGACCGGCAGCTTGATCGTCGCGAGCCACCTGCTTCACGAGGTCGAAGCCCTCGACGCGGGGCTCGCGGTGATCCTCGGCGGCCGGCTCGTCGCCAGCGGCACCGCGGCCGAGATCCGCGGCCTCGTCGACGCGCTGCCGGCGGAGGTGAAGGTCCGCTGCCGCGTGCCGCGGCGGTTCGCGGAGATCGCCTGCGGCATCGAGGGCGTGGAAGGCGTGCGGATCGAAGACGGCCTCGTGGTGGTGGCCACCCGCCAGCCCACCGCGGTGCTGGAGCGGGCGGTGCCGCAGGGAGTGGACGAGGGGCTCGGCATCAGCGAGGTGGTGCCGGCCGACCGCTCACTCGAAGGCATCTTCGGCCAGCTCGTGCGGCTGCATCGCGGGGTGAAGGCATGAGCACCACTTCCTCCCGCGAGGCCGTTCCCCTGCCCTCCCCGTTCACCGCCGCGGCGTCGGGCGTGTGGACGGTGGCGGCGTTTCAGCTTCGCCGCATGCTCACCCGGCCGCGGCTCGCGATGGCCGCCGTGGGCGCTCTGTTTCCGGCGGCCGTGATCATCGCCGCCGACCGCGCCGCCCGCGGGCGGCTCGACGGCGACCTGATGGTGGCGATGCTCTACGCGCTGATCCCCGAGGCCGTTTGCATGCTCGGCCTCTTGGTCACGATGTGCCCGGCCGTGGCCGACGAACTGGAGCGGGGCACGTGGGTGTACGTGGCGGTGCGGCCCGGCGGCCGCCGCTCGCTGCTTCTGGGCACCTACGTCGCCGCGGTGATCTGGACGTCGGCGGTGGCGATCGTGGCCACGGTCGTGGCGCTGGCCGTCACGCCGGTGCTCGACCCGTGGGCGATCGGCCGGATTCTCGTGGCGCTCGTGCTCGTGTCGTGCGTGGGCCGGGCGGCGCTGTTCGCGCTGCCGGCGGTGATCATGCCGAAGCGGGCCCTCGTGGCGAGCGTGGGCGTGGCGCTGGTGGTGGAGTATCTGGCCGGCGTGATCCCGGCGGTCGTGAACCAGGCGACGGTGAGCCTCCGGCTCCGCAGCCTGCTCGTGGAGTGGATGGGCTGGGAACAGAAGCTCCCCACGGAGGTGCAGCTCTTGATCGACCCGCAGCCGCCGTGGGTGCAGCTGCTCGCGGTGGCGATCCTCGTCGTGGTCCTGCTCGGCGTAGCGGTGGCCATTCTCGACCGCCGGCAGTTTCCGCCGAGCGACGAGGTGTGAGGGTGGCCAGGGAAATGGCCGAGGGAAAAAGTGGCCGAGGGAAAGTGGCCGGAGGAAAAGTGGCCGCAGGTTTTCAACCTGCGGAACAAGGGCGTGGGGGCAGTGTGCAGGTTAAAAACCTGCACCCACTTTTTTGAACACTTGCTGGGGAATTGTGCAGGTTGAAAACCTGCACCCACTTTTGAAAACCTGCACCCACTTTTGAGGCGCGTCAGGCTTGCGGGGGCCGCGCGGGGTGCGTCGGGGCGAAGCCGCGGCGCATGGTGTTTTCCGTGACCGTCCGCGGGACCACGAACTGCAGGAGATAATCGGGACCGCCGGTTTTGCTGCCGATGCCCGACATCCGGTAGCCGCCGAAGGGCTGGCGATGCACGAGCGCGCCGGTGATGCCGCGGTTGTAGTAGATGTTGCCCGCTTCGAGCCGCTCGCGGGCCTTCGCCAGCCGGGCCGGGCTGCGGGAGAACACGCCAGCGGTGAGCGCGTAGCGCGTGCCGTTGGCGAGGTCGAGCGCGTGGTCGAAGTCGCGGGCCCGGAAGACCGCGAGCACGGGACCGAAGATCTCCTCCTGGCCGAGCGGACCGGCGGGATCGACGTCGGCGAAGACGTGCGGCCCCACGAACCAGCCGCGGTCGGCGAGGTCGCCCACGTCCACCGCCACCACCTCCCGCGCGGTGTGGCGGCCGATCTCGACGAACCGCCGCACGCGGTCGCGGGCTTCTTCGTCCACGAGCGGCCCGAGGCGGCTGGCCGGATCGGCGGCCGCGCCGACGTGCAGGCTCCGCACCGCGCCGGCGAGCCGGGCCACGAAGGCGTCGTGCACGTGGTCGAGCACGATCACCCGCGAGCAGGCCGAGCACTTCTGCCCCTGAAAGCCGAAGGCACTCGCGGCCACGGCCACCACCGCCTCGTCGAGGTCGGCGTCGTCGTCGACGATGATCGCGTTCTTGCCCCCCATTTCCGCGATCACCCGCTTCACGAGCCGCGCGTCGCCGGCGGCCGACGCCTCCGCGGCGAGCCGGTTGATCGCGAGGCCCACGTCGCGCGAGCCGGTGAAGGCCACGAGGGCCGTGTCGGGATGGGCCACGAGCGCGGGTCCGATCACCTCGCCGCGACCGGGCAGGAAGGCGAGCGCGGCTGGCGGCGTGCCGGCCTCCAGGAGAATGTCGTGGAGTTTCTTGGCGATGAGCGACGACTGCTCCGCCGGCTTCATCACCACCGTGTTGCCGGTGACGAGCGCGGCGGTCGTCATGCCGGCGAGGATCGCGAGCGGGAAGTTCCAGGGCGCGATCACCACGCTCACGCCCCGCGGCAGGAAGCTCGTGGCGTTTTCCTCGCCCGGCACATCCACGCAGCGGGGCGCGAAGAGGTCCACCGCCTGCCGGGCGTAGTAGTCGCAGAAGTCGATCGCCTCGGCGACGTCGCCATCGGCCTCCCGCCAGGGCTTGCCGACCTCGAGCACCATCGTCGCAGCGAGGTCCCAGCGCCGCGCGCGCATGAGCGAGGCGGCGGCATGGAGAATGTCGGCGCGGCGACGGACGTCGATCGCCCGCCACGCGGGGAGCGCCGCCTGGGCCACGGCCACGGCCCGCTCGGCGTCGGCCACACTCGCGAGCGACACCTCGGCCACCGGCTGCCGGCGATCCGACGGGTTTTCGCGAACGAGCGTGTCGGCCGTGGCCACTCCAGCGCCGTCGATCACCACCGGCACTCGCGCCGGCCCCTGCGCGAGCGGCGCGACAAGCCGCTCGACGGCCTGCTGCATCGCGTGGCGGTTGGCCTCGACCGCGAAGTCGGCGAGCGGCTCGTTGGCGAAGGCGAGCGGGGCGTGCGGCGCGTCGTCAGCCGCCGCCTCGGCCGCGCGATGCTCGCCCGCGGGTGGCCGCGGCGGCGCGAGGAGCGCGTCGGCCGGCACGTGCTTGATGAAGCCCGCGCGGAGGAACGAGTCGTTCGACGAGTTTTCGAGGAGGCGGCGGACGAGATACGCCATGCCGGGCACGAGCTCGCCGTAGGGCATGTAGACCCGCATCCGCCAGCCGGCCTTCGTGACGGCTTCCTTCTCGGCGTCGCCCATGCCGTAGAGCATCTGCATCTCGACCGCACGGCGATCGAGGCCGAGGTGTTCGGCCACCGCCATCCCGTGGGCGAGCGAGCGGAGGTTGTGGCTGCCGAGCGCCGGCCGGAGAGCGTCGGCATGCTCCATCACGAAGGTGGTGGCGGCCTCGTAGCAGGCGTCGGTCTGCCACTTCTCCTGCCACACGGGGATCGGCCAGCCGGCGGCGCGGGCGTGGATCGTTTCGTAATCCCAGTAGGCGCCCTTCACGAGCCGCACCCACACGGGCGTGCCGCGGTGCTTCGCCCAGGCGGCGAGCGCGGCGAGGTCGCGGGGCGACTCGTGGAGGTAGCACTGCACCACGATGCCGCAGTGCGGCCAGTCGCGAAACTCGTCTTCCATGGCGATCCGCTGGAAGATGGCGAGCGTGAGGTCTTTCGCGGCGTGGCTCTCCATGTCGATGTGAACCTGCGCTCCCGCGTCGCGGGCGAGCCGCCACAGGGGCCGGAGCCGCGCGAGCACGCGGTCGGACGTGCCGGCGGGATCGATGGCGTCGAAGCGGCTGTCGAGCGCGGAGAGCTTGAGCGACACGTTCACCCGCGGCAGCTCGTTCGGCTGGCCGTTCGCGGCGGGGCCGTCGTCCACGAGCGGATCGTGCGGCCAGCGGGCCGCCTGCGGCGGAAGCTCGGTGAGCAGCCGCGTGTAGGCGGCGGCGTAGGCGTCGGCCTCGGCCTCGCTCGTGACCGTCTCGCCGAGAAGGTCGAGCGTGAAGCCGCGATGGCGACGGCGTTCGGCGACCGCGGCCTTGGCGGCCTCGGCGGGATTGGTGCCGGCGATGAAGCGGCGGGCCTGCGCGAGCATCGCGGCCCGCACCGCGCGGGCGGCGAGCGGCGAGAGCATGCCGGTGCGGGCGGCCTTGAAGGCCATGCCGATCGTGGGCGGGAGGCGGTCGATCGTGGCGTCGTCGATGTATTCGCGGAGGTGGCGATCGACGGCGGCGGGATCGTCGAGCATCGGCATGCAGTCGACGAGCCGGAAGAGGCGCACCTTCAGATCGTCGTCGGCCGTGGCCCACTCGCCAGCCTGTTCGGCCCAGTAGTCGGGCGACATCACCGACGGGCGGGCGGCGAGGGCGGCGGCGAGCAGGTCGCGGCCGATCGCCTGCACGCGGGCCTCGATCCGCTCGCGGTCAGCGGGGGTGAGCCGGGTGGGCAAGAGCCTGTCGGAGCCTTCGACCCCGCCGGCTGCGGGAGACGTGCGCGTGGTCGTCATGGCGATTCCCCTTTTGATGCAAGTCTATCGGCGACGGGAGGTTGCGACGCGAGCGGCGGCTGATTTCCGAGGCCCGTGCGGGGCGCCGGGGTGGGCAGTTGGTAGAATCTGAGCCAACGCGCGGGCCACCGGAGGCTCGCCGCTCTCCGCATCACGCGCCCGTGTCCCACCAGGCAGGCCAGGCCACCGACCGACTCGCGGCGACCCTCGACGCCCACGGTCCCGTCGTGCTGCCCGCCTTGCTGCTCTGCGATTACGGGCATCTGGCCCGCGAAGTGGAGCGACTCGAGGCGGCCGGGGCGAAGGCCCTGCATCTCGACGTGATGGACGGCCGGTTCGTGCCGCAACTCACCTATGGGCCCGTGGTGGTGGAGGCCGTGCGGCGGGCGGCGAAGGTGCCGATCGAAACGCACCTCATGATCGAGGAACCCGAGGCGTCGGTGGAGACCTACGCGAAACTCGGCTCCGACATCATCACCGTTCACATCGAGGCCCTCGACGATCCGCGGGCCACGCTCGAAACGATCGCGGCGCTCGGCAGCCGGGCGCACCTCGCGATCAGTCCGAACACGCCGGTCGAGACCCTGGAGCCTTGGCTCGGGTCGTGCGACGGCGTGCTCGTGATGGGAGTGGAGCCCGGGTATGGCGGGCAGAAGTTCATCCCCTCCGCCCTCGACAAGCTCGCCTGGCTCGCGGCCGCCCGCAGCCGGCTCAACGCGTCCTTCCGTCTCGGCCTCGACGGGGGAATCGCATCCGACACGATCGGCCCGGTGGCCGCCGCCGGCGCCGAGTTGATCGTGGCGGGGAGTGCCGTGATGCGTGCGTCTGATTACGGACGCGCGATCGCGGACCTCGAGGCCCTGGCTCGCGTTGCGGCCTCGATCGTTCCTCCTGGAGACCTCTCCTTCCGTGCCTGACCATCTGATCGTGATCCGAGCCGGGGCGACCGACTACGACCTGCAGGAACGCATCCGCGGCACGCTCGACATGCCGCTCTCGGCGGAGGGCGCCGCTGCGGCGGCCCGAGCCGGCGAGCGACTCGCGAGCGGCCCCCCGGCGGCCATCTACGCCTCGGCCGACGAGACCGCGGAAGAGACGGCCCGGATCATCGCCTTCGCCTGCGGCGTGAGGCCGAAGCAGCTCCCGAATCTCGGCAACGTGGACATGGGGCTCTGGCAGGGACGGCTCGTGGACGAGATTCGCGACACCCAGCCGCGGCTGCACCGCCAGTGGCAAGACAATCCGTGGTCGGTGGCGCCGCCCGAGGGCGAACTGCTCGAAGAGGCGTGCGAGCGGGTGGAGGCGGCGCTCGAGAAGATCTTCAAGCGGCATCCGGCGGGGAGCATCGCCGTGGTGGTGCCGCGGCCGCTCGACGCGATCGTGACCTGGCTCGTGTCGGGCCGATCGATGGGCGACCTGTGGCGGTTCGACGCCGACGCCGAGCTGGTGGACGTGTTGCCGGTGGCCGCGCAGTGGCAGCCGCCGCGACCAGGCGTAGCGCTCGCCCCCGCCAGTCGGCTGGAGTCGGCCCCGTCGCAGCCGTTCGTTTCCCGCTGAAAGCGGCGCAGCACCGCCGGCCGTCGCCGCGATAAACTCTGGCCTCTGCACCGGACGGGTGCCGCTCGCGCCGGCCCCGCCCCGGCAAGCCTTCATCACGCCCTCGCCGCTTCGGTCATGAGCATGGAACGCACCCGCAAGGCGTCAGCGACCGCCACCGACTCCCCCGTGCCGACGGCGTTGCCGGCCGGGCAAGCCGGTCCGGCGGTGGCGGCGGCCGGTGAGCCCACGTCCCGCGGCCCGCGGCCCAAGCGGGGCGTGCCGGAGGGCCTGTGGCTGAAGTGCGACGGCTGCGGCGCCACGATCTACCGCAAGGAAGCGGAAGAGCTCCTCAACGTCTGCCCGCAGTGCGGGTTTCACTGGTATGTGTCGGCGGCGAAGCGGATGGAGCAGCTGCTCGACGCGGGCACGTTCGAGGAGTGGGATGCCGACCTCAAGCCCGCCGACCCGCTCGGGTTTCGCGACAAGAAGCCTTACGCCGAGCGGATCGTCGCGGAGCAGAAGCGGACGGGCCTCAAAGACGCGGCCCTGACCGGCACGGGCATGATCCGCGCCCGACGCGTGGCCTGCGGCGTGACCGACTCCTCCTTCATCATGGGCAGCATGGGGAGCGTGGTGGGCGAGCGGCTCACGCGGCTCGTGGAACGGGCGACGGCCGGCAAGCTGCCGCTGATCATCATCAGTGCGTCGGGCGGCGGCGCCCGGATGCACGAGGGCATCCTCTCGCTGATGCAGATGGCAAAGGTGTCGGCGGCGCTGGCCCGCTACTCGCAGGCCGGGGGCCTCTTCATCTCGGTGCTCACGAACCCCACGATGGGCGGCGTGGCGGCGAGTTTCGCGTCGCTCGGTGACCTCTGCTTCGCGGAGCCCCGGGCCCTGATCGGGTTTGCGGGGCCGCGGACGATCAAGGCCACGATCCGCGTGGAGTTGCCGAAGGGCTTCCAGACGAGCGAGTTCCTCCTGGAACACGGCTTCATCGACCGGATCGTGCCCCGCAAGGATCTCAAGAGCGAGATCGCCCGGGCGATCGACTACTGCGGCGGCTGAGGTCCCGCGGCGGCCTGGTTCACCGCTGGCCCAACACCTGGTTCTTTGTACACTCTTCGGATGGAGTGAGCCACCCATTCGAGGATCGTGTCATGCCCTCCGGTCCATCTCCGGCCGACCGTCCGCCGCCCCGCCTTCTGGACCGCGTTGCCGAGGCAGCCGCAACCCGCCACCTGTCGCTGAACACTCGGAAGGCCTACACCCGCTGGGTGCGGCGATTCATCCTCTTTCACCGCAAGCGTCACCCCGCCGACATGGGCCTGCCGGAGGTCAACGCCTTCCTGACGCACCTCGCCGTCGATGCCCACGTGTCGGCCTCGACCCAAAACCAGGCGCTCAGTGCGCTGCTGTTTCTCTATGGCCCCGTGCTGGAGCGTCCCCTGGGCACGCTCGAAGGCGTGGTGCGGGCGCGGCGGCCGAAGCGGCTGCCCGTCGTGCTCACGCCGGAGGAAGTGGCCCGCGTGCTGAGGCACATGGAAGGCGTGCCGTTGATGGTGGCGCTCCTGCTCTACGGCGCCGGCATGCGGCTCAACGAGGCCCTGCAGCTGCGGGTGAAGGACATCGACTTCCAGACGAACGAGATCACGATCCGCGAAGCCAAGGGCAACAAGGATCGCGTTTCCGTGCTGCCGAACCGCGTGAAGGTGCTCCTCCAGCGGCAACTGGAGCGCAACCGCGTCCACCACACCAATGAGGTCGAGAGCGGCCGGGGGCGCGTGCGGGTGCCCCACGCCCTGGAACGGAAGTATCCGGGCATTGGCCAGAGTTGGCCGTGGCAGTGGGTATTTCCGGCGCGGCACTACTACTTCGACCGAGACGCGGGCCGGCACTTCCAGCACCATTACCACGAGACGCTGATGCAGAAAGCGATGCGGGAGGCCGTGGTGGCCGCGGGGATCGAGAAGCGGGCGGCATGCCACACCCTCCGGCATTCCTTTGCAACGCACCTTCTGATACGGGGCAGTGACATCCGCACGGTCCAGGAGTTGCTGGGGCACAACGACGTGAAGACGACGATGATCTACACGCATGTTTTGAACCGTGGCGGCCGGGGGGTGACGAGCCCTCTCGATCAACTGGAGGGCCTGGGCAATGGCTGATAGTGGCCGCCGAGGGTTCGAGCCCGCCCCCGACCAACGCCGCGAGACCCGCCAACCTGCGGGCCCGACGCCCGCCGCTATGCAGCACTTTTGCTGCATAACGCCCCTGCCGCCCCTGGCGAAAACCGCTCATAAGCCAGAACCCGAAAACGGGTTGCGTGCGCCGGCCCAGGAAGGGCATAATCCTGCTATCGGGGCATAACGGGGTGGCTACGAGGTTCCGCATAATTAAGAGTTCTGAGCCTTCTCTGTCGCCTGCGGCATGAATGAGGGCCGGGGTGTTATGCAGTCCGCGCCATCTCCAGCGTGTCCTCGAAGTAGTTGAAGGTGTTTGAAGGCGGGCTCAAACGATTTGGGCTCG
>Ga0207954_1000342_pt1 | contig 15329 bp, 13 predicted proteins | sample CryBogmetaGMA0M_FD_184547 | JGI IMG/M metagenome (GOLD analysis project Ga0207954, IMG submission 184547) | Freshwater microbial communities from Crystal Bog, Wisconsin, USA - MA0M (SPAdes) | ecosystem: Environmental > Aquatic > Freshwater > Lake | place: Crystal Bog, Wisconsin, USA | collected... | reverse complement strand
GCCCCGCCCTGGCCGCCTGCCTGACCGCCCCCCGCACCGCCACCGAACATGCCAGCGACCGTGCGGCCGGCCTCGAAGGCCTTCCGCATCATCTCTTCCTGATCGATCTGCCGGTCGAGCTCTGCCTTCCGCTTCTCGGGGGGCGTGGTGAAGTAGGTGTCGATCCGCGCCCGCATGGCGGTGCGGAACACGGAGCTTCCCTGCCGCTCGACCTGCGGCCGAAGGTTGGGCGGCAGCGCCTCCACCTTCGCACGGATGGTGTTCATCGCGGTGACGGCTTCGGTCGCCTCGGCGATGGTCTTCGGCCCTCCTCCTTCGGCGAACTGCGTGCGGGCCTCCTCCTGGAGCTTGCGAATCTCGGCGACCCGGGGGTCGGTGCCGAAGCTGATCCAGCCGAGCAGCCAGGCGACCAGCAATGCGATCGCCGCGATGCCGCCCAGCACCGCCAGCCAGAGGCCCCAGCCAGCCTTCTCGTCGTCGCGCCCCGAATGCTGCGCCGCTCTCGAGGCACGAACCGCTGCAGTGCTCATGGGTGAGATCTCCGGATCAGGAAGGTGGGGAGAGGCCGGTCAGAGGTTCTCGACGTGGCCGTCGAAGTAGAGGAAGTTTCGCGAGCCCTCGGGCGGCGACCAGTTCGGGTCGTCGGTGGCGTTGGCATCCACCTCGTCGGAGTTGAACAGGCCCGCGAACCCGGTCATGTGAAAGGGGCCGAACTCATAGAGCACCCAGAGCTTCGACGAGGCGAGGTTGCTGCCGAGGCGGCTCGAAGTCAGGGCCTCCTCCCGCGTCTTGCCCTTCAGGCCGCTGTCGGTGCCGGTGGTCACGAGCAGGCGGCGGACGGGATACTCGTAGCTCGTGCCCTCGTACGGGACGTCCTTGTATTCGGCCGGCCGCTGCGCCGCGGGGATCTGCGCCAGCTTCTGCTGGATCTGCTGGCCATACGCCGAGCCGGAGTCTCGCTGGAAGTAGACCGAGTCGGACGGACAGCGGAAGGCCTCCCGATTGTTCTCCATATAGGGCCCGAGCGCCGAGACGATGCTCGGTCGGATCGGCTCGCTCGGCCAGCGGAGCAGGATCTCCGAGCTCGGCAGACCGGCGGCCACCGGAAACCGCCCCTTCGTCTTGCGGTCCATGAACATCGTCATGGCCAGACCGACCTGCTTGAGGTTGCTCTTGCACTGCGTCCGCCGGGCCGCCTCGCGGACGCTCTGCACCGCGGGCAGAAGCATGCCGAGCATCAGCCCGATGATCGAGATCACCACGAGCAGCTCGATCAGCGTCATGCCGGACCGGCCGGCTGGGCGGCGGATGCGTGGAAGCGGCGTCATGGCTTGCCTGAATCGTGAGGGGACGGAGGGCGAACTACAGAATCTTGAACGGTCGAGACATCGAAACGGCTCACCGGAATCAATTGTATAGGCTTGCGGACCCCGCCGACGATACCAGCCGAGAGGACGCAAGTCCTTTCGGGGTCGGGATTTGGGCAAGTGGACGGGGAAAAGGCTCCCGGTCGGCTCGATCCTGCGCGATGCGGGGACCTTGCCGGCCGGGCCGGACCACGCAGGGGAGAGCGATGGCCGAGGGCATTCAGAGCGGAGCCCGCACGGACGAACGGGAGGGGGAACCCTCCTGTCGCGGCCTCATCGTGCTCCCCCAAACGCCCCCGGCCCCGGAGCCGCCCGCGCTGCCCCAGCCGGCTCCACGTCAGGGCCCGCCGCCTGACGAGGCCGAGGCCGCCCGCCTCCGCCGCGACCTGGAGGCGGCCCGAGCTCGCCACGCCGCCGAGCTCGCCACCCTCCGCGGCCAGCTCCTCGAAGCCCGCAAGCAGGCCAGCCTCGGCGACCTGCTCGGCACCACGACCCACGAGTTCAACAACGCGCTCACGACCATCCTCAACTACGCCCGCATGGGCCTGCGGCATCGCGATCAACCCACGCGTGACAAGGCGCTCGAGCGGATTCTCTCGGCCGGCACGCGGGCGGCGAAGATCACCGCGAGCGTGCTCTCGATGTCGCGAAACCGCTCCACGCGGTTCGAGCCGGTCGACATGACCGTGCTCGTCGAAGACGTGCTGGTGCTCCTCGAGCGGGAGATGATGAAGTATCGCGTGCAGGTGGAACGGGAGTTCGCGCCGGTGCCCCGCGTGTCGGCCAACCCTGGCCAGCTGCAGCAGGTGCTTCTCAATCTGATGGTCAATGCGCGACAGGCGATGCCGAACGGCGGCCGCTTGATCCTCCGGCTCGCGCACGACGAGGCGGCCGGCTTCGTGGACGTGATGGTCCGGGACACCGGCTCCGGCATGACGCCCGACGTGATGCGGCGGATCTTCGAGCCCCACTTCACGACCAAGGCGGGCCCGGACGAGACCGGCAAGGGGGGCAGCGGCATGGGGCTCGCCTCCTGCCGCGAGATCGTCGAAACGCACCGCGGCAGGATCCGCGTGGAGAGCGCTCCGGGCCGAGGCACGGCGATGACGATCCGCCTGCCGGTCCTCGACGCCGCCGCTGAGCGCCGCTCGGCGTAGGGCCGCCGCGGGGCGAGCCCGGCAGGAGGCCGTGCGCCGCGTCCCTCGGCGCGGTAGGCTGCCGCCCGGAGACCAGCCATGCCGCGTACCCGGGTCCACGTCGCGCCGTCAGCTTTCGCCCGCGCGGTTGCGGCCGCGCTGCTGCTCGCGTGCGGATGGCCGGCCGTGGCCGCCGAGCCCCAGCGGCCGGCCCGCGTCCGACTTCCAGAACCGCCTGCGGACGCCGCGCCCGACGAGTTGTTTGCCTACGTCGAGCGGATCGCCGAACCGGCGCTCGAGCCGGAGTCGCGCGGGAGGCTGCGGTATCACCGCCGCCGGGTGGCCGCGCTCACGGCTGCTGCCGCCGACCTGATCCTCGCTCAGGTGCCGGAGAACGACCCACGGCACGCCCGTGCGACGGCCCTGAAGCGCGACGCCGACGCGGCCGGCATGACGGCCGAGGGGCGGTCGCGCCCCGCCGAGCGGCCCCTCACCCTGCCGGCGAATCCCCTGGCCCTCGAAGGGACGCTCCTCGACGGCTCGGCGTTCGACCACGGGAGCCTCGCCGGCAAGGTCGTGCTCATCGACTTCTGGGCCACCTGGTGCGGCCCATGTGTCGCCGAGATTCCCCGCGTCCGCAACGCCTACGATCGCTACCACGAGCGGGGCTTCGCGGTGGTGGGCATCAGCCTCGACGAGGATCGAGACGCTCTCGAGACCTTCGTCACCGAGAAGGAGATCCCGTGGCCGATCATCCTCGACGCCCGAAATGACACCGAGGGGCTCGCCGCCCGCTACGGCATCACCGCGATTCCGACGATGATCCTCGTCGGCCGCGACGGGGCGGTGCTCAGCACCGACGCCCGCGGCCGGCGGCTCGAAGAACTCCTCGAGGAGCAGTTCGGCGAGGCCGAAGCGGATGCAGGTCCTTGACGTGGGGGCAGGTTTTCTGAAGTGGGTGCAGGTTTTTAACCTGCACATGCCTTCTCCCGCAGGTTGAAAACCTGCGGCCACGTCCAGAACCTGCGGCCACGTTTGCCCCGCTCAGGCGCTCTTCGTGCGGGCCTCGCGAACCGGCAGCACCGGCTCCGTGCCCTCCACGTTCCGCTCGTTGATGAGGTAGGTCGCCCCCTGGTTCTCGGGGAGGTCGAACATGATGTCGAGCATCACGTCTTCCATGATGCTCCGCAGCCCGCGGGCACCCGTCTCCTTCTTCATCGCCTTGCGGGCGATCGCCACCAGGGCCTCGTCGGTGAACTCGAGGTTGCAGCTCTCGATGCTGAACATCCTCTGGTACTGCTTGACGAGCGCGTTCTTCGGCTCCTTGAGCACGTTCACCAGGGCCTTTTCGTCGAGCGGCTGGAGCGACGAGATCACCGGCAACCGCCCCACGAGCTCGGGAATCAGGCCAAACTCGAGGATGTCGTCGGAATCGACGTGCGGCAGCAGTTCGGCGAGGTCGGCGTCGTGCCGATGGCCGGTGGGCTGGCCGAAGCCGATCGTCTTCTTGCCGAGCCGCTTGCCGATGATCTTCTCGATCCCCACGAACGTCCCGCCGCAGATGAACAGGATGTTCGAGGTGTCGATCTGGATGTACTGCTGCTCGGGGTGCTTGCGGCCTCCCTGCGGCGGCACGTTGGCCACGGTGCCCTCGAGCATCTTGAGGAGCGCCTGCTGCACGCCCTCGCCCGACACGTCGCGGGTGATCGACACGTTCTGGCTGGTCTTCCCGATCTTGTCGATCTCGTCGATGTAGAGCACGCCCCGCTGGGCGGCCTCGATGTCGAAGTCAGCGGCATTGAGCAGCTTGAGCAGGAGGTTCTCGACGTCTTCGCCCACGTACCCCGCCTCGGTGAGCGTGGTCGCGTCGCCGATCGCGAAGGGCACGTCGAGAATCCGGGCCAGCGTGCGGGCGAGCAGCGTCTTGCCGCAGCCCGTCGGGCCGAGGAGGAGGATGTTCGACTTGTCCACCTCGACGTCGCCCGCCTCGCGGCCGAGGTTGAGCCGCTTGTAGTGGCTGTGCACCGCGACGGCGAGCACCCGCTTGGCATGGTGCTGGCCGATCACGTACTGATCGAGGTGCGAGACGATCTCCCGCGGGGAGGGTATCGCGGTGAACAGCTGCTTGCTGGTGCCGCGCCGCTTCTTCTCCTGGTCGAGGATCGACTGGCAGAGTTCGATGCACTCACCGCAGATGTAGACGTCGCCCGGGCCTTCCACGAGCGGCCCGACGTCCCGGTAGCTCTTGCGGCAGAACGAACAGAAGGCGTTCTTCTTGGTCGTCCCGCCAGCGCCCCGGCGTCCCAGTCCGCCGACGTCTTTCCCGGATGGCATCAGATCAGTCCCTCCCGTGCTCCAGCCCGGCAGCATCGACGGACGGCGGATGCCGGGCGTCTGGCGCGGGCGCGCCGAACCGAGTGCGCGGCTCGACGAGTGTTCTTATGTTTCGGTATTCCTCTTCGCTCAGCACACCCTGGTCGCGGAGATTCTTGTAGTCGGCCAGCGATCTTTCCCAGGTTGCCTGATCGTCATCGACACGCATCCGGGAGCGAATGGCCGTGATCGCCGCCACTCCGGCGGCCACCACCAGGGCGAGCAGCACGGCACTGACCACGAACGCGTTCACGGACCTGGGCTCCCGCCGGCGATCGATCCGATCCCGACATCTGGTACGAGACCCTTCCGCTCCCTCGCGGATCGAACCCTCGTCACGGGATTATGCCGGTCTGGCACGGGCTGGGTCCAGAGATATCCACCCACGCTTGCCGACCACCGCAGCTTGCCCAATCCACCAGCCGAAGCCCGCCGCCACCGTGCTCGGCGGTGCGGGTCGTGACGCCTGGGACAAAAAAGTTGACTTTTCCGGCGGCTGCGTGCCGATATCCTAGCGCATGAACGAGATCCTGACGTTCCGCCGATCCACCGACGGCAGCCAGCGGGCCTCGTGGCTGCGCGTGGCGGCCGCCCTGGTCGCCTGCGGTGCCGGCCTGCAGGCCCTTGGTCAGGCCCCGGCGCCACCCGGCCTGCCCGAACTGGCCCGGACCAAGCACCGGGCCTTCGCCATTCCGTTCCGGATCCCGAAGTCTGAAGACCCGGACGCCGAGGCCGCACCGCAGAAAGTGGTGCTCAACGTGTCCACCGACATGGGCGCCACCTGGCAGGCGGCGGGCGAGGCGGCCCCCTCCGCCACCTCGTTCACATACCGCGCCGAGACCGACGGCGAGTATTGGTTTCGCCTGCGGGCCGTCGACAAGAAGGGCCGCTCTCGCGGTGGCGAGGGACCCGACGTCCGCGTGCTCGTGGATGCCGCCGGCCCCCGGCTCGCCGGTCGCGTTTGGAAGGGGACCGATGGCGAGATCGTCTGTCGCTACGCCGCCGCCGACGACACGCTGAAGCTCGAGTCGCTGAAGGTGGAATATCGCGGCGCGGGCGACAACGGCTGGAAGCCGGTCGCCGCCCAGGCCGTGCTCGCCCGCGAGTCTCCAGCGCATTTGGTCGGTGAAGAAATCTGGTGGGCCGGTGAAAAGGTGACCACGCTCACGGTGCGGATCGCGATCACCGACTCGTCCGGCAACCAGGCCACGAAGCAGTTCACGCTCGAACCGACCGATCCGGGGATCGACCAGGCAACGCTCGCCAAGGAGATCGGGGTGCCGCCGCTGCCCGGACAGCCGTTCGCCGACACCTCCCCAGCCCCGGAGGCGACGGCGGTCCAACTCCCTGCCGCCGAAGCCCAGGGCCGCGCGGTCGGGTCGCCCGGAGACGGCCGTGGCTGGACGGCCGAAGCCGCGGGCACGTGGTCCGACGGCCAGCCCGAAGCCCCGCCGGCCGCGGCCGGGCGGAGCGTGCTCGTCCGCCCCGCCAACACCTCGGCGGCATCACTCCTGCCTCGGGCCGGCTCGCGGCCGACGCCGCAGCGGCAGCCCCTCGGCGACACCGGCATCGCCCAGTCGGCCGGGGGCAACGCACTGGAGTATCGCGGCCGGCCGCTCCAGCTCACGAAGTCGCGGCGGTTCGCCTGGGACTACGACATCCCCGCCACGCGGCCGGTCACGGGCCAGCTCCGCGCCGAGCTCTGGACCACGCAAGACGGCGGCGTCACCTGGCAGCGGTCAGCGGTCGACAACGACGGCCGCAGCCCGATCGACGTCACGCTCCCCGCCTCGGGCCTCTACGGCGTGCGGCTGGAGATGGTGTCCGACGCGGCCGACGCCGCGGGAGGTCCGCGTTCGGGCGCGGCACCCGATGCCTGGGTGGGCGTGGACGAGGAACAGCCGCAGGTGGAACTGGTGGCCATCAGCCGTGACGAGTCGACGCCGGCGGGAGCGCTCGTCATCCGCTACGTGGTCCGTGATCCCCTCATCGCGCCGCGGGCCGCCCGTCTGCTCTACTCACCCAACGCGGATGGCCCGTGGGCCACGATCGCCGACGGCCTCGACAATCAGGGGGAGCACCGCTGGGCCCCCGACAAGGCCGTGCCCGCGAAGGTGCATGTCCGCGTCGAGGCCACCGATCTCGCGGGGAACGTCGGTGCGGCCGTGTCGCCCGATGAAATCTCGATCGCAGCCCCGAGGTTCGGCGGCAAGCTCGGCGGTCTCCGGCCGCTGCCCACGGCTCCCTGAGCGGCGACGCCTGACGCGGCGCTCGACCGCCCACTACACTCGCGGCGTTCCGCGGGTCGCGGAACACCGTTCCGCCCCCCCGAGAGCCGCCCGTGGCCGGCACCGTTTCCGCGCTCGAGATCCTCGCCGCCGACGACGACTGGCAGGTCGGGGAGCCGTCGCTCGTGGTGCTCCATGGCGACGAGCCGTTTCTCGTGCTCCACATCCTCGAACGGCTGCGCTCGCGGCTCTGCCCCGACGAGGCTGACCGCTCATGGGCGTGGCGGGAGTTCGACGGCGGCACGGAACTCGACCCCCGCGACGTGTTCGACGAGGCGGCGACCATCCCCATGTTCTCGTCGGCGACCCGGGCAGCCGTGGTTCGGCAGGCAGACGCCTTCGTGACCGCCGCCCGCGACCGGCTCGAGGCGATCGCCACGGCCGACCGCGGCCGCCGCGGCCTCGTGATCCTGGAGGTCAAGAGTTTTCCCGCCACCACCCGCCTCGCGAAGGCGGTCGCGAAGCAGGGGCTCGCGATCGAGACCTCGCTGCCGGCGAAGGCCGACCTCGGCGGCTGGATCCGCACGTGGGCCACGGCGCGGCATGGCATCACGCTCGCGGCCGCCACGGCGCAGCGGCTGGTGGAACGCCTCGGCGGCAACCTCGGCCAGATCGACCAGGGCCTCGCGCGGCTCGCTGCCGCGACGCCCCCCGAGGCGCGGAAGAAGGCCATCCCGCCCGAAGCGATCGACGACTTCGTCGGCTCGCCGCAGGAGCGGACGGCGTGGGGCATGGTCGATGCGGCGGCGGGGGGCGACACACCGCGGGCCCTCCGCGAACTCGCCGACCTGCTCGATGCGGGCGAGAACCCGATCGGCATCGCCGCTCAGATCGCATCGGTGCTTCGCCGGCTCTCCACCGCGGCCCGGCTCCTCGCGCTGCCCGCCGGCGCGGGCCGACCGGCAGGCGTGGAGCAGGCGCTTCGCGAGGCGGGCGTGGCCGCCTGGCCGAAGGCGCTCGCTCAGGCGAAGGACTCGCTGCAGCAGCTCGGCCCGCGACGGGCCCGGCGGCTGCCGGTCTGGCTCCTCGACCTCGACCTCGCGCTCAAGGGCGAGGCTTCGCGGGGTCTGCGAGCAAGGCTGGCACTGGAGCGGCTGTTCTGCAAGATGGCACGCGGCGGCGAGTCCGCCGGCCGCGGGTCGCCCCCGGCCTCGCGTCCGTCCGGAGCCCGCCCGTGAACACCGACCGCCAGCCCGATCCCCGCGACCTCTGGGACAACCCGCTCGCCTCCCGCTACGCCTCGGCCGAGATGACGCGGCTCTGGAGCGACAACCACCGCTACATGCTCTGGCGAAAGACGTGGCTGGCGCTGGCCGAGGCGGAGGCCGAGCTCGGCCTGCCGATCTCGCCGGGGCAGCTCGCCGAGATGCGAGCGCACCTGGCGCCGATCGACTTCGCCAAGGCGGCCGACTACGAGCGGAAGATGCGGCACGACGTCTTCGCCCATCTCCACGCCTTCGCCGACGACTGCCCGTCGGCCCGTCCGATCATCCACCTCGGCGCCACCAGCGCCTACGTCACCGACAACGTCGATCTGATCCTCATGCGGGAATCGCTCGACCTCGTCGCCGCCCGCCTCGCCACGGTGATCGAGCGGCTGGCCGCCAAGGCGGTCGAGACGAAGGACATCGTCTGCCTCGGCCGCACCCACCTCCAGCCGGCGCAGCCCACCACCATCGGCAAGCGGATCTGTCTCTGGATCCACGACCTGATCCTCGACCTCGAGGAGGTCACCCACCGCCGCAAGCTGCTACGGGCCCGCGGCGTGAAGGGCACCACCGGCACGCAGGCGAGCTTTCTCGAGCTGTTCGCCGGTGATCACGCCAAGGTCCGCCGGCTCGACGAGCTCGTGGCCCAGAAGCTCGGGTTCCATTCATCGTACGAGGTGACCGGCCAGACCTACACGCGGAAGGTCGATTCGCAGGTCTGCGCGGCGCTGGCAGGCGTGTCGGAATCGACCCACAAGACGGGCAACGACCTCCGCCTCGCGGCCGCCTGGGGCGAGCTCGAGGAGCCGTTCGAGAAGGACCAGGTCGGCTCGTCCGCGATGCCCTACAAGCGGAATCCGATGCGGGCCGAGCGGATGTGCGGCTTGGCCCGGTTCGTGATGGGTCTGGCGGCGACGGCCGGCCAGACGGCGGCCACGCAGTGGCTGGAGCGGACCCTCGACGACTCGGCGCCGCGGCGGCTGGTCTTGCCGCAGGCCTTCCTGGCCACCGACGCCCAACTCGTGATCTACGCCAACATCGCCGGTGGGCTGGTGGTGCTGCCGGGCGGCATCCGCCGGAACCTCGAGGCGCACCTCCCCTTCCTCGCCAGCGAGAAGATCCTGATGGCGGCGACCACGGCGGGCGGCGACCGCCAGACGCTCCACGAGGCGATGCGGACCCACAGCCACGCCGCTACCGCGCGGATCCGCGACGGCCACCCCAACGACCTGCCGCAGCGGCTCGCGGCCGACCCGCTCTTCCAGGGCGTGGACATCGCCGCCGCCATGAAGGCCGACGACCTCGCCGGCCGCGCGGCCCAGCAGGTGGAAGACTTCGTGGCCGAGGCGGTGGAGGTGGCGTTGGCCACCTGTCCCACCCGCGGCCCCGAGTCGGCCCTCAAGGTCTGACCGGCGCGGGCCGCCGCCCGGCCCGAACGTGGGTGCCGGGCTTCAACCTGCACGAAAGTGGGTTCAGGTTTATCTGCCCGAACGTGGGTGCAGGTTTTCAACCTGCACAAGAATCACGCCGGACGCGGACTCACCGCAGGTTGAAAACCTGCGGCCACTTATCTCCCGCAGGTTGAAAACCTGCGGCCACTTTCGAAACCTGCGGCCACTTCCAGAGCCGACGCCGCGGAACGCTCAGACCCGGTCCTGGTGGCGGGTGCGGCTCTTGCTCGACCGGCAGTCGGCGCACAGCCCGCTGACGATCAGCCGGTGCGAGCGGGCGCGGAACTGGTGCCGAGCGGCCACCGCGTCGCGGATCTTCGCCACCTCGTCGCTCGAAAACTCGATCAGTTTCCGGCAGCCGGTGCAGTAGAGATGGTCGTGCTGCGGGTAGCCGTAGTCGTGCTCGTAGACCGCCCGCCCGTCGAGCACCATCTTGTTGAGGAGGCCGGCCTCGACCATCTCCGCCAGCGTCCGGTAGACCGTCGGCCGGCTGGCTGTGGCCCCCTCGCGGGTCTTTCGCAGCGAGGCCAGGAGCTGTTCGGCGTCGAAGTGTTCGTGGCGGCCGGCCACGTGATCGACGATCACCCGCCGCTGCCGCGTGATCCGCTTGCCGCGGGTCCGCAGAAATTCGGCGAACCGCTCGGCGGGCGTGAGCGCAGTATCGACACTGCCGAGCGAGTAATCGGATCCGACTGCCATCCAAGCACCTCGCCAGCCATTGTACGCGTCAGGAAGCGTAACCGCGTAAGCGGTACGACCCCAGGAAGCGTAACCGCGTGAGCGGTACGGCCGTCAGGAAGCGTAACCGCGTGAGCGGTACGATCGCGGCCCGCCGGCCGCCGTCCCCATCGCTCACGCGATTGGGCTTCCTGCCCCGCCACCCAACGCGAACGGCCGGACCGTCGCCGGTCCGGCCGCTGCCTGTGCGGTCACGTCAGGTGTCGTTCACCGTCCGGAGGCCCGAGGCTCAGCCGAGCCGGTCGAGCAGCCGGTCGAGGGCGACGTCGAGTTTGTCCGGCGTCTCGTAGGATCCGTCGGCGATCGCCGCCTTGATGGCCGCGACGCGATCGAAGCGGATGTCGCTGGTCGCACCGGCCGCCTTCACGGCGTCGACCGACAGCGTCACCGCGTCGTGCACCTCGCCGACGCCTTCCTGGCGGGCGGCGGCCTTGGCCGACTGGGCCGCCTCGACGCCCTTCACGGCACCGAGGCCCTGCGAACCCTGCGTCGAAAACACACCGAAGATGTTCATGATGAAACTCCTTGCAAGCCGTCGTTCCGAACCCCCGTGATCCCCGCACGGCCGCTTCTACGCGGCCCACCAGCGGAGAGTTCATCGAGTCATTCGCGAACCCGAACCTGCGTCCTTTCCTTCCGTCATTGTTGCCGCGCTTCCGCGTTCCGGCGACTCCAGTCGTCGGACAGCGGCCGGTCGCAGATGCGACCCGGTCGCCGCGGCCAACTTTTCTTCATCGACCGATCGAACCGAAAACTTCACCAAAATTTTTTCTTGCCAGTTTTTCCCGTCCTGCCGATCCCCGCGGGGCCGGCCTCCACCCAGTTCGCCCAGACCACCTACATCGCGAACTCGGGCTTCCGCCGGCCGAGCTGACCTTGGAGCCGTTCGACGATGGCGCTGTGCATCTGGCTGACGCGGCTCTCGGAGAGGTCGAGGGTGGCCCCGATCTCCTTCATCGTCAGCTCCTCGTAGTAGTAGAGGATGATGATCAGCCGCTCGTTCCGGTTGAGGCCCTTGGTGACGAGTCGCATGAGGTCCGACTTCTGAATCCGCCGCGTGGGATCCTCCCCCTTCTTGTCCTCGAGAATGTCGATCTCGTGGACCTCCTTCGAGCTGTCGGTCTCGCACCACTTCTTGTTGAGGCTCACCAGGCTCACGGCGTTGGCCTCGATGAGCAGCTTCTCGAACTCCTCGCGGGAGAGCCCCATGTGCTCGGCCACCTCGGCATCGGCCGGCGCGCGGCCGAGCTTCGCCTCGAGCTGCTTGATCGCCTCGTTGAGCTTGCTGGCCTTGCTGCGCACGAGCCGCGGCACCCAGTCCATGGTGCGGAGTTCGTCGAGCATCGCCCCGCGGATTCGTGGCACGCAGTAGGTTTCGAACTTCACGCCCCGCGACATGTCGAAGGCGTCGATCGCGTCCATCAGGCCGAACGTGCCCGCCGAGACGAGGTCGTCGAGCTCGACGCCATCCGGCAGCCGAGACCAGATCCGCTCGCCGTTGTACTTCACGAGCGGCAGGTACTGCTCGATCAGCCGGTTGCGGAGATCTTCGTTCGACTGGTCGGCCTTGAATCGCTTCCAGAGTTCCAGAGCTTCTTCGGCCGACAGCTGGGTCGCGTGATATGCCACGTCATCCTCCTTGACAGGTTCAGGATCGCACCTGCGCGAGGCCGCGGCTCCGCCGCCCACCTCCGCACCGTGGGCCGCCCCGAGGGACGGCCATCGTCACCGCCGAGCCTGCTGCACCGACCAACTTTCAGTCATCGGCAGCAGCACGACGGTCTCTTGAATCGAATCAGGGGTGCCCCTGCACCCACCGCAGTTTCTCCAGGCTCTCCGAGTATCAGGCCGCGCGCGCCGCCTCCGTCGCGCCCACGGTGGCGAACACCTCGAGCCGCGGCTCGTCGAGCACCTCCTCGTCGGCGAGCACCACGACGTCGGGCAGGTGGCGGCCGACCGCCTCCCGCACCGGCCGCCGGGCCGCCGCCGGCACGAGCAGCACCGGCTGCCCGCCGCGTTCGACGGCCGTTCGCACCGCCCGTCGCACCTCGGCGACGAGTTTCGCCGACACCCGCGGCGCCGAGCCGCGGGCCGTCTTCGTGATCGCATCGACCGCGTCGCCGGCGAGCCGCACCGCGGTGAGCCTGCCCTGGGGATCGCGCGCCCGGCGGCAGATCGTGCCTGCCAGCCGACGCCGCACGATCTCGGCGAGCTGCCACGGTTCGGCCGCTTCGGCGGCGTGGTCCGACATGAGTTCGAGAAGCTCGGCGAGGGGCCGGATCGGCACGCCCTCGCGGAGCAGGCACTGGAGCGTCCGCTGGATGCGGGCGACGGTGAGCACGCCCGGCACGATCTGCTCCACCACCGCCGGCTGAGCCGCCCGGAGCGACTCGACGAGCCGGTTCGCAGCGTCGCGGGTGAGGAGCCGATCGGCCCGCCGCCGAACCGCCGACTCGAGCGACCGCGCCACGATGCCGCCGTCGTCGAGCACGGTGGCGCCGCGGAGCCGGCAGGTCTCGGCCTGGGCATGGCCCACCCACGTGCCGGTGCGGCCGGAGAGCGGATCGACCGCGGCGTCTCCATCGACGGGCGACGCCGCCCCCGGGGGGAGCACGGCCAGCATCCGGCCCGCCGGTATCTCGGCCTCGACCATCGCGTCCCCGGCCACCGTGATCCGGTAGCCGCGGTCGCCGAGCGTCAGGTCATCGCGAAACGCCACCTGCGGCAGCACCACGCCCAGGTCCGCGGCCAGGGCTGTCCGCAGCGTGGACACCCGCTCGAGCAGTGGGCCGTTGCCCGCCACGAGGCCGACGAGCCCGCGGCCGATCTCCACGACCACGCGGTCGTCGGCGAGCATGTCGGCGGCGGGCGTGGACTGGGCCGCGGCCCGCGATCCCGCCTTGGTCGGCCGCACGGCGGCAAAGTCGTGATCGGCATCCGCTTCGACGTCGGGCTCCGCGCCGGGCCGGCGGCCGAGCACCACGGCCGCGGCGAGCGTGAGCACCGCCATCCCCGCCAGGGGCAGGAAGGGCAGGCCGCTGAGCGAGAGCAGGGCGAGAAACACACCGGTGATCGCCAGCACGTGGGGCTTGGCCGTGAACTGCCGACCGAGCTCCTGCGAGAGGTCCACCGACTGGCTCGACCGCGAGATCAAGAGGCCGGTGGCCACCGAGATAAAGAGGGCGGGGATCGAGGCCGACAGGCCGTCGCCAATCGTCAGCCGCGCGTAGACGTTGAGGGCCTTCTCGACCGGCATCCCGTGCTCCACCACGCCGATCGCCAGCCCGCCGAGGATGTTGATCGCCGTGATGATCACGCTGGCCACCGCCTCGCCGCGGACGAACCGACTGGCGCCGTCCATGGCCGAGAAGAAGTCGGCCTGCCGCTGGAGGTCAAGCCGCATCCGCCGCGCCTGCTCGCGGGTGAGCGTGCCGGCGTTGACCTCGGTGTCGATCGCCATCTGCCGCCCCGGCAGACCGTCGAGGGCGAACCGGGCGGCCACCTCGCTCGTCCGCGTGGAGCCGGCGGTGATCACGACGAACTGCACGATGGCGATGATCGCGAAGATCACGCCGCCGACCACGAGGTTGTTGGCGGCGACGAACTCCCCGAACGCCTCCACCACCTCGCCGGCCGCGGCGGTGCCGTCGAGGGCGGCCCGCGAGAGGATCAGCCGGGTGGTGGCGATGTTGAGCACCAGCCGCACGAGCGTGATCCCGAGCAGGAACGTGGGAAACACGCTCATGTCGAGCGGGGTGCGGGCGGCGAGCGCCCCGAGCAGCGCCAGCACCGAGATCGTGAGGTTCACCGCCAGGAGCACGTCCACCAGCGGCGCCGGCACCGGCGCGAGCACCACCAGCACGGCCAGGAGGATGGCCGACGGGATCGCGAAGTCGAGGATGTGGGCGGCGAGCGGACGGCGGAGGGCCGCCGCCGCGCCGGATGACTGGGCCATGCGCTGCGAAAACACCGAGGGTGTCCCCGCCGGGCACCGGCCCGACGGGAGGTGGGACGGTAGCGGCGGCCGCGGCGGCGAGTCCAGACCGCTCGCCAATCGCCGGAGCGGCTACACTCGCGGGAAAATCGCCCTTGCGGCTCCGCGCTTCTCCACACCGCCATGCATTTCAACCGCTTCGGCCTCGCCTTCGACTATCCCGACAACTGGTCGGTGGACACCGACGACTCCGCCGACCGCTACGCCACCGTGACGGTCTATGCGCCCGGCGGCGGCTTCTGGTCGGTGAGCGGCCACGCGCCGGGAGGCGATCCGCGGGAACTCTCGGCCGCGGTCGTCGTCCAGATGAAGAAGGAGTATCAGGATCTCGACAGCGAGGCCGCCAGCGACGACGTCGGCGGACACACGCTGCCCGGCTTCGACATGAACTTCTACTGCCTCGACCTCACCAACACGGCGCGGGTGCGGACGCTCGAGACGCCCGCCGCGATCTACCTGATCATCTGCCAGGCCGAGGATCGCGAGTGGGACGAGATCGCGCCCGTGTTCGCCGCGATGACCACGACCTTCGTGGCGACGGCCGGCGCGGCGGAGCCGGACGACGACTGACTCGGCCCCTGCCGGCGGGTCGCGGAAAGACGGCCGTGCCCCGGAGATGGTCCGGGGCGAATGTCGCCACACCCGAGCGACGCATGCCTAAGGTCCGCGACCCAACCGGGCCGACCGCAGGTCCACCACCCACGGCATGACACCGTACGTCGCCCGCGGCGCGGTGGACGAACCGCCGGGTGAAAAAACCGCACGGGCCGTGCT
>Ga0207954_1000341_pt1 | contig 15336 bp, 11 predicted proteins | sample CryBogmetaGMA0M_FD_184547 | JGI IMG/M metagenome (GOLD analysis project Ga0207954, IMG submission 184547) | Freshwater microbial communities from Crystal Bog, Wisconsin, USA - MA0M (SPAdes) | ecosystem: Environmental > Aquatic > Freshwater > Lake | place: Crystal Bog, Wisconsin, USA | collected... | reverse complement strand
TGATCAACACCTGGGCTGATGTTCTGAACCGCGCTGGTCTGGGCATGGAAGTGATGCACGAGCGCAACGCTCACAACTTCCCCCTCGACCTGGCCGCTGCGGAAGCCACCCCTGTGGCCCTGACCGCTCCTGCGATCGGTTGATCACGCTGGGCCTGATCAGATCAGGCCCAATCCCGGAATCCCCCGCCGGTTCACCGGCAAAAGCCCCCGCCTCGGCGGGGGCTTTTTGTTGGCTGGCCATGCGTAGGCGGGACTGCGGGCGGAGCCGTTGCTGAAAGAAGAATGGCAGAGGGCTGGTGTTGTTCAGATCACCAGGAAATCCGACGCCTGCAGGATCTGGGGGCTGACGAGCATGGCAAAGGGCATGCTGGCTGCGGCGCCACTGCCATCCGGGTCGAAGAAAAGGGTTTCACAGCTCTGGAGGATGCGCTGGTCGGTGTTGGTGTAGTTGCTGCCATGGATGAAGGCAGATGTTGGTAGCGTGCCGACCGCTAGTCCGCCGTAGATTGTGTGATCAAATACGATAAAATCGTTTTCACTTCTGTTGAAGTCAGTGATGGTATCGATGTTGAGGCCATCCGAGATGATGGTGTCAAAACGGAAGTGATCAGCGCCAGGGCCGCCGCTGAGGGTGTCGTTGCCCCGCTGGCCACGCAACAGGTCGTCGCCATCACCACCGCTGAGGATATCGTTGCCATTGGCACCTCGAAGTTCATCGTCGCCACCAGCGCCAACGAGGAGATTGGGGACTTTGTTGCCAATCATCTTATTGTTGGAGGCATTGCCAATGGCGTCGTAGGCAAACTCTCCTGTGAGGAGGTCGTATGTGAGAATGATGCGTTCTACGTTGGTAGGAAGTGTATAGTTGACTGAAGTGATGACAAGATCAAGACCAGACTTTAATGCGGCTGTCTCGACGATCGTGTCGCCTACATCGTCGACAATATAAACGTCGTTGCCGGCGGCGCCGCGCATGTCATCGGCACCTCGGCCGCCGTTGAGCGTGTTGCGGGCTGAATTGCCAAAGAGGCGGTTAGCCTGGCTGTTACCCGTTGCCTCCTCAGCCGAGCCCAGCAGCCAGAGATTGCGAATATAGCTGGGCAGGCTGTAGTTAACGGATGATTTAACTGTGTTGAGATTGCCACAGTCGATCACCACGTCGTCCAGGGAATCAACAAAGAAGAGATCGTTGCCATCACCACCAATCATGGTGTCATTGCCGCCGCCGCCATCAAGGGTGTCGTTGCCGGCCAGGCCCTGGAGGATGTCGTTACCCAGCGAGCCGCGGAGGTTGTCGGCCAGGGGTGTGCCGATCAGGATCTCGCCGCAGTCACTCGCCAGGTTGGCATTGGCCGCCAGGAGGCCCGTTGTTCCTGGGGCCACCAGGCTGAGATTGCTGGTTTTTTCGGAGGCGTCCGTGATGGTGCTGCCGTTCAACCGGAGCGCGGTGGCGCTGATGTCATCGAGATCGCTGGCGCGATCACCGGACGGCCCCGTATGCAGGAAAGTCAGCAGGTTGGTCCCCCTGTCCGAGCTGGAGGTGACACCACCACCGATGTTCTGGACCAAGGGGTTGTCGCTGTTGGCGTTGCGGGCGATGGCCCTGGGGGCTTCGCCGCGCCGCAGTCGCCGCCCCACCAGGGCCAGGGCCTCCGTCAGATTGCTGCCGGCGGCTCGGTTTGGAAGAGCCGGGGGGAGGAATGGGCTCATCGGTAGCTCCTCAACATTGATGACCTTACGAGCAACAGCCCTTGAAGCTTCAAGCCGGGTAACCCTTGGATTGGTTCGCTAGGCGTGGGCGGTCTGGCTTTGCTGGTCACTATGCTGGATACCATGTTAAAAAGTATGACGTCGACATTCTCAAGGCAGAAGAGAATGGCTGCAAATCAATCGGCAGGATGATTCCTTGCATCGGATTTTCGATGAAGGTTCTGATCATCGGAGATTGTTTTTCCAATTGATTCCGATCAAAAAACCCCGCCAGCCAAAGGCTGACGGGGCGGGGGCATCTCGCCGAAGTGGGCGACTGAGCTCAGCCGATCAGCGCCGGGGTGGTGTTGAGGGTGAAGGGCTGCACATTGGCCCAGGGATCCGCTGCTGCAAAGAGTGAGGTGATCGAGCGCAGCTGATCGCCGGCGCCGATGGCACTGGCGATGTAGGCATCGCGCTGGCTCAGCAGATCGTTGGAGGTCTGCGCCTTGAAGGCGTTCTTGTTGGGCAGGGCCAGTTCCGGCGCCGAGGTGCGGGCCATGATGTCGCGGATCGAATCCAGTTCGTTCCAGAGGCCGACGCCACCGCCGGGCTTGAGACGGTCGATGTAATAGAAGCGGTCGCCTTCCTGTTGGCGATCCAGCTGTTCCCAGAACACACCCGCCATCATCGGGCCCATCTGGCCGGTGGAGGCAATCGGCTTCTCCGCCAGCATCCCCACCCAGAGGTCGACATCCTCGACGCTCTGATAGAGCGCTTTGAACTTGTCGAGCAGCACACTGGTGCCGTAGGTGCTGGGATCGCCCGCCTTGAAGGCCAGGGGTGTGCCGTCGGCCGCCTGGGCGGGCACCCAGTCGCGCAGTTTCGAACCGAAATCCTCCCAGCTTTCGTAGGGCTTGTAGATGGCATTGCCCTTGAAGGAGGCCGCCACATCGGTGGCATGGGCCTGGTTGGCTGGACCGTTGGTGTACAGCTCCCGGCGCAGTCCGTTGAGGCTGGGCAGACCCAGTTCCCGGCCCCGCAGCACGTTGGCGGTGAAGAGGTCGAGGTTGCGGGTCACCAGCTCATTGCGCACGCCGTTGGTCATGAGCAGGTCGATGGCCTCGTGGGCCTTCTGCACCAGTCCGGCCTGGATGGCGGTGTCGCCCAGCCCCAGGAACAGCTGGGGGTTGAGGAAGGTGTTGAACATGCCGAATCCCGGCAGCAGTTCTTCAGGGATCTGGGAATGGCCCACCCGGAAGCTGGCCACCGAGAATTCCAGCGACACGCTCGAATCCACATTCGGGTTGTAGCCGGCCCAGCCGTGCTTGCCGTTGCCCGGCACCACGCCGCCCAGGGAGGGGGCAAATTCCTCATAGATCAGCTTCTGGTATTCACCTTCCAGCAGGATCCGGGCCGCCTGGAACAGATCCTCCTCACTGATGCCGGTGATGCCGAACTCGCGGGCCGCTGTTTTGATGTTCTCCACCTGGAAGGCATGTTCCCGGGCCCACATCGTGTGGATGGTGGACAGGCCCACGTTCTCATTGGCCCGCCAATCGCCCGCCGCCATATGGCTGAGCAGCTGGCCGGCGCCCCAGTCTTCGGAAAGAATCTGGGTCTGGCTGTTGAGCTTGGCCTGGAGATCGGCGTCGCTGAGCTGGGCGAACTGGGGCAGGAACTGGCGTGCCATCGCCAGCGGCACATTGCGCAGCACATCGGGGATGCCGTCCACGTTCTGGTCGATGGCGGCCAGGCGGGGGAAATCGGTGGTGTTGTTGGCGGCATTGATCGCCACCGACACATCGCCGATCAGGGGCTGACCGCTGAAGCTGAGGTAGCTCGCGCTGGCGGGATTGAAATTGAAGACATTGCCGCTGGCGATGAAGCGCGGATCCTGGCTGAGGGCCAGCCATTCCGGGCTCGTGAGCGAGACGCCATTGCCGCCGTTCGCCTTGAACACCGCGTCCACCAGGGCGGGTTTGACACCGTTGTTGAGGAGCGTTTCGGCGTAGGTGGGCAGGCCCGGCAGGCCATCGCCGGTGATCACCCGCGACTGCAGCATCTTCGCCGTCTTGACGAGCTGGAAGCCACCGGGGGACTTGGCATCCACCAGTTTCACCAGGCCGCCGGCCTTGCCGAGCACCCGCAGGCCGCCGACAGTGCCACCGATGCGGTATTCGACGCCTTCACTGTTGCGGTAGACGCCGTTGGCATCGAAGTGGGCGCTCTCCCGCAGGATGTAGGCGGTGGCATCGGTGGAGCCGTACAGCTGGTTGAGCTGGATGAAGGCCTCCGTCTTGTTCTTGGTGAGCACGTCTGTGTCCAGCACCTTGTGGCCGAGGATCTGCTCAGCGCTGGTCTGGGGTACCGGTTTGCCGGTGCTGGGATCAATGGTGTAGGTGTAAAGGCCGGCCAGTCCGCCGTTGGGACCGGCGCTGAACTGGGCCACCTGCACCAGGTTGCGGGTCTTGGGATCCAGCACATAGAGAGCGCCGCGATCGCCCACCACGCCCACGCTGCCGCCGGACACCGCGTTGAGGGGGTCGCCGGGGGCGGTCTTGGCGGCGATCGACTGGCCCAGGCCGCTGCGGCCGATGAAGTCGAGGCCGTGGTCGAAGTATTGACCGAAGCTCATGTCATAGACATTCCAGCCGGCGGTGTTGGGCACCGAAGTGGACTGGGCGCCGAGGGCGTTGCTGACCAGGCGGGAATTGGGGAGGAGCTGGTTGAGCGGCTCCACCAGGGTGAGGGCGGTGTCGACGGCGAAGCCCGCCGTGTAGCCGGTGGGTTTGCCCACCATCTCCTTGCCGGCGGCGTTGGTGCCCCAGTTGGGATTGCCGAGGCGGATGAAGGAGGTTTCGGCGTTGGCCCAGCGCTCGGCGCCGATGCCCTGGCTGTTGGTCACATAGCCCGCCTGGCCGGCCTTGAGGTCGTCGGCGGTGCCGTAACGGTGGTCAGCGCCAGCGTTGGAGAGGTTGTTGCCGTAGCTGTCGATCGTGCGAACGCCGGAGATCTCAAAGCTCTTGCCGTTGACATCGGTGGCGAACACAGCCCCATAGCGCGCCGGATTGGCCAGCTTGAGCAGGTGCTTCAGGTCGTCCAGCTTGATCTGGAACTGATTGGCATAGGCCGCATAGCCAGCCGAAAGGCTGCTGCCGATGGCGGCACGGGCCGGCGGCAGGGGCTGGGGCGCCGGCACAACCGGGGCCTGGGGCACGGCCGCCACCGAGACGGGTTGGGAAGGCTTGGGGGCTGCAGGCGCCACGGCGCCGCTGGCCAGCAGCGCGCCGGTGGGGGGAGTGGTGTTCGGCGCCGTGACACTGACAAGCGCCGTGGGGCCGCTGCTGGCGGCGGCGGCAAGGCCCGCGGTCTTGGGCGGCGCGGCCGCAAGCCCCCCGGCGATGACGCTATCGGTGCTGGTGCCCGCCCGACTGGCCACCAGGGAAGGGCCGCCCCAGAGGGGGTTGATCAGGGGATCAAGGGGACTCGAATTGGACGCGCTGGACACAACCATGGTTAACGGCTTGTCACTAAGTGAAAAACAGCCAAGAATTTAAAGGACGCCAGCAGCCAAAGCAGGAAGATTGTTCAATATTTCCCACTGTTTGAACCTGATTGCCGATTTCGACGGGGGCCTGGGGCGATAGCCAGGGGTTTGGGATTAAAAACTGGTTAAATTATTCGCATATTTATTCATTCGCCCGTCCATGTATCGCGCATCGATGAATTTGCGCATTGATGCATTCGTCCGTCTGGCGGGTCCGGCCCGTGGCGCCGGTAAGGGCCGGCTCAGGCGGCCAGGGGCAGCGATGGCGCCGGGACTATGCCGCCGCTGCCCCGCAGTGGCGGGGCCGGCACCAGTTGGAAGCGTTCGATCAGCTCGGGTTCCCAGCCCCGTAGCTGCAGAAAAAGCTGCAGCCGTTGCACCGCCACCTCCGGATCGGACAGCCGCAGGGCCCGGGTCGGATCCGAGGTGAACTGGCCGTTCTCGGCCAACCAGCGGCGTCGCCCCCTCGGGTTGCCGGCCAGCGTTACGCTCCACCGCTGGATTGCTGCCATCGCCTCCGCTTCCGGGTTTTTCACCTGATGGTGGCCACTGTGCCGCGTGGATGCGGGATCGGCCAGGGCCGGACCGGATCTGCCGCGATAGTCCCCTGCAGCCGCTGCCCCCATGGCCGACGCCATTCACGATGTGGACCTGCTGGCCTTCGAGCGGGGCTCCGCCGCCGCCCGGGCCGCCGTCGTTGACGGCGTGCGCCGCAGCCTGGCCACTGGTTTCGTGTACACCAGCAGCGATATCCCCGACGACCTGCTGGATCAGGCCTATGGGCTGCTGCAGCGCTTTTTCGCCCTGGAACCCTCGCTGAAGCAGCGCTTCCGCGCGGCGGGCAGCAGCGGCCAGACCGGCTACACCGGCCTGCTGGTGGAAACGGCCGCCGGCAGCGAGCGGGCCGACTGGAAGGAGATGCTGAACTGGTCGCTGCCGCTGCCCAGCGAACACCCGCTGCGCCGCCGCTACCCCACCTTCTATCCGGAGCAGCTGCTGCCGGAGGCGGTGGTGCCAGGGATCACGGCGGTGCTGGAGAGCTTCCACCGGGCGATCGCCGATCTGCAGCGCCGTTTCCTGCGGGTGGTGGCCGTAGGGCTGGGGGCCTCCGAAACCTTCTTCGACGCGGTCGTTGAGGAGGCGCCGACCCTCACCCGCGCCATCCGCTATCCGCCGATCGGCCAGGCGCCCGCGGGCGGGCATGGCTGGGCGGCGGCCCACGGCGACATCAACCTGATCACGGCCCTGCCGAGGGCCACGGCCCCGGGCCTGCAGGTGCTGGTGGAGGGCCAGTGGCTGGATGCCCTGCCCCCGCCCGGACGGCTGATCATCAACAGCGGCCTGATGCTCGAGCGCCTGAGCAACGGCCTGATTCCGGTGGGTTGGCACCGGGTGGTGGCCCCGGCGGGCTTCGTGCAGGAGCGCCTGAGCGTGGTGCAGTTCTGCCATGCCCGCCCCTCCACCGTGCTTGCCCCTCTGGCCAGTTGCTGCGGCCCGGACCACCCCCAGCGCTTCGCCGCCATCCGGGCGGCGGAGGCCCTTGAAGATGTTTTGCACCAGATCGGCCTGCTGGATGCAAAGCGCAGCGATCCACCGCAAATGTGAAACAATCATGAAGAACGTCGGTGCGCAGGGTGGGTTCGCCCCTGGGCACCGGCGTTCTCTGGAATTCGCGGCGCCCGGCCTTGCCTTCCCTCTCTTCGCCATCCATCGCCTCCCTCGCCCAGGGGCTGCCGGAGCGGCGCATGCATCGGGTGCGCTGGATCCTTACCTGCGCCTGGCTGCTGCTGATCGCCTCCTTCCTCTTCGACCCCTGGAGCGCCCAGCTCACCCGCCCGGACCATCCCTGGAGTTTCCTGCGCCTCTCGTCGGCCTGCGTGCGGGTCCAGGGTGAATGTCTGGAGCAGCAGCAGCCCTATCCGCTCGGCACCACGGTGTTCTGGGGGGTCGTGGTGCCGGCGGCCGTGTTCATCCTGCTGGTGTTCGGCCATGAGCTGTGGCGCCGCATCTGCCCGCTCTCCTTCCTCTCCCAGATCTCCCGGGCCCTCGGCATCGAGCGGCAGATCGCCAGGGTGAATCCCAAAACCGGCCAGAAGCGCCTGCAGCTCGCCAAGGTGCCCCAGGATTCCTGGCTGGCGAAGAACTACTCCAAGCTGCAGTTCGCCTGGTTGTTTGTGGGGCTTTGCGGTCGCATTCTTTTCTTCAACGCGGATCGTGCTGTGTTGGCCGGCTGGATGCTGTTCACCATCGCTGCGGCCATCTTTGTGGGCTGGTACTACGGCGGTAAATCCTGGTGCCAGTACTTCTGTCCCATGGCTCCGGTGCAGAGCGTGTTCTCCACGCCGATCGGCCTGCTGGGCAGCAAAGCCCACATGGGTGAGACCACGATCACCCAGTCGATGTGCCGGACCCTGCAGCCCGACGGCACGGAACAGAGCGCCTGTGTGGCCTGCCAGCAGCCCTGTGTGGATATTGACGCTGAGCGCACCTACTGGGCACGGTTGACCAGCAAGGATTTCGTGTTCGAGCGCTACGGCTATGTAGGGCTTGTATTTGGCTATTTCACTTATTATTATCTCTACGCCGGCAACTGGGATTACTACTACTCCGGTGCCTGGGTGCGCCATTCCGATCAGTTGGCCCATCTGCTGAGCCCCGGTTTCTATCTTTTAGGCACCACGATCGCCCTGCCGCGGCTGGTGGCCGTGCCGCTGACGCTCGGCCTGTTCACCTGGCTGGGCCTCTGGAGTGGCCATTCCCTGGAGGCGCTGATGCGCCGCCGGGTCCGCCGCAGCGGTGTGGAGCCCTCGCGCGAGCTGATCCGCCACCGGGTCTTCGTGCTGGCCACCTGGCTGGTGTTCAACTTCTTCTTTCTGTTCAGCGGCAAGCCGATCCTGTTGCTGTTGCCGATCTGGGTGCAGCACAGCTTCGATACGTTGATCGTGGCGGTCAGCACCCTCTGGCTGGTGCGGGCCTGGCGCCGTAGCCCCGATCTCTATAGCCGCGAAAATCTCGCCTCCCGTTTCCGCAAGCAGCTGGAGCGCCTGCAGCTGGATGCGGGCCGTTTCCTGGAGGGCCGTTCGGTTCAGGATCTCAATGCCCACGAGGTCTATGTGCTGGCCAAGGTGCTGCCGGGCTTCACCCGGGAGAAGCGCCACGAGGCCTACAAGGGGGTGGTGCGCGAGGCGTTGGAGGAGGGCTACGTCAATGCCGCCAGCAGCCTGGAGGTGCTGCAGCAGATGCGCCGCGAGCTGGGCATCAGCGACGACGAGCACCTGCAGCTGCTCGATGAGCTGGGGGTGGAGGATCCCTCCCTGCTCGATCCCGAGCTGCGCCGCAGCCTTGAGGACCAGATCCGGCTCAGTGGCTTCCGCAAATCCCTCGATCGCCTGCTTTCGTTGCAGAAGCGCCAGGCCGGCGGCGATGACGCCCTCGCCATGGCCGGGGTGCGCCGGCTGAGCCGCCGCTTCTCCGTGTCACCGGCGGAGGAGGAGAGCGTCCTCGGCGGGCTCTCCTCCTCCGCCGGCGCTGCCCAGAAGGCCGAGGTGCTGCTCCAGCGGTTGCCCGAGCTCATCGATGCCTACCGCAGCCTGCATCAGCCGGGTCTGAAGGAACATCCGTTCGTGCTGGCCCTGCTCAACGACCACCTGCGTTATCGCACCGAGCTGGCGGTGCGGGCGATCCTCGATTGCCTGGTGACCCTGCAGAACGACCCGGCGGTGCCCGCCCTGATCGCTTCCCTGCAGACGGTCTCCCCGCTGATTCTTCAGGAGATGCTGGATCAGGAGGCCTGGAACGGGCGGCTGCCGCCCGATGTGTTGCAGGCCTTGCGGGAACCCGGCGAGATCGCCGCCTCCTGCTCGCTGCAGATTCCGATCAGCGACACCCTGATCCATCTCCAGGGCCTGGTCCGGGATCCCCACGCCACGGTGGCCGCCACGGCGCTTTATCTGCTCACCCGCCTCGATCGGCCCCGGGGTCTGGCGTTGGCGGGGGGGCTGCTGCTGGAGGGTTTGCCGGAGGGGCTGCTCAGCCGCACCGCCCGCTGGCTGCTGGAGCCGGCCCAGGCCACTCCCGACCTGGCCGCCCTGCCGGAGCTGGAGGCGCGGGTGTTCCTTTCCACCAGCGATTTCTTCCGCCGCACCTACGCCGACACCCTCGATGCCCTGGCCGAACGGTCGGTGATCCGCAGCTACGCCGAGGGGGATGTGATCACCTCCGTGGGGGCCACCTGCCGCGAGCTGCTGCTGCTGCTGGAGGGGGCCGCCGCCGTGGTGCGGGAGAGCGATGGCGAGCGCATCGGTGTCGACCATCTCATTCCCGGCCAGGTGCTCGATGAGCTGGAGGTGCTCACCCACAGCAGCCTCCAGACCACGATCGTTGCGGAGGCCCCGGCCACCCGCCTGCTGGCGATCCCGGTGGATTCCCTCGATGACATGCTCGATCGGGATCCCGACTTCGCCCGCCGGGTCCTGGAGCTGGAGAGTCGTCAGCTGCAGCGGCTGATGCGTTCCTGAGGGGCGGGCCGGGCGATTGCCGCCCGTTGCTGCCTCAGCTGCGGGCTCAAGCGGCCACTGCGGCCGGGGCTGCGGGGCCGCTGGATCAGGATCCGATAGCTCACGTGGGCGGCACCGCTGCTCTCGATCAGCGCTTCGCGCGCCTCATGGTGGAGCTCCTCCAGGGAGCCCGCCTCCACCCGCAGTCCCTGGGCGACGGCCCTGGCTTCGATGTGGCCGGGCCGTTCCGCCGTGACCTCAAACACGATTTCGCGCATGCCTGCCTTCTTCCCTTCTGAGGCCAGCCTGGAGCGTCCTGGTCGATTCGCGGTGATCACTGGAATACGGAGATCCGCTCCCTGACAACAGCCGAACGCCAGGATCTGGGGTATGGTTCCCAGATCCGACTGAAGCCAGGGGCGCATTCCCCGTGTGGTCGGAACCAGCACCGAACCGGCCCCGCGCTTCCTGGGGGCGGTCCATCCAGGTGTGGGGAGCGTGCGACTCCCCTGCCCTGCTCAAGCGGTTGCCGCCCTTCATGGGGGCTGACGGTCGCCCGGTGCGAGATCCATATCTGTGTCTGAACGTTTGACCATGTCACCTGTTGTTTCCCACGGCCCCGTGCGTCGTGGTAGTTCCCACCTGTCCATAGCTGGCAATTCCGGCGAAGCTCGCCCTTGCCAGCCCGCCGCCCCCAGCTGCCCCCTGCGGCTGCACTCCCGCCAGGCGGCCCTGCATGGGCCCCAAACCCCTCCCAGCTGGGAAGACCTGCTGGGGCGCCGCTGAAGCCAGGGCGCCGCTCAGGCGGGCTCGCTTTTCAGGCGGGCTCGCCCATCAGAAGCGGAAGGAGGTCTTCACCAGGCCTCCAAAGTTGTTGAAGCTGCTGCCATCGCCCTTCTGCAGCTGGCCGAGCGGGGCGCTGAGGTAGTAAACGGCCGGGGTCACGCTGATGTTGTCGGTGACCTGCAGCTTGTACCACCACTCCCAGGCGTAGTTGCCATCGTTGAGCTTCGGCCGGATTGTCTGGCCGTCGGGCTGCTCGCTACGGGGGTTGCTGGTGAGGAAGGTGGGCTGGCCCACCCCCATGCCCAGCACGTTCCCCTTGCTGAAGGCATCGTTCCACTGCAGGCCCACCGACCAGGACTGGGACACCACGCTGCCGCTGAGCCCGCCCACCTGGCTGTTCAGACCCCAGCCCGCCGAGATCGAGGGGAGCCAGCCGGCCTCAGCCGGCTGCCAGTAGCCGCTCAGGCCAAAGGAATTGACGTGATCGGCAATGCCGAAGGCCTCCACCGCCAGCGGGGTGCCGTTGCCCGGGTACAGGCCGGCGCCGCCGCGGCTGTAGGTGTAGGCCGCCGCCAGGGCGTAGTTGCTGCCGCTGTAGGCCAGCTGGGCGGTGCCGGTGGCGGTGCTGCAGGCGGTGGCGATGCCGCCGCTGCGGCCGCAGTCGCGGCCGAGATCAGGGCCATCGGGATAGCTGGTTGGCCCCGGGGTGCCGTTGAAGCCGTTCTCCACGATGTAGTTCAGGCTCAGGCTCCAGGCCCGGTCTTTCCACCAGAGGCCGGCGCCGCTGCCCAGCAGGGAGCTGTAGGTGCCGGGGGCGCCGTAATAGGTGAGCACGTCCAGGATGGTGTCAGCTGGATACACCCCGGGCAGCACCGCCAGCATGTCGTCCTGGCGCACCTTGGCACCGACGGTGGCGGTGAAGGCAGAGCCGATCGGAAACTGATAGAAGAGCCGGTTGATCGCCACCACATCGCCGCAGTCGACGGCGGGGCCGCGGTTGAGTGAGCAGTCCTCCTGGAAGGCCACCTCCAGGGAGCTCAGGCCTACGGGTGGATTGCCGATCCAGGCCGAATTGAGGAAGTTGCCGGCCCGCAGCTGGGTGCGCAGCAGATCCTTGCCGGTGAAGCTGGTGTCGAAGTTCAGGCGCAGGTCGTAGTTGAAGCTGGTGGCGCCGTAGACCCCGGCCGCTTCGCTGGCGTACCGGGAGTCGATCGGAAAGCCTGAGAACAGAGCCGCCGCCGGCGTGGTGCGGTAGTTGCCGCTGTAGCGGTTGGAGCCCACCACGAAGGTGGCCAGGCCGGTGAGCTTGGTGGTGGTGGAGAACTGGGTGGCCTCCAGCACCCCCACCCGGGCTTCGAGGCCATCAACGCGGCCTTTGAGCACGGCGAGTTCTTTTTCGAACTCCTTCATCAGCCGTTTGAGTTCGTCGGTGACTTCGCTGATGCGGTCGAGACAGGCATTGAGCAGGGCGGCCGCCTCGTAGCGGGTCATCGCCTGGCCGCCCTTGAAGCTGCCGCTGGGGTAGCCGGCCACGCAGCCGTAGCGCTCGATGAGGTTGCTCAGGGCCTGGTAGGCCCAGTCGGTGGGCTTGACATCGCTGAACTGGCTGATGCTGGTGACCTGGTCAGCGCTCGATTCCGGGCTGTAGCGGTTGAGTGCCTCGATCGGGATTTCCGTTGCGTCCACGGCCGCAGGCAGGAGCAGGCCCACCAGTGCGGCCAGTCCCAGGGTGCAGGGGCGAAGGATCGTCACGGGGTTGGCAGGGGTAGCGTGCTGATCGCCCCATGATCTCCGCTGGCCCGCGGCGCCGGGGCTGGCCCTGTGCCAGTGGGGCCATGGTGCGGCGAGCTGCTGACAACGGCTGACAACGCCGCAGCAAGGGCGTAATTTCAAGCCATCGCCCTTCCCTGTCCGCCGCCTGCGGCCCCAGCATGTCCCATCCCAACCGCTTCGGCCGGCTGCTGCTTCCCGTGGCCCTGCTGCTCCTGATGGCTCCATTCACGGCGGCTGGGGCCGGCGCCTGTGAGAAACACATCAACGGCCACCAGCAGGGGTCGGACACCAACCAGGAAGGCGCCCGCCGCTGAAGTCGGCTGGCTTACGGCTGGTTGTTCGGGCAATGGCCCCAGCCCGGCGACTGTCGCTGACCCTGCTGGCGGTGCTTCTGCTGCTCCAGGCCCTTGGCGCCTGTTCGGCTGGCCCGGATCGTTCGCCTGGGGCCGCTCCAGCGACCAGGCGCCTGATGGTGCTCACCACCTTTCTGCCGATCACCCTGTTCACCAGGGCGGTGGCTGGAGACTGCGCCGAGGTGAGGGCCCTGATCCCGGCCGCCAGCGGTCCCCACGATTTCCAGGCCCGGCCCGGCGATCTGCGGGCCCTGGCCCAGGCCCGGGTGCTGGTCATCAATGGGCTGGGGATGGAGACCTTCCTCGCCACCCTGGTGAGCTCGGCTGAAAACCCGCGCCTGCAGGTGATCGATTCCAGCCGGGGGATGGCCACCCTTGCGGCGACGGCTGCCGCCAGCGGCCACCCGGACGGGGAGGGCGATCACGAACGCGACCATGACCACCAGCACGGCCAGGCCAACCCCCACATCTGGCTGGACCCGCTGCGGGCAGTGAAGCAGGTGAGCACGATCCGCGATGGGCTGATCCGGGCCGATCCAGGCTGTGCGGCCGGCTACCGCCGCCATGCCGCCGCCTACATCGCCTCCCTGCGCCAGCTCCACCGCCAGCTCAGCGGCCAGCTGCAACCGTTCCGCGGCAGGACCTTCGTGGCCTTCCACGCCGTCGCCCCCTATTTCGCCGAGCGCTACGGCCTGCGGGTCCTCAATCTGGTGGCGTCACCGGAGCTGAACCCCACCCCGGCGGATCTGCAGCGGGTGGCGGCCCAGGTGAAGCGCAGCCAGCTGCGGGCCCTGCTCAGCGAACCCCAGCAGGCCGACAATTCGTTCCAGGCCCTGGCCAGGGATCTGGGCGTGCGCATCGCCGTGTTCGACCCGCTGGAAACCGGCAGCGAGGCGGCCGCTGCCGATCCAGACACCTACCTGCGGGTGATGCGCCGCAATGGCGCAGCGTTGCGGCAGGCTTTCGGCCCCTGAGCTGGGCGGATCTGGAGCTGATGTTGCAATCTGCGATCCCGTCGTGATCGACACAGCGGCGGTGGTACTGCCCTGATCAGAACGGAGGGAGACAAGACATCGGTCCAACCCCCCATGACGTCCGCCCCTTCGGCCCTGCAGCTCGATACCCCGACAGCCTTTGCCGCCATCGCCCTGGCGGCGGTTTCCTGGGATGGGGTGCTCACCATGGCCGGCTCCCGCAGCCTGCGCCATGCCCTCGATTACCGCAAACCCTTCAGCGAGTACGACGACGCCCGCATGGTGCGGCTGATGGACGACCTGCTCGCCCAGCTGCGGCTCAAGGGCGCCCAGCACCTGATGGTGGAGGCCGCCGAAGTGCTGAGCCCCCGCCAGCGGGGCACGGCCTATGCCATGGCCACCGAGATCATGCGCTCCGACGGCCCCCTGCAGGCCGATGAGTGCAACATCCTCAGCAACCTGGCCGGCGTGCTGGAGCTCGATGCTGAGCTGGCGGCCAGCGTGGCCATGGTGATGGATGTGCTGCACGCCGATCTGGCGGAGTGACGGCCATCCGGGGGAATCAATCTTCCAAGACCTCAGCCAGGGATTGAGACTGGCGGGGCTGGCGATGCTGGCGATGTTTGTGATTGCGTTGCTGGCGGCAGCTGCGCCAGCGCAACGGCGCCGGCGGGCCAGGCGCCAACGCTCATCTGCTTTCACGCCCCTGCGGGCCAGCCCATTGCTTTTTAGCCTGACTTTGCCGGCTTATCCGTGATCGCTGCAATCACAGCTTGGCTTTCACGCGTTTCCGCAGCAGCCTGCTGGCCCGGAAGCCGGCAAGGGCGCCGAGGATGGGCAGAGGGCCAGGCACAGCAGCGGGCGCCGGACCCGAAGAAGTGGATCCGAGCAGGGTGAAGTGAAGTGAGGGATAGCTACTACCGATATTGGAGTAATTGGCTGTGCTGTTTTTGAACGTATCCAGCATGGTGAAGCCGTCGGCAACTGTATATTTGGTGTTCGTGGTGCCGTTGGCGTATCCGGTTGTCCTTTGGATGCCGATGTTCGGGGATGGTGCGTAGGCAATCAGCGAGTAGGAGGTGTTTGAAAGCAGTTGGTAATCTGTGATGTGGGGCAGGTCGGCTGCGGTCAGGTTGAGGGTGAAATTCGTGGTGGCGTTTCCAGGCATCGTGAAGGTGACCGTATCGGTCGCGTAAGCGGTGGCGTTCGCAACGGCCGAATAGGGAGTCGAATTGTTTGTGCCGTGAATCGCGAGCGTCAGCGAACCTGATGTCGCCGAACTGAAGGCCGAGTTGAGGCCCAGGTTGATGCCGTCGATATCAAAGGGCCCGGAGGAGCCGGTGGTGAAGGCAATCCCGTAGTTCTGCGATGAGGTGCCGCCAGTGGTCCAGGTGGTATTTGAAGTGGAACCGTCAGTCGGTGCAATGAAGATGGTGAGGGCGTTCGCTGGCCCTGCAAGCAGCAGGGGAAGGGCGAGCACGGCAATGGATTTGAAGGCTGCCTGCGGGCTGGCGCTCATCGTGGGCTAAAAAAATTTGACTCAACTTAAACCCCAGGGCCCATATTGTGTTGATCCGGTGTGCCTCTGACGTTGACCCTGGAAAGCGGTCCAGGGTGAATGAGAGTCCTCAGCCGGCCAGACTGGGCCGGGGACTCGACCATGAAACGCACCAGGCACACAGCGGAGCAGATCATCCGCAAGCTCAAAACGGC
>Ga0207954_1000340_pt1 | contig 15348 bp, 8 predicted proteins | sample CryBogmetaGMA0M_FD_184547 | JGI IMG/M metagenome (GOLD analysis project Ga0207954, IMG submission 184547) | Freshwater microbial communities from Crystal Bog, Wisconsin, USA - MA0M (SPAdes) | ecosystem: Environmental > Aquatic > Freshwater > Lake | place: Crystal Bog, Wisconsin, USA | collected... | reverse complement strand
CGTCCTCTCAGCGGCCGTCCTGGGCGGTAGCGGCACGATCGGCAGCAGCATCGTCTACAACTCAGGGGCCAACTTCGCGTTCGACCCGCTGAGCACATTGACGGTCAACGGAGCCTCGGTTTCGTTCGGCGGCTTCGGGGTCAACAACCTGTCGGGTCTCGACTCGAACACGGCGGACGGAACCTATACGTTGATGAGCGGCAGTTCGCTCTTCGATCTCACGAACGTCTCGAACGTGGGGTCGTCGAATGCCTACTCCCTCGGCGCGGGCAAGACTGCCTACTTGCAGACCGGCAGCAGTCCGAATAGTTTCATGGTCGTGGTGGTGCCTGAGCCGACGAGCTTGATGGCCGCAGCCTGTGGTGGCCTCGTGGCCCTGCTCATGGCTCGCCGCGGACGGGCCCGACAACGGGCCGACTGACACGAATGCTGCATGAAGCACCGAAGCCGCGGCTTGTGAATGGCTTCGCGCTCCGGCGAACGCTTTTGGCGCTGGCGGCGGGTGTGACGGTCAGCCTTGCGTTGCACCCGGTCGGTTTCGTGACGGCGGCCGAGGCCCTCAAGGAGCCGCCCGATTTCACGCAGGGCGCCCAGGTCGATCGGTCGCAGACCTACAACCTCGGGGCAACCGGCCTGCGGGGCTGGATCCACACCCGGGCGGCGACCAACTTCGACGGGGTTCAGGGGCGGACAACCACATCCAGCCGGCAGATCCTGGTGACCCACGTCGGCCGTGGTTCCCCCGCCGACGGCGTGATGGAGCCGGGGGACGTGATCCTCGGCGTGGACGGCGGACGGTTCACCGACGACGCCCGCAAGAGCCTTGCCGTCGCCATTCAGGCGGCTGAGACGGAGGCCGGAGGCGGCGTCCTACGGCTCACCCGCTGGCGGGCTGGCACGGTCGCGGAGGTGCGGATTCCCCTGCGGGTGCTGGGCACGTATGCCGCGACCGCGCCTTACGACTGCCCCAAGTCGCGGCGGATCCTCGAGGAGGCCTGCGAGGTCCTGGCGCGGGAGCCACTCACCGAAGACCTCTTCGGCGCGGTCAACGGGCTGGCGCTCCTCGCGAGCGGTCGCCCGGAGTATCTCCCCCGCATCCAGGATTTTGCTCGAAGGATGGCGGCGGGGGCGCCGGCGGTGGTTCGCGACGACATGCGGACGTGGGAGTGTGGATACCGCACGATCTTCCTCGTCGAATACCACCTGCTCACCGGCGACCGGGAGGTGCTGCCCGCGATCGAGGCCCTCACGCTCGCGCTTGCCAGAGGACAGGGCATGTACGGCACGTTTGGCCATGGTTTTTCCGAACCGGCGGCCGATGGCGGCCCGCACGGCCCGATCCCGCCCTACGGGCCCGTCAACGCGGCAGGGCTGATCGGTAATCTCGCGATCGTCATGGGGCGGACGTGTGGTGTGGCCGATTCGGAGGTCGCCGCCGCCATCGACCGCGGCTCGCGGTTCTTCGGCTATTACGTCGACAAGGGAGCGATTCCCTATGGCGAGCACATGCCCTGGCCCCATCACGACAACAACGGCAAAAACGCCATGGCCGCCGCCTTCTTCGCCCTCCAGGGCGACCGGCCCCGGGAATCGCGGTACTTCGCGAAGATGGTGACGGCGTCGTTTCGCAACCGCGAATACGGCCACACCGGGCAGGGCTTCAGCTACCTCTGGGGCGGTCTGGGAGCTGGCATGGGAGGGCCGACGGCCGCGGCGGCGTTCGTCACGGAGGCCTCGTGGCATCTTGACCTCGTCCGCCGGTGCGACGGCTCGTTCACCTACGACGGCAGCGAGCAGTATGGCCCGGGCAGCACCGACGACGACACCTACTTCGGCAGGAGCGGCTACTACGGGCTGAGCCCGACGGCCTCGTATGTGCTCACCTATGCCCTGCCGCTTCGTGCGATCTGCCTGACCGGCAAAAGCGTGGTCGAGTCGCAGTGGCTCGCAGATGGCGACGTGGCCGAGGCCGTCGCCTCGGGCCGATTCGACCTTGACCGCGCGACGATGGCCACTGAGGGCCTGGTTGCCGCGCTGGGAGACTGGTCGCCGGTGGCCCGCAGCTGGGCCGCCGAGGAACTCTCCCGCCGGCCAGAGGCGAAGCGGCTGGTGCCGCAGCTGATCGCCCTGGCCGAGGGGCCCGATCCCCGCGTCCGCCAGGGGGCATGCGAGGCGCTTGGGCGGCTGCGGGCCCCCGAGGCGCTCCCGGTTCTCGTCCGCCTGCTCGTGCACGAGGATCGCTGGCTGCGAACCCAGGCCGCGCACGCGCTCGAGAGCATGGGCGACGCGGCCCGGCCCGTCGTGCCCCAGATGCTCGCCGCGGTGGCCCGCACCGCCGAGCCGCTCGAGCCGATTGCATGGGCCGATCCGATCCAACTCACGCATGGGGAACTCGCGGCGGCGCTCTTCAAGGGTCTGCTACGGTCGTCCATCGACGACGTCGATCGCGAACTGCTCCATCCGGCCATCCGGGCCGTGTCGCGGAACGCCGACGGCATGGCCCGGGCCACACTCACGCATCTTCTCGAGCATCAACTCACGGTCGAAGACGTCCAGGCGCTCGGCCCCGACATCCTCGCCGCGGCCACCATCCCCTGCCCAGCCGACACCATGTTTCGCAACGAGATCCGCATGGCGGCGTTCAAGGCGCTGGTCAAGTATCGGTTTCGCGAGGGGATCGAGGCGGGCGTCCTCATCGCCCGCACCCAGGGCGGGCACGGCAGCGAGACGCGAACAGGCGAGATCATGAAGGAACTGGCCGGATACGGCGCTGCCGCGGAAGGCATCGTGCCGGACCTCGAGGCTCTGGTTGAGTTCTTCAACGCCGAGTGCGCGGCCGGCGGCTTCCCCGAGGGGCCGCTCAACGACGCCCGGACCGACGCCGTGAAGGCCGCGATCGCGACGATCGGGTCAGCCACGGAGAGTCCGTCGATCCGCACGCTCACCGCCGCCACAGCAGACGAGTGATCGTCCGGGCGGTCGGCGTTTCCAGGAGTGGCTTTGGCCTGACTTGGAAATCCTGATCCAGTGGACATGAAGGTCTACTGCCCTGAGGGCAAGGAGACTTTCGATGACGACGAGAAGACGGAAGAAGCACCGTCCCGAGGAGGTCGTTGCCAAGCTGCGACACGCTGATGCGATGCTCAACGCAGGCAAGGATCTGGCGGCGGTGTTGCCGACCAAGCTCTGGACATCCAGATGCTCAAGCACATCTCGGAGGGAAACTGGTAATACGGGTCACACGTGATCCTCGCGCGTTGCAGGGCCACCGCAGCCGGCCGGCGACATGCTCGGCGCCGGCGGGACGTGTGAGTTCTCTGCTCAAACGCTCCGGAGCGACCGCCGCGGGGCACACGTCTCACCGGCTTCTCCGCGTGCCTCCGATCCGGCTGCTCCCCCTTCCGGAATCGCACATGCAAGCGATGAGGCGCGAGCCCAATGCGAACCGGGAAGACACACAGGTTGAAAACCTGTGCTACGAGAAGAAGCAGCGACGGGCATGTACGGTGGTGGATCAGCCGCGTAGCAGTCAGCGATTCGAGGCCAAGCCCCGCACGGACGAGGTGCCGCTTGTGAAGCGCATGCTTCAGTTGGAGAGGTCGAAGCCGCGGTATGGGTATCGCCGGATCGGCTGGCTGCTTCGAGAAGAAGGAGGGCGTGCTGGGTTGTCTCGAGTGTTTCGTCTGTGGCAGCGGGAGGGGCTGAAAGTGCCTGTAAAGAAGCGGAAAAAGCGTCGCCTGGGCTCGAGTGCGAATGGATGCCATCGGCGACGGGCCCAGGCCCCGAATGACGTGTGGTGCTGGGACTTCGTGTTCGACAGACGGTGAGCGGCAGCCAGCTGAAGTGGCTGTCGGTCGTCGACGAGCACACCCGCGAGTGCCTGGCCCTGAAGGTCGACCGAGGCATCACGAGCGAAGACGTGATCGACACGCTCTCCGAGTTGTTCGCGACACGTGGTGTGCCCCGGCACATCCGCAGCGACAACGGGCCCGAGTTTATCGCTCAGACCCTACGTCGCTTCCAACACCCAACGGCCTCATAGCTCGTTGGGTTATCCGACCCCGGCCGGGTTCGCCGCCGCGTGTGCAGCTTCCGCCTCGGCCAAGGCCTCGGCTCCAGCCGCACACGCTGGTTCCCTTGGTCAACTCTGGTCCTAAACCCTCATGCCTCTGGTACAGGAAACACAACCCGGTCACGGCCCTATCAACTGTCGCCGTGTTTAGCGGCGCAATCGGCGCGATCGGATCGCCGTGCCAGCGGCGGCCGCAATCGCAGCAGCCAGCAAGGCAAACGTGGAGGGCTCGGGCACGGCAGCAATGCCAGATGCTCCCGGGGGCACGTTGTAGTTCCCATTGTCATAGAGGCCCGTGTTGAAGAAGTCGGAGGCGTCGAGGACGTCCACCACGCCGTCGTAGTTGAAGTCGCCCTCCAGCCAGCTCGCTGGAAGCCCGGTGTCGTACTTGCCGAACGTGAGGAAGTTGCCCGCGTCGAGGACGTCGACCACCCAGTCGATGTTGGTGTCGCCAGGGGCGGCGAAGGCCGCCGAGAGCGAACCGTCGCCGTTGTCGAGCCAGCCCACCGCTCGCGGGATGCTGGAGGCAATGTCGGCTGCTGCGGTGCTCGACGTGATGCCGCTCGTGCCGTTCCAGGAGCCGTCGCCTCGGCCTTCGATGAGCTCGGCGACGAGCTGCGTGGCGGTCATGCCGCCGGCGATCGTGAGGAAGCCGCTCGTGACATCCATGAGACCATTGCCGGTGGAGAGGTTGAGGCCTGCGACGCTGGTAGTCGTGAAGGGAGCCACCTGCCCGGTGCCGCCCGCCACCACGACGAGTTGGCTCGCCGAGAGTGCACTGGCATTGGCCAGTTGCAGCACGCCGGCCCGAACCGTGCTAGAGCCAGTGAGCGTATTGGCACCGCCCAGGGTCATCGTGCCGGTGCCGACCTTCGTGAGCGGGCCGGCCCCGGAGATGACACCGTTGAAAGTCGACGAAGCGTTGCCCGCGCCGACCGTGAGCGATCCGCCTGAGACCACCCTGCCCGAACCCGCGAGCGCTCCGAGCGTCGACGCGTAACCGCCGAGGTCAAGAGTGGCGCCTGCCGAAACGGAGGCCGACGAAGCAGACGGGATGGCGGTGGCACTGGCCGCCGTGAGGGTGCCTGAAGCCACGTTCGTTGAGCCCGTGTAGCTGTTGACGCCCGAAAGCGTCACGCGGCCTGCGCCGATCTTCGTGATTGAGGCCGCCCCGGTCACGTTCCCGGGCAGTGTCATGCCGCCGGCTCCGCCGATCGAGACGGCACCGCTGGCCGCGATGCCGGTGCTCCAGCTCGCGGCAGCGCCAGCGTTGGAGTTGACGAGCGACACCGCGCTGCCGGAGCCGTTCAGCGTGAGCGCCTCGCCGACGATCGCCTGGCCATTGAGGTCGAGTACGCCGCCGGCGAGCCCGGGGGCCGTCGAGGTCGTGACGACCGTGCCGGCCGACGTCGATCCGAGCGCCTGGGCGTTGCCCAGCCGGAGCGTGCCGGTGGAAACGGTCGTGGGACCGTTGTAGGTGTTGGCTCCATTGAGCGTGGTCATGCCGACAGTCGTGGTGGTACTGCCACCGACGTGGATGCCAAACAGCAGCGCCGGATTGGTCGAGGACGTGCCGCTGATCGCACCGTTGAACACAGCGTTGCCCGCCCCACCCACGACGAGGTTGCGAGTGGCCGTGCCCGTGTTGTGCAGGTCGAACGTCCCGGAAACGAGCACCGTCGCATTCGCACCGACCTCCAACAACTTGTCGATGTTCCCGTTGAGCATGCCGTTGGTCGCCACGAGAGTGGCCGGGCCGGTACCCGACGTGTTGATCCGGAAATGCTGGCCGACGAGCAGGAAGCCGGTGGAGTATGTCCCCGACGTGGCCATGTCGAAGGCGGCCGAACTCTCGCTGTTGCTGCTCTGCAGCGTGCTGCTTACCAGCACGGAGGGGTTTTGGACCCGGAGCGTGCCGGCCTGGATGCTCGTGATTCCGCCGTAGTTGGCCGAACCGGAAAGCGTCAGCGTGCCTTCGCCCCACTTGGTGAGTCCACCAGTGCCGGTAACGAGGCCCGTGAGGTTGGTGCTGCCGTCGCCGCCGAGGCCGGTGGAGGTATCGTTGAGCGTTACGGTGCCAGCAACGCTCGCGGCGGCTGCCGTATTGCTGTTGACGAGGGCGCCGCTGTTGTTGAGGCCGCTCGACGACAGTGCCAGTGGCTCGGCCACACCCGTCTGGCCGTTGAGGTCGATGACGCCGCCGGCCGTGACCGTCGTGCCCACCGCGGCCGAGCCGAGCGCGGTTGCGCTGCCGAGTTGCAACGTGCCGGAGCCGACGGTCGTTGCACCCGTAAAGGTGTTGTTGCCGGAGAGCGTGATCACGGCAGGTGTAACGGTGCCAGTCTGAATGTTCACGGCACCGCTGCCCGAGATCGTGCCGGCCAATGTCTGGCTGACCACGCTCGAGACGACGAACGTGCCGTCGTTGGCGATCCCACCGAGGAACGTGCCCGAGCCCAGGACGCCCGAGTCGGAGACCTTGAGGGTGCTGCCGGCGGCGATCGCGATGCTGCCTGTGGACGTGCTCGTGCCTGTGAGGAAGAGCGTGCCCGCGCCGGACTGGGTGAGCGAACCTGTGCCGGAGATCACGCCTCCAAGCGTCTGGTTGCTCGAACCCGAGTAGACGAGCGCCGCGTTGTTGGCGATCGGACCGGAGTAGCTGCCGCCATTGAGGCTGCCTGAGGCCCCGATCTGGAACGTGCCGCCCGAGAGTGCGACGCCGTTGATGACGAAGATGTTGTTGTTGGCGGTGAACAGCCCCGCGGCTGACTTGACCAGCGAGTTGGTGGTGAGCGTGCCGCCGTCGAGGCTGACGGTGCCCGTGGTGTTGCTCACCGTGGTGATGTCGGCTGCGACGCCGGCCGCATCGACAGTGATCGCGGCCGCCTTGGCAATCGTGGCGTTGTCGCCCGGATCGAAGGCATAGCCGGTGCTACCCGACTGCCAGTTGACGCTGGAGTAGTTCCAGAGGCTGTTGGCTGAGCCGGTCCACGTGAGGTTGTACTGCGAGCCGCTGACCGACAGCACGAGCGCCGTGCCGCTCTGCGTGAACGAATAGGTGCTGCGGCCGATGTTCGCGGATGAGCCGAGCGCGACCGTCTGGTTGCCCAGCAGCGAACCGGTTGCCGCGATCGAGCCCGTGTTGAGAATGCTGCTGCCGGAGAGGAGCGAATAGGTCGAGCCCTTGATGGCGATGCCCGACAGCGACAGGAGGTTACCGGTGCCGGAGATGGTCACTCGGCCGCTGGCCGTGATCGTGCTGCCGACCACGAGGTCGATCTGGGCGTTGCCCCCCATCGTCACCGAGGCCACCCGATTCACAAACCCGCTGGTGCCCGTGTCGGACAGCGTCGCGAGCGAACCGGCCGAGCCGGCCAGCGTGAAGGCCCCGTAGTAGTTGTCGCCGCCTCCGAAGTCGGGCGAGGTGAGGCGGCCGCCGGGGCCGACGGCGATCGTGCCCTGGCTGCCGACGTAGCCGCTCGCCGAGCCGAGCACGTTGAGCGTCGAATCTGCGGCGACCCAGATGCCGCCAGCCGCGTTGACGACGCTCGCCGCGCCCAGCGTGAGCGTGCCTTCGTCCACGAAGGTCGCCCCGGTGTTGGTCGCGTTTGTCAGCGTCACGTTGCCGATGCCGACCTTTCGCAGGTCGCCCGAACCGCTCACGGTGCCGGTGACCGTGATGTCGCCCAGGCCGCCGATGCCCGAGGAGCCCGCCGAGAGGGCCACGCTGCCGCTCCAACTGGCGGCCGTCCCGCTGCTGTTCACCAGTGCGACGCCGTAGTCGACGGCGTCGCCCGTGGTGCCGTCCATCGAGAGCGTCTCGTCGACCACCGCCTGCCCGTTGAGGTCGAGGGTGCCGCCGGAGAAGTAGGGAGAGCTGAGGGTCGTGCCGGCGGCCGTGGAGCCGAGCGCCTGGGCATTGCCAATCTTCAGCGTGCCGCCGGTGATCTGCGTGACGCCGTTGTAGGTGTTCGCGCCGTTGATGGAGAGCGTGCCTGTCTGATCGGCGAAGTCGGCGTTTTTGATGATGCCAAACTGGTTCGATCCGCCGCCAAACACCATGCCGTTGAGGACGATGTCGCCCGCCCCCTGGAACTGGGCGCTGCGGCCCTTGGCCGACGCGCTGGCGAGGTCGAGCATGCCGTCGACGACGACGGTGACGTTCTTGTCGGCCTGGAGCGTCTTGTTCGCCGAGCCACCGAGCGTGCTGTTACCGCTGATCCCCAGCGTGGCCTGGCCGCTGCCGGATGTCGTCACCCGGAGGATCGACCCCATGGCCATCGAGGCCATCGCGTAACTGCCGGATCCCACAAGGTCGAGCGTCGAGGAACTCGCGCTGCTGCTCCATGTGAGGGGGACGTTGGGCAGGGAGGCCGGAGTCGCCACCTGAACCTTGCCGGCGAGGATGCTCAGCGTACCGGCGAAACTGTTGTTGCCCGACAGCGAGACCGTGCCCTCGCCATACTTGTAGAGCCCGCCGGTGCCACCCACGCTCCCGGCGATCGAGAAACTGCCCGCGCCGCCAAGGCCTGTCAATGCCGTATTGAGCGTCACCGGGCCGCCCAAAGTGGCGGTGGCGGTCGTGCTGCTGTTGGTCAGGGCTCCGGACGCCGCGATGCCAGTGCCCGAGAGCGTCACCGACTCAGCAGCGACAGACTGGCCGTTGAGATCGAGCACCGCGCCCGCACTGACTGTGGTACTGCCGTCGGCCGTGCCGAGGGCCGAACCGCTGCCGAGGATCAGCGTGCCAGCGGTCACCGACGTGCTGCCGGCGTATGAGTTGTTGCCGGAGAGGGTGGTCGTGCCGGCCGCCCCCTTCGTCACTGAGCCCGCGCCGGAGATCGCCCCGGCGAGCACTTGGGCCGCCGTGCCAGAGAGATCGAGCGTGCCATCGTTGGCAATGCTGCCAGTAAAGCTTCCGGAGCCGAGCACGCCGGCGCCTGCAACCCGAAGCGTGCTTCCGGCGCCAATCGACATGGAGCCGTTGTAGGAACTGGAGGAGGTCAGCGACAGCGTGCTGCCTCCGGTGTAGGCGAGGCTGCCGGTGCCCGACATGGCCGCGAGGGTCTGCGACCCCGACGAGGCGATGACGAGCGCCGCGTTGTTGGCGATCGAGGTTGCGGTGAGCGACCCGGTGCCGCTCACGGTGGTGACACCACCGCTCAGCGTGACGTTGCCGCCGCTCAGGGCGTTGTCAAATGAAAACGCACCGGCGCCCGACTTGACCAGGCTGGTGGCCGTCACCGAGCCCCCGGTGAGCGAGGCGGTTCCGGAAGCGTTGCTCACCGTGAGCGCGTCGGCGACGACACCCCCGGATTGAACCGTGATTGCGGCGGCCGACGTGATCCGGCCATTGTCGCCGGAGCCGAAGTAGGTGTTGCCCGAGCCGGTCGTCCAGTTGTTGGTCGTGTAGTCCCAGGTGTTGTTGGTCGCACCGGTCCACGTCAGCGTGACCTGGGAGCCGGTGGTGACGAGTTTGAGCGCGTTGGCAGTGCTGGTGAAGGAGTAGGTGTTCCGCCCCACGGTGACAGAGCTACCGAGAGCGATCGTCTGGCCACCAACCGCCGCACCGGTGACCGACACGGCACCAGTGTTCGCGAGGCTGCTGCCCTGGAGCAGCGTGTAGGTGTTGCCCGCCGCCGCGACGCCCGAGAGGCTGAGCAGGTTGTCGGCCCCAGACAGCGTGACGGCGCCTGAGGAAACGATCGTGCCGGCCACCGGCATCGCGATCGTCGCGCTGCCCGCCATGCCGACCGGCCCGAGGTTCATCGTGCCGCTCGCGAGACTGTTGGTGAACGTCGCCGCGGTGCCACTGACGCCGGCGATCGAGAGGGTGCCGGCACCGAGCGAACTGGCTGTCAGGTTGCCGCCGGGGCCGATCGACACGGTGCCGCTGTTCGAGACGCTACTACTCACGGCGGCGAGCACGTTGAGGGTGCCTGCCGCACCGACGGTGGCGCCACCGGCGGGCATCGCCCCGGATGACGTGACGCGGGCCGTGCCGGCGGAGACATTGAGGCTCGTGAACGAGTTGGCCCCGCCGAGCTCGATCGCACCGGGGCCGTTCGTGGTGAGCGCGAAGGCCCCCGTAATGGGAGTGTTCACGATCAGCGAATACGCGGTGCTGTTATTTGTCCAGGTTTGGCTCGCGCCGAGGATGATGCCGGCCGCGCCCGTGGTGTTTAAGGGGTTGCGGATGAACTGCGTGTTGCCAGTGACGTTGCTATTCACAAGGATGCCGGTTCCAGAGCCGATGGAGTTGGTGGCCGATGCCCTGATCGTGACCGACATGACGTTGCTGTTGCCCGAGGCGTTCTGAAATGTGTAGCCGCTCGTTCCCGAGGCATTGAAGATCAAGGCTCCGACCGTGGGCTGGTTCGACGTGGTGGTGCTGTTGCCGATCGACACCGTGCCGGCATTGGTGGTGTTGTCTGGTGCCGAGCCAAAGCCGAACTGGAACGAACTGGCGCTGCCCACGCCCGTGGCAATGTAGAAGGTGAGCGGCGTCGTGCCCGATGGGGATGTGGACCAAGTCGTGCCGCTGGTGCTCTGGCGGAAGATGCCATTCCCGTCGCCATAGAGAGTTGTGCCGTTTGTGTCCCAGTAATAGTCGGCGGCATTTGCGAATCCGAACGAGGCTGCGAGCAGCAGGCTGAAAAAACGCGACAGAGTACGAAACCGCATGACTGATTCCCTCCCCGAACTCGAAAAACGCACGGCTACGACAATCGACAACCGTGTGGCAATGAGTGTAATCGCGGCGACGGTTTTGCCGCAACCTGTTGGTTGCCGATTTACGCAAACGAAAGCAAGGCCGTTCCAGTACGCGTTCGCGACTCGCGGCGTGATGCCGGAATATTCGAATCGCGGCGGAAAAACTGCCGACGATTGGGTTGATGCGCGACAGATTTGGCTACTAAGATCAGGGCAGTGTGGGTGAGGGTGTCGTTCGTCGGCAGCGTTTCGCGAAACAACTCGCCAGCCCACGCGATTTTCGTGTTCGGTATGCCGCGGAGGATCTCATGCTCGCCATCAACCGGGTCGCTCGTCGCGGCTTCACCCTTGTCGAACTCCTCGTGGTGATTGCAATCATCGCCACGCTCATCGGCCTGCTGCTGCCGGCCGTGCAGACGGCCCGTGAGGCGGCCCGCCGTAGCGCCTGCTCCAACAATATGCGGCAGTTGGGGCTCGGTCTCGCGAACTTCGAGAACGCCCGCAAGAAACTGCCCGCCGGGCATAAGTATACGGGCAAGGCGGGCGACCCCGCCTGGGGTTGGGCGGTGTTCATCTTTCCCTTCATGGAGGCCAGTAACACCTACGACGCGCTCAATCCCAACAGCACCACGTTGCTCACCGCCTGCAACCTGCTCAAGAGCGGTGGCGTGAGTACGGCGGCAGCGGCGCTGAAGTCGGGAGTGGCTTCGCATCGCTGCCCATCGGATTCGACTCCCGAGACGAATAACCTCGCCGACTTTGGTGGCACGAGCGGCGGCGGAGCGATCCTCGCCTGCGAGACCGGCAGCGATCCGGCGCTTGGCACGTCGAACTATGTGGCATCGTCCGGCAATAACCCGCCTCACGAAAACTGCGGTTGGGACAATCCCGATGCCGGGACCTGCAAGACTGACGGCACCGATCCGCCGGACGGCGCCTTTCTCGGCCGCGACACGATGCTCGGCCTCAAGTTCAAGGACATGCCAGACGGTCTTTCGAAGACGATTTTTCTTGGCGAACGCTGTGGCGGCGACACGTTCGCGAACTTTACCGCGGCACCGTCCGGCAAGGGGTCGTTCGCCGGCGTCTGGGCGGGCAATGGCCGGCCGGGCTCAGGCACATCGGTGAGGGGAGCTGGCCGATGCTATGGCAGGATGATCAGCCTGCCGATCAATGACTTCCTCAGTCTCAACAACGGGAAGGCCTACAATAGTTTTCACCGCGGCGGGGCCAACTTTCTGCTCGGCGACGCCTCGGTGATGTTCATCTCCGAGAACTGCGATTACGCGATTCTTCAGAAGATGGCGAAGCGAGACGAGGGGCTGGCCGGCAACAACACGACCTATGGATCGATGACGACGCCGATCATCGACCCGGCGACCCCGTCGATGCCACAGTGAGGGTTGTGGATCGTTTTCGCGTGGGTTTTCGGTCAGAATCACGAGGGTTTTGGGTCAGAATCACCTGGGTTTTGGGTTAGAATCAGGCCTCACCGCTCACGCCTCATGATCTAGGAGTTTTCGTCCAGATGAGATTGCGCGTCGCCCCCCCGCTCTTCTGTGTCGCCGCCCTGCTGTTGCCCGGCTGCCAGCGGATCGCCGACGTTTCCGGCACGGTGCGAGTGGACGGCAAACCGGCCAAGGGCCTGATCGTGGTTTTCGATCCGGGGGCGACGGATGCTCCCCGGGGTGTCGCCACGACGGAAGGCGATGGCCGCTACACGGTCCGCCGACTGGGACCGGGAGCGAAGTCGGGCGTGCCGGTTGGAACCTATGCCGTGAAGGTGATGGCCGATGCCGATAACCCCGCTTCCCCGAAGGTGCCGACCAAGTACGCCAGCGGTTCGGCGTTGTCCTACGAGGTGAAGGGTGGCGGCAACGTGTTCGACATTGATATCTCGACCAAGTAGTGATGGCAGGTGAAGGCGACAGGTTCACCGGCCGATGGTAGCCTGGGAAACTGCTTTCTCACGCGGAGTTTTCCAATGGCATCTCCCCTACGGCGTCGCGGGTTTACGTTGGTCGAACTTCTGGTGGTGATCGCGATCATCGCCACGCTGATCGGCCTCTTGCTGCCGGCCGTGCAGACGGCCCGTGAGGCGGCTCGCCGCAGCGCCTGCTCCAACAACCTGAAGCAGATCGGGCTGGCGGCTCTCACGCACGAGAGTTCGAAGAGGCGGCTGCCGTCCGGTCATCAGCACACCACCAACTTGGGCAGCCAGGCGGATTGTTGCTGGGGCTGGGGCGTGTTCATCATGCCGTATGCGGAACTCGGCACGCTCTACAACACGCTCTCGCCATCGACGAACGCCCTCACCACCGCCGTCAACATGCTGAAGTCCGGCGGTTCAACCGTCGGGGCGGCCCTCCAGACGAAGATCTCGATGTATCGCTGTCCATCGGACATCACGGAGGACCTCAACAAACTCTGCGATTTCGGGAGCGCGTCGAACATCTACCTGGCGTGTGCGACGGGGTCCGATCCAGCGTTAGCCACCAGCAACTACGTGGCCAGCTGCGGCGATTACAGTGCGACCACGACGACGAGCCCGTCGGCGGCGGTTCCTGGGCCCGATACCGATGGCGACTCCGGTGGAGCACTCTTCGGCTGGCCGAAGATCGTGGGGAGCGCGAAGTCTGGTCCACTCGCGAGTGGAGCCGGCATGCTTGGGCTGAAGATCAAGGATTTTTCCGACGGCATGAGCAAGACCCTCCTGATCGGAGAACGGTGCGGAGCGGCGTCGGCCGCCGCGGCCGCAAACTTCCAGGGCAGCCTCGCGGCAGTCTGGGCCGGAAACGGCCGCACCGGCTCGGGCAACAGCATCGGCGGGGCCCAGCGGTGCTATGCCCGCGTGGCCACGAACTCGCCCTATGGCGCCGTCACCAGCATCGTGCCGAGCACGATCAACTTCTTCAGCACCACGGCCCAGAACGGCAAGTACTGGAACAGTTTCCACAGTGGTGGAGCGCAGTTCCTTTTTTCTGACGGCTCCGTGACGTTTGTCTCGGAGAACACCGATGATCTGGTGCTGTACGGCTTGGGACTGCGGAACGACGGTCGGGGGACGAGGCCATGAGTGCACAAGCAGTGCGGTATCACTCGCGGATCGCAGTCATCGTGTTGGCGGTCACGCTGCCATGCCTTGCGGGCTGCGGCGAATGGTGGTTGGGCATCACCGACGTCACGGGCAAGGTGATCGTGGATGGGAAGCCCGCCAAGAGCATCATGGTGATCTTTCAGCCCGAGGTGAAGGAGTTGCCGAGGGCGATCGGCACGACGGATGCCGACGGCGTCTACCGCCTGGCCCGGGTGGGGCTGGGGAGGAAACTCGGCGCCGCGGCGGGAAAGTACGTAGTGAAGGTCCGGTTGGACTCCGAAGATGGCAAAGGCGCGCGGATTCCAACTGAGTATGCCGGGGATTCGTCCCCGCTCACCTTTCAGGTGGTCTCGGGCAAGCCAAACGTGTTCGACATCGATATCACCAACAAGTAGCGGCGCCTGGAACAAGGAGCGGCCTCCGGGGAAGTTGGCCGCGAGTACTTGGGGGCATCGGCCGTGACCGGAAACGCACCACCGGCCGTTCTTCGGGTCGCCTTGATGATGGTGGCGGCCCTTGTCGCTCACCGGGCCTGTGGCGCGACGAGCACCTGGGTCTGGCGAGGAACCGACGGCGGGCTCGCCTACCGCCAGCAGGACGACGGCGACCGGATCCCCGACTTCTCGATGGTGGGCTATGGCGCGGGCTGGACCGACCTGCCGGCCACGCCGCCCGTGATTGTCACCGTGACGGCGACGACCGGCGACGCCACGTCGCGGATTCAGACGGCGATCAACTCGGTGGCGGCACTGCCGTTGCAGGCGAATGGCTATCGTGGGGCCGTGCAACTCGGCCCGGGCGACTTCGAGATCGCCAGTCAGCTCACGATCGCGGCCAGCGGCGTCGTGCTCCGTGGCTCGGGCCGGGATCTCACGTCCGGGTCGGCGTCGCGGCTGATCGCCACGGGCACCAGCACCCGCGACGTGATCTCCATCGGCAGCACGTCGGCCTCCCCCAACTACGCGGGCTTCTCGAAGGTGGCGATCGCCGACTCGCGGGTTCCCGTCGGAGCCACGAGCTTCAACGTCGCTTCCACGGCGGGGCTCTCGGTCGGCCACACGATCAACGTAAACTGGACGAGCAACCAGGCGTGGATCAACGCCAACGGCATGAACCTGCTCGACAACCCGTGGCAGCCGGGCGACCGGCAGCAGAACTCCGACCGCGTGATCACCCGGATCGAGGGGAACCGCGTGTTCGTCGATGCGCCGATCACCTCTGCGATTGAGACGGTCTACGGCGGCGGCACGATCCAGCGCTACAACGGCTTCACGTCGGGCGGGCGGATCACCAACGTTGGCGTCGAGAACCTCGTTGGGCAGTCGCTCGCGATCCGCGACGAGCTCAACGAGGCGCGGGCCTGGAGCTTCGTGGGCGTCGAGGCCGCGGAGAACGTGTTCATCCGGCAGATCGAGGCCCGCTACTTCCCCTACGCGGCCACGCTCGCGGCGGCCGATTCGAAGTT
>Ga0207954_1000334_pt1 | contig 15474 bp, 12 predicted proteins | sample CryBogmetaGMA0M_FD_184547 | JGI IMG/M metagenome (GOLD analysis project Ga0207954, IMG submission 184547) | Freshwater microbial communities from Crystal Bog, Wisconsin, USA - MA0M (SPAdes) | ecosystem: Environmental > Aquatic > Freshwater > Lake | place: Crystal Bog, Wisconsin, USA | collected... | reverse complement strand
ATTCCGGAAATGGAAGCCAATTTTGCCGGGGCGTTTTCAGATCGTGCGCGCCGATTCTTTGCCGCAAGTCCATGTCGGCGCGCGAGTTGTGGCGAGCGGCCGAAGCCTTAACCGGACAGTAGTGGTTGAAAACCTGCACCCACGATGGGCCATGTGCAGGTTGAAAACCTGCACCCACGATGGGTCATGGGCAGGTTGGAAGCCGGCAGCCGGTTCAGCGGGCGAGGGCTGCCACCGCGTCGGCGAGGCGGTCGATCTCGCCGTGGGTGTTGTAGAACGCCAGCGACGGCCGAACCGTCGCCTCCAGGCCGTAGCGGCGCAGGGACGGCTGGGCGCAGTGATGCCCGGCCCGGACGGCGATACCCTCGCGGTCGAGCGCCTGGCCGACCTCGATCGGATCGCAGCCGTCGAGCACGAAGGAGAGCACGCCCACCTTCTCGCGGGCGGTACCGATCAGACGCAGGCCGTCGATCGCCGTGAGTCGGCCGGTGGCGTAGTGCAGCAGTTCGTGCTCGTAGGCGGCGATTCGCTCGCGGCCGAGGGCCGTCACGTAGTCGAGCGCCGCTCCGAGGCCGATCGCATCGGCGATGTTGGGCGTGCCGGCCTCGAACTTGGCCGGAGGTCCGGCGTAGGTGGTGTGGGCGAAGGTCACGTCCTTGATCATGTTGCCGCCACCCTGCCAGGGCGGCAGTGACTCCCGCGCCTCCTTCGTCATGAACACCGCGCCGATGCCGGTGGGGCCGAAGATCTTGTGGCCCGAAAACACGTAGAAGTCGCAGCCGATCCGCCGCACGTCCACCGGGAAGTGCGAGACGCTCTGGGCTCCGTCCACGAGCACGCGGGCGCCGCGGGCCTTCGCCATGCCGGTCATGAGTTCCACCGGCAGGATCGTGCCCAGGCTGTTGGAGGCATGCGAGATCGACACCACCTTCGTGAGCGGCGAAAGGAGCTTGGCGTAGGCCTCGAGGATCACGTCGCCGCGGTCGTCGATCGGCACGACGCGGATCACCGCCCCCGTCCGCTCGGCCACCATCTGCCAGGGCACGATGTTGGCGTGGTGCTCGAGCTCCGTGAGCACGATCTCGTCGCCGCGGGAGAGGCCCGGGGCGAGGATGTTGGCGCAGAGATTGACTCCCTCCGTGCAGCCGCGCACGTAGATGATCTCGTCGGGGCCGTTCGCCCCGAGGAAGTCGGCGATCGTCTGCCGGGCATGCTCGTAGGCGTCGGTGGCTCGGGCGGCGAGCGTGTGCGCGCCGCGGTGGATGTTGGAGTTGTCGTGGGCGTAGAAGTGCGCGATCGCGTCGATCACCGCCTGCGGCTTCTGGGTGGTGGCGGCGTTGTCGAACCAGGCCAGCGGCTTGCCGTGGACCTTCTCCTGCAGGATCGGGAAGTCGCGGCGGACGGCGGCGATGTCGAGGAAGCCGGATGTGGCGGGAATCGTCGCGGTCGTGCCCGCCACTGGATGACCGAGGGCCGGCGTCGCCGCATCGAACACCCGGGGAAACTCGAGGTGGTCGAGGCCGCGGATGCGGCCGACGAAGGCCTTCAGGCCCGAGTAGTCGGTCGCGGGTGAGGGGGTCGATGGCGAGACGGCTGGGGGGGACGGAAAGGCCGGCACCGCGATTGGGAGGGAGAACGGCGGAGTCGCGGGCATGGCTGGCATGGCTGGCAAGCTGGCCGTCGGGAGCGCCGCCGGCGCATGCGTCGGGAGCGGATTCGCGATCGTCGGCGGGGCCATGGGGGCCTCGGCCGGGAGCGGCGGCATGGTGCCGTGGGCCGCGGCGACCGCGTCGCGCATGAGCGTGTCGGCGATCCGCGAGATGTCCGCCGCCGAAGGGTCGTGCAGCGGTTGCGGGGCCGGCAGCGGGGTGCCGGGCACGAAGGGAGGTGTATCCATGAGGCGAAAGGCTCGCGGGTGCGTGCGTGATGGATGGCGCCGAGGAGACGCGGGGTGAAAACCGCGCTACTTCGGGGTGGCCTTACGGTGCTCGTAGTCGTGGTAGTAGCCGACCTCGACGTTCTCGAGGACGCCGAGGGCGTCGTCGGTGAGGACGGCGAGCGAGAAGTAGTTGGTGAGGAGGTAGGAGGCGACGCCGAGGCTGTCGAGTCCCATGAGGCGGGCTGAGAGGCTGGGCATGATCTCGCCGGGGATGCCGGTCTGATGGAGGCCGACGACGCCCTGGTCGGCCTCGCCGACGCGGACGAGAACGATGCTGGTGGTGCCGAAGGACTGGTTGGAGCCGTAGCGGCTCTTCACCTCGAGCTTGTCGCAGGGGACGATCGGCACGCCGCGCCAGAGGATGATGCTGGTGCCGTGGAGGCTGGTGGTGACGGGGGGCACGCCGCGCCAGGTGCACTCACGCTCGAAGGCGGCGATGGCCTTGGGGTGGGCGAGGAAGAAGGCGGGCTTCTTCCAGACGAGGGCGAGGAGTTCGTCGAGGTCGTCGGGGGTGGGAGCGCCGTAGCGGGTGGAGATCCGCATGGCGGGATCGACGGAGTGGAGCAGCCCGAACTTCTGGCTGTTGATGAGTTCCCACTCCTGGCGTTCCTTGATGCCCTCGATGGTGAGGCGAATCTGCTCCTCGAGCTGGTCGTAGGGGCCGTTGTAGAGGTCGGAGACGCGGGTGTGGACGCGGACGACGGTCTGGATGGCGGAGAGGGAATACTCGCGGGGGTTGGCGGCGTAGTCGACGAAGGTCTCTGGGATCTCGACGTTCTCGGCGAATCCGGAGACGAGGTCGATGTTGCGTTCGCCGTAGCGGTTGACGGTGCTCCGCAGTTCGAGGTGCTCGTCGATGGCCTTCTTGAAGTCGTCGCGGAGGGTGGGGAGCTCGTCGAGGACGGCGTCGAGGTCCTTGCGGGAGAGGGTGAGGAGCACGCAGGGTGTGATCGTGCGGACGGTGATGTCGGACGGCTTGTCGCTGACGAGATCCACCTCCCCGAAAAACTCACCCTCCGTCAAGAGCGCGATCCGCAGATCGCTCCCGTGCACCCCCTTCGAGAGCACCTCGACCTGTCCCTGGCCGAGAATGAAGAACTTGCTGCGATCCTCCCCCTCGACGATCAGGTTGTTGCCGAGCGAGACGTCTTCCTTCTTGAAGCGATTGGCCATCCGCGAGATCACCGCGTCGGGCAGCTTGGAGAACAGCGGCACGCTCCGCAGGGCCTCGGCCGAGAGCGTCGACTGGCCGCCGGCCACGTCGAGGGCGATCCGCTCGGCCTTGGAGAGCTCGACCTTCGTGCGGTTGACGCGATACGTGCCCCCTTCCACCTGCACCCACGGCAGCAGGTGCAGCAGATGCCGCGGCGTGATCGACATCATCATCGGCCGCGTCTTGGTGGTCGTGGCGAGGTTTCTCGCCACCGCGGTCGTCACGCTTCGCTGGAGCAGGTTGTCATTCATCGTCGTCGAATCCTTTCGTTTCAGATTCCAGATCCGTCGGCGAAGCCGCCGCGGCCGCCGGGGACGTAGTCGTGGTAGTAGCCGACCTCGACGTTCTCGAGGACGCCGAGGGCGTCGTCGGTGAGGACGGCGAGCGAGAAGTAGTTGGTGAGGAGGTAGGAGGCGACGCCGAGGCTGTCGAGTCCCATGAGGCGGGCTGAGAGGCTGGGCATGATCTCGCCGGGGATGCCGGTCTGATGGAGGCCGACGACGCCCTGGTCGGCCTCGCCGACGCGGACGAGAACGATGCTGGTGGTGCCGAAGGACTGGTTGGAGCCGTAGCGGCTCTTCACCTCGAGCTTGTCGCAGGGGACGATCGGCACGCCGCGCCAGAGGATGATGCTGGTGCCGTGGAGGCTGGTGGTGACGGGGGGCACGCCGCGCCAGGTGCACTCACGCTCGAAGGCGGCGATGGCCTTGGGGTGGGCGAGGAAGAAGGCGGGCTTCTTCCAGACGAGGGCGAGGAGTTCGTCGAGGTCGTCGGGGGTGGGAGCGCCGTAGCGGGTGGAGATCCGCATGGCGGGATCGACGGAGTGGAGCAGCCCGAACTTCTGGCTGTTGATGAGTTCCCACTCCTGGCGTTCCTTGATGCCCTCGATGGTGAGGCGAATCTGCTCCTCGAGCTGGTCGTAGGGGCCGTTGTAGAGGTCGGAGACGCGGGTGTGGACGCGGACGACGGTCTGGATGGCGGAGAGGGAATACTCGCGGGGGTTGGCGGCGTAGTCGACGAAGGTCTCTGGGATCTCGACGTTCTCGGCGAATCCGGAGACGAGGTCGATGTTGCGTTCGCCGTAGCGGTTGACGGTGCTCCGCAGTTCGAGGTGCTCGTCGATGGCCTTCTTGAAGTCGTCGCGGAGGGTGGGGAGCTCGTCGAGGACGGCGTCGAGGTCCTTGCGGGAGAGGGTGAGGAGCACGCAGGGTGTGATCGTGCGGACGGTGATGTCGGAGGGCTTGTCGCTGACGAGGTCCACCTCGCCGAAAAACTCACCCTCCGTGAGCAGGGCGGCACGGAGGTCGCGGCCGTGCACGCCCTTGGAGAGGATCTCGACCTGGCCCTGGGCGATCACGAAGAACGTGCTGCGGTCCTGGCCCTCGATCAGCAGGTCGCTGCCGAGCGGCACCTCTTCGTTGCGAAACCTGGCCCGCATCCGCTCCAGGAGCGATTCGGGCAGGCCGGCGAACAGCGGCACGCTGCGGAGTTCGTCCGCGGCGAAGGAGCCGCCATCCGCGCCGATCTCGATCCGCTCGGCCTTGGAGAGCTCCACCTTCGTGCGGTTGACGCGGTAGGTGCCCCCTTCCACCTGCACCCAGGGCAGGAGGTGCAGCAGGTGCCGCGGCGTGATCGACATCATCATCGGCCGCGTCTTCGACGTGGTCGCGAGATTGCGGGCCACCGCGGTCGTCACGCTTCGCTGGAGCAGGCTGTCGCTCATGCGTCGAAGATTCCCGTGGACAGGTAGCGTTCACCCGAGTCGGGCAGCACGACGACGATCGTCTTGCCGTCCGATTCGTGGCGGGCGGCCACGCGGAGGGCCGCGTGCATCGCGGCGCCGCAGCTGATGCCGCAGAGGATGCCTTCTTCCCGCGCCATCCGCCTGGCGATCGCGAAGGCCTCGTCGTTCGTGACCGTGAGCACCTCGTCGATCAGCGAGCGGTCGAGGACGTCGGGGATGAAGCCGGCGCCGATGCCCTGGATCTTGTGGGGGCCCGGAGCGCCGCCGGAGAGCACCGGGCTGGCGGCGGGCTCGACGGCCACGGTGTGGAGCTTCTGCCCCTGGGCGTCCTTGAAGAACCGCGAGACGCCCGTGATCGTGCCGCCGGTGCCGACGCCGGACACGAACACGTCGACCTTGCCCTCGGTGTCGTTCCAGATTTCGGGGCCGGTGGTGGTGAAGTGGATCGCCGGATTGGCTGGATTCTTGAACTGCTGCGGCATGAAGTACTTCGGGTCCTTCGCCATCTCCTCCGCGCGGCCCACGGCGCCCCGCATGCCTTCGGCCGCGGGTGTGAGCACGAGTTCCGCGCCCAGACCCTTGAGCAGTTGCCGCCGTTCGATCGACATCGACTCGGGCATCAGGAGGGTGAGTGGATAGCCCTTCGCGGCGCAGACGAAGGCCAGGGCGATGCCGGTGTTGCCGCTGGTGGGCTCGAGGACGTGCTGGCCGGGTTTCAGCCGCCCCGACTTCTCGGCGTCCCAGATCATCGCCGCGCCGATGCGGCACTTGACGCTGTAGGCCGGGTTGCGGCCCTCGATCTTGGCGAGCACCCGGACGTTCAAGCCGTTCGTCAGCCGGTTGATCCGGACGAGCGGCGTGCGGCCGATCGTGTCGACGTTGTCATGGAACACGGACATCGGCGCCTCCTTGCTGTCCTCAGCGGTAACCGCCAAGGAGAGGTGAACCGCCTCCGCGTGGTCCGGTCAGCGCTTGCGAAACGGGTTGTCGGACCTTTGCATCGCCGGACGATCCATCTCGGACGGCAAAGTTCACGTAGGTTAGCGAGACCGCCAAATCCTGAGAAGTGGCCGGCTGCGGGCTGTTGTCCGCCGTTGCCGCTGGCGTCGGTCGCTCGGCCGTCCGATCGATGGGCTGGATGCCAACAAGCGCTGGCGGGGACCACGCGCCCTCGACCACCGCCGGTTCGGGCCAATAGAGCCGCAGATACAGCGAGAAACTCCGGGCGGGGGTTGTGAGGCGATTGGGGGCCACGGCAGGGAGGGAGACCATGTCGAGGTCCTCGTCCGCCGGCCCGATCGTGATGGTGATCGACCCATCGGGGCCATACTCGAGACCTTGGGTTCGGGAGCCGAGCGAGTGCCTGCCCCCCGCACCGTCGGGCAGGCCATGCCGCTCGTCGTACACCGTGAGCGACCAGAAGCCGCGGGCCGGAGGCAGGCTCCCGCGGGGAAAGGTGAGCCGGTATTCGCGGCCGCCTTCGAGCCGGTGGCCTTCCGCATCGACGTCGAGGAAGTAGTAGGCGGTCTCGCGCCGGCGGTTCACGAACACGTTCGACTTGGCGACCGCCGTCCGCGTCAGGTAATCGGTGCCGAACTCACCGCCGTTGACGAGGGTGGTCCAGCCGGTGGGCAGCGACTCGCCGACGTTTCGGAAGTGGAAGAGCGGGGCGACGACGTTGCGATCGGCGTTCGTCATCGCCTCCTCGACGTGCTGCTGCAACGCGGGTTCCGCTTCGACCGACCTCACCAGCCTTCGCATCCGCGCGTACAGGAACTCCTCGCCGGGCCGAGGTGGCACGTCGACGAGCAGGGTGGGCAGGATGGCGACGAACGTGTCTGGCGAAACGTCGATCGCCCGCCCCCTCTTGCCGGTGATGTCGGGCAGCCAGCGCGGCTTCGACCAGTTCATCCGCTGCATCGTCCCGTCGTATTCGTCGAGCGGGTAGGCGGCCACCTGGTTGACCAGTGGCAGCGCCGCGTCACGGTCGCCGGGGGCGTCGCTGAAGAAGATGCGGGGAATGCAATAGGCGTAGCGCGTGGGGCTGCGGACGATGCCCACGATGCCCGCCGGCGCGGCGCCGGACCAATCGGGGCCGACGACGAGGTAGCAGCCCGGCTTTGTGCCGTGCATGCTGCCGAAGTCGGCGAAGGCGTCGGTTCGCTGGTCGCCGAGCTGATAGAGCCAGAACCGGGACCCGAAGTCGGGCACCTGGAGGACCACGGGCGATGCCTCGAGGTCGAACATGCCGAACCCGTAGAACACGTCCTGGTTCGGGCAGGCGACGCCGCGGAGGCGGGGCGTGGCGCGGTCGGTCAGCATCGCCAGGCGATTGAGCGGCGCCACCGGCATGCCCCCGCTGCGACCAGGGTAGGGCACGCGTTCGAGGGCCACGCGGACCTGATGCACGTAGGCCAGCGGCCATCCCCAGACATAGGCTTCGGCCGCAACGGCCCGGGCCTCGGCCGCGTCGAGACTCGGCTCACCCCCGCCCGGCGACGACGGGACGGGCCCCAGGGTTGATGCCCGGGGTGTGCCGCTCGCCAGGATCGCGAACAGCACGATGCCCAAGGCTGGGCCGAGTCGGCGGCGGGATCGGCCGCTGAGGAAGGCTGCCGGGGCGGTGGTGGTGGTCGGGGCGAGGGGCATGGAGTTCGTTCCGAGAGGTGCATCCGAGCGGGGGTGTGTGATACCGGGCGATGTCCGGAGAGCAGGGACAGCGGCGACAACACGCTCGATGCATCGCAGGAACCTTCCAGCAGGGGGTGACGTGGCGGCCGACATGATCTCGAGGGCCACCGCCCGAGACATCTGCAAACACCGTGCCGATTCGTGTCGGCCCCCTCCGGGCACGGACTTCGCGGGTTGTGCCGGCGATGCCGTGTCGGGATGTGGCCACGGGGCGCGAGCCCGTCACCCCGCACGGTTCGCCGTGGCTCACGATGGGCGGATTCCGGCCTTGCCCGCCGGACTCAGTCCCTGAATCGCATCGGGTCGATTCCGAGCTTTCGCATCCGGGCGCGAAGCGTGTGCGGATTGATGTCGAGGATCGCCGCGGCGCCCCGCTGGCCCTCGATCCGGCCGCGGGTGGCGGCCAGGGCCCGTTCGATGTGCTGCCGCATCGCGCTGGCCAGCGGCACGATGTCGCGCACCGCGCCGGCCGCCACTGGCAAGGATGCCGGTGGTGCTTCCGACTCGGGGATCACCTCGTAGAGCGTCGCTTCGTCGGGGGGCGGCGACGGGACGGTCGGCTGCCGCCCGAGCCCGAGGGCCACATCCACCGCGAGTGTGCGGCCGCCGCCGAGAATCGCGGCCCGGTCGATCACCGCGCCGAGTTCGCGGATGTTGCCCGGCCAGGGATAGGACGACAGCAGGCCGAGGTCCGAGGCGGTCGGTTCCACCGCGGGGAGCCCGAACCGCGCGGCCGCGCGGTGGGCGAAGTGACGGACGAGCGCCGGGATGTCTTCCAGCCGCTCTCTCAGCGTCGGCAGGAGAATCGGAAACACGTTCACCCGGTACCACAGGTCCTCGCGAAACGTTCGTTCCTTGACCATGGCGGAGAGGTCGCGATGGGTGGCGGCCACGATCCGGACATCCACGTGGATCGGCGACCGGCCGCCGACGCGCTCGATCTGGTGATCCTGGAGGACGCGCAGCAGCCGCACCTGCGCCGGCAGCGGCAGCTCGCCGATCTCGTCGAGAAACAGCGTCCCGCGGTCGGCCCGTTCGAACCAGCCTTGATGCTGCTGCGACGCGCCTGTGAAGCTCCCCTTTTCGTGGCCGAAGAGCTGTGAATCAACGAGCTCCGGAGGGATCGCCCCGCAGTTGACCCGGATGAAGGGCCCGTCGGCCCGTTGGGAGCGGGCATGGATGGCCCGCGACACCACCTCCTTGCCCGTTCCCGTCTCGCCGAGGATCAGCACCGGAAGATCCGAGTTGGCCACGAGTTCGACCCGCTCCATGACGTGCTTGAGGCCCGTGCGGGCGCCGACGACGTCCTCGTTGATTTCCTGGCGGCCGAGTCGGGAGAGGAGTGTCTGCCGGTCGGCCTCCGCGGCCTCGCGCAGCGAGCGGAGTTCGTGAAGCCGGCCGTCGTTGTCGAGCGCCACCGCCAGCGGTTCGAGAAGGCTGCGGAAGACTTCGATGTCGTGATCGGTGAACGCCTTTCCGGGGGCGGCCACAACCACGAGCACGCCCGAGACCCGGTGTGTCGTCTTGAGTGGGCCCAGCAGGGCGACGGCCTCGAGCCCTTGGGGAAGCGACGCGCGCAGCCAGTCTGCGGTGGTGCCGTCGGCCGTGTTCGCCACCTCGTCCGACTTGAGCCAGCGGGTCAGTCGCTGCCATGACGCCGAGGCGATTTCGGGGCCTCGGGCGGAGGGCGAAAAACCGGATGCGGCCGCGCCGCTCGCGATGGTCTCCAGCGTCCGCGACGCGGTGTCTGGCCGGAGGATGGCGAGCCCTCGAAGGGGAAGAGTTCCGGTCAGCGTCGTGGCGATTGCCGAGACCGAGGTTGCGATCTCGATGTGGCGGCAAGCCTCCCGCCACACGCTCGCGAGGGCGTCTGGATCGCGCGTCGTGGTGTTTTGGGAAGCCATGTTTTTCTCGGGAGAAAGGAGAACCGAGGATATTTAACGAGTCTAGTCCGTCAAATAACACGGCCAAGGATGTCCACGGCCGTGTTATATGCAAGGCGTCCATCTCATGCGATGGCAGAACAAGCGTTGTTTTCCAACGCATTTTGCCGGGGTTCGCTGGGCGCGTCCGCGGCGAGGAAAGACCGGAGAAATGCCCGGGATGTGCCGTGCGGTCGCCGGTCGGTCGGGCATTTGGCACGCCGGTTGCATTGCTGCCGAGGTGTTCGAACCCCGGAGCCATCGTCCATGCCACGCCTGCTCGCTGCCGTTGTCCTCGGTCTCGCGGCCGTCGTGTCCGCCAATGGCTGCGGCAGTCGGGGCCGCGATGCCGTCGCCGGCTCCGCGGCGGGCAAGCCCATCGAGCTGCTCAACGTCTCCTACGATCCCACCCGGGAACTCTACCGCGACGTCAACAAGGCCTTCGTCCGCCACTATGCCGAGGAGCATGGCCGGGCGGTGGACATCAAGCAGTCGCACGCCGCCTCGGGAAGCCAGGCTCGCGCCGTGATTGACGGGCTCGAAGCCGATGTGGTCACGCTCGCGGTCTGGCCCGATGTGGAGGCCGTCGCCAAGGCCGGCCTCATTCGCTCCGGCTGGGAGAAGCGGTTCGACAACCAGGCGGTGCCGTACCACTCCGTGGTCGTGTTCGTCGTTCGCAAGGGCAATCCCAAGGGAATCAAGGATTGGCCCGACCTCGTGAAGGGCGACGTTTCGATCATCACGCCGAACCCCAAGACCTCGGGCAACGGCAAGTACAGCTTCCTCGCCGCGTGGGGTTCCGTGCTGGCCACCGGAGGCAGCGAGGAGGACGCCAAGGCGTATGTCACGGAGCTCTACCGCCGCACGCCGGTGCTCGACACCGGCGCCCGAGCCGCCACGGCCACGTTCTCGCAGAAGGGAATCGGCGACGTGCACCTCACGTTCGAGAACGAAGCCCACCTGGAGGTGAAGGAATCGGGTGGCGAACTCGAGATCGTCTACCCGCCCCGGTCGATCCGCGTCGATCCGCCCGTCGCTGTCGTCGATGCAAACGCCGACAAGAAGGGCACGCGGCACGCAGCGGAAGCCTACCTGGGCTTCCTCTACTCGCCCGAGGGTCGGGCGATCATCGCCCAGCACCATTACCGGCCGTGGGGCGAGAACCCGCCGCCCCCCGCGGCCGGCGCCGTCTGGCCTGCGATCGTCAGCTTCGACATCAGCCTCGTGGGCGGCTGGCAAGCCGCCACGCCGAAGTTCTTCGGCGAGGGGGGCGTGTTCGACGCCATCTACCAGCCGACGGGCGGCTGAGCCTCGCCGGCCACGATGACACACCGCACACCACCGATGATCGCCTTCGCCGCCAACCCGTCGTCCCTTCCGGTGCCCCCCGCGCCAACGCTCCGCGCTGCCGGTGGTCGTCGCCGACGGCCGGCGGTGCTGCCCGGCTTCGGCACCACCGCGGCGATCACGTCGCTCGTCGTGTTCGCCCTGATCGTGTTCCCGCTCGCCGTGCTCGTGCTCCGCGCGGCGTCGCTCGGGCCCGGCGGGTTTCTGGCCGCCGCGTGGACGCCGCGGGCCCGCGCCGCCTACGCGGTGTCGCTCGGCGCCTCTGCGATCGCCGCCGTGGCGAGTTCGCTGCTCGGGCTCGTCGTGGCGTGGGTACTCGCCCGGATCCGCTTCCCCGGCCGGCGACTGCTCGACGCCCTCGTGGATGTGCCGCTCGCCCTGCCGACCGCCGTGGCCGGGCTCGTGTATTCCACGCTCTACGTGCCCAAGGGGTGGCTCGGCCAGTGGCTCGTGCCGCTGGGGATCAAGGGGGCGTATTCCTTCCTCGGCATCGTGCTCGTGCTCGTGTTCGTGAGCCTGCCGTTCGCGATCCGGGTCGTGCAGCCGGTGATCGAAAGCCTCGACCGCGATACGGAGGAGGCGGCCCGGATCCTCGGCGCGTCGCGGCTCCAGACGTTCTTCCGCGTGGTCCTCCCCGGCATCCTCCCGGCCGTGGTGACGGGCTTCGCACTGTCGCTCGCCCGAGCGCTCGGCGAATACGGCTCGGTCGTCTTCATCTCGGGCAACATGCCCTTCAAGACGGAGATCGCCCCGGTGCTGATCGTCTCGCGGTTGGAGGAGTTCGCCTACGCCGAGGCCACGACCGTCGCCGTGCTGCTCCTCGCCATGTCGCTCACGCTCCTCGTCGTCGTCAACGCCCTCCAGCAGCGGCTCGCCCGCAACGCCCAGTAGCCGTCCCCGCCGCCATGTCGTCACGCTCCAGCACCACCGACGCCTCGCAGCCGATCACGGCTTTGCTGGTCGCCGCCGCCGTCGCGATCGTGGGGCTCTTGATCGTGGTGCCGCTGGTGGCCGTGTTCGCCGAGGCCTTCGCGCCGGGCGTGGCCGCCTGGTGGCAGGCGCTGGCCCACGATCCCGACACCCGGCACGCGATCTGGCTGTCGCTCACGGTCGCCCCGGTGGCGGTGGTGATCAACACCGTGTTCGGCGTGGCCGCGGCCTGGCTCGTGGCCCGGTTCCGGTTTCCGGGCCGGTCGCTCCTGATCTCGTTGTTCGACGTGCCGTTCTCCGTGTCGCCGGTGGTGGCCGGGCTGGCGCTCGTGCTGATCTTCGGGCGGCAGGGGCTGCTCGGCGCCACGCTCGCCTGGCTCGACTGGAAGGTGATCTTCTCGTGGCCCGGCCTCGTGCTGGCCACCACGTTCGTGACGCTGCCGCTGGTGGTCCGCGAGCTGATCCCGGTGATGGAGGCGATCGGTCCCGATGAGGAGATGGCCGCGGTGAGCCTCGGCGCGAGCGGCTGGCAGATGTTCTGGCGGGTGACGCTGCCGAACATCCGCTGGGCGCTCTTGCACGGGATCGTGCTGGCCAACGCTCGCGCGATGGGGGAGTTCGGCGCGGTCTACGTCGTCAGCGGTCACATCGCCGGGGCGACCGACACGATGCCGCTGCGGGTGGAGAAGCTCTTCCAGGAATACCGGCAGCCGGCCTCGATGGCCGTGGCGAGCGTGCTCGCCGGCCTGGCGCTGGTGACGCTCGTGGCGAAGTTCGTCATCGAGCACCGGCTCGCGGCCGAGGCCCGCGACCTCGAACTCGCACGATCTGCGGACGGGACGACCCACGACGCACCACGAGAGGTGGCTTGACCATGAGCATTCACATTCGCCACGTCACCAAGACCTTCGGCTCGTTCACGGCCCTCGACGACGTGTCGCTCGACGTGGAGGACGGGACGCTGCTGGCGCTGCTCGGCCCGTCGGGATCGGGCAAGACCACGCTGCTGCGGATCATCGCGGGGCTGGAGCACGCCGACAGCGGCTCGATCGAGGAGAACGGCGCCGACATCACCGAGCTCCACGCCCGCTCGCGGGAGGTGGGGTTCGTGTTCCAGCACTACGCGCTCTTCCGCCACATGAGCGTGTTCGAGAACGTCGCCTTCGGTCTCCGTGTCCGCAAGACGCCCGATGCCGAGGTGCGGTCGCGGGTCGAGGAACTCCTCCGGCTCGTGCGGCTCGAGGGACTCGGCGGCCGCAAGCCGTCGCAGCTCTCCGGCGGCCAGCGGCAGCGGGTGGCCCTCGCCCGGGCCCTGGCCATCCGGCCGAAGATCCTCCTGCTGGACGAGCCCTTCGGCGCGCTCGACGCGAAGGTCCGCGTGGAGCTGCGGCAATGGCTGCGGCGGCTTCACGACGAGATCGGGATGACGAGCGTGTTCGTCACGCACGATCAGGAGGAGGCCTTCGAACTCGCCGACCGGGTCGTGGTGATGAACCAGGGCCGCATCGAGCAGGAGGGCTCCCCCGACGAGGTCTTCGATCAGCCGGCCACACCGTTCGTGATGGACTTTCTCGGCAACGTGAACGTCTACCACGGCCGTGTCGAAAACGGCCGCGCCTTCTGGCACGGCATCCCGATCGACTACCCCGACTACCCCCACGCCCAGGCCCGCGAGGCTCGCGTGTATCTGCGGCCGCACGAGCTCGAACTGTCGCCCGCCGCCGATGGGCGGCAGCGGCCTGGCACGAGCCTGCCCGCCAGCGTGGTCCGCGTCACCCGGAGCGGGGCGGTGACCCGCGTGGCCTGCCGGCCGCACGGCTCCGATGCCGAACTGCACGTCGATGTTCCGACCGACACCGCCCGCTCGCTGACGCTCGAGCCCGGCTCGAGCGTGGCGATCACGCCGCGGCGGGCGCGGGTGTTCCTGCCCGCACCCGAATACGTGATCTGACCCCAGGAGACTCGACGCCCATGAGCGACATTTCGGAAGTTCGCGACGAGCGACGGAAGGACGCGACTCCCTCGCAGCCGTCTGCCGTGACGTCCGACACGACCCTACGCCGACTTGGTGACGCTCTCCGCGGTCTCCGCTACGGCTCCGTGGTCGCGATCGTGCAGGACGGTGTCGTCGTCCAGATCGAGCGCACCGAGAAGACCCGCTTCGGCCGCTGAGGCTCGCCATGATCACGTCATCGTCATCCGTTTCTGCGACATCGACCGGAGGCACCGGAGGCCGTCGCGCCGTTCGATTTCCAATCCCTCTTACCCGAGTTCGTTTCACCTACGTTCGTTACACCAGGAGGTTTTCCGTCATGTCCGTCTCATTGCCGACCCCCGTTCGCCCGCCGCGTCGCACGGGCTTCACCCTCGTCGAACTGCTGGTGGTGATTGCGATCATCGCCACGCTGATCGGGCTTCTGCTGCCCGCCGTGCAGAGCGCCCGCGAGGCCGCCCGCCGCACGCAGTGCAGCAACAGCATCCGCCAGTGCGGCCTGGCCCTCCACCAGTTCGTGAGCGCCAAGGGCTCGCTGCCCAACAGCTCGCGGCCGCCGTCGGGGGCGAACGGCCGCGTTTCGTGGGTCACGCGGTCGCTGCCCTACATGGAAGACCGGCAGTTGGCCGACTCCTACGACTTCGACGCCGCGGGGGCCAACTGGAGCTCGGCGACCGCGCGGGCCGGCTCGGGCCGGACGGTGCCGAACGCGGTGCTCGTGATGACGGTGATTCCGCATCTCCAGTGCCCCTCCGATCCGGAGGGGTCCGGGAGCTACGACGGTGACCCGGATACGTCGAGCACGCCGAGCGGCTACGGCAGCGGCCCGGCCGCGGTGAACGCCGACCGCAGCGGGTTCACGACGCCGGGCCTGTTCTGCGCGACCACCGACTATTCCCCGACCACCTTCGTCGACAACCGGCTCACCGGGAAGGCCGACGTGGTCGCGCCGGGGTCGCAGAAGGTCGTGTCCAGCGGCACGGTGGCGACGACGGCGGCGGCTGGGCTGCTGTACAAGGACTACGACGGCCGCACCAAGGCCAAGATCAACCAGTGCACCGACGGGCTCTCGAAGACGATCGCCCTGGCTGAGTCGGCCGGGCGGCCCGCCAAGTATGTCCGCGGCAAGAAGGTGGGCACGTTTCCGGCCGATCGCGTCAATGGTGGTGGCTGGTGCCGGCCCGCGAGCGACCTCGCCTTCAAGGGAGCGGCGGCTGACGGATCGGCCGTCGGCTCGAGCGCGGTGCAGGCGATCAACGTGACCAACGGCGAGAACGTCACCACCGCCACGTTCGGCGGCACCGAGTATGGCAAGGAGGGTACGGGCGATCCGTACTCCTTCCACCCCGGCACGATCAACGTGCTGATGGGCGACGGCTCGGCCCGGTCCGTCAGCGACGACGTCGAGATCCGGGTGTTCGCGGCGATGGTCACGCGGGCCGGCGGCGAGAACGTGGCAGACCAGCAGTGACGCTCAGCCCTGAAGTGCCGGGGCCCGCCAGGAAGCCGGGCCCCGGCCACAGGCGCTTGAAGTGGCCGCAGGTTTCCTGAAGTGGCCACAGGTTTTCAACCACTACTGTCCGGTTAAGGCTTCGGCCGCTCGCCACAACTCGCGCGCCGACATGGACTTGCGGCAAAGAATCGGCGCGCACGATCTGAAAACGCCCCGGCAAAATTGGCTTCCATTTCCGGAAT
>Ga0207954_1000333_pt1 | contig 15484 bp, 14 predicted proteins | sample CryBogmetaGMA0M_FD_184547 | JGI IMG/M metagenome (GOLD analysis project Ga0207954, IMG submission 184547) | Freshwater microbial communities from Crystal Bog, Wisconsin, USA - MA0M (SPAdes) | ecosystem: Environmental > Aquatic > Freshwater > Lake | place: Crystal Bog, Wisconsin, USA | collected... | reverse complement strand
ATCTGTAACCAAAGATAAACTAAAAACTCTAAAATATTTATTAAAAAACAATGACTTCTCTGTATCAAAAAAATGTAAAATGATTGGCATCAGCCGCTCTGTTTACTACAGAACTATCAACAGTGCCATCATTAAATCCTAAAGTTACTCAGATATGAAATTACTCAAATTCATAAAACCCCGTTATCAGCACTTTACAAAATAGGCTCAATTCGTATACAACATGATTCATTACTTCGCAACATCTCGTTATATCGTTTGTCTAAATACTTACTGAAAATTTTCGTACCTTCTGACTGGAAACCCCTATAAAACACAATCTGGTGGGTATTATACAGGAGGAAGTATATATGCAAGGGTGCCTATAAAGAGTTATCAGTTGTTTAATTTTCAGCCACCATCGATTAAAGCAGGATGTGGAGGAATAGATGCGCATTTGGGTTCATTTAATCATATAGGGAAAGATTTAATAAAGGCACTTAGAACTGTGCCAAGCAATGCAGCGGGATATGCATTTAATTTAGCTTTGCAGACATATGTGCCGCAGGTATATAACACGATGCAAAAGTTAAATGATATAGCGAGGGAGATTAATAGTTTAAATATAAATAGTTGTGAGACGGCATCAGCATTAGTAGCAGGTGCGTGGCCAAAGAGTGATAGAGTAGAGCAACAGATATGCCAATCATTGGCAACTAATACGTCAAAATTGAAAGATTGGGCTGAAGCAAGGCAAGATTGCGGAAATGCAAACAAAAGAAAGGAAATAAATTCAAGGAAAGATGATCAATACAAGGATCAACTAGGAGATGAATTTAACATAGCGTGGGCTGCTATTAAGAAGCAATTTGCTACACTGGAAAAGGAAAATAAAACAGCAGCAGAGTTCTTCATGAGTATAAGTGGAACTATAATTAGGTATAAAGAGGGGGAGTGGAGACAGTGCAGAGTTAAAGACAGTAGAAAAAGCAACGCTTGTTAAGGGAAGCAGAGGTATTAGATATGCTAATGTTTGGGGAATCAAAGAGTGGTGAGCAAGCTAAATTATATTCATGTGATAATACAGAAAAATGCCTAAAAGTTGGAACTACGGAGATGGTGTTTGATAAGTCAAAAGCATTAGTGCCGCAAATAGAAGAGATGTTAAGGGGAATAGCAACTAAGATGAGGGATCATAGTGGTAATTTAACAGATAAAGAGAAAAATTTAATAAACAATACGCAAATACCGATACTTAAGATAGTTGCTGTTCAAAATGCATTTATGGTTGGGAATTCAGTAATAAACATTCATGAATATGCTGAACCTATCGCATATGATTACATACTTGGGTATTTAGAGAGCGTGCTCGACTTTGTAGCTGTGAATATAGATGAACTTGCAAAAGTGCAGATGGACGGGACATATATAGAAAACTTCAAGAGGAATATCTCTGATACAAGGAAGTTAATAACAGATAAGAGATTTGGAGCATATCAAAGGATGTTAACAGCAATAAGTGTAATAGAAAAGACAAATCTGGTTGAGAAGAAATTACAACATATGTTTACAAGTTATAATGAGGTAAAGGGCAGTGAGTGAATATACAGTATGGAGTTACGGAGGCGGAGAGCAGTTATGGTATGTATTTAATGCAGTAGCTACAATATTTAAGCATAATGAGTATTCATATGCATTTTACATAGCTGCAACGCTGTTTGGAATATGGGTGTTAATTACAAGTATAGTTAGTAATAAGGCTATGGTTCCAATAAAATGGATGTTTTGGTTTTGGCTATCAACAACGCTGATGCTTGCGCCAAAGACTGATATAATGATTAGTGATCCAGTAACTAAATTTGAAAAGCCAGTGGGAGATGTGCCGTGGGTACTTGGGATGAGTGCTGGAATAATAAGTGGGATAGGTCACAGCATGACTGATTTAGTTGAAACGTTTTTTAGTTTACCAGATTATCAGAGTTACGGAGGTAATGGAATGATGTTTGCATCAAAGATTCTGAAGAATATGGATAAGTATCGAATCAGGAATGGGGTACTGAAAGAGAACATGAGCAGATTTATAGAGCAATGTGTGGTGCTTGAGGCGATGATGGGTGGTAAGTATACAGTTAAAGATTTAAAAGAAAGTAAAAATATATGGGAATTAGTAAGCACAAATGCCAACCCGATTAATGGATTCAGTTATAGAGATGAGGCAACTAAACATACAGATATAGTTACTTGCAAGGAGGGAGTGACAAAACTGGCTACAGATTTAAAAAAAGAAACAAAAGCAGTAGCTGGATATTTAGGAAGGAGAAATATGCCAAACAGGGATAAAACAACATCTGAAGTGGTATTTGAGAATTACTTTAATGAGAAGTTAATTAGTAGTTATCAATTTATGTCTGGAATTGCAGAAAATGCAGAAAGTATACTGAAGCAAGAGATGATGATAAATGCGATAGAGGATGTGAGTTTAAATTATGCAGCATCAAAAACGGCGATACAGCAAAGAGCATGGTATCTAACTACAGGAGAATTGGCATCTGGGTTTTTAATAGGTCTTAAGGTGGTGATGGATTGTTTAGCATATGGGGGATTTATATTTATAGCGATAATGGTAATGTTGCCAACTGGGATAAATATACTTGGTAAGTATTTACAGATATTGATATGGCTGCAGTTATGGGCACCTTTATATGCGATATTAAATATGGTAATGAGTACAGTTGCGCAGTATAAGACACAAGGCATAATAGGGAATGATGGGTTAAGTATGATGACGTCAGTAGGACTTACGACTCTTCAGGGTAATATAGAGGCGATAGCGGCATTTTGCACAAGTTCGATACCATTTATATCATATTCATTGATGCAGGGAGGAGTGGGATCATTTATGCATTTAGCGGGAACAATGACGAGTGGTATATCAGGAGCGGCATCAGCAGCATCAAATGAAGTTAGCTCAGGTAATCTAGCGCTTAATAGTGTGTCATATGGTGGTAGAGCTATGATGAATGTAGCTGGATTTAAACATGATATGGGACTTAGCTATAAATCAGGAAGAATGGATATGGAAAGATTTGATGGGTCACAGGGGTTTATGACGGGAGCAGGGAGAAGTGGAGTGATTGCAGGGGAAGGAATGAATATGTCAAGACTTCCAGATAAGATGAATATCTCAAGAGCGATAGATAGTGGGTTTAGTAGTAGCATATCTAAGGAGAGGTCAGCGGCCGCAAACTTTAGTGAGCAATATGAGGAAGCAAAGGCGATGTCAGTTAATAATTCAAAAGGATTGTTAGAGAGTATGAGTAGGAATGTGGGACAAAGTAGAGGGTGGCAGGTATCAGAAAGTAGTAGATATGCAGATAGTATAAATAAAACAGCGCAATTTACAAAATCACTACAAGAAGATAAGGGATATAGTGCAAAGCAAGCAGCCGAAATATCACTTAGTTTAGGAGGGAAGATATTTGGATTTGGAGCGGGGTCAAGCTTCTCGAGCCAAGGATCATATGATGAAGCTGTAAAAGAAGGAAAGAGCCTTGCAGAATCACAAGGAGTAACAAAGCATTTAGAAGTAGGAACGTCACATTTAAAAGATGTGAGATATAATGAGGGTAGTGGAGAAGATAAGAAGCTAACGGAGAATTTAGAAACAAGTTTAAATCAGATGGAGAGATATTCAAATATGGCAAATATACATAATGCCATAGCAGATAGGATATCAGATCAAAAGCAGACAGCGGAGAGATTGGGAATAGGAGTAAATGAAGATATAACTGAGCAGTTTGTAGATTATGTGGCAAATAGAAAAATGGTAAATGGAGAAGTATATGGTAGAGATAAAGCAATACAAGTGTTAGCTGACCCAGATAAAACAGCAGACAAGGGAATATTGGTACAGGAGTTTGCGAATAAAGTATCTTCTGACTTAATTCCTGGGTTTAGGGAAGGTAATGTTTTGAGTAATATGAAGGCTGGTTATGAAAATAAGCATGAAGAAAGAAAAGAACAATTAGAGAAAAGAGTGATGGATGAAGTATTAGGTGGTAAAGATGAAAAAGATGATGAAAAAAAACCTCAATATGGAACATTTAATCAAGAACAGGGAAATATCAAACAAGGAGTGCATCCAACTCCAGGTAAATCTGTTTATGATAATGCTGGTAAGGATTTAATTACAAACAGTAAAATTGTAGAAAAAAATAATTTAGCAATTAATAAAAAACTAGACTCTAAAGATGTAAAAGATGCATATCAGCTCTATACTCCTGAAGGACAAAAGGAGAAGGTAAATATAGTTGATAATATGAGATCTGAAATTCAAAATGTTGGCGATAAAGTAACTCAGCAACAAAATGCAATTGATAATCAAAAAGTCAAATTACAAGATAACTATAAAGAAGAAGGAAATACATCAAGAATACAAAAAGCGACAGATGCAGTTGATGGGATAATAGAAAAGGCAGTGGAGGGAGCAGGTATTGATTACACCACCAGAAAAGAGGCAAAAGATTTACCACCATTTAAAGTGGATCAAGCGCCACTTATTACAATGAGTAAAGAAGAGAGAGTAGAGGCAGTGAAGAGTAGTGTAAGCCAGTCATTCCTTGAAACACAAGGATTGAAATTCCCAAATCCAGAACAAGAAGCTGGAACTACGATCCCTTATAATTCAAATCAGGAAAGTGCTAATCAATCCTAATCAATAGAAAAAGGTTCAAATATTAATCAACAATCAACTGATATAGGGCCACAATTAGGAAGTATAAATCAAAATAATCCTAATCAAGGTAATAGAGATATAACGCCTGTGAAAAACCAAGATAACACTAAGCAAGGAAGCCTAATTACAGTAGATAGTGATGGATTTGTCAATTTAGCAAGACCTAAGCAAAGTCTTGGACCAAAGACGTTTGAAGAAGAGAAGAAAGATGAAGAAGAGAAGTTACAAGGAATTGATAATCTAACGAGCCGAGGTAGTAATTTAAATCAAGGAGTAGACTTAGTAGGCTCTAAAAACAGTAATAGTGGTAACTCAAGTAATATAAAAACCGAAAGTAAAGAATCGCAGTTATATAATTCAGCTTAATCTAATTTAAGTACTGAAAATTCATATAAAGATGTAGATAGAAGACTACATAATACTGAACAGCAGCCAAATATTACTAATGATCCTCTCAATAATGAGAAGCCAGTTCAAAGTATTAATCAAGAAGCAATTACAGGTGCTATAAAGCATGATAGTAAAGTAATTAGTAATCAACAGCCGTTAGTAAGTAATATTACTAGTAATATAGGTGATACTACTAATGACAAACAACTGCCGCAAACTATGAGGCAGGATAGTGGGATTGCGCAATCAAATACAGCAGGTAGTTCTAAAGAAGTAAGTACAACAAATGAAGGATTTGTAGAATCCACAAATAAAATTAAATCACAACAATCAAGTTCGCCTGCAGAGGGAAACAACATTCCTCCTCAGAATATAGAGAAGTCATGGATAGAGGAAGAATTTGATAAACCAAAGCCTCAAGTTATTAAAAAAACAGTAAACAAAGGAAGCACGAGTATAGATGAGGGTATGAAAAAAGATTTAGAAGCAATGAAAAAATTAACTGAAAATAATTAAGAGGTGAAGCTATGAAAAAGGATTTAAAAAATATTGAGAATTTAAAGGAAGTAAATAAAGGCAAATCAGCAGATAGAGCGGTATTAATTGCAGGTGTAATTGTGGTGATTCTAATGATTGGTGGTATTTATCTATATAAAGGATATGTCACAAAGAAGAGCATGATAGAAAATAAGGTCACGGAACATATGAAGAAGGTAGAGGAGGAGAAAAAGATGTTAAGTGAAAAAATGGATAGGAAAGTTGTGGATTTAAAGAAAGAGATGGAGCCGCTTCTTGATAAGACAGATGAGGTAATGGAGTATGAAAGAGTTAATTCTTTGAGAAAGACTGAAAGAGCTGAACAAGAAAGAGAGGATGAGCAAAATTGTATGTTAAATATTTTAATGGGAGATGATAGCTGTAAAGAACAGCATATAGAAAAATATAATCGCTCACAGTTTTGGCAAAAGGAAACTCATGATGAGCTATATGATTACATAAATTGTTATAAAAAAATCCAAGATGATTTATTTAGATTTAGAAGCTGGGTGATAGCAAAGCATAATTTAGTAGAGAAGTATAAAAAGGATATAGTAAGAATAGAGTCACTTAGTGAAATAGATGATTGGGAAAAGGTAACTCTAGAGAAGAAGAGAGCATTTATAGAGGATGCAAAGAATTACAATCTAAATGCAACAGATGAGGAGCTAGTACAAATGATACTTGATAATAACCCAAATAGTGTTGTTAACAGTTGTGTAGCAATGGCAAAGAAGGCGATTCCTATTTTAGTGAAGTATGATGGAGGTAATAGGGTGCCTATATATTTGAAAGAATTAAAGAAAACAGCAGATTATTTTGGAATAGCAAAAGAGATAGATTGGACAGTACCTATGATGGTTGTTGAAGAAGAGAAGGAAAGTAAAGAGTATATGGATAAGTGGTATGGATAAGTGGAGAGCTGAGTATTGTAACGATAAGAAGCATAAAGAACAATGTATTAAAACTCCATCTTATAATGAAAATCCAAACACACGCATTTTTAACAAAAAAACTAGTATAGAATCATGTGAATATTTGAAAGAAATGGATGAGAAGTATGAGGCATTAGGAGATAATCCTGGTCTTAAATATCCAATACTCACTGTTTACAGGCAGTATACTTTAAATCATAAGGGATGTGCTAAAAAAGGCATATACCCAGAAAACACAAGGCTTCAGAAACTAATAAGTGAAGAGCAAAAAATTCGTGACAAATTTTTTACAAGTACAGATGAAGATAAAAGACTAAAATATCTAAAAAGAGAAGTGGAAATGGAGCAAGAGAAGAATGAGAAGCTAATGAAAAAGTGGTAATAGCGTGTGGAAGAATACCCAAAAATGTTGATTTGGTTTTTTATTTAGTAAGGAGGGTGATATAAAAATGACACAAAAAAGAATAATAAAATATATCTTAGGATATATAAAAAAGCCTAGTATATCTGGAGTATTGATCATATTTGGACTTTTAATTTATCAAATATACGGCTGTGATCTTGATGATAGGCCATATGTAAGTGATAACGTAAGAGTAGTAGATGGCGATACTTTAGTACTAGATAATGAGCTAAGAATAAGGTTACAAGGCATAGACGCTCCTGAAACGAAGCAGCAATGCGCAGATTTATTTGATGGTGAAAAAAAGTATTTTCCATGCGGAGAAATAGCGACCATGAGGCTTGCGCAAATTATTGGAAGGAACAAAGTAGAGTGTACAAATGAAGGGAAGGATAAGTATAAAAGGCAACTCTCATATTGTTACGTAAATGGAGGAAATATCAACAGAAGAATGGTGCGTGAAGGATATGCTTTCGCATATAGCCAGTATGACAGAACATTCGTGTTAGATGAGCTAATAGCAAGGATCAGAAAAGATGGGTTGTGGAATAGTGAATTTGAAAAGCCAAGTGATTGGAGAAAAAAGCAAAAACAAAATAAGAGTAAGTAAATATGATAGAAATAATAAGATATATAGCGTTTAGCTTACTTGGAATTATAGTTTTAGTAGGAATTTACAATCAACTTGAGAGCAAGCCATTTAAGTTTGAAAAATTTGAAAGCGAGGAAGAGGCAGAAAAATATTTAGCAAAACATTATTCAGTGGGAAGTGATGCAGAGGTATTATTTAAGGATTTAAAGAAAGTAGGAGCTAAATATGAAAAGAGGAATGAGAAAATACCGCCACAAGAAATGGGTGAGGATAAAGATTTAGAATATGATGCTGTGTACGTAGGGGGGTATTTAAATAACCTGATATCATTAAATCCGATAGGATATTGGAAATTATACATCTTTGTTAATAAAGATAATAAAATAGCGCTGATTAGCGCTGTACTAACATTTTAAATAGGAGCAAAAATGGCAAAAAATAAGAACAAAAATAAAAATGATTTGGCAAAAGCAGAAAAGATATTTGAGTATTTTGATAACGAAGCGCTGTATCAAAATGATATAAATAATAAAGAAAGATTTAAAATATTATCTGAAGAAGCGGCGAAAGCAGGAGATGAAGAACTTACAAATATGTTTAGCTATTTAGAAGAGCAGCAGGGAAAGGTTGAGAAATTATTTGATATTATGGATAATGAAGCTTTTTACAATGCAGAAAATAATGAAGAAAGAATGGAATATATCTTTTCTGAATATGATAAGAAAGCAGTAGAGCATAATGAAGATAATAGAGAGCATTCAGAAGAACTGTAGGTTTATAAAATAATATATACTGAGTAAAATGAGTGAAATAAAGTTAAAATCAATAACAATTAGGCGATTCATAGCGTATTTTTTAGATAGCGCAATAATTGGGATATTGTTTCAAGTGATTCTATTGTCTGGCATATTACCAATAAATTCACTTAATAGTAGTGATATAATTAGTAATGTAAGTGACAGTAAAATGGGATTTTCTATAGTTTATTTTATAGGTATTTTGCTAAGCTTTGTATATTACATATTGTTTTGGACGAGTTCTGCAAAAAGTACAATAGGACAATTTATATGTAAATTGCAAATCAAACAGCATGTTACAGCAAAAACCTGCATAAAGAGATTAATTTATCTGCATTTGACCTCATTAAAATAGTAAGTATAAATTACAATTATACTATATATGTCAAATACAATATTTTAAAGTTTTGCGCAAGCATTTTTTTTATTTTAATAGAAATTTAGGGGGTCTCTCAGCGCACGTAGCTTAACACACGCTCTGGCTGTGGTAAGGTATTGCACAGAAAAATCTACAATTCCTAATTTGCTAATTTCTCTATTTCTGATAAATCCAGCTCCGTAATATTAGCTATCATTTTTTTATCTAAAATTCTTTCTGCTAGCATTTTTTTCGCTATTTCTATATTTCTTTGCATTTTGCCTTTTTGCATTCCTGCCTCTATTCCAGCTTCCATTCCTGCCTTCATACTTTGTTCCCTTATCTTATCTGCTATAGGGCCACTAGTTGCTAATCTTTCTGCTATTGTCATAATATTACCTTTCTTTTCTTTTGGTACTATTTCCTGAAGAACTGACAACAACTCTTTTGTGTTTTCAGATTCTCCTTTCTCTATTATGTATACTAACATATCTTCTAAATAAGAGAAATTGTTTTTAGCTATTATTTCAAAGTTTACTATTTTCCTGACTATATACTTCAATATGTCTTTGGCATATATATGCCTCATTATGTATAGCATTGTGTCTAAATACCGTTCTTTTAATTCTTCATCTTTGATTTCATGCACATCTACTACTTTTACAGGGTCTGTAAAGCATTTCTTTGCTAGCTCTACATTTACAAATAACTCGTAAAATGACCTTGGTGCTGTGTATTTTTTATTACCTGTATACAATATTACTGGATAAATAATTGGCAATGTCTTCTCACTACTCTTCCTATCTTTTTGTTTTCTTAAATGCTCCTCACATAAACGAAGCATGTATTTCTGTACTCTAAAAGTTATCAATCTATCAGATGTGGATTGATGCTCCAGTAACAGTGATATGTAGCCAGTTTCTTTCCCATATTTAACTGAATACAAAATATCTGACACCCCTTCTCCTAGCTCATTACTGAGTGCGCTAGAATTCTCCTGTTTAAGCGTACTTAAATCTATTATTTCCAGTATTTCTTTAGGTAAATATGATTTAAAAAACTCATGCGCTATCTCGGGATATGACATTGATTTTTTGAAAAATCTGTCATGAGGCTTCACATTATTATTTGGCTCATTACTTTGTTTAGTTTTTTCGCTCATATTATTAACTTAACTCCTTGTACCTAAAGCAACTACTCACATGATCATTTACCATTCCTGTTGCTTGCATAAATGCATATATTATAGTTGAGCCTATAAATTTAAATCCTCTTTTTTTCAGCTCTCTACTTATTTTATCTGATACATCATTCTTTGTTGGTAGTTCTCTGACTGAATTAAAGTTTTGTTGCATTGGTTTATTATCTGTAAAATTCCATATATAATCCTTAAATGTGCCATATTCTCTTTGAACTTCAATGAAGCATTTGGCATTTATAACAGATGATTCTATTTTTAACTTATTTCTTACTATACCCTCATTAATTAACAATTCATTCTTTTTTTCTTCATCGTAATTAGCAATTAATTCTGGATTGAAATAATCATAAGCCCTGCGATAGTTTTCTCTTTTTTTCAATATCGTAAGCCAACTTAACCCAGCTTGAGCTCCTTCTAATATTAAAAATTCAAATATCTTGTGATCTTCATATACAGGAACTCCCCACTCTTTATCATGATAATCAATGTATATCTGATCCTTAGTCACCCAAGAGCACCTATTTACTGAATTAATAATCACCATATTCCACCTTTTTGCTGTTACCTTTTTTTATATTCCAATTCATATTCATATCCGTCACGTTCTTTTTGGAACTTTGATAATGTTTTAATTTCTCGTTCCTCTTGTAATTCATACACATTTATCTCTTTTGCCTTTTCTATCACATTATTTGCCTTTTTTACACCTTCTTCTCTTATTAATTGATCTAAATCCTTTATTCCCTTTGGTAAATTAACCTTATTGATTTCAAGCTCGTCATTTATATCAAATAACTGAAGCGCTATACTTTTACTTGCCTCTTTTCCTGCACTATCATTGTCTAAACATAAGTTAATCTTTTCTATTCCTAATTTATCAATTAATTCTAATTGCTTGATATTTATTCCTGTTCCACCCAGTGCAACCACATTTTTTATTCCACTTACTTTTGCATTCATTGCATCTAATATTCCCTCTACTATCGTTATCTCCTTTGATTTTCCTATATTTTCTATCCCTAGTATTGTAGAGCTTTTTACAAGTCCCTTACTGTATATGTATTTGCCAAACTTTGAATCTTCATTGTATTTTATATCCCTCCCCACTAATCCCAGCATCTCACTTTTCTTACCATAAAATGGCATTATCATCTTATGGCTATAGCCTATGCATCCCAGTGCCTTGACTATTTCTTGAGTCTTCTCAGAAGATAAACCTTCTTTCACTAAATGTTCTACTAACTCTCTCTTATTTGGCATATATCCTATACCCATGGCTTTTACTGCTTCTTCTTTATAACCCCTTTCTTCTGTTAGATATTTCATTACTTGGTTATTTTTGATATTAATCTTCTCTAATGAATAACTATATACTTTATCCCATATTTCTGATGATATAGCTTGTTTCTGTTCTACTTTGTCGTTATCCACTAGCTCACCATCCAAATATTTCATTTTATTTGCATTATCCTTCATCTTTTCTCTTCCTTCATTCAGAATATCAAGCTTCTCGCTAAAATAGGATTTTATTCCTGCACTACTTGCTAAATATTCGAATACATCCTTCTTATTACTTATGCCATAATTCTCACTTACATAATCCCATATTGACTTACTTCCCCTAGTATAATCTACTAATATCCCTGGATTATTTGCATACACATATACTTTCCCCTTGTGTCCTGTGCTTCCATCTACTTTATTTCCTGTAGTTGACACATAACAATTTCCTTTCCTCTCAAATCCAAATTCAGGCAATACATTTTGTAACCTTCCGTATAATGCTTCGTATATGTCATTGGTTGTTATACTATTGTCTATTTTATAATTTTCTTTTGATGACAGCTTCCTTCCTATATTTTTTATTTTTAATTCTTTTTTCTTTATATCATTCATTCTTTCTACTCTATCCTCAAAACTTATACTTTTCTCTTTTACTAATCTTATCTCTTCCTTATCATTTACTATATCCTTAACTACCCTTATCATATCTCCCATCTTCACATCTTTTGTATTTACATTTTTCATCATATACCCCTCTATCCCATTCTTTTCTAATAAACATATTTTTTGACCCTCAATTTCTATATCACCTATATATTCTGCCACTTCCATGTCTTTTGCACTATCTTGCATCAATGAATATTGGAATTCTTTTTTTATACTTTCTCCAAATTCTGAAAGGATTGAGCTTTTCCCCATGTTATTCAACTTAATTGCATCCATTCTATTATATGCATCATCTACAAACTTTTCTCTAATATATCCCCAATCAAAATTAGATATCCCCTTATTAATTGCAAAAGTACTTGCTGTATCCTTATAATCCTTCTCTAAATAATCTAATGCCAGTTCTTTACGTCCTTCCTTGCTTAAATTCCATACCATATCTTTGTGGTCTCTAAACCTATCTTTACTCCAATATAACTCTACACTCTCTCTATGCCTACTCATCGCCACATATGTACTATGCTTATCCATATATTTTGATGGCATCACAAATGCCTTATCTACAGTTATCCCTTGTGATTTATGTATCGTTGCTGCATATCCATGATCTATATGATTGTAATCTCTTACATCAAATACTACCTTCCCGCCTTTATCTAAATTAACTTCAAACTTCCATCCATCAAAACCATCAATTGTTCCAAGCGTCCCGTTCTTTACTCCAAGCTCCTTATCATTCTTTAAAAAGTAAATCCTATCCTCAATTGCAAAGTCTCTCTTACCATTATTCGTATCAAATTTAGCTTCTATCCCTAGTTCATTATACGATTTCCTTACCTCTCTGGCTCTCTCATTCAATGCCTTTACATCCGCTCTTGTAAAGCTCAACATTATCGTAGATTTATTTTCTGATACCGCTTCATGCCAATCATTTACCATTACCTCTCTTGCTTTTGCTACATCTTCAAATGCATGCACCATATCTCTTTTTCCATATTCCCCAATTGCATCTCCTATTTCTCCAAGTGCTAACAATTTTGTTGCATCAACCTGCCAACTCTCCTTCTGTCTTCTTATGTCATTTAACTCAACATGTCCTACTCTTTCTATTACTCCCCTAAATGCTCCTCCTGCTTCTATTGCTTGTAATTGCTGTGGATCTCCTATAAGCACCACCTTTGCATCTGCAAATATTACTTCATCTATGATCTTTGATAAATCTCTACTGCCTAACATGCCTGCTTCGTCCACCACTACTATGTCATTCTTCTGCAACCTCTCTCTTTCATTATTCCAATTAACCATTCTGTTTGCTACCGTATAACTCTTTATGCCACTTTCTCCTTCTAAGTTTTCAGCAGCTATTCCAGATAACGCCATTCCTACCACATTATATCCTTCTTTCTCCCATACCTTTCTTGCCGCTCCTAACATATAACTCTTGCCACTTCCTGCATATCCAACTACACATGCCATATCTCTATCACCTGTAATATGCCTAAATGCTTCTCCTTGTGATTCACTTAACCCTTTATCTTTTATAACTCTCTCCCTATATTCCAAATCTATTTGATGATTCGCTGCATCACTTAAACTCTGAGATTGCCTCACCATCCTGTATTCAATATCCAGCATCTCTTTTGTTGTGTACCTGTCTCTATCCCTATCGTCCTTACCTAATTTTATTAATTCTTCTGAATTCTTTATTTTTTGATATACTTTCTCAAATTGTTCAACATCCACCGTATGTGTATTTACAAATCTAGCTATATCTTCATGTGTAAATGTTGATTTATAATGAGATAATGCCTTTACTGCTACACTTGGGTCATTGTAGATCTTTTCTCCATTACGCCTCGCTATATCCTCATGCTCCAATACCTTGTCACTATACCTTACTCTACCATCATTTGGGCCTATTTTATTCTGTGGCTCTAGGTCTATACCACGCTCTTTATTACTCTTATGATCTATTTTTATATCTAGACCTGCTTTCGCTAAATGTTTATTTGTATAATTAGCCCATCTTTCCCTTTGCTCATATAAAAAACTTCTTTCATATAATCTTTCTATTTTCTTCCCTAATTCTCCATTTTCTAACTTTCTTGTGACTAACATTATATGCGCATGTGGTTGATCCATCCCATGACCTTTGTGGAAGCATACATCCGCTATTACTCCTTTAGTTAAAAACTCATTCTTAACATACTCTTTTACTAATTTTATATTTTGCTCATAACTTAATTCTTTTGGTAATGATACCTCTACTTCTAATGCTGTTCTCGCATCTTTTCTTTTGTCACAACTCTCAACATGATTCCACAAACTCTCTCTATCTTTTGTAAATCCTACATCTTTTTCTGGGCTCATTATTTCTTTATGAAAAACATCACTTTTCTTACTATAATCAAATGTTTTGTCTAATCTTTCATCATGTAACTTTTCTGCAGATCTATATGCAGCTTTCCCCACTGCTGAATGACCTTTATTTCTGGTTATTGTTTTATAGCTAAAATGATATACTGCCATTTTATTTATCCACGGCATGATATTGCTGCATTTTCAAAACTAAGACTTTAATAAATGCAATTATATTAAGTAAGATAATTAATATTATGTATTTGTTATTTTTAAAAGTACTTAATAGATTTTTTAGAACTATAGTTTTTATATAAAAATACTGACTACTACATATTTTAAAATAGTTAATTATATATTTCTGCTTTTTCATACCTAATTTTATCAAATACAATTTTATGCTAATAATTCATTCTATTTTTTATTTTCACTTATCTGTATTTTACCTATCCAGCTAACTACCATCATTAAAGGACTAAAACATTTAGTAGGTTATTTATAACCTGAAAGAGCGCAATTAATATCATTGAGATAAGTATATTTAGTTTATTTTTATTTGCGCTTCTTGTCAATATTTGTTATTATATAGCCTATAGTCAATGCATATACTTATTATTTTGGATAATAAAACTAAAGAAAAGATAGAAAAGCTTAAGAGTAAGCAAGCTGTTTTGAAAGCTCGCCTTGAGTTATTAGAGAATAGAGCAAAAACTAAAGAGCGTAAACTTGAAACTAGACGTAAGATTCTTGTTGGTAGCTATTTTATTGAAAAATATACCAATAAAAACGAATATGATGAATTGGTCAAATTAATGGATGAATATTTAACACGAGAATCTGATAGAAATGTTTTTGGATTAGACGATGATAAAAATAATGAAAAAAAGTCCAAATAATATTGGGAATAAAAAAAGAACTGTGTTTAAAAATATAGTTCCTAAACATAGTAAAATTATCAATAAAACTAAAAAAAGTACATCTTCAAATCAAAAAGATTTATTTAATCCTGAATTGTTTTTAACTATAGATGAAATCAATAAAAAGTTTGGCAAAGATACTGTATGCTTTGGTGATCAATTAGGTAATTTAGATTATGATAAATTACTTGATTCTAATGATTTTAATTTGCTCAAAAGTGAAGCTGACAAATTGTTAAAGACTTATCAACAAATTGATAAGCAATTAATTGCTCTTTCTAAAGCAAACAATACCAATTCTAATATTTATAAACGTAAGCAATTACAAAAGC
>Ga0207954_1000332_pt1 | contig 15526 bp, 7 predicted proteins | sample CryBogmetaGMA0M_FD_184547 | JGI IMG/M metagenome (GOLD analysis project Ga0207954, IMG submission 184547) | Freshwater microbial communities from Crystal Bog, Wisconsin, USA - MA0M (SPAdes) | ecosystem: Environmental > Aquatic > Freshwater > Lake | place: Crystal Bog, Wisconsin, USA | collected... | reverse complement strand
CGCCGTCCTGCTCGCGCCGGCTCGGTGAATCGCCATGGTGTGAGGATGTGGCCGGCGCTGTTCGAAAATGGCCGCAGGTTTTCAAGTGGCCGCAGGTTGTCAACCTGCGGGGATCTCCGCTCGAGTTCGCCGCGCCGCTCGGGGCAGCCCCTTGCTGAGTTCTGGTTCGTGTGAAGTGCGAGTCGGGGTCTTATTACACTGGCGAGCATGATGGCGATGCGACGACCGTGGCGTCTCGGGGTGTGGGCCGGGCATGGGGCGCGGCTCGCGGTGGTGGCTGCGATCGCGTGGCTCGTGCACGCCGAGCACGTGGCGTTTCTCGGACGACGGCAGGCGCTCGGGCTCGCGTCGGTGCCGCTTGCTGTCATTCAAAAGCATCGTCCGGAGGCCGTACGCGTCGGCGGCGAGTCGGCGGTCGTGGCGGGAGGCCGCGACCTCCTGAATGGCGCCGGCGAGCGGGTGGGCACGATCCTTCGCACCTCGCCGGCGGGCGACGGCGCGATCGGATTCTCGGGCCCGACCGACCTGCTCGTGGTCTCTGATCAGGATCTCCGCGTGGCCGGCGTGGAGATCCTCGCCAGCGGTGACACCCGCGACCATGTGACCGCCATCGAGCGCGACCGGTCGTTTCTCGATTCGTTTCGCGGCCGTCCGCTCGACGACCTCGCGGCGGCGACCGAGGACGCCGCGGATGCCGTCGCCGGCTCCACGCTCACCTGCCACGCCATCCGCGAGGCGCTCGCCCGCCGGCTCGGCGGCACCGCCGCGGCCAGTCGGTTCGCCGAGCCACCCACGCTCGCCGATCTGCGCCGGGTGTTTTCCGGGGCGGCGCGGATCGAGGTCGATGCCGGCGATGCGGCCGTGATCCGCGTGCACGACGAGGCCGGCATCCCGCTCGGTTGGGCCCTACGGACGAGTCCCGCGGCCGATCGCGTGATCGGCTACCAGGGGCCGACCGACGCGGCGGTGTGCTTCGACACGACCGGCCGGGTGACGGGGGTGATCGTCGCCACGAGCTACGACAACGAGCCCTATGTGGGCTACGTCCGCGACGATCGGGCCTTCCGCAAGCTCTGGCGGGGCATGACGATCGCCGAAGTCGCCGGGCTCGATCCCGACGATACCGGCGTGGAGGGCGTGAGCGGCGCCACGATGACGAGCCAGGCCGTCGCCGCGGGCATCGTGCGGGCGGCGCGGGAGCATCAGACCGTCCTCTCAGGCAGGGGATCGGCGACGTGGCTGGCACGCATCGAGCCTCCGCAGTGGGGCGCCCTCGCCGTGATCGCGGGCGGCGTGGTCATCGCCTTCACGCGGCTGAAGGGCACATGGTTCGGACGGCTGGCGTGGCCGGTGGTGGTGCTCGCCTACCTCGGCTTCGGGGCCGGCGCGCTGCTCTCGCAGGCGCAGCTCTGGGGCTGGGCCCAGGGGGGCGTGCCCCGTGGGGCGGTTGTGCTCACGGCCCTGGCGGCGGCGGCCCTGGTTCTGCCCGCCACCACGCGCCGCAACGTCTACTGTTCCCACCTCTGCGCGCATGGGGCGGCCCAGCAGCTGCTCGTGCGGGTGGCGCGGCCCAGGCACACGCTGCCCGGATGGCTGCGGCCGCTCGCGGCCGTCGTGCCGTGGGCGCTCCTCGCCGTGGCGATCCTGGCGACGGTGCTGCACTGGCCGCTGGCGCTCGTGGACCTCGAGCCCTTCGACGCCTACCTGCCCGGAATCGCGGGCCTTGCCGCGCTCGTCATCTTCGCCGCCGGTCTGGTCGCGAGTGCCTTCGTGCCGATGGCCTACTGCCGCCACGCCTGCCCGACCGGCGCGCTGCTCGATCACCTCCGGCTCACCGGGCGATCGGATCGGTTCTCGTGGCGCGACGGCGTGATGCTCGGCTGCCTTGCGGTGGCGGCGGCGGCGCACTGGTGGCCGCGATGAGACGCGTCGCCTTCGGTGCCGCGGTCGTGATCGCCCTGGCGTCGGCCACACCGCTCGCGGCCGCACCGATCCCGGCCGACGACCACCCGACGCTGGTCGGACCCGCGATGGGAACCACCTGGCGGGTCGCGCTCCGCGGTCCCGTGGCCGGGCTGACGACCGGCGGGGTGCATCGCGAAATCGAGCGCGTGCTCGCGGACATCGACCGGGCGGCGAGCACGTGGCGCGACGACTCCGACGTGAGCCGATTCAACCGGGCCGCCCCCGGCGAATGGATTGCGATCGCCCCCGACCTGGCGGCGATCGTCGAGGTCGCCCGCCGGATGCACGAGCGTTCCGCCGGCGCGTTCGACATCACGGTCGGGCCACTGGTGACGCTCTGGCGGCGTGGCCCGTCCCCCACCGCGGCTGAGCTCGCCGCCGCCCGCGGCCGGGTCGGCCTGCGGTTCGTGGAGGTGCGGGCTGCCGAGGACGGCCGTCCGGCGGCGCTCCGGAAGACGGTTCCCGGCGTCACGCTCGACCTCGACGGCATCGCCCCGGGCCATGCCGTGGACCGGATCGGCGCGCGGCTCGCGGCGCTTGGTTCGAGCGGGCACCTCGTGGAACTGGGGGGCGAGGTGCGGGCCTGGGGCACGCGGCCGGACGGCGGGGCGTGGCGGGTGGCCCTGCGGTCGCTCGTCTCCGGCCGCGGGGAACCACGCGTCGTGGAGCTGGCCCCTGGGCAGGCGCTGGCCACGAGCACGCTTCGGGACGGTGGCGGTGCGATCGACCCGCGGTCGGGTCGCCCGGTGCAGCGGGCTGCTCGGTCGGTGACGGTGGTGGCGGAGGTGTGCGCCGAGGCCGATGCCTGGGCCGTGGCGGCCCTCGTGCTCGGCCTCGAAGCCGACGACCGTGGGCTCGTCAGCGGACCGTCGGCACCATCCACGCCAGTGGACCCGCCTGCAGCCACACCAAAAGGCCCATGAGCGCCGCCAGCAGGAGCGAGTGCGGGAACACGCGGCGGAGGATCTCCCCCTCGCTGCGGTGCGTGCCGGTGGCGGAGGCCGAGACCACGATGCTCTGGGCGTCGATCATCTTGCCCATCACGCCGCCCGTGCTGTTGGCGGTGCAGATGAGCAGCGGATCGAGCCCGAGCTGTTCGGCCGTCACCCGCTGCAGGCTGCCGAACATCGCGTTGCTCGAGGTGTCGGAGCCGGTGAGCGCCACGCCGAGCCAGCCGAGGAGCGGGGCGAAGAAGGCATAGGCCGCCCCGGTGGCGGTGAGCGCCAGGCCGAGTGTGACGTCGCTGCCGGAGGAGCGGGTCACGAAGGCCAGCGCGAGCATCGTGGCGATCGTGACGAGTGACTCGGACAGGCTGCGGAGATTGTCGAACCAGAGCGCCAGCGCCCGCCGCCAGGAAATGCCGAGCCACGGGATCGCCACGACCGCCGCCGCGAGGATGCCGGTGCCCGCCGCCGAGAGCCAGTTGAAGCGGTAGACCGCCCGCTCGATCTCGCGGGGCTCACGGGTGGCGGGGGGCACCTTCGCCACCCGACCATCGAGGAAGGGCACGGCGAACTCCGGCGCCACGGCGACCCGCGGAAGCGGCACTGCGCCGCCCCGTCCGTCGAGCGTGGCCTTCACCGCCGGCAGCCCCCAGGCGAACACCGCCAGCGAGAGAAACGCCCAGGGCATCCAGGCCCAGGCGATCCGTGCGGCGGAATCCCGCGGCGACGGCGGCTCTGCTGAGCGAGCGGGGTTCTCGGCCCCATGCTGCCAGACCGTGGCGGGCCTCCAGCAGCGGAGGAATGCGGCGAGCGCCACGAGGCTCGCGACGCCTCCGACCACGTCCACGAGCGCGGCGCCCACGAAGGTGGCCATCGCGTACTGCACGGCGGCGAATGTTCCCCCGCAGACGAGCACCGCCGGCCAGACCCCGGCGAGTCCTCGCCAGCCGGCCATCGCGCAGACCATCCAGGCCGGCACCACCAGCGAGAAGAGGGGCAGCTGGTGGCCGGCCATCGCCGAGATGGCCCGTTCGTCGAGGCCGGTGACCTTCGCGAGCGTGACGATCGGAGTGCCGAGGGCGCCGAAGGCGACCGGAGCCGTGTTGGCCAGGAGCGCGAGGCAGGCTGCTTCCACCGCCGGAAAACCCGTGGCTACGAGGAGCGCGGCGGAGATCGCCACGGGGGCGCCGAATCCGGCCGCCCCCTCCAGGAAGGCGCCGAACGAGAACGCGATCAACAGCGCCTGGAGCCGGTGGTCGGGAGAGAGGTCGGTCACCGACCGCTTCATGACGTCGAGCGCCCCGGCCTCCACGCAGAGCCGATGAAGGAACATCGCCGTCACGACGATCCAGCCGATCGGAAACAGGCCGAAGCACGCGCCGTGGGCCGCGGCCGCGACCGCCGCGGAGGCCGGCATCCCGAACACGCCGACCGCGATCGCGAGCGCTGCGGTGAGGCCCGCCACCGCCGCCCGCATCCCCGACCAGCGGGCGAAGGCGAGCAGGCCGAGCAGCACCGCGAGCGGCACCGCCGCCACGAGCGTGGAGAGGAGCGGCGCTCCGAGCGGATCGTAGGAGTGTTCCCAGACCATGGCGACAGGATACCGGGGGAAGCCCGATCCCGTGGCCTAGGCGAACAGCCCATCCACCGCCCGCCCCTTGCCGTCGAGCGTGGCGTAGAACGGCCGGTTCTCGATGTCGAAGACCGTCTTCGGGCTGATCCCCATGGCGGTGAACAGCGTGGCATGCAGGTCGGTGATCGAGACGGGGTTTTCCACGGCGATGCAGGGACGTTCCTCGGCCGTCTTCCCGTAGACGGCGCCCCGCTTCATGCCGCCGCCGAACAGCACCACGCTCGAGCCGGCGGTGAAGTGGCGGTGCTGTCCGTAGTGGGCCGGCAGCTTGAGGAAATCCTTGGGTGAGCTCGACTGGTCTTTCGCCGCGGAGCCCGGCTGGCCCTCGGTGATCATGTCGCGGCTGAACTCGCTGGCGATCACCACGAGCGTGCGGTCGAGCAGGCCCCGCTCTTCGAGGTCGCGGATCAGCGTGGCGATGGGGCGGTCGATCTCTGCATGGAGCGCTGCCACCCGCTCGTGGCCGTTCTCGTGGGTATCCCAGTGGACGAACGGGATGTATTCGGTGGTCACCTCGACGTACCGCGCGCCATGCTCGACGAGCCGTCGGGCCAGGAGGCAGCCGCGGCCGAAGCGGCCCGTGTCGTAGCGGTCCTGCACGTCCTTGGGTTCGAGCGTGATGTCGAACGCCTCTCGCTCCTTCGCGCCGAGCAGCCGATGGGCGTTGTCGATGCTCCGCAGCATCGACTCCTGGTGGAAGTCGCTCGCATACTCCCGGTGCGCCGACGCCGCCGCGAGCCGCTTCATCGCCGCGTAGCGTTCCGCGAACCGCTTCACCGACATCCCGTCGGGTGGCCGCACCGCGAGAGCCGCCTGCTCCGGATAGGGGAGGTTCATCGGCCCATACTCGCTGCCGAAGAAGCCGGCGGTGGTGAAGGCCTTGATCTCCTCGTTCTCACCGATCCCCTCGAGCCGCTGGCCGATGTTGACGAACGCCGGCATCACCGGATTGCGGGGGCCGAGCACGCGGGCCATCCAGGCGCCGAGGTGGGGGCAGGCCACGGTCTGCGGGGGCACGTAGCCGGTGTGCCAGTGATACTGGTGCCGGGAGTGGAGGATGCTGCCGAGGTCGGGCTGCACGTGCGAGCGGACGAGCGTGCCCCGATCGAGCACCCGGGCGATCTCGGGGAGGCCGTCGCAGATCTGCACGCCGTCGATCGCGGTGGGGATCGCGGGAAACGTGCTGATCACATCGGCGACCGCGAGGCCGGGCTCGAAGGGCTTGTAGCGCTTGGGGTCGAACGTGTCCGGGGCGGCCATGCCGCCGGCCATCCAGAGCACGATGACCGCGTCGGCCCGCGGCTCGGGATGCACGATCCGCTGGCCCGACTCGCCGCCACGGGCCCGCGGCTCCGGCAGCGCGACGGTCGCCGTCGCGGCGGCGGCGAGGCTTTCGAGAAATGCGCGGCGGGTTGTCATGGAAGGGCCTCCGCATCCATTATCGCACCAACTGGAACTCTGGCAGCATGACCACGCTCCACAGGCAGTCGGCGACGGATTCCGCCGTCGGGGCCGCCCCGAGTAGAACCCGGGCGATGGCCGCTTCCTCCGCGGTCGGGGGCCGCGCCAGGGCGGTGGCGAAGATCCAGGCGGCGATCCGGTCGGGGTCGGGGCCGTGGGCGGCGAGGATGCGGCCGCCCCCCTTGCCGATCTCGTCGGCGAGCGACTGATCGTTGGCCAGCAGGATCGCCTCGAGCGTGGTCAGATCCGCGGGCCGGCTGGTGACCACCTGATCGCGGTTCGGCCGGCCGAGCGCCGCCATCAGCGGCGTCGCCTTTACGAGGGCCGCGCGGATCATCGGCAGCCCGTCCGGCGCCGTGGCCGCGAGCACGTCCGCCGCGAAGGCCGCGTCGGCCGCCGCCCAGGTGGCCTGGTTCGCGACGACGGCGGCGGTCGCCCAGTCGGTCGGCTCCTTGCCCTTCGGAAACGCCCCCTTCGCATCCGGCCGCGCGGTCGTCCAGCTCCATGACTCGTCGGTCACGATCGACTGCATCGTGCCGTCGGCGAGCCGGCAGCGGAGTTCCATGCGGAGGGCGGCGGGACCGCCGGCGGCGGCATTCGCCGCGGTCACGATCGCCGTGTTGGCGCCCGGTCTGACGTCGGCGGTGACCACCGCCGTCGCGGGCCGCTTCCAGTCGGTGGTGGTGGCCACGGACTTGCCGTTCAGAAACAGCGTCGCCTCGTTGTCGGCGGCGAGGACCACCGCGGCGTGCACCACGGGATGCGGCAGCGTGAAGGTCGCGCGGAAGGTGAGCGCCTCCTTCGGGGGCGACGCGGCCGACTCATCGCGCCAGATCCACCGGGCCGTCGGCCGCAGGTCCGATGCATCAGCTCCCTGCTCGAAGCGGACCACCTCGGCGTCGGGCGTCGCCGGCGCGGTGCCCGCCAGCGTCCAGACGGCGTCGGTGAACTGCTCGGCCGTCATCCGCCGCGGCAGCGGGCCGGCGAACACGAAGTCGGATCCCCCGGGCTGATCCGCGACGGCCGGGGTGACCGCGGCGTAGGCCTCCGACGTGGCGATCGTCGCGAGCAGGTGCCGCACGTTCCAGTCGTGAGCGACGAGGTCGCCCGCGAGCAGGTCGAGCAGATCCTCGCTCCAGGGACGGGTGCGGAGGCTGTCGACGGGATGCACGATGCCGCGGCCCGTCAGCCGGTGCCAGAGCCGGTTGGCGAGCGTCCGCGAGAGCCAGCCGTTGCCGGGCTGCGTGATCAGGGTGGCGAGCGCCGCCAGTCGGCGCGCCGGCGGCTGTGAGGCGTCGATCTGCCCGAGGTCGGGAAAGATCCACGCCGGGGTCGCCATCACGCCGGTCGCCTGATCGCAGCGGGCGAGTTCCAGCGGCTGCTCGGAGGCGATCGCCGCGAGGTCGTAGGTCTGCCGAAGCGTCCAGCGGTCCACGAAGCTGTCGTGGCAGCTCGCGCACTTGAGGTTGATGCCCAGGAACGTCTGGCCCACGTTCTGCGCGAACTGGATCGGCACGGTCTGGCTGGCGTTGACGGTGCCCCGCCAGACGATCCCGTCGATGAAGCCGCGGGAGGCTTCGCCGGGAGACACGAGCTCCCGCACGAAGCGGTCGAAGGGAAGGTTGTCGGCGAGCGCGCGGTGCAGCCAGGTGGTGATCTGCCGCCGCCCGCCGGTGATGTAGCCGGTGCCGGTGTAGTCGTTGCGGAGCAGGTCGTTCCAGAACGTGAGCCAGTGATCCGCGTAGGCGACGTCGTCAGCGAGCAGTTCGGCGACGAGCCGCTCCCGCTTGCCGGGGTCGGTGTCGGCCACGAACGCCTCCACGCGGTCGGCCGCGGGCAGGAGACCGACGAGATCGAGGCTCGCGCGGCGGATGAAGGTGCGGTCGTCGCACCGCGGCGGCCGGGGAAGGCCGTGGGCGGCGTAGTGGGCGTCGATCACGCGATCGACCGGGTTCGTGCGGCCGTCGACGGCGGGGGGCAGCGTGATCTCGCGGAGGGCGAGCGGTGGCTCCCACGCCGTGCCCTGGAAGGCGAAGCCCGGCTCCCACGGGGCCTGCTCGTCGATCCAGGCCTTCAGGATGGCGATCGCCTCGGCGGGCAGCGGGTCCCCCGCGCTCGGCATCCGATAGTCGGGATCGGTGCTCGTGATCCGGGCCACCAGTTCGCTCGTCGCCGTGGACCCCGGCACGATCCCGGCGGTGCCGGAGTCTCCTCCAGCCACGAGATCCTCGCGGGTGTTGAGCGAGAAGCCCCCCTGCCGCGCGTCGCCGGTGTGGCATTCGCCGCAGTGCTGCCGGAGGATCGGTACGACCTCGTGCGCGAAGTCGACCGCCATGGCCTGCACCGCGGCCGCCGCGACGACGACCGCGAGGGCGACGGCGGGCCGGCTCGGGCGGCGCTGCGGATGGCCGATGGCGGGGCGCATGACGACGTGCGAGCGGCGCGCTCCTACTTGGTGCGGCTCTTGAGGAACGCGATCACGTCGAGGAACTCATTTGGCGAGAGCGTGCCGGCGAGGCCCTCGGGCATGCTGCTCTGCTTCAGCTGCGTCCGCTCGTCGATGTCGGCGATGGCGACCTTCTTCTTCTCCTTGCCGTCGAAGATCACGATCTCCTCCGGGGTCTCGCTCACGAGCAGGCCCACGAAGCTCCGGCCGTCGTTGGTGAGGATCGACGTCGAGAGATACTTCTCCGCGACCTCGGCGTTGGGGTCGATGATCGACTCGACCAGCTTGTAGGACGAGAGCCGCTTGGCCACCCCGTCGATGCTGGGCCCGAAATCGGCCCCTTCGTTGCCGATCTTGTGGCAGTTGATGCAGACGCGGCGGAACACGGTCTTGCCGTTGTCGGCGCTGCCCCCCTTCACGTCGGCGAGGGCCTGCATCGCCTTGTTGCGGGCCTCTTCGGGCTGGGGATCCTTGCTGGTGAGCACGGCGAGGTAGGGGATGATCTCCTGCGCCTTCTTCTCGAGTCCGAGAACGCTGTCGATGAGCTTCGCGGCGGGCGAGCCGGCGGTCACGAACCGGCCGGCGTCGTGCTCGCGTCGCCAGACGCCGATGGTGGCCCCGAGGGCGGCGTCGCAGGTGTAGTCGACGTAGCGGTCGGCCGGGGTGACATTGGCCGCGGCGACGACGGCCCGCATGGCGTCGAGGGTGGGGAAGAAGCTCAAGCCCCGGACGGCCTCGCAGCGGACCCGCGGGTTGGCGTCGGTGGCCTGGGCCACGAGCAGAGCCGGGGCGTCGGCGATCCGCTCGCGCTCGTCGGCGAGCACGCGGGTGGCGGCGGCGCGGGCGTCGGGCGTTGGGGCCTTGAGCAGCGTGCTGAGGAGCCCGCGATCGACCGCATGGAAGCTCTGCTGGAGCCAGAGCACCTCGGTCGCGAGCCGGTCGGCCACGTCGCTCTCAAGCGCCGCGGCGCGGCGTGCCGCGAGCCACTCGCCGGCCGCCGCGAGCACCTCGGCCCGGGGCCGGGCCTGGAGATCGGCCCGGGCGCGATAGCGGGTGCGCCATTCGGGCGCCTGGAGCTGGTCGAGGACCTCGCGGGTGGACTTGCCGAACTGGGTGTCGGGGGTGAGGAGGGGCTTCTCGGTGTAGACGAGCCGGTAGATCCGTCCCTTCACATGGTCGCGGTTGGGATCGCGCTGGCTGTACTGCATGTGGCCGATGAGGGGATTGGCCCAGTCGCCGAACCAGAGGGCGCCGTCGGGTCCGATCTGGGGATCGACCGGGCGGAAGTGCTTGTCGGTGCTCTTGATGAGGTCGAAGGCGGTGGCGGGATCCTTGGGGTCGTGCCGCACCCGCTCCCCCTTGTAGCCGGCGCCGTCGTCGGAGATGTGCCAGCGGGGCATGCCGTTGAGGTTGATCACGCAGGCGTAGAGAAAGTTGTCTTGGACGTCGTCGGGGAACTGGCGGGTACGGAGATACTCGCTGCCGACGACGGGCCGGGTCTTTTCGGTGTCGAAGACGGCGTTGAGTCCCTTGCGGCCGCCGTACTGGGCTCCGGAGAGGGGCGTGTCCCAGTGCTGGCTGGCGCCGGTGCCGTCGCCGCAGATGCCCTGGCCCCACTCGTTGAAGACGTAGCACCAAGGGTTGCCGTAGCCGGGGGTCTTGAAGTGCCGCAGCTTCCAGGAGCGGGGGTCGAGCACGTAGCCGCCCGAGGAGCCGAAGTTGCGAAACGGCCCCCAGGGGGTCTCGACGGCGGTGCTCATGGCCACGCCCTCGAGCATGTGGAGCAGTCCGCCGGGGCTCATCTCGAAGGCGCCGGCGGTGTGGTGGGTGTCTTCGGTGGCCCAGCCGTCGAGCACGTGCACGACGACGTCGGCCTTGTCGTCGCCGTCGGTGTCCTTGAGCCAGAGCATGCGGGGCTGGTCCATGACGAGCACGCCGCCGTCGAAGAACTGGAAGCCGGTGGGGCAGTGGAGCTTGTCGTAGAAGACGGTGCTTTTGTCGGCGGCGCCGTCGCGGTCGGTGTCTTCGAGGATCACGAGCTTGTCGGTGGGCGGAGGATCGCCCGGCTGCCACTGCGGGTAGCTCGGCATGGTGGAGACCCAGAGCCGGCCCTTGGCGTCGAAGGCGAGCTGCACCGGCTTGGCGATCTCCGGGAACTTCGTCTCGTCGGCGAAGAGCGTCATCTCGAAGCCGGGGGGCACGGCGCAGGTCTTGATGAGGTCGGCCGGGGGGAGGATCGTCGGGCCGCCTTCGGGGTTTTCGCTGTAGGCCTGCCGGGGCTCGCCGAAGCGGGTGGGGGGCACGATCAGCTCGCCGGTGTGCGAGTCGTCGGGCGTGGCGGATACGGGCCTGCCGGCGGCGATGTCCCAGACATACGCGTCGCGGACGGCGGCCATGGCCCGGATCTTCAGGAACTCGCGGGGGAAGGTCTCGGTGTCCCAGGTGCGGCGTCCGCCGTAGACGTACCAGCCGTTGACCATGCGGTAGTCCTGGAGATGGACCCACGACTTGTCGTTGACGGCGGCGCGGAGCTTCTCGAAGGCGGCGGTGGAGAGCGGGCTCGGGGCTGGTTCGCCGAACAGGCCGCGGTCGAGCAGGCGGCCCACGAGGGCGTCGCCGGAGTCGCTCACGTGACAGCCGTTGATCGTGTGCTGGAGGCCGGGCTGGGCCGCGAACTCCTGGCGCGTCGAGTCGAAGAGATCGACGAAGGCGAGCGACCGCTTCGCGGCGATCGCCTTGACGGCGTCGCGGTAGCGGGCGAGCGTGTCGTTCTGCTTCTCGGCGTCGGGCAGGTGGGGGCTGCCGCTGGCCTCGACGGCGATCGGCGAGATGAGCACGAAGCGTGGGGCGGCGCCGGTGTCGTCGCGGGAATACTGCCGGGCGAACTCGGTGAGAAACTTCTCGTAGTCGGCGGTGAACTTGGCCACGCCGTCGGGGCCGGCGAACGACTCGTTGAAGCCGAAGAACACGAGGTAGGTGTCGGCGCCGAAGGCGGCGAGCGGGTCGTCGAGCTTGGTGTAGTCGGTGGGCCGCTGGCGGTTGGCAACCTCGTCGGCGGGGCGGGCGAAGTTGCGGACGACGAGCCGCTTGCCGGGGAACCGCTGGTGGAGGAGCGTCTCGAAGTGGCCGAAGAGGTTCATCCGCTCGGCCGTCGAGTTGCCGACGAGCGCGATCCGCTCACCGTCGATGAGCTCCAAGGGCAGCCGGCTCGGCGGCAGCGCCGGCCGCGCGGGCCGCGGCGGCACCGCGAGCAGCGCGTGTGCGGTGGCCAGCGGATCCGACGCCTTCGCCCCATCATCGGCCGCCATCGCGGCCGGCAGGCTCGCCAGCGCGAGGGCCGCGCCGCCGATCGCTGCCATGAGAGAGGCGGCGGCAAGACCTGGATCCGAACGGTGATGGGGCATCATGGACTCCAGCCTGGTGGTGGTGAGCACCTGAAGAGGATCGACGATCGAGTGCTGCCGAGCATACCGCTGCAGGCATGGCGGCCCGCGGAGCCTGCCTTTCATGGGGCGGAATTATTCTGCGGGAACGCGTCAGCCGCTGCGACGCGGGTTCACGGTGTCTACGCTGAGAATGTTCGTCGCGAGAGAGCGTGTTCGGGTCGCGTGTTTGACCCGAGTGGCGGGCAACGTCAGGAGACCGTGCATGGTGGGCGGGGCGATCGATCGGACGAAGCACACAACCGCATGGCGGGCCGTGGTGGTCGCGGGCTTGGCCTGGGGCGCGGTCGCCGGCGGCAGTCTGGGCCGCGCGGAACAACTCGAGTCGGCCAGCTTCGACACGACCGGCACATGGGGCTACGGGTCGTTGCCGGGGCACGAGCGCGACCGGGGCACGATCTGGTCGCAGGATCGGGGGGCGACCGCGACCTGGCTGCCTCGGCTGCAGAGCGCCACGCCGGTGCGGGTGGGCTTCTACATCGTGCCACACGAGAAGAACACGCGGCGGGCCCGCGTGGAGGTCAGCGGTGCCGCGCCGGTCGTCTCGGCCACGTTCGATCTTTCGGCCGGGAAACCCCGCTGGGAAACGGTGGGCGTGTATCCGTTTACAGGCTCTGGAGAGGAGCGGATCACGCTCTCGAGCGCAGACCCTGGCGCCCTGCGGCTGTCGGCGGTGCGGCTGGAGATCCTCGACCCGAACGACCCCACGAAAGTTTTGCAGCCGCTCATCCTCGACGACATCGTGTCGCAGTCGATCACGAAGGAGCTGGCGGCCGGCGACGCGGACGCTCGGCCGGTGAGCGGGCCGCCGGCGGATTCGGGCGAATGGGAGCTGGCCTTCGAGGACGAGTTCACGGGTGCGGCACTCGACCCGGCCGTCTGGACCGTGCACGACGGCGAGACCTGGGGGGCCCTCCTCTCCACCCGCTGGAAGGAGAACTGCGTCGTCGAAGACGGCCTTCTGCGGCTGGTCACGAAGAAGGAGTCGCGCGGTGGCAAGGAGTGGACGAGCGGATTCGTGACCACCAAGGCGTTTCGGCAGGCCTACGGCTACTGGGAGGCCCGCTATCGCTACGCCGCTGCTCCCGGCCTCAACAACGCGTTCTGGACGAATCCCTTCCCGAAGGACAAGACCGCGGGCTTCGAGATCGACATCAACGAGGGGCACTGGCCGAACACCGTGAACATGTCGCTCCATCAGGCCGGCCACCCGTCGCTCTCGAAGGCCTGGCGACCCCGCTACGACCTCGGCCGCGACTTCCACACGTATGCCGTGCTCTGGGACGAGAAGGAAATCGTCTACTTCTGGGACGGCAAGGAGGTTGATCGGAAGCCGAACACAAAGGCGTGCCTCCCCGGGCCGGTGATGTTCAGCACGGCGGTGTTCCGCTGGGCGGGCCCGATCACCGACGCGCTCGATGGCAAGAGCATGGACGTCGATTGGGTCCGGATCTGGCGGCGGAGGTGAGACGATGGCACGCACGTGGTGGTGTCTCGCGTGGGCCGCGCTCGTCGTCGCCACCCTGGGCGGGGCGGCCCGGGCGGCTCCGCCGACGGGCTACACCCTCGCCTGGGCCGACGAGTTCAACACGGCGACGCTCGACACCGGCCTCTGGGACTACCGCACCGACACGCGGTTTTGGAGCACGCAGCTGCCGGCGAACGTCACCCTGGGCGGCGGGTTTCTCCAGCTGAACCTCAAGAAACAGACCGTCGGATCCTCGAGCTACACGGGCGCCGGCATCATCAGCAGGCCCGCGTTCCGCTACGGCTACTACGAGACGAGCATGAAGACGCCGCCGGGAGCGGGGTGGCATACGTCGTTCTGGATGATGCGCTACAGCGGCGGCAGCGGGACGGGCACGCCGGTGAACTACCAGGAACTCGACGCCCTGGAGAACGACTCGATCAAGCCGACGTCGTACGGCGTGAACCTGCACCGCTGGCAGCCGTCGCACGCCACCTACGGCACCAAGACGATCACCAGCCCCGACCTGAGCGCCGGCTTTCACACGATCGGCTGCGAGTTCCTGCCGAACGTCGTTCGCTACTTTCTCGACGGGGCGGTCGTGCAGACCGTCGATGCCACGCAGTTCCCGCACAGCGACGTCAACATCTGGTTGACGTCGATCGCCGCGCCGCTCGGTGGGACGACGTCCGTGGACGACAGCCGGCTGCCCTCCGTCGCCCTCTACGACTACGCCCGCTACTACGCGCCCACGGTCTCGACGGCCGCATCCCCGTTTCGCTGGATCGGCGGCAGCGGCACGGCCTGGTCGGGCACCGCCGGCTGGGACGCGACGACGGGCCGGGCCATCTCCGGGACGACGGCCAACGCGATGCTCACGGTGGCCGGCGGCACGGGTGGCAGCCTCGTCTACGACCGTTCGCTGGGCACGACCCGCTACTACAACGTCTACGGCAGCGGGCTCGTCGTCGGCGGCACCGGCGCCGACGGCTCGATGACGATCACGGGGGGGACGTTTTCCACGCTGAACGCCTCCGCGGTGGACGTGGTGGCGGGTGACTCGGGCGCGTCGGGACTCGTCACCGTCGCGGGCGGGGTGTTCGTCGGCAACATCTTCGGCACGACGTTGGCTCCGCGGGCCGGCGCCACCGCGCGGCTGACCATCACCGGGGGGACGGCCACGCTCGCGACGCTGACGCTCGGCGGCACCGCGGCCACTGCGGGCAGCTCGGCCGTCGAACTCGCGGCTGGCATGCTCGTGGCCAACGGGATCGAGGCCGGGCCCGCCGGGGGCACGAGCACCGTGGCCTTCAACGGCGGCACGCTTCGCTCCGCCGGCACGTCGACCACGTTTCTCGAGGGCCTCAGCGACGTCCGGATCAGGGGAGGCGGCGCGACCATCGATACCTCGGGCGGGAGCGTCACGGTCAATCAGCCCCTGCTTGCCGACCCGGCTTCGCCTGGGGGCGGCCTCACGAAGACTGGTTCGGGAACGCTCACGCTGGGTGGCACGAACACCTACGCCGGCGGCACCACGATCCGCGGCGGCACGCTGGCAATCGCCGCCGACAACCGGCTCGGGTCCGCCGCCGGCGACATCACGCTCAACGGCGGCGGCCTGCTGACGCTTGCCAGTTTCACGCTGCAAAGCGGGCGGAGTGTCAACCTCGGGCCCGCCGGCGGGGCGGTCGAAAACGCCGGCACCGGAAATCTGATCGTCGCCGGCAGTGTCACCGGGAGCGGTGCCGCGCTCACGGTGCGGACCACGTCGGCCGTGAATGGTGCGGCGTTTCTCGACGGTGCCGTCGATCTCGGCAGTCTCGTGCTGACGGGATCGGCCACGGGTGTCGGTCTCCGGCAGTCGGCGACGGTGGCCTCGGCGATCGGCGTGGCGTCCGGTCAGACGCTACACCTCAACGGCCTCAATGGATCAGGCACCGCGACGGCCACCTACCGCGGGTTCGACGTCCTCTTGGCCGGCGGCACCTTCCGCAATCGTTACGGCGGCAACACCTTCACCCGCACGCTCACGCTGGCGGCCGACAGCACGCTCGAGAATCGCGTCGGCAACGGAAACTCGCTGACGCTGTCCGGTGGTACGGTGGCCCTGGGGTCAAGCACGCTCACGGTGCGGTCGGGGACGTCGGCGGCCGAGTGGGTGGCGAT
>Ga0207954_1000329_pt1 | contig 15594 bp, 5 predicted proteins | sample CryBogmetaGMA0M_FD_184547 | JGI IMG/M metagenome (GOLD analysis project Ga0207954, IMG submission 184547) | Freshwater microbial communities from Crystal Bog, Wisconsin, USA - MA0M (SPAdes) | ecosystem: Environmental > Aquatic > Freshwater > Lake | place: Crystal Bog, Wisconsin, USA | collected... | reverse complement strand
CGCGGGAGCGACTGCGGTTCAGGCGGCTGTTCGGGCTTCTATGACAAGACCGGCGACGATCACGCTGTGCTACGGCCTTGGAGGACCGAAGGTTGATCGATCTATCGCCGGCCTCCGTGCTCCGGGTAACCGGGACGGAAGGATCAATGTGGCCGCTCGCCACTGGCGGGGGCAAGATACAAGGTTTTCAACCTGTGTGTCTTCCCGGTTCGCATTGGGCTCGCGGCATCATCGCATGCGTGTCTAATCCGGAAGGGGGAGCAGCCGGATCGGAGGCACGCGCAGAAGCCGGTGCGACGTGTGCCCCGCAACGGTCGCTCCGAAGCGATCGAGCAGAGAACTCACACGTCCCGCCGGCGCCGAGCATGTTGCCGGCCGGCTGCGGTGGCCCTCCAACGCGCGAGGATCAAGTGTGACCCGTATTACGCCGTACGACGACGCCGGTAGGCGGCAGTTGCAATACCGCCTACGCAGGCGAGCAGTGCGAGCCCCGAGGGCTCCGGCACGGCGGCCACGGCCCCGGCGGTCCCCGTCGGCGTGTTGTAGTTCCCGGTGTCGTACAGGCCCGTGTTGAAGAAGTCGGAGGCGTCGAGCACGTCCACCACGCCGTCGTAGTTGAAGTCGCCCTCCAGCCAGGTTGCTGGAAGCCCGGTGTCGTACTTGCCAAACGTCAGGAAGTTGCCCGCGTCGAGGACGTCGACCACCCAGTCGAGGTTGGTGTCGCCGGGCGCCGCAAAGGCCGCCGTCACCGAGCCGTCGCCGTTGTCGAGCCAGCCGACGGCCCGCGGGATGCTGGAGGCCACATCAGAGGCAGCTACGCTCGAGGTGATGCCAGTCGTGCCGTTCCAGGAGCCGTCGCCGCGGCCCGCCAGGATCGCCGTCACGAGGTCGGTGGCGGTCAGCCCGCTTGCCACGGTCACGAGGCCGTTGCCCAGGTTCACCAGGCCGCCGGCGTTGGGGGCGAGGCCGCCTACCGTGGTCTGCAGATAGGGAGCGAGCGACACCGTGCCGCCGGCGACCGGGATGACCTTGCTCGAGGCCAGCGCCACGGCGTTGGCGAGCTGCAGCGTGCCCTGCTGCACGGTCGTCGAGCCGGTGAGGGTGTTGGCAGCGTTGACGACGAGCGTCCCGAGCCCAGTCTTGAGAACCGGCACGGTGCCGGAAAGTGTCGGATACCCGGCCTGCGTCTGCGTCTGCGTGCCGCTCGCCACGTTGATCGTGATCGCGGACGGAGCGGCCGCCGTGAACACAAGATCGAGCTCGTTGCCGGCCTGCGCGATGCTGAACGTGCCTCCGGCGAGGCCGTTGGCGAATCCAGCCGTGCCGTTGTTGGCCGAGGTATTGACGAGGAACTTGTTGGCAGCGAATCCGCTGATGCCGCCCGTGGCACTCGCAATCTTCCAGGTGTAGTTCTGGGCGGGGTTGAAGTTGGATGCCGAACCGCTGACGTCGCCAGCCGTGCTGGTGCTCACGAGCGTCCAGAGGTTGATCTTGAAGGGGTCAAGCGCGGTCGACACGATGGCGAGAGTTCCGCTGGCCGCCAGGAGGTCCCAGGAAGCACTCGTGCCTGCCGTCCCTGTGCCGCTGAGCATCTGCCAGTTGTAGTTGCCGCCGGATCCCATGGTGACGTTCTGCGAGATCGCCAGTGTCCCGATGCTCGTGCCGGGCGCCGTCCCCGGGGCGACAGTCGCACCTCCGCCCACCGTCATCGCGCCGGCGACCGTACCCAGCCCGGCGACCGATTGGGTTGGCGCCACCGTGAAGCCCCCGGGCACCGACCGGACGTCGAACGTGGCGCCGGCCGCCACCGAGACAAACGACGAGCTTGCCAGCGACGCGCCGCTGCCCAGGGCGAGCGTACCGCCGTTCACGGTCGTGCCGAGCGTGTAACTGGCAGACGCCGTCAACGTGAGCGTGCCGGCACCAGTCTTGATGAGCCCGCCATCGCCGGCGCCCGTCGCGACCACCGGATTAGCGAACGTGACGTTGTTGCCGTTGGTGTCGAGTGAGCCGTAACTGCCGGCGGTGAGTGTGAACCGGCTGGAGATGTCGTCGGTGACGCCGGAGCCGTACTGCAGCGTGCCGCTGGAGACGCGGATCGTGCCCCCGCCAAGCGCACCCAAGGAGGCGAACTTCAGCACGCCCTGCTGGACGACCGTGCCGTTGGTCCAACCGTTGCTCCCAGAGGCCGGAGCGAGCGTCAGCGTGCCCAGGCCCGACTTGTAGAACGTGTTGGCCGTGCCGCTGCCGGCTGCCCCGGCACCGATGGCGGTGGCGAACGTGACGTCGTTTCCGTTCGTGTTGATCGTGGCCGCAGCCGACCCGGTCGTGAACTGGATCTTGCCCGACACGTCCTGCGTGTTGCCGGCCGCGTATTGGAGGATGCCCACGTTCGAGAAAATGATCGCCGCCGAACTATCGAGAGCGCCGGCGGTGAACTGCAGCGTGCCCTGATTGACGTCGGTATTGCCCGTGTAGGTGTTGGACCCAGAGAGGATCAGCGTCCCGTTGCTTCCCTTGCGAATGCTCGTGGCGGCGCCTGATCCGTAGTCGCTGATCAGGCCCGCGAAGTTCGTGGTACCCGTGCCGTAGAAGTTGAAACTCTTAGCGGTGGCCCCGGTCACGACAACGTCGCTCGTGAACGTCAGCACCCCGGTGCCGTTATTTTCAATGGCAGCGACGCCCGTCGTGGCCGTGGCGATCAGGTTGATCACCTTGTCGGTGGTCTCGTTCGCGGTGCCCGTCCAGGTGAGCATCTGGAAGGTGGTGGAAGCGCCGCTACCACCCATACCGATCGTTCCCGACGTGCCGAGGGGGCTGTTCAAGCCAGCGTTGCCGATCCTTGGCACCGACACATCGTATGTCCGCCCGCCCTGATTTCCGGTGATCGTTACGCCGCCGCTGAAGGAGTTGGCCGTGTTGGAAAGGATCACAAAGCCATTGCCCGATCCAGCCACGTTGACGGCGAGTTTGCTGCCGTCGGCGTTGTCGGAAACGACTCCAGACACCGTGAAAATATCGACGTTACTGCCCGAGGTGTTGAAGACAATCTTACGGTCGCCTCCCGTACCGGAAGTGATCGCCCCCATGCCGAAGGTCGTGGTGCCCGAGTTGACGGGATTCATGTAAATCGTTGCACCGCCAGTTCCGCCCACGATGATCGTCCGGTCCGTTGTGCCGCTCGCGGTCGGCGTCAGGCGCAGGGTGGCACTGGTGCCAGTCGACCCGAGCGTGATGGAACCGGCGGAACCCAGCATGCTGTTTTGGCCCGTCATGCCGATCACCGAGGCGATCGTGCTCGAACCCGTGTAGAGCGTGCCCTGCTGAAACCAGAATCCACCGCTGAAGCTGTTGGAGGAGTTCAACCCGCCGGCGCCGGACGCCCCGTTGGCGCTGTTGTAGCCGCCGGTGCCTGATTTGAGCGCTAGCATGCCCGTACCACTCACGACACCGTTCACGTTGTAGTACGTGGAGTTCGAGTTGTTGTTCGAGATGAGCAGCACACCCGTATTCGCCACCAGAGCGTTGTTGATCTGGACAGTCGGCTTGGTGCCGGCCGGATTGATCAGAAACGTCGCCGTTCCACTGGTGGAACTGAACGCGAGCGCGTTGCCGGTGATCGCGAACGTCGAGCCGGTCGTGCCGGTGACCGTGACGGTCGCGCCGGTCAGAGCAAAGGTCCCGGAAATGTCGTTATTCGAGAACGTGGCGGCACTGACGGCCTGCGTCCCGGTGAACAGCAGGGACGTCGACGGGCCACTCACCGGAACCGCGTTCCAGTCGGTGCCCGCTGACCACTGCGTCGTCCCGCCGGTCACGTTCGAGTAGGTGTAGGTGGCCGCAGCGGCGGGATGAGCCGCCAGCCAGCCGCCGACCGCGAGGGTCAGGCACGGCACCAGGTCGAAAAACCGCGTCCCGAAGGGGCGGCGAGCAACTGTCCGGTGATGGCAAAAGGAGTGGCTCATCGAAAACGATCCTGAGGTGGTTCCGGTGGAAAAGCGGGTCTGAGTCCGTGTGCGAAACGGCCCTCCCCACGTATCATTCTTATCGAAAATTCGTGGAATACGACCATTGGCCAGGTGGCCAGAGCCTCGGCGGGCCTTGGTCAAGCGGCCGAAACAGGCTCCGGACCGCCTGTTCCGTCGAGTTCGGTGTCGTAATCCCGCTTAAACGCCTGCGCCCGCACGGTGGTGCCGCCGCCAGGCCGGCTCTCGATCGACATTTGGCCGTTGAGCCGCTCCATCCGCTCCCGCATTCCCTGAAGCCCAAAGTGGCCCTGGGCGGGGCCCGCCGCAGTGCCGCGGTCAAAGCCGCGGCCGTTGTCCCGCACCTCCGCGGTGATCGAACCGGTCGCTGCATCAAACACCACCGAAACATCGATGGTCTCCGCCTGCGCGTGGTGCATGGCGTTGTGGATCGCCTCCTGGATCACCAGCAGCAAGTTGCCGGCCACGAAGTTGGGCACGTCGAAGGGCGTTCCGTCGACTCGGGCCGTGAGCTGCTCGCGGCGCTGCTTGCTCAGGTGGGATGTCAGCGATTCGAGCGACTCCCGAAACGAGTGGCCGACCAGCGGCATCGTGCGGAGCGCCCATACCGAACCCCGCAGCTCCTGGGTCGCGTGATCGACCATCCGCTGGGCTACATCGAGCGGCTCCGCGATGTCGACCGGCGCTCGGCGGCCGCGCGAGCGGCAGGCCGCCAGTTGAAAATGGATACCGGTGAGGGTCTGCAGGAGCGTGTCGTGGAGATTCGCAGCCAGACGGTTCCGTTCACGAAGCGCCGCCTGAAACTCCACGGCGGCGTCGCGTCGGGTGCTGATCTCGCGGGCGAGTTGCTGGGCCTTGGCGGCCACCTCCCTGCGAAGGAGCCAGACCCATGCCAGGGACCCAGCAAGCACCGCCAGCACGCCGGCGAGCAGCGCGGCGAGCCGAGCCGGAGTCCACCACGACGGCGTGCGGATCACGCGCACGTCGGCCGCCGTCCGCAGCAGCAGTGCAAGCTGCTGCACCACGGGGTCGCTGGCGACCGATCGCAGCCCCTCGTCCCCGAGCAGCTGCACCTCCATCACGCCCGTGACCTCCAGCTCGCTGCCGGTCTGCAGCCTGCCGAGCGGGGCCAATCCCTCGCCGTCAAACGAGGCCGACAGGGTGGAGAGCCCGCACGAAAGCACGAGCCGCCCTGTGCCCGGCTTCACCTCATGCACCTCGATGAGCCTCGCGGGAAAGGTGACGAGGCAGCCGTCGAAGTTGCTCGGATCGGCGATCACGCCCCGGCGGCGTGCCTCCGTATTGAGTGTTGCAACCTCGTCGGGCGTGATCTGTCGTGGCTCGGGCACGATCCCGGTTCCGATCTTGCGAACGGTGGCCTCGGTGATGCCCGCCGTCTGGCGGCTCATCTCGACGAAGCCGGCCACTCCGACCCGGTCACCGACTGAGAGCGTGCCCGAAGAGACTGCCTGCACGCGGATTCCCGTCAGCCCCTCCTGCAGATAAAATCGTCGCCCGGGAAGGGCGCAGGTCACGACGCCCTCGGTCTGCATGCGGTGTCCCGTCTGTGGCTCGATACGGAAGCGGCCGACTTCATCCAGCGGAACGAGGGGCGCATCAAACGGGTCGGCGGTGGGCCGCTCGACGGCCGTGATGTCCTCCGGCCTCGCGATCCAGAGTTGAGGATGGAGAAACTCGCCGCGGGTGTTGCGAATCGCCCCCACCACCCCGACCATCCGCACCGTGGAATCGACGAGTTCGCGGCGGCCCATGCCGCGCAGCAGTTTCGGCATCTGCACGACCATTCGCCGCCCGGCCACCTCGGCCACGAGGCTCGCGACCTGCCGGCCCTGATCGGCGCGGTATCCCTGCACGACCCCCGTGAGTTCGACGCGGCGACAGTTGTCAGCGCCGATGAACAGCCTCATGACGTCGCCCTGAAGCGGCTCGGGAAGCGGCGTGTCGCCTAGAACCCGCAGATCGCGCGCCAGGAGCAGCGGTGCGAAGCCGCCTCGGTCGAGCAGGCCGCGGACCTCCACCTCGTGGCCGCACTTCAGTGCGGACCGCAGGGACGCGTCGGCGACATCGGCCGCGGTCACCCAGATGCCCCCCGTGGCATCTTGGACGGCGAAGTCCACACGGTCGGGCACGGCCAGGGTGACCACGCCCCGAATGCAGATCTCAGGCCGCTCGCTCCCCAGGGAATGCATGCGCGAGAGCACGCTGGCGACGTCGGTCGGCCCGACTCCCGACTCATCCGCCGCCGCAGCGCTCCCCGCAGCACCGCAGGCTGCGGTCAGCAGCAGAGCAAGCAGCATCCGATGTCGCCGGCCGCCATTCATGCCGTGTCGCCCACCCGCCTTCAGGAGCAGGCACGACACGCTTCCGTCACGGGGTCGCACCTGGACCCACTATGGGGCCACCCGCTGATGTGGTCAAACCCGGGGGCACGGCCCACGGCTCCGGCAGGGCGGCGACGATGCCCTCTGCCCAGAGCCTGAGAAGTCCACCGCTCGCACCCAGCCGCTCCCACGGCCCCGCCTCACCGGCGTCCAGGCTGCCAGACGCCCGACGAAGTGCCGCGGGATCGCCACCCGGCTTCACCGCGAGCATCCCCGTACGCCGATCGAGCGAGCAGTCGAATCCGTCGGCCACGACGCTGCGCTGGTCGCAGTCCTGACCCCCATTGTGGTTATGCCAATACTCCTGCCACTCGCTGAAGGTGAGCCGGCCCGCTCCGGCCACGGCGAACGGATGGTCGTCGTCGCCCACCACGGCATACGCGTTGCCGTCGAATCGGCGGGCCTCGCTCCGCCACTGTCCCGGCGGCACGACCGCCACGAGCGTGGTCCCCGCGATGATGTTGCCAAACAGATCGATCGGGCCCGACGTCCAGTCGCCGGGCCGTTTCGGGTCGTGGGCATTCTTCACGGCCGTGCCTGAAAGCGACACGATCAGATTGTCGACCACGCGCACCCCGCCCGACTCCCGGAAAGCGACTCCCACGGCGTTGTCGACGATCACGTTTCGGGCCGCGACGGCGTCTCGCCCGCGGCCGATCTCGACGTCGAGGCCGGTGGAGTGACCGGCGATCACGTTTGCCTCGATCCGCGTTCGATGACCGGCGCCCTGGTCGAACCAGAGGCCGGCGCAGGCATGGTTGTCGACGATCACATTGGCCTCGATCAGCGAGTCGTGCGGCGAGTGGAGCTTGATGCCGCCGCTTTCCCACCGCTTCTTGCCATAAAATCGCAGAAGGTTGTTGCCGACCACGACATTTCGCCGCAGGACGAGTCCGCGGGCCAGATAGCCGGCGGTGCCCGCGCCGCCGTTGTGGGCGATCAGGTTGTCCTCGACGACGTGGTGGCCGGCGGATGGGGGCCTCGCGCGGCGCCCGTGTTCGAGATCGGCCTCTGGGTGGCCCTCCACACCGAGGTCGAGGCCGACACCCTGCGCGAGCCGCACGATGTTGTCGCGAATCGTCCAGTGGTGGCCACCTCGGGTGCCAAGGGCGCCAGCCTGCTGCCACTGCGGATTCGCCTGCACCCAGAAATCGGTCGGATACTGGTTGCCGCAGTGTTCCATCACAAAGCCTTCGACCTGGATGTGACCTAAGCCGCGGTCGTGCGGCGCGAAGATCCTCCGGCGCGTGGTGATCTCAACCGCGCGGCCCTGCGGACCGCCTATCGGGAACCGCAGGTAGAGCCGGTGTGCGCGAGAGTCGTAAAACCAGGTGCCGGCCGCGTCGTCGAGTTCGGCACGGATTGGCACCTGTCGGTACATCGCGCCATCGACAAACACCTGGCCGAGCGTGTAGACGATCGCCGGGTCGGCGGCGGCATTGCCGCCGCGCTCGCCGCGGCGATGTCGCTCGTGCTCGGGGAACCCCTCACGCCCCCACGGGGTCGAGGCGAGGGGGATCGAAAACGGGTTGGCGCCGTCGACGTGGGCCGTGTCGGTGAACAGATCCTCCGCGACCGCGCCCGACCAGATCTGCTCGCCGTGCGGCTCCCATGTCGGCTCCCATAGGTCGGAGCCCTTAATGACAGCCGCGTGCCGCACCTTCGAGCGAAACACGATTGGTTGCGATGCCTCTCCGCCCCGTGGCGGTGCCACCCGCTCGCGGTAGATTCCGGGCGAAACGAGTACCACGTCGCCCGCGCGGGCCTCCTCGGCCGCCCGTTGGATCGTGCGGAACGGATGCGGCTCATCTCCTGAGGCGACGTCGCTTCCCTCCGGCGACACGTGAAGCGTCGAGCCGGCCGCTGGTCGCCCTGGAAGATTGGCAGCGGCCATGGCGAACGCGGCGAGGCTCGCGATCCGCAGGAGGCTGCTGGCCGTCGCACGCCGATGTTTCAAGCTGCCGCGCTTCATGACCTGAAAAACCGGAGCGAGTCCGCTGCACCATGAAGACCGGTTCCGCGACACCTCAGAACCCCCACTCCACCCTGCTTCGCCGCCCATTTCCATTGGCCGGCTGGCCAATATGCGATACTGGCGCCGTGGAGGAAACTGATAATGAGAGCCACGTCCGTCAGATCTCGCGCCGCCATGGCCCACGTCCCACGCATCCGTCTCCTGCTGGTGGACGATCATCCGCTCATGCGGGCCGGACTTGCGAACCTTCTCCAGACGGAGCCTGACTTCCTGGTCGTCGCACAAGCCGACGACGGTGAGGAAGCGATTGATCTGTATCGCACGCACAAGCCCGATGTGTGCCTGCTCGACGTGACGATGCACGGCATCGACGGTATCGAAACGCTGCGGCGTTTGCGACACCTCGATCCCGCGGCGTGCGTGTTGATGCTCACGTCGTCCGAAGCCCCCGAGGACATCGCCCAATCGATGAAGGCCGGTGCCTGCGGGTACGTCACGAAGACCGTGCGGCATGAGGAGCTGGTGAAGGCGATTCACGACGTGCACCAAGGGCGGCGGGCTGTGTCGGCCGACGTCGCTGAGCATCTCGCCGCGCCTGCCCGTTCGTCTTCACTGTCGCCGCGAGAGATCGAAGTGCTCGGATTGATGCGCGAGGGGTTCACGAACAACGAGATCGGTCGTCTGCTGGGAATCTCGACTCGGACCGCCAAGGCGCACGTCGCGGCGGTGATCGAGAAGATCGGGGTCGGCGACCGCACGCAGGCAGTGGCCCGGGCGTTTGACCTTGGGCTCCTTCGGGCCGTTCCCGCTCGCTCAGTGGCTCGCAAGGGCCGCTGAGGGCGGTGGCAGGTGCCATGATGTCGGCCGCGAGGTCAGACGGTCGACTTCCGCTGTTGAGCGGTCGATGGCAGATAGTTCCCTACCTCGTACAGCCCCCCGCCCATGAGGTCTGCGGCGTCGAGGACGTCGACGATGCCGTCGTCGTTGAAATCCCCATCCATCCACGACGCGGCGACTCCTGTGTCGTACACGCCCGAACTGACAAAGTTAGCGGCGTCGAGCACGTCCACCACGCCGTCAAGATTGGTGTCGCCGGGGGCGGCGAAGGCGAACGTCAGTGGTGCGCTCCCATCGTCGAGCCAACCCACGGTGCGGAGTGTGCCGGCGGCCACGTCCACGGCGGCGACCGATGACACGATTCCGGAACTACCGTTCCAGCTGCCGTCATGACGGCCGACGGTCAGCCGCTGTCGGAATGTCGCGAGGGCAAGCCCGCCAGACGCGACGCTGACGCCTCCCGCACCGACATCGAGCAGCCCGAACGCATCAAGCGAAAGTGCCGTGAGGGACAGCCGGTCGGAGCCGATGTCGAGTCGCGCCGTAGCGCCGGCCCTCACCGCGAGGGAGCCCGCCCCAAGGGCATCCGCGTGCCGAATGATGAGGGTGCCTTCCTCGACCACCGTGCCGCCGGTAAACGAGGCGGCGACGGTGAGCACCAGCGTGCCTGCCCCGCGTTTGACGACCTGTGCCGAGCCCGTGCGAATGGTCGAGTCGACGACCGTTTGTCCGGCAGGGACCGTGATGCTCGTGTCGAGCGTCCAGGTGGCCGTGGCATTTTGACTCAGCGTCCGTCCGGCGGCGTCTACGACGCCCGCGCCGGTCGCCGTGAAGGTGAGCACATAGCTGCCGTCCGTAGCGGTCGCCGCGCCGAGGTTGGCCAGCGTGTACCGCTGGCCGTCGGTCGATGTCAGCGTGGCGTTGGCGAGCGACACCGACGTGCCGCCCCTCGTCAGCGTCAGGTCGGCCAGCCCGAAGCCCGTGACCGGCTTGGAAAACGTGATCGCCACGCCACCGACTGGCGTGGAAGAGGTGCCGGGCGATGACGGTGTCATCACGGAGGTCGCAGCGGTCGCCGTGGCCACGAACGAGGCGGAGTTGAAGAAGACGGCGCCGGTCGTGCCGCCGATGTCGGCCACATTCGAGGCGGCATACTGCTGAGCGCAGTAGTTCTCCGTGCCCACACTCTGGGCGTCGAGCCCCTTCGCGGTGGAATGGGTCAAGGTGTTGTTGAAGGCGAAGTTGTGGCTGGTTTCCAGCCCGGTGGCCGCCCCGAAGCGAATCCCCCGCTGATTCGAGTCGCAGACGTTGGCGACCAGGCTGTTGCGAATCGTGGTGCCCGTCGCGGACGAGTAGAGGTTGATGCCGATCTCGTTGGAACTGCAGGTGTTGGCGAAAACCGTATTGAGGCTCGCCCCCTCCTCGACGAACACGCCGTAGCGGACGTTGCCCCGCGACGTGTTGGCGTAGGCGAGCGAGTTCGACGTGGTGACGTCGAAGTCGATGCCGTCCATGTTGCAGTTGGCGAGCGTGTTGCCGGCGAAAATGTAGCCGCCGGTGCTGCTGGTGGAGTTGCCCTTGGTCCAAATCCCTCGGGCTGCGCCGCCGTCGATCGTGGTGCCCGCGACGATGCAGGGGGTGGTGCAGCCGCTGAAGGCGATCACGTCGGAGTTCGTCACGCGGCTGGCCTTAGCGCCGAAGTTCCGCAGGATGACCTGCTCGACCACCACGCGGGAGCAGTTTTCGAAGGAGAGACCGCTGCGGCCCGTCGTGCCACCGCCGTCGATCGCGCCCCCCGACACGGAGATGAACCCTTCGCCTGAGGCCGAGAACGCCGTGACGCCCGCGGCCAGGGCGATTGTGCCGTCGATCAGCACGCAGGTCCGCGACCCGAGCACGCACGTCGCGTCGCCCGTGATCCGGCTGGCGGTGAGGTGGAGCACGATCACCGCGGTAGCGTTGGCGGCACGGGCTGCGTCGTAGGCCGCCTGCACGCCGGAGAGCGTGGTGGCCGCGGTGACCACATCCACGCGGCCGGCCGTCGACAGTACCGCCTGAGTGTGCGGGTTGGCCGCCGTCGGCGGGCGGAAGATCTCCTGGCCGGAACCGGTGAGAGCCGGGCCGGTCGAGATGATCCGGTTGGCCCCCGAACCGCTTGCGATCGAGAGCGGCGTGGTCACGTCGGCGGCAAATGTGTTGCCGTAGAGCACATTGGCCTGACCCGCCATGGAAAAGCCGGTGGCCCCGGTGCGGATGTCGTTGTTGACGAAGACGTTGTAGGTGCTGGAGGTGGTCGTGCCGGCGTTCGCGATGCCCACCGTATTGGCCACGCAGAGGTTGCCGACAACCTTGCAGCGGGTGGTGGCGGAAAGCGCGATGCCCGCGGTGGTGTTGAAACTCGCCCGGTTGTTGGCGATCAGGGAATCCGCGCTCGTCTCCAGGGAGACGCCACGGGCGTTGCCGTAGGCCGAGACGTCGAGCACCACGGCTTGGGTGGCATCGACGATGTGAATGCCCGCCCCCACGGAGTTGGCCGCCTCACAGCGGGTGACGGTGATCTCGCTGTCATAAGAGGTGCTTCCGAGGCCCTGAAGGAAGATGCCGTCCTGTCCAGCCGATTGCACCGTGACCTGATCCACGTTCACCCGGCTGACACCGGGTGCCTCGAGCCCGTTGAGCGCGGCCAAGCCGCCGTCGAGTGTGAGCCGACTCACTGCCACGTTCCGCGAGCCGGCGGAGATTCGCACCAAGCTCGTGGCCGATGCCGACGCACCTGCTGCGATCGTGCTGCCGTTGCCCGTGAGACAGACGTTCGATCCGAGCGTCAGCGGAGTGCTGGTGACCGTGTATCGCGTGCTGGCCTTGAGGTTGACGACGATCATCCGTGTCGTGTTGGCGGTGCGGGCTGAGTTGATCGCTGTCTGAACCGTGGCGATCGACCCGGAGGTGTCGTTGATCGTGGTGACGGTTTCGCCGCTCTGCTGCACGAAGGACGCGTTGGGCACGACATACACCGGCGTCATCACGCCCGCATCGGTCGCAACAGTGGGCAGCAGCCCCGCCAGCATGGCGCGTTGCTCGCACGCTTCGAACTGAAGGCGAGCGCGACGGCGGCGTGAGGCCGCCGCGTCAGAACGGGTCCTGACGGGACGAGCCCACCGGCGGAGCCACGAGGTCGGCGACGACATGGACGGGCCTCCAGTCCCGCAGTCTGCGCGTGTCCGGGCGACAGCCGGACCGCCATCGCAGAGTCTACGCGTGGTCTACGTGGCTCACAGCCTGTGGGTGCGGTGCGAGTCACTTCAGACGGAAACGGCCTTCCTACGGCCGTCGTATTTTCGCCTCGATCCTGCCCGCCTTGGCCAGGTGGCCAATCGATTTGCCCGATTCGTCCCTACCCATGCCCGATTCGTCACATTTCCCGGTTTTGGCGTTGCGAGGTCTTCCGCAGGTCTTAGAGTGCGGGCAGTGCCGCGACATGGCGGTGAATCGCACCGTCGGGGAGGGTTTCCAAACGTGTACTCGCTCATTACGCCATTTTCTGCTCCAGGTGAACGCATGAACGCTTCCGCTGCTCTCTCCCGCCACCCGCGATCCTTTGTTCGCTCGCTCGCCCTGCGGACGTGGCTCGCCTGTGTCGCGGCTGTGCTGGTGACGGCCACTCCCGTCCAGGCGGCGATTTACACGTACACGTCCGCCAGCGGCTCAACGAGCTGGTCCGCCGGCACCAACTGGGCGGGGGGGTCGGCCCCGTTGAGTGGTACGACGACCTCGCTCGTTTTCACCGGTAGCCAGGCTGCGAGTGCCTCGGTCGTTTCGAACAACGATTCAGGCACGTTCGTGCTCAGCGGGGGGACCGTTTCCGGCACCGGTCCATTGACTGGCACGCAGCCGACCTACACGATCTCAGGGAACCCGCTCGACTTCACGGTGGCGGGTGGCACGGCAACCCTTCTCATCAACAGTTCTGGCACCGTCAAGCCCACGGTGAACATCAACAACAACCTGATCATTCATTCCTCACAACTCACCGTGTCGGGAAACAATGGCAGCACCAACCTGTTCACACTTGGCGGCGTCGTCAGCGGCACCGGTATGCTGGCGATCAGGAACGGCAACAACGCCGGTGGAACCTACTACACCGGGAGCACCGCGGCTGCCTCCTACGGCCTGAGCGCTTCCAACAGTTTCAGTGGCGGGTTCTGGTTTCAGCAGGGAACGCTGAATACGGCCACGACATCGGCGATTTCGGACATCGTGGGAATGACCGGATCGAACAGCATGTTCGGCTCGGCCGGCCCGGTGATACTTGGAAATGGATCAACCTCTGTCACTGTTCGATTGAACAGCATTGCCACGAGCGGATCGACGGACAGGACCATCATCGTTGGCAGCACGGCCGGCACGACGATCACGTTGGTTCCGACGACGACGGTCACGTTTGGCATGGGGGCGATCACCTCCGGAACGGGCGGCGACCGCTCGATGACGCTGGGCACCAGCGGCGGAAACACCGCAAACTTCGATGTCGGCGGCCTCGTCTCAAACGGCACCGATGGCAGCATTCTCGGCGTGAGATTTAACGGTTCCGGCAACGGCACACTCTATCTCAGAAACGCCGCCAACTCGTTCAGCGGCGGCGTCTCCATCGGTGGAAACACGACTGGCAAAATCTACGTCGTATCCGTCGCAGCGATCGGTAACACGGGTTCCAGCAGCCCCCTCGGCACCTCCGGCACGATCAGCATCGGCGGGGCAACGGCCGGCACCAACATGCTCACGTGGACGGGCACCGCGGCGGAAACGACTGACAAGGTCGTGAATTTGGCGTCGACCAATGCAAGCAACGTTGCAGCCATCAACAACACGGGCACGGGCCTGCTCAAGTTCACCAGCGATGTGGTTTCCAGTGGGGCATCGGCGAAGAATTTCAACTTCTTCGGCACGGGAACGACCGAGTTTGCCGGCAGGATTGTGGACAACGGAGCCTTCACGACGGGCATCCGCAAGGGGGATGCCGGTGTCCTGATCCTCTCCGGATCGAACACCTATACCGGTCTTACTGACATCAACAACGGAACGCTCCAGTTTGCGAACAACTCGCTCAACAACACGTCGGGAATCAGGTGGTCGAGCAGCGCTGGAGTTCTGCAATGGGGCACTGGCAACACGCAGGACATTTCCCCCAAGATCCAGATGACGGCTGGAAACTGGGCAATCGTCGACACCAATGGCAACAACGTCACGTTTGCCACGTCGATCGGTGGCACGACGACCGCAAGCTTCAACAAGCGTGGCCTCGGCACATTGACCCTCTCGGCCAGTAACTCCTGGACGGGCAGCACGGTCGTTGATGCGGGCGTGCTGAACTTCTCTTCGATCAGCGCGCTCGGGTCGGGTACTGGCTCCGGTTCGATTCGGATTTCCAGCGGCACGCTCCAGTATGGCACCAGCGTGACGAACGACATTTCCGACCGGCTCTCACTGACAGCTGGCAGCAGCGGCGCGATTGATACCAATGGCAACAACGTCACCTTTGCCAGCCCCGTGGCTTCGACGGGCGCCGGTAACGGCGGACTCATCAAGTCCGGGGCCGGAACGCTCACGCTCCAGGCCTCGAGCACCTACTCGCTCGGCACGTCGCTGCTCGGTGGTTCGCTCGTGGCCGGAAACGTCGGGGCGTTCGGCAGCGGCACGGTGACGGTCACGAATGGTACGCTCGATCTTGGCGGCTACAACGTCGCCAACGCGATCACGATGAACGGCGGGTCGCTTTCCAATGCCTCGACCTACACCGGGGTCCTGGCGATCGGCGGCACCTCCACCGTCGGTACGGTTTCGCTTACCGGCTCGATCGGCACGGGCGTGACGGTGAACGCCGGCAGCACGCTCAACGGCACCGCCGTCCTCGCCGGGTCGATCGCCGGGGCGGGCCTGGTGGGCCCCGGCAGCTCGTCGGCTGGCATCCTCTCGGCCTCGTCGCTGAATCCGGCGGCTGGCGGCTCGTTCGCCTTCGAGTTCACGCAGGCCGCCCCCGACTACACGCAGGTGCTGAACAGCGGCAATGACATCCTCAAGCTCACGGGCGGCTCGCCGTTCGCGTCGTCGCTGTCGAGCGGCAATGCGGTCAACATCTACTTCACGCAGGCGGCGGTCGGACTCGGTACGCTGACCGGCGGCTTTTTCACCTCAAACGCCGCCGATTTTGCATCGAACATCTCCGGGGCGACGTTTAACTACTACGTCCAGAGCAACAGTGGCACGGTCTCGTACAACGGCCAGACCTACCAGACGCTGGCCCAGTACGACGCCGCCAAGTCGGTGACGATCTCGACGGTCGCCGCAAACGGCGGTCAGGTGATGCAGATGGTGGTGATTCCGGAGCCCTCTGCGG
>Ga0207954_1000326_pt1 | contig 15652 bp, 11 predicted proteins | sample CryBogmetaGMA0M_FD_184547 | JGI IMG/M metagenome (GOLD analysis project Ga0207954, IMG submission 184547) | Freshwater microbial communities from Crystal Bog, Wisconsin, USA - MA0M (SPAdes) | ecosystem: Environmental > Aquatic > Freshwater > Lake | place: Crystal Bog, Wisconsin, USA | collected... | reverse complement strand
GTGCATCACGAGTCTCGCGCCCAAACTGGGGCGAGTCAAGCGACGACAGGCCGGGCGGCGGGAAACCACCATCTCCGCTTGTCGCCCGCTCGACAGGGCGGATACGCTCCGGTTTCGCCCAAAAAACATCCTTGCAGCGGCTTTTTGCACCATGCTCAACGTTCGCCTCTCCGACGGCACGGTTCGCCAGTGTGAGTCTCCCACCCGTGTCACCGACGTCCTCAACGCCGGATCGACAGGCACAAACAGCCCCAAGGAGGGCCGGGGACGCCCCATCGCGGCAGTGCTCGACGGCAAGACCGTGGGCCTCGACGCCCCGCTACCAACCACTGGCACGGTCGAGCTGGAGCCCCTCTACGCGGGCGATGCCCGGGCGCTCCCGGTGATGCGGCATTCCGCGGCCCACGTCATGGCCCGTGCGGTGATGCGGTTGTTCGAGGGCGTCGAACTCGCCTTCGGGCCCACGGTCGGCGAGGGATTTTATTACGACATGCGGGCGTCCCGCCCGATCACCGACGAGGATCTCCCGGCCATCGAGGCGGAGATGAAGCGGATCGTCGAGGCCGACGAGGCCTTCGAGCGGGTCGAGGTGCCACGCGAGAAGGCGGTGGAGATCGTCCGCGGCCTCAACCAGCCGCTCAAGGCCGAGCACATCGAAACGGGCCTGGCGGCACACCCGTCACTCTCGTTCTACCGCCAGGGCGAGTTCGTCGACCTCTGCCGGGGGCCCCATGTGCCGGGCCCGGGCTGCATCGGCGCCTTCAAGCTCACCAACATCGCCGGTGCCTACTGGAAGGGTGACGCCAACAACGCCCAGCTCCAGCGGCTCTACGGCACGGCGTGGTTCTCCCAGGCAGACCTCGATGCTCATCTGGCGGCGCTGGAAGAGGCCCGCCGCCGCGACCACCGCGTGCTCGGCAAGCAGCTCGATCTCTTCACGACCAGCCCGCTGGTCGGGTCGGGGCTTGTGCTCTGGATGCCAAAGGGGGCCATCCTTCGCGGCACGCTCGAGAGTTTCGTGCGGGAAGAGCTCGCCGCCCGCGGCTATCAGCCGGTCTACACCCCCCACATCGGCAAGGTCGATCTCTACAAGATCTCGGGCCACTATCCCTACTACGCCGACAGCCAGTTCAAGCCGATCGTGATGAGCGACGACGAGCAGTATCTCCTCAAGCCCATGAACTGCCCGCACCACACGATGATCTACAAGGCCCGGCCCCACAGCTACAAGGATCTCCCCCTGCGGCTGGCCGAGTTTGGCACGGTCTATCGCTACGAACAGTCTGGCGAACTCGGTGGCATGACGCGGGTGCGGGGGTTCACGCAGGATGACGCCCACATCTTCTGCACCCACGAGCAGGTGGAGCATGAGGTGGAGGGCTGCATCAACTTCACGCTGAAAGTCCTCGAAAGCCTGGCGTTCGACAACTTCCGGGTGCGGCTCGGATTCCGAGACCCCGCGAGCGACAAGTACGTGGGCCCGCCCGAGAGATGGGACGAGGCCGAGGCGGCCATCGAGCGGGTGGCCCGGCGAATGAACCTCCCCGGCTGCGAGCCCGAGCCGGGCGAGGCGGCCTTCTATGGCCCGAAGATCGACTTCGTGATCAACGACTCGCTCGGCCGCGAGTGGCAACTCGGCACCGTGCAACTCGACTACAACCTGCCCAGCGCCGAGCGGTTCGACCTCGAATACATCGGGGCCGACAACGCCAAGCACCAGCCGGTGATGATCCACCGAGCACCGTTGGGGAGCCTGGAACGGTTCGTGGGAGTGCTCATCGAGCACTTCGCGGGCGCCTTCCCGCTCTGGCTGGCGCCCGAGCAGGTGCGGGTGATTCCCGTGAGCGAGAAGAGCGAGGGCTACGCCCAGCAGGTGAAGGCCCGGCTCGAGGCCGCTGGCCTACGGGTCGGCGTCGATCTCGCGGCGGAAAAGCTCGGGGCCAAGATCCGCACGGCCCAACTGGAACTGATCCCGATGATGGTCGTCTGCGGCCCGCGGGACGAGGCGGCCGGCACGGTGAGCCTCCGCGACCGCGTGGACGGCGACCTCGGGGCGATGAGCCTGGAGGCGGCAGTCGAGCGGCTGCGCGACGAAAATGCCCGGCGGGCGGTCCGCCACCGTCCCAAGCCCTTGGCGATCGGCGGGTCGCAGTCCCTGGCGGCCGACTACTGAGACCCACGGCCACCGGGCCGACGATGCCATGCCTCGTTTCGCCCTGCTCGAACACACCGGGGCCCCGGACGATCCGACAGGCCGGCACATCGATCTGTTGGTGGAGGATGGCGACCAGTGCCGCACGTGGCGGCTGGCCGACCTGCCGCACGCTGGGGGGCCCGCCGTCACGGCCGTGGAAATCGCCCCTCACCGCCTGGCGTGGCTCGACCACCTCGACGGGCCCGTGTCCGACGGCCGTGGCCACGCCCGCCTGATCGATTCGGGCACCTGCCGAATGGTGACACATCAAGGGGACGCCGTGATCGAGATCGGAAGCGGCGCCACGGCCGTTTTCCTGAGGTTTCGCGACGGAATGTGTGCCGCCACGCGAGAGCAGCCTGAACGGCCATTCTGAGCCCCGGCTGATTTCACCAGAAATGCGACATTTCATCAGAAGTGCGAAACGGATTCGCAATTATGGTGAAATAATTTCGCCAATCTTGCGAATCATTTCACCAACCTTGCGAATTCCGGCAATGTTCATTTCTTATACGAACCGCTCAGTGGAGGGGATTTCCTGGAAGCTGAAAACAGTGTTTTTCACGAGAAAAAAAGCGATCGAAGGTCTTGCGCCGTCCAGAAATCACCATAGTGGTGAGCCTTGGCACGCCGTTTGCATATTTCTCTTCCGTCGGCGGCCGTGACTCCGCCGGGGGAACTCAACCAGGGAATACAATCATGGCTACTCGTCGCGTTGGTCTTGCCCTTCTCGCCACCCTCGCATTCGCGATCCAGGCATCCGCGGGTGTTTACGTCCCGCCCCAGCCAACAGATATCAGCGGGACCACGCCCTCCGGGCTTTCCTGGTCGGCTGTCGCCACGGGCACGGCTCTCCCCATTCGTACCAGTGCCACCAGTGCCTTTTTTGGACAGCCCGGTGCCGTCGCCTACTTCAACACGGTGACGGGGCAGCTGCAGGTCGACCCCAAGGGACTCGACCTTAACGCGATGATCATCACCTACACCACCGGTACGGTGAACATCAGCGGCACCACCCCAGGACCGTTCGCCTACGCAACTGGCACCGCCGCGAACTCGTACTCACCGTTGACCGGCACACCCAAAACGTTCCCCGCCAAAGACCCCACGACTGCCGGCCTTCCCCCGACCACGTTTCCCTCCCGCGTCGGTACGACGATCGGATCGCCGCTGTCAGCATCGCTGTCCAACACGGGCGATCCCGGCAACATCGCCTCCACGGGTCCCTCGGGCTTTTGGAATCAGGGATGGAGCTTCCCGCTGGATCTCGTGAACTCGGGCAGCGTCTCGTCGATGATCATCAGCAACTTCAAGACGATCGGACAGAACTCCAATGCCAACGCCAACATCCTTGGCTACGGACTCGGGTTCGCCACGTTCCAGTACGGGGTTAATGGAGCTACCGGCACCCAGGTAGGTGCCGTGATCCCGGTGGTGCCGGAGCCCTCGACCTACGCTCTGCTCGCTGCTGCCTCGATCGGCATCGGGACCATGTGCCGACGTCGCAAGGGCACGAGCGACGCCGTCGCCGGTTGAAAGTCCTGGTGAATCCGATGATTCAATACGTCTCGTCCACTACTGAGGTTCCCATGGTTGCCGTTGCGATTGGTTTGACGTCTGAGGAGATCCAGCCGAAGCGCTAGCCCGTCACGGGGCTACGAAGCCGATCCGCAACGCCCTCCCACGGTAGACTGGGGCGGCAGGCCAAACGGGCCTGCCGCCCCTTTCCCGTTTTCAGCCTGCCAGGTATCCGCATGAAACCCCGCGAAGTGCTCGCGATGTGCCGCGAGAAGGAAGTCAAGGCCGTCGATCTGCGGTTTACCGACTTCCTGGGGGCCTGGCAGCACTTCACGATTCCCGTCGCCAAACTCGAGGAAGACACTTTCTCCGATGGCCTGGGCTTCGACGGTTCGAGCATCCGCGGCTGGCAGGCGATCAACGAGAGCGACATGCTGCTCGTCCCCGAGCCGACGACCGCCTTCGTCGACCCGTTCGCCTCGATTCCTACGCTCGTGATGATCTGCATGGTGCAGGATCCGATCACGAGGGAAGACTATTCCCGAGACCCACGAAATATCGCCCGCAAGGCGGTCAACTACTTGAAGTCCACCGGCATCGCCGACACCTGCTTCATCGGCCCCGAGGCCGAGTTCTTTGTGTTTGACGACGTCCGCTTCGACCAGAACGCCCACGAGGGCTACTTCCATCTCGACTCATCCGAGGCCGAGTGGAATCGGGGCCGCGCCGAAGGGCCAAACCTCGGCTACAAGCTCCGGCACAAGGAGGGCTACTTCCCTTGCGCTCCCTCCGATCAGCTGATGGACGTCCGCAACGAGATGATGCAGACGATGATCCACTGCGGGATCGACATCGAGGCCCAGCACCACGAGGTGGCCACGGCGGGCCAGTGCGAGATCGACATGCGGTTTCAGGAACTGGTCCGCATGGCCGACCAGATGTGCCTCTACAAATACATCGTGCGAAACGTCGCCCGCCGGCACGGCAAGACGGCCACCTTCATGCCCAAGCCGATCTTCGGCGACAACGGCTCCGGGATGCACACCCACATCTCGCTCTGGAAGGACGGCCACCCGCTGTTCGCCGGCACGGGCTATGCAGGCCTCTCCGAGATGGCCCTCCACGCGATCGGCGGCATCCTCCGCCATGCCCCGGCGATCCTCGCCATCTCAAACCCCACCACCAACAGTTACAAGCGGCTCGTGCCCGGCTAACGAAGCGGGTGGAGTTCCGCTGCCCCGACCCGACCTGCAATCCCTACCTCGCCTTCTCGGCGATCCTGCTGGCGGCGATCGACGGCATCCAAAACAAGCTCCACCCCGGCGAGCCGCTCGACCGCGACATCTACGACATGCCGCCCGAGGAACTGAAGAACGTGCCCAAGGCCCCCGCCTCGCTCGACGAGGCCTGCGACGCGCTCGAACGTGACAGCAGCTTCCTTCTCCGCGGCGACGTGTTCACCGACGACGTGATCGCGACGTGGCTGAAATGGAAGCGGCAGCGGGAGATCGACCCGATGCGGCTCCGTCCGCATCCGTATGAGTTCTGCCTGTATTTTGACGCGTGAAACGCCATCCATGGCCGTTTCACGCTTGGGGCTGCAGACGACTCCGTCGTCAGCAGCCGGGATCGCATCCTGCGATCGTTTGACGCCTGACGAACCATCCTCGGTTTGGTTTGGGGGTGCGCACGCCGCCGGGGGCGGCAGAGGCCTCCTTCGCGGGAATATTTCGCACCGCGCGTGCTCGCGTTCCCACCCTAACGAGCGAAATCTTCAACGCTCGTCGACCTCCGCCGCCCCCGGCTCCCTGGACGGAAGTGGAACGCGGTCGAGGACTTGGCGAGGGGCTGCCCGTGCCCGTGAGCCGGGCTGTGGGAGCAAGCGAAGGCAGGATGCCGAAGCGCAGCGGACACGCAGAGAGCCGAGGCCTGGAGGGCCGAGGCGAACGTCCGGCGATGGGCATGGGCAGCCCCGAGCGGCGGGCGGGCGACTTCCGTGATGCGCAGGTTGAAAACCTGTGCTACGGGGTCGTCATCACGAAGCCGACGTCGTCGTTGCCGTCCGGGGCTGGATCTCGCCACGGCGGAGGGCCGCCGTCGTCGCCGCCGTCGGGCCCGATCGAGTAGACCGAGAGCCCTGCGTCGCCCCGCTTCATCACGAGCGGCTTGCCGCCCTCGGCAAAGGGATCCGCGGGCAGCATGAATGGCGGCGTGGCCCCAAACGCTGCCGGTTCGAGCGGCAGCACGCCGGTGGCCAGTCGCTGCTTCGTCGCCGCCACGAGCACCGCCGCGGCCCGGTGCATGGCCTCGCTGCAGGCGCGTGCCCGAAATACGCTGGTGATCGCGGGGAACAGCAGGCTGGAGAAGACACCGGGCCGATGGTCGGCCAGGCTCTTCTCCAGGGCCTCGGCCCGCCGCCGCGTCTGGGCGTAGTTGGTGGATGGCTCGCGATCCTCCGCCAGCAACTGAAAGGCGTGCATCATCCGCCGGTAGCCGTCGAGGTCGCCCGGCAGGTGGAAGACGCGGAAGCCCGGTCCGACGTCGAAGATCCCGAACGCGCTACCCGCCTGATCCGTCCCGATGAGCTCGCGGGTCGTCAGTCGGCCGTCGGCGAAGCCGGCGAAGGTCGCGAGCCCAAACGCCTCCTCGCCGTAGAGCGCCGGGAGCAGGTCGAGTTGCCGGCCCACCAGATCGCGAACGTCCGGCGAGTCGAGCAGCGCCGCATCGTCGGCTCCGAGCCGGGGCAGCAGGTCGGCGAGCGCCGTCAGCGCCTCGCGATCGAGAGCGATCCCCACGAGATACGACACCAGGATCGGCTCCGCCGCCGCGTGGCGGCTCAGCCGCTGGATCCTGATGATGTCGGCCAGCGCGTCGGCATGCCGCCCCTCGGCAGCTGCCCGACGGGCGGCCAGGGCGAGCAGTCGGCTCTCGCTCCGGATCGTCTGGACCTCCGAGAGGATCATGTCGATCGGCGGCCTGCTCCAGTCCCGCGTGAACCGGCAGGTGTCGCGGTCGGTGGCCCGCCGCACCAGGTCGAGCGTGGCTGCATGACGGGCGAGAAACGCCGTGACCGCCTCCCGCATCACGTCGCCGTCCGGATCGAGCGGCGCATCGTCGGCGTCAAACTCCTTGTCGGCCGCGATCGCCGTGGCGGCCTGGAGGTGCAGGGCCGCCGCGTTTTCGTCGTCGGCCACGATCGGGGGCAGGTTCGACTGCATGAGGTTCGCGGCCTCGAGCCGCAGGTACGGAGCCTGCGCGGCGACCGCATTGTCGAGAATCAGGAGCACGCCGGCGGTCACGGACGCGGCGATCGCAGCCAGCGCGACGAGGCCGATGAGCGGCCAGCGGGCGGCCGGCGGTTCGTCCCCGTCGCGCGGGGCGAGACCGCCCCACAGGATCCAGGCGCCGCCGATCAGAAGCGACACGAGCACTGTGAACACCTGCGGAAACCAGTGCGACTGCATCCGCATGCCGAACGCATGCCACCAGCTCGCCGCCACGATCGGGAGCAGCGCGATCACGGGCAAGGCGGCCCCCACCGCCGCCAGCAGGGCCTTGAGCCAGCCCCGCTCCACCCGGGCTGCCGCCGCCGTGCAGGCCGCCATCCAACAGAGGCCCGCCACCACGGCGAACAAGAAAAACATGAAGTGGCCCATCGCCATGCACCTCCTCGACCTCGCGGGATCGCCGGATTATTCCCCATCCGCGGCGATATCGCACCCGATCGGCCGATTGCCTATTCTTTTCATGGTCGATCGTCCTGACCAATCCTCTTCGCCAACCCGGACAGAACCATGGCCACCGCCGAACCCACCGCGGAACCCACCACCACGCCCGCCGCCGCAAAGCCGTCTGCCGTCGAGGTGGCCAAGGCGGCGAGCAACTACCTTGCAGGCGACATCGCCAAGGAACTCACCGACGGCGCCGCCGGGTTCGGCAAGGGTTCGATCCAGCTGCTCAAGAACCACGGCACCTACCAGCAGGACGACCGCGAGACCCGGAAGAAGTCGGCCGACGGCAAGAAGAGCGAGCGGCAGATCTCGTTCATGATCCGCACCTGCGTGCCCGGCGGAAAGCTGACGGCGGCACAGCTGCTCTCGGCCATCGATCTGGGCGACGAGGTGGGCAACGGCACGATCCGGCTCACCACCCGGCAGTCGATCCAGCACCACGGGGTGGTGAAGGGGGACCTCAAGCCCTTCATGAAGCGGATTCACGACATCCAGATGTCCACGCTCGCCGCCTGCGGCGACGTCGAGCGCAACATCATGTGCTGCCCGGCCCCGATCCACGGCAACGCGGTCCGCGACGAGATGCAGGCCAAGGTGGACGAACTGGCCAAGCACCTCGCCCCGCGAACGCGGGCCTACTACGAGGTCTGGCTGACCGACCCCGACACAGGCGAGAAGACGCTCGCCGGGGGCACCTCGGCCGAGAAAGACGTGGAGCCGATCTACGGCCCGACCTACCTGCCGCGGAAGTTCAAGACGGCCTTCGCGCTTCCGGAAGACAACTGCACCGACATCTACGCCAACGACCTTGGCTTCCTCGTCGTCCACGAGCACGGAAAAATCCTCGGCTACAACGTGCTCGCCGGCGGCGGGATGGGCGTGACGCCGAGCGCCGCCAAGACCTTTCCCGCGCTCGGCAAGCGGCTCGGCTTCGTGCCCCCGGAAGACGTGTGCGCGATCGCCGAGGCGATCGTCAAGGTGCAGCGCGACTTCGGCAACCGTTCCGACCGCAAGACGGCCCGCCTCAAGTACACGATCCACACGATGGGGCTCGAGGCCTTCCGCACGAAGGTCGAGGAATACTTCGGCAAGCCGCTGGCCCCCTGCCATCCGGCCGACGTCCACGGCTTCGACGACCACATCGGCTGGTTCGAGCAGGGAGACGGAAAGTATTTTTATGGGCTCAATGTGGAAAACGGCCGGGTGCACGACACCGACGGCTTCCGGCTCAAGACGGCGCTGCGGCGGATTCTTCACGACCTCGAGCCGGGCGTGCGGATCACGGCCCACCAGAGCCTGCTGTTCACCGACCTTGCCATCACCGACCGCGAACGGATCGTGAAGCTTCTTCATGACCACGGCGTGAAGACCTCCGAAGAGATCTCCACGTTGCGCCGCTGGAGCATGGCCTGCGTGGCCCTGCCCACCTGCGGCCTGGCCGTGGCTGAGAGCGAGCGGGTGCTGCCCGGCCTGATCGACTCGCTCGAGCCCGAGGTGGCGAAGCTCGGCTTGGCCCACGACGCCTTCACGCTGCGGATGACCGGCTGCCCCAACGCCTGCGCCCGCCCCTACAACTCCGACATCGGCATCGTCGGCCGGACGCTCGGCAAGTACACGATCTTCCTCGGTGGGAGGCTGCTCGGCGACCGGCTCAACGAGCAGTACAAGGACGTCGTGCCCTTCGAGGATCTCTCCAGAGAGATCACGGCGGTGCTCGCCTGCTACAAGGCCGAGCGGAAAGCGGGCGAGACGCTTGGCGACTTCTGCCACCGCAAGGGAGTGGACGGGGTCCGCACGTGGGCCGACGAGTGGCTCGCCGGCAGCCGCGGCCACGGCTGATCGCGCGGACAAGCGACAGATCGGCGAGCTCGGGGCTGCCCGTGCCCGGGAGCCGGGCTATGGGAGCAAGCGAAGCCAGGATGGCGAAGCGCCGCGGACATGCAGAGAGCGGATGCCACGATGGCATCCGCGAACGTCCGGCGACGGGCATGGGCAGCCCCGAGCGGGGCAATACCTTCGGGCCCAGAACCGCAGGTTACAAACCTGCGACCACTTCCAAGCACCGCAGGTTGAAAACCTGCGGCCACTTTCAGAGACCCAAAGGTTTGCCTAGGCGGGCAGGTCGTCCCACATCGGACACCAGAGCGGCGTCCGCGGGAAGAGCTGTCCGGCCAGCTTCTGGGCCATCTGCGTGGAGGGCTCCATGCGGCCGGCGGCCACCGCCTCGACGGGATCGCACTGGCCGAGCAGCAGCCGCCCCAGCTCGTCGTCGGAGAGCCGCAGGTAACTGCGGCCGACGCGGCCCGGGTGCACCGTCGCCTCCCGCGGCTCCTTGGCATCGACGATGATCGAGCCGCGGAACGACGGGGCGTCGAGGCCGAGTTCCACGGTCTCCTTGATCTCGGCGGCGACCACGCGGGCCGCCACGGCGGGCGCCTGGGCCGACAGCACGTCGAGCGGGCGGAACACCTTGGCGACGATCATCCGGTCGCCCCCCTGCACGAGGCTCGCGCCGCCGGCCACGGTCTCGTGCAGCGGATCGGCGGCACTCGACTCGTAGACGATCTCCTGGCGGTCATTCTCGATCGCCTCGGCGCAGACGCGGGCGAGAATCTCCCGCTCCAGTCCGGCGAACTCCGGATCGGCCATGATCTCGAGCACGCGATTGCCGGCCTGGATGCAGTAGCCGACGATCCGGGCACTCGACTCGTGCAGCTCGTAGCGATCTTGGCCGACGAGCGCGACGATGATCGAGTCGAATGCCCCGCGGCTCACGAGCCAGCGGCAGTAGTTCTCACTGCGATCGAGCGGGCCGACGAACCGCGACACGTTCTGCTTGTAGATCCGCAGGATCGCGGGCAGCTCGACATGCCGCCACTGCCGCATGGTCACGCTCTCGCCGGTTCGCTGCGGCCCTTCGAGCAGCCGGGCCAGGATGTCGGTCGGCCGCCCCGGCGTCGCGGAGTCGCGGCCGAGCACGCTCCAGCCGAGTTCGTGGAACGACGGCGCGATACGGGTGCGGGAGAAGGCCACGGCCGCTCCCGCCTGCCGCATGCGGTCTTCGGCGGCGCGGACGAGCCGCTGACCATGACCGGCGCCTCGGCACTCCGGCAACACGGCGACCCGGTCGAGCACCGCACCGCGGATCGCGGTCGAGCCGACCGTCAGGTCGCGGGGCACGATCTCCACGTGGCCGACGATGCGGCCGCCGAGGCGGGCCACGAGCCGGTTGGCCGAATCGTGTTCCGGGTGATCGACGGCGGCGTGAAACTCGGCCCGCGACGGGGGCGCGGGCAGGCCCGAGAGCAGCTGCAGGATCTCGCTCTGGTCGCCCGCGCGGGCAGGCGCCACGTGGCACTCCTCGAGCATCCACGCCGGGGGCTTGAGCGGCAGCACGGGATGATGCGGCACGTGCTGGATGGCAGGCCGCTTCGTGACGGGTCGCCGCGAGACGACCGTGCCCGACGGGCGGATTTCGACGGTTTCGACGACCGCCGCGGAACCTTGATCATGCGACGCGGTGGCCGCGGTCTGCGGCTCGCGGTCGGTGCCGGCGGCGATCTTTACGTCGGCGGCCGGCTTGGCGGCGGCCTTCCGGGCCGTAGGCCGGGCCGTGGTGCGGGTAGAGCCGCTGATTTTGAGGCCGCTCTTCTTCGCCTGACGGGCCGTGGCAGGCACATCCCGCTCGCGCGCCGCAGGCCGCGACGATCGCCGCGGACGCGTCACGCCACTGGGAAGCGCTCGCGCGCCCTCACCGGCCTTCACCCCTGGCCGCCGTCTCGGGAAACGATCCACCCGATGCATGATGCCTCCTTTCCCTGGAGCCGCATTCAAACCAGTCCGTTGGCGGACAATCTATGCGGGGCCTGCACCGTTTTCCAGTAGCAGGAAGCTTTTCACCTCGTTTTCCGGGAAAAAACACCATGCCATGTCGCGCGATCGCAGCACGGTTCGCGCCTTCGCGGCAGCGGTGCACCGTACGATCCGCGCCTCGATCGCCTCCCGCTCGCCGTCGAGCACAGCGGCGAGCCGCTCGTTGATCGCGCGAATCTCCTGACACCTCCGCCGGGCGAGCGTGGCGGTGGGATGGGTCTCGATCCAGCGGCGCTTGGCGACGACCAACTCGTGGACGCTCTCGGGCAGCGCTCCTTCCTGATCGAGGTGCCGCTCCGGATGGTAGCGGAGGTCGCGGAGTGTGGCTTGCGCGGCGAGCAGGTCTGCGACAGGGTCTTCGGCTTCGAGCGCGGGGAACGCCGCGGCCACAGGCAGCCGGAGCGTGCCCGAAACGACGGCATGCCGCGGCGGGTCGGACCCCACCAGCCTCCGCACCACGTCGTCGGTGATCGCGTCGTAGGCGGCGCCCCCGATGCCGTGCACGAACACGTCGGCCACCAGGAGCCGCGAGATGAGCGTGGTGACGATGGCCCGCGGCCGCAGGCGGATCGAGTGCTCCTCCATCCGCGAGAGGGCGTCGATCCACTTCGACGGGGACGTGTCGGGGGCGATGGGCAGTTCGATCCGCAGCGTCTCCATGTCGGACAGCGCCAAAATGCCCGGCGATGCCATGCTGGCGAACACGCGGCGGCGGCGGGGATCCTCCCGCGACCACATCCACCACGGCACCTCGAGCCACTCGCCCGACGAATCGTGCCGCACGGCGAGGTCGGGCATCGGCCGGAATCGTGCCGCACGGCGAGGTCGGGCATCGGCCGGGCGTGCCCGCGGACCCGCCGCGTACGGCGGAAGTCGGCGAGCGCCTCGTTGTAGGCAGTGTGCAGCTGCCGCGCGTGGGCCAGGAGCCAGCCCACGAACACCATCACGGTCGGCAGCCGCATCATCTCGCTGACCGGCAGCTCGAGCGTCTCCAGGCCGAACCGCTCCTCGAGCATGTGTCGGGCCTGCGCGATCCCGAGGCCGAGTCGATGGCTGGCCCGCGCCCGCTCCACCACCAGCGGCCACCATGGGCGGAGGATCGGCCGCGGCACCAGCGGCGCCAGCACGCGGCAGGCGCGGTCGCCGAAGGAGGCGAAGCACTCCGCATCGATCACCGGCCGCTCCTCCCACGCCGCCTCCACGGTGAACGCATCGAAGGGCACCTCCTCCACATGGGCCGACTCGGGCGTGCCCACCGGGATCGCCGCGGTCACGCGGCCGCAGCGGTCGGTGTCGACGACGAGATTCAAGGCCGTGCCGCCGACCTGTCGGGCATAGGCGTCGAGCGCCGCGTTCTTGAGCCACACGCCGGGGTGAAAGAGCTCGGGCTGATGGCCACCCATGATGATCGGCCGGGCGATCCAGTCGGCGACGTCGGCGGGGCGGTCGGCGTGGCGGTAGTGGCCGGTGTACTCGGCGGCCACCATCAGCACCTCGCGCCGCGTGGCGGCGACGAGCTCCCAGAGCCGCATGTCACCGATCCGCAGATCGAGCGCCGCGCGGAGCAGCCGGTTGTTATCGACCAGGGCCTCGATGGAGCCGGTGCCCGGCCCGGGCACGACGGGCGGGTCGAGGAGGCGGGCCCCCGAGGGCTCGGGAGCGGAATAGCGGCGCGAGGGCATGGCCATGGGCGGACGCGTCACGCCGAGGCGTCATGGCCTCCGGCCGCAGCGGCGACGGCCGCCTCGGCCCGATCGAGAACGCGACGGTAGTAGGCCAGACGGGTCGCCGCATCGTCCAGAGCGCCTCCGAAACTTCGCGCCAGGTCGAGGTAGACCAGCGGCACCGGCAGCTCCACGATCGCGAGCCCCGCCGCCGCGGCCTGCACCCAGACCTCCAGCGGCATCGCGTAGCCGGTCTCCGTCACGTGGAGGCATTCGAGGGCCCGCCGCGAGTACGCCTTGAAGCCGCAGAACGCGTCGGTGAGCGCCAGCCCGAGCCGGTCGTTGATCTCCGTGGTGACCTCGGCGTTGATCCGCCGCCGGGCCACGGGGGGCACGCTGTCGCCGGCGAACCGCTTGAGGTAGCGGCTGCCGCTGACGATGTCGGCCGGCGCGGCGGGATCGCCGGCCGCCGCGATGAACTCGGGAATCAGCCGCGGCTGGTGCTGGCCGTCGCAGTCGATCGTGACCAGGCCGTCCCAGGGGCCTGCGAGCGTCTCACGGAAGGCGGTGGCCAGCGCCGCGCCGTAACCCGCGTTGACGGGATGCCGCACCACGCGGACGTCGCCGCGGCGGGCGACGCGATCCGCCAGGACCGCCGAAGTGCCGTCGGTCGAGCCGTCGTCTACGACGAGCACGTCGGTCGTGTGCTTGAGCACCTCGTCGAGCACGCCCTCGACGTGGGCCACCTCGTTGAACACCGGCAGAGCGGTCAGAAAACGTGCCATGCCACCCATGCCGTTCGAGAAAGTCGCCGGACTGTCGGCAGACGCGTCCTCAAGTATTGGCGCGCGCGGGGCGCCGGGCAACGCGCCGGTGGGGCCGGGTTTTTTGGCCCTTCACCGGCCGTCAAAGCCAGCCCAGGGGATCGCGTTCGTCGCGGCTGGCCCAGCAGGTGAGGCCGGGAACGGCCGCCGCCAGCCGCTCCGCCAGCACCGGCAGTGAAAACCACTCGCTCACATGATGCCCCACCGCCACCACCGCCATCCCCGCCGCCATGGCTTCGGTGGCCTGATGCAGCTTGATCTCGCCGGTGAACAGGGTGTCGCAGCCGCTCCGGGCCACCTGATCGACACAGTCGCCCCCGGACCCGCAGACGATCCCCACCCGGCCCGCCGGCCGCGCCGTGTCGCCGGCGATCTGCACGTGCGACACGCCGAGGGCCGCGGCCGCCCGCGCGGCGAGGTCGGCCACGCGGCAGCCCGCGGGGGCGGTGCCGGCGCGGCCGAAGCCCACGAGCGGCAGTTCGGCGTCGGGTTCCAGCGGGGCCACGTGGGCGAGGTCGAGCAGGCCGGCGAGCTGGTCGTTGATGCCGCCGGCTGCGGAGTCCCACGCCGTGTGGCTGCTCCAGATGCCCGCCCCGCTGCCGATCACCTCGAGGAGCACGCGGCCCGGCCCGGTGGCCGGCGTGATCCGCGGCACCGGCCGGAACGGCAGCGGATGATGCGAGACGATCAGGTCGGCCCGTTCGCGGACGGCCTCGGCCGCCACGTCGGGCGTGAGCGTGAGGCAGGTCATCACCCGGGCGATCGCCTCCCGCCGCGGCGCCACGAGCAGGCCGACGGCGTCCCAGGAGGCCGCCAACCGCAGCGGGGCGAGGTGTTCCAGGGCGGCGGTGACGACTTCGAGCGTCGGCATGGGGGCAGGATACTACGATGGTGGTGCGTTCGTCACGATCCGTCTGCCCGCGTGCCACTCCATGGACCCATCTCGCATCTCCGTTCCCGCGGCGCTGCTCGCCAAGGACTTGCGCCGGGCGCTCCGTGTGGCCCGTGACCTGGGCGTGCGGGGCATCGAACTCGATGCACGGTATGGGCTCGATCCGGCACAGGTCACGCAGACGGGCCTTCGCCAGATTCGGAAGTGGCTCGGCGACGAGGGCGTGGTCGTGTCGGCGATCTCCTTCCGCACCCGCGGCGGCTACGGCGACACCGACCGGCTCGAAGGCCGGATCGCGGCCACGAAGGACGCGCTGCGGCTCGCCCACGATCTCGGCGCCGGGCTCGTGCTCAACCACGTCGGCGACATTCCCGCCGATGCCACGCTGCCCCAGTGGCAGCTGCTCGTGGATGTGCTCACCGACATCGGCTCCTGGAGCCACCACGTGGGCGCCACGCTCTGCGCCGAGGCGGGTCGCGCCGCACCGGCCGATTTGGCACGGCTGATCGCGGCGCTGCCCGACGGCACGCTCGCCTGCGATCTCGTCACCGGGTCGCTCGTGGTGCACGGCCACGATCCGGCCGCAGCGGTCGAGACCCTCGGGCATCACGTGGCCAGCGTCCACGCCACCGACGCGGTGGCCGGTGCGTTTGCGGGCCGGGGCCGCGCCGTGGTGCTCGGCACCGGGCAGGTCGATTTTCCGTCGGTGTTCGCAGCGCTCGAGGAGCGGGGCTACCGGGGCTGGATCGGCCTGGAACCCGTCGATGAGCGGAACGGACGCGAGGAACTGGCCGAGGCGCTGACGCAACTTGCCGCGCTCTAGCTGTCCGTGGACAAAGCCCTCCGTGGCCTTTGTCCACGTGGCCGACCGGTGGAAACGCCGAGGGTTTCCACGGCCGGCATTCCTCGCATCCTGCTCGGGCAGACTTCTTCCACAGGCTGTAGGCACCCGCGCC
>Ga0207954_1000325_pt1 | contig 15663 bp, 8 predicted proteins | sample CryBogmetaGMA0M_FD_184547 | JGI IMG/M metagenome (GOLD analysis project Ga0207954, IMG submission 184547) | Freshwater microbial communities from Crystal Bog, Wisconsin, USA - MA0M (SPAdes) | ecosystem: Environmental > Aquatic > Freshwater > Lake | place: Crystal Bog, Wisconsin, USA | collected... | reverse complement strand
GTGAACAGGTTGAGGAGCAGGCCGAAGAACAGCGTGACCGCGAAGCCCTTGAGCTGGTCGGTGCCGATCGCGAACAGCACCACGGCCGTGATCAGGGTGGTGAGGTTGGAGTCCACGATCGTGGAGAACGCGCGGGCGAAGCCGTTGCGGATCGCCATCCGCACCGCCGCCCCGCGGTCGATCTCCTCCCGCATCCGCTCGTAGATCAGCACGTTGGCATCGACGGCCATGCCCACCGAGAGCACGAGGCCGGCGAGGCCGGCGAGGGTGAACGCCGCCTTGAAGGAGATCATCACGGCGACGACGAGCACGATGTTGAGGAGCACCGCGAGGTCGGCCACGAACCCCGAGAACCGGTAGTAGGCCAGCATGAAGGTGAGCACGAGCAGCGTCGCCAGCAGCATCGCCAGGCGGGCCGACTTGATCGTGTCGTCGCCGAGCTGCGAACTGATCCGCTGCTCGCTGATCGGCTCGCTGCGGAGGGCGGCCGGCAGGCTGCCCGCATTGAGCACCTCGACGAGGAAATCGACCTCCGGCTGCTTGAAGTTGCCCGTGATCTGGCCGAACGAGGTGATCGCGCTCTTGATCGACGGCGCCGACTGCACGACGTCGTCGAGGAGAATCCCGAGGCGGCTCTCGAGGCCGTTGGCGGGATCGGGCAGGTTGCGGCCGGTCAGGAGCCCGAAGCGGGGCGCGCCCTTCGAGGTGAAGGTGAAGTTGACGCACGGCACGAGGCTCTCGTCGAGGCTCGAACTGACGCGACCGAGATCGCCCCCCGTCACGTTGAACGGGTCGTTGATCACCAGGATCTCGACGCCGCCGTCGGGATTCTGCCGCGTCACCAGGCGGCGATCCCCGGAGGGATCCATCTTCTTGACGTCCACCTGCACCCAGCGGGCGAGGACCTCGTCCCCCTGGCGGATCGTCTGGCCCGCGGTCTTCTCGGCCAGGGCGATCGCGGCCCGGTGGCGGGCGTCTTCGCGATTGGCGAGGATCCGGAACTCGAGCACACCAGCGCTCGAGACCACCCGCTTGATCAGGTCGACCTCCGACTGCTCGATCTCCGGGATGATCACCTCGATCTGGTCGAGGCCGTACTGCCGGACCGTCACCTCCTTCTGCCCGCCCGGATTGACGCGGCGGCTCACGGCCGCGACGAGTTTGTCCATCGCCACCGGGGCGGCCTCGGCCACCACGTCGTAGTCGATCTCGAGGGCGTCGTCGCCGCTGCGGCGGGCGATCTCGCGGACCTGCACCCGATCGAACTCGGCACCCTTCACGGCGGCGGCGAACGCCTCGCGGGCCCGCGTGTCGCCCGACGCCAGCCGGACCGTGATGCCCCCGCCCTGCCGGCGGCGGACGGTGCCCTGCGCCCCCTCCTGGCCCTTGGCGATGCCCTCCACGCGGCGGATCGCATCATCGACGCGGGCGGCCGACTGCTTGGAGTTGTCGACCTCGTAGACGAGGATCAGGCCGCCCTTGAGGTCGATGCCCAGCCGCGGCGGCCAGCCCAGACGGCAGATCACGAGCCCAGCGGTGAGGGCCACGAGGACGGCGGCGATGCGCCCCCACATGTCGGTCGCCCGCAGGGCGCCCGCGATCAGCCTGGCCACGAAGGTGGGCACCACCAGCGTGAGCAGCGCGATGCCCCACAGCGCCCAGCTCTCCCGCCACCACGGCCCGGCCGCCTCGGTGACCGCCGCCGTTTGCATGGCCTGCGCGATGATGCCCACTGCGATGCTCGACATGTTCATGCCTCAGTCCCGTTTCTGAATCCGTGTCTCGATTGATCGTCTCGACCGTGGCCGCCGCCGGCCCCCGGTCAGCCGCCGCCCTCGTCGTTCCCGCCGCCAGCTCCGTCGCGGAGCACCCGGGCCACACTCGAGAGCGTGACTGTGAGCTTCGCGTTCGCCGACTCGTCGATCTTGAGCGTCACCCGATCGGCCTCCCGATCGACGCTGGCGACCGTTCCGTAAATCCCCGACGACGTCACCACGCGGTCGTTCTTCTTGATCGCGGCGAGGGTCTCTTGCTGCCGCTTCGCCTTCTCCCGCTCGGGCCGGAAGAGGAGCAGGTAGGCCGCCGCTGCGATCGCGAGCAGCGGGAGGTACTGCAGGGCGATCGGCGGCTCGGAACGCTCGGCGGCCTGCGCGAAGCACGCCATCGCGCGGGCGGCGGGCAGGGGCAGGCTGGGCATCAGGAGCGCGATCATGGGGCCATCCGGCGACACGACGACGACAGACGGGACCGTGCCCGTCATGCCAAGCCCGAAAATGTAGTGGTCATGGCGCGCGAGCGACAAGGGCGGTGCGTCACGACCGGACGCCACGCGTCTCAGGTCAGGAACCGGTGCCGCGCTCGTCCCCGCTTGCCATCCCCCGGCGGAGTTCGGCCGCCGCCGCCGGAAGCCTGCCGGCCACGATCGCCTCCCGCAGCCGGGCGACGAGCCGCTGGTAGAAGGTGAGATTATGGATCGAGGCCAGCACGGGCCCGAGCATCTCTCCGGCCATGAACAGATGCCGGACGTACCGCCGGTCGTGGCGGCAGGCGAGGCACGGACAGCCCTCCTCCAGCGGCCGCTCGTCGGCGGCATACCTGGCATTCCGCAGCCGCACCTGCCCGGCGAACGTGTAGACGAGAGCGTTTCGGCCGCACCGCGTGGGGAGCACGCAGTCGAACATGTCGATCCCGGTCTCGACGGCGGCGATGATGTCCTCCGGTTGCCCGACGCCCATCAGGTATCGCGGCCGATCCTCGGGCAGATGGGGCGTGGTGGCCCGCAGCGCCGCCACCATCGCCTCGGGCCCCTCCCCCACCGACAGACCGCCGACGGCGTAGCCGGGGAACCCGAGCGCCCGCAGGCCCGCGGCGCTCTCGTGCCGGAGTTCGGGATCGAGCCCCCCCTGCACGATGCCGAAGAGCGCCTGATCAACGCGCGTGTGGGCCGCCCGGCAGCGTTCGGCCCAGCGGAGCGACCTCCGCATCGCGTCTTCCACCACGCGCCGTTCCGCCGGGAGCGCGACGACGTGATCCATCTGCATCGCGACGTCGGCGCCGATCCGCTCCTGAATCCGCATCGAGTTCTCCGGCGTGAACGCCACCGGACTGCCGTCGATGTGCGAGCGAAAGAAAGCCCCCGCCTCGGTGACCTTCACCTGCTGCGCGAGGCTGAACACCTGGAAGCCGCCGGAATCGGTGAGCGTCGGCCCGTTCCAGCCCATGAACGCCGCGACCCCGCCGGCCGCCTCGACGGCCGCCTCGCCCGGCCGGAGGTGGAGGTGATATGCATTGGAGAGCACCATCCCGGCCCCGGTCTCGCGGACGCGGCCGATGTCGACCCCCTTCACGCTGGCGAGCGTGGCGACGGGCATGAAGAGCGGCGTGGGCACGCGGCCATGCGGCGTGGTCAGCGTGGCCGCCCGCGCCGCCCCGTCGACGGCCTCGATCTCGAACGCGAATCCGGGTTGCATGAGAAGGTCGCTGGGGGACGTGTGGTGACCAGACGCCCATTCGGAGCGGGCGGTGAAATGCTCGGAGCCGGCGGCACTTGCGAGTTCGCTGCCCCAACGGTACGGCCGCGCCCAGCGTCCGCAAGTGTCACCGGCTCCTGCGCGTTCCACCGACCCGCTCCGCCGAACCTGCCAGCCCGTGCGTCACGGGGCACGAGGACGAAAGCGGTTCACTGGAAAACGGGAGCGGCCGGCGGGGGGCACGCGCAGGACCTGGTGACATTTGTGGACGCCGGACCCCGACATTCCGTCAGAGCCTCGAAATCACAAATGCCGCCAGGTCCGAGCATGTCTCCCGCCGGCCGCGGGGCGCTGCTCGAGAGTCTGCCGTCCCACCCGACCCGCTCAGAAGATCCCGAGCGCCTCGAGCGAATACCGCACGACGAGGCCGGCGACCACCACGCTCACCATGCTCATGAGCTTCACGAGGATGTTGAGGCTCGGGCCGCTGGTGTCCTTGAAGGGGTCGCCCACGGTGTCACCCACCACGGCCGCCTTGTGCGCGTCGCTCCCCTTGCCACCGTGCACGCCGCTCTCGATGTGCTTCTTGGCGTTGTCCCAGGCACCGCCGGCGTTGGCCATGAACACGGCCACGCAGAAGCCCGTGGTCAGGCCGCCCACGAGGAGGCCGAGCACGCCGCTCACGCCGAGCAGGAGCCCGGTGACCACCGGGACGGCGAGGGCCAGCACCGAGGGGAGCACCATTTCCTTCTGGGCGGCCTTCGTGCTGATCGCGACCGGGGCGGCGTAGTCGGGGAGTTCGGTTCCCTCCATGATGCCCGGATGCTCGCGGAACTGGCGGCGGACCTCCTCCACCATCCCCTTCGCCGCCCGGCCCACGGCCTTCATCGTCAGGGCGCAGAACACGAACACGCTCATCGCCCCCACGAACATGCCGACGAGCACCTTTGGGTTCATGAGCGTGACGTCGTAGAACCGCATGTAGTCCTGCATGGTCGCCTTCTTCACGTCCACGAGCCGATTCTCGTTGACGAGCCGCTCGACCACGTCCGCCGCGGGCGCCGTCTTGGCCACCGCGTTGCGGACGGCGCCCGACAGGCCCTCGACCGACGGCGCGAGCACTTGCTTGCCGTCGCGACCCCGGCGGCCGTCGAGCACCGCCGGATCGAGCACCATGAACACCCGGTTGGCCTCAGGCGTGTCACCGACCGACACGACGAGCCGGTCGGCGAGCTTCATCCAGTCGCCGGCCGCGAGCTTGGCGCCGCCGGCGGCCACCTCCTGCACCCCGTCGCGGGTGACGACGGCGGAGTGGCCCCAGCGGTCGAAGCCGATCCGCACCTCCTCGACGTAGGCGGCCAACAGCGCCAGCGCCGTGAGGGCCGCCGAGCCGATCGCGAAGCCCTTGCCCGTGGCGGCGGTGGTGTTGCCCAGGGCGTCGAGGGCGTCGGTCCGCTCCCGGACGAACTCGGGCAGGCCGGCCATCTGGGCGTTACCGCCGGCGTTGTCGGCGATCGGCCCGTAGGCGTCGGTGGCCAGCGTGATCCCAAGCGTGGAGAGCATGCCCACCGCGGCGATGCCCACGCCGTAGAGGCCGAGGGCGAACTGGTTGGGATCGGCGAAGTTGAAGCCGTTGGCGAAGCCGAAGGCGAGGAGCGTGGCGGCGCCCGTGATCAGCACCGGGGCCCAGGTGGAGAGCATGCCTTCCGCGACACCGCCGATGATGATCGTGGCGGGGCCGGTCAGGGCCTGGTCGGCCAGTTCCTTGGTCGGCGCGTATTCGTTGCTGGTGGCGTACTCGGTCCACTTCCCGATCAGCCAGCCGGCGACGAGGCCCACGATCACCGACACCGCGATGCCGAGGTGGGAGAAGCCGCGCATCAGCAGGAAGGTGATGGCGAAGGTGGCCACCACGATGGCCACGGTCGAGAAGTTGATCCCCTTGGCGAGGGCGGCGAGGAGGGCCTTCTGCGAGGAATCCTCCTGCGTCCGCACCTGGTAGATGCCCCACACGGAGAGCAGCGTGCCCACCGCGGCAATGGCCATCGGGAGAAACACGGCGTTGAGCTGCATCGCCCCGTCGCCGGTGAACGCGGCCACGCCCAGGGCGGCCGTGGCGAGGATCGAGCCGCAGTAGCTCTCGTAGAGGTCAGCGCCCATGCCCGCCACGTCGCCCACGTTGTCGCCGACGTTGTCGGCGATCGTGGCCGGATTCCGGGGATCGTCCTCGGGAATCGAGTGCTCCACCTTGCCCACGAGGTCGGCCCCCACGTCGGCCGCCTTGGTGAAGATGCCGCCGCCCACGCGGGCGAAGAGGGCCTGGGTGCTCGCCCCCATGCCGAAGCAGAGCATCGTGACCGTGATCTCCTCGAGCGACAGCGGCGTGAAGCCGAGCAGCGGCACGAGCCAGTAGAGGATGAAGAACCAGAGCATGATGTCGAGCAGGCCGAGGCCCACGACCGTGAGCCCCATCACGGCGCCCGAGCGGAAGGCGATCTGCAGCCCCTCGTTGAGCGACCGCTCGGCGCCGGCGGCGGTGCGGTTGCTGGCGAGCGTCGCCGTCTTCATGCCAAACCAGCCGGCGAGCCCCGAGAAGAAGCCGCCCGAGAGGAACGCGAAGGGCACCCAGAGGCTCTGCACGCGGAGGCCGAGCGCCATCCAGAGCAGCAGGATGCAGATCGCGAGGAAGGCCCAGGCCACGACCTTGTACTGCTGCTTGAGATAGGCGTCGGCGCCCGTCCGCACGTAACCCGCGATGTCGATCATCTTCTGGGTGCCAGCGGGCTGCGCCTCCATCCACTGGAAGAACTGCCACGCCTGGAAGAGGGCGAGGGCGGAACTGGCCACGCCGACGACCCACCAGAACAGGTAGAAGAGGTTCGCGAATCCCGACGGAGGCGCCTCCGGGTTCACCGGCACGCCGCCACCGCAGCCGGCGAGCGACACGAGGGCGAGGGCAAGGCAGGCGATAGACGCGTGGACGACGGGGCGCTTCACGATCAGGACACTCCGAAAGACGGACAAAAATCGGGCCGGAAACCGGCCGGACCGGCGGACGGGAGGCCTGCCGCTGCGGAGGGTTCCCGGGCGCGGAGATTGAACCCTCCCCCACGGCGCGTGTCAAACAACCTGGGAACGGCGTTCCGCGGCCGCCATCCGGTGCGGAGGGCCGGCCCGGACGACGCCACCGGGGGCCCGTCCGTCAGACCGACGCCTTGCCGATCGCGTGGTAGGCGAATCCCCGGGCCTTCATCTCGCGGGGAGAGTAGAGATTGCGACCGTCGAAGATCACCTTCGCCCGCATGCGAGACGCCATCGCATCGAAGTCGGGCCGCCGGAAATCACCCCACTCGGTCACGATCGCCAGGCAGTCGACGCCATCGAGGGCCTCGAGGCTGCCGGCCGCGTACTCCAGCCGGTTGCCGTAGATCGCCCGCACGTTGTCCAACGCCTCGGGGTCGTAGACGCTCACCGTCGCGCCGCCCGCCAGTAGCCGCTCGATGAGGTCGATCGCCGGCGCGTCACGAACGTCGTCGGTCCGCGGCTTGAACGCCAACCCCCAGACGGCGACCTTCTTGCCCGCGAGATCGCCGCCGAAGTGGGCGTCGATCTTCTGCCCGAGCACCTGCTTCTGCGCGAGGTTGGTCTCGTGGACCGCGGCGAGGATCCGCGGGGCGAGCCCCCGGCTGCGGGCCATCGAGGCCAGCGCCTGCACGTCCTTCGGAAAGCAGCTGCCGCCGTAGCCGGCCCCCGGAAACAGGAACGCGAAGCCGATCCGACTGTCGTGGCCGATGCCCCGGCGGACGTCGTCGATATCGGCCTCCATCCGCTCGCAGAGATTCGCCACCTCGTTGATGAAGCTGATCTTCGTGGCCAACAGCGCGTTGGCCACGTACTTCGTCATCTCCGAGCTCTCGGGCGACATCACGAGGAACGGGTTCTCGGTGCGGAGGAACGGGGCGTAGAGCGACTTGAGGATCTCGCCCACCTCGGGCGACCGCACACCCACGACCACGCGGTCGGGCTTCTGGAAATCCTCGATCGCAGCCCCTTCCTTGAGAAACTCAGGGTTGCTGGCGACGTGGCAGTCGCGGCCGAGCGCCGCCTTCAGCCGCCGCTCGATCCCGGCGCACGTGCCCACGGGCACCGTGCTCTTGGTGACGACCACGGCCTCCGGCGCGAGCTGCGGACCGATCGTCTCCACGACCTTCCAGAGCGCGGAGAGATCGGCGGAGCCGTCGGCGGCCGGGGGCGTGCCCACCGCCAGAAACACCACGTCCGCGCCCCGGATCGCCGCGGTGGTGTCGGTGGTGAACTGCAGCCGGCCGGCCTTGGCGTTCCGCTGAACGAGTTCCTCGAGACCTGGCTCGTAGATCGGGATCTCTCCGCGGTTGAGCCGCGCGATCTTGTCGGCGTTGATGTCGAGGCAGGTGACGGCGTTCCCGCTGTCGGCGAAGCACGTGCCCGTGACCAGCCCCACGTATCCCGTGCCCACGACCGCGATCTTCATGCCTGCTCCCCGTCGATGGGCGGGGCGTCGGCCTCCTCCTGCTCGCTCGGCGGCACGGGCACCACCGCCGCGAGCGCGTCGCCGTCGTCCATCCGCATGATCCGCACGCCCTGCGTGTTGCGGCCCATCGGGCGGATCTCGCGGACGTTGACCCGCTGGATCTTTCCACGGGCGGTCATCATCAGCACCTGGTCGTCATCGTGGACGGAGACGATCGAAACGACCGAGCCGTTACGGGCGGTCGCCTTGATGTCGCGGATGCCCTTGCCGCCCCGCCGCTGGGTTCGATACCGGGCACCGCTCGAGCCGCCGTCGCCGTCGGCTTCGTCGCCCCCCTCCGCGGCCTCGGGCTCCGCGGCCGCCTCGTCCCCCTCCTCGCCGGGCGCCGGCCCCGACACGGGCGTGCCGGCTCCGAAGGGCGTCCGCTTGCCGTAGCCGTTCTCGCAGACCGTGAGCAGGGTGGCCTCGGGATCGGCCACCACCATGCCGACGAGGCGGTCCCCCGCCCCGAGCTTGATCCCGCGGACACCGCTGGTGTCGCGGCCCATCGGCCGGGCGTCCGACTCGGGGAAGCGGATCGCCATCCCCTTGGCGGTGGCCAGCACGAGTTCGTCGCCTGGCTTGGTGATCACCGCATCCACCAGTTCGTCGCCGTCGCGGAGCTTGACCGCGATCAGGCCCTTCGTCCGCCGGCGGCGATACTGCTCCAAGGCGGTCTTCTTCACCACGCCGCTCCGCGTGGCGAGCATCAGGAACTGATTCGGATCCTCGAAGCCGCCGACCGCGCGGCAGTCGGCCACCTTCTCGCCCGGCTCGAACTCCAGCAGGTTCACCAGCGCCCGCCCCTTGGCGTCGCGGGCCAACTCGGGCAGTTCGAAGACCCGCATCGAGAACACCTTGCCGAGCGTCGTGAAGACGAGCAGCCAGTCGTGCGTGCTGGCCACGAAGAGGTGCTCGATCGGGTCCTCCTCGTCGGTGCTCGTGCCCTTGATGCCCTTCCCCCCGCGCCGCTGGGCCCGGTAGACGTCGGCCGGCGTCCGCTTCACATAGCCGGCCCGGCTGATCGTGACCACCATCGTGGCCTCGGTGATCAACTCCGCCATGTCGCGGATGTCGCCGGCCTCGCCGCTGATCTCGGTCCGCCGCTCGTCGCCGTGCTTGGCCTCGAGCTCGACCAGCTCCGCTCGGATCAGGGCCTTGATGTTCGCCTCGCTCGAGAGGATGCGACGGAACTCGCCGATCTTGGCGAGGAGCTCGCGGTGCTCGCCGCCGAGCTTTTCCTGCTCGAGGTTCACCAGCTGCCCGAGCGTGAGCCGCAGGATCGCGTCGGCCTGCACCGGCGAGAGCCCATAGGTCTCGGCCGCACCCCGCTCGTCCTGTAGGACGGCGAACCCGTCGGCCCCGAGCGCCCGTTCGAGGAGCGCCGCCGGCGCCTGCAGCTGGCAGAGCCGCTCCTTGGCCTCGGCCTGCGACTTCGAACTGCGGATGATGCGGATCACCTCGTCGATGTTCGCCAGCGCCACGAGCAGACCCTCGAGGGTGTGCTTGCGGCTGCGGGCCTTGGCGAGGAGGTGCTGGGTGCGGCGGCGGATGACCGCGGTGCGGTGCCGGAGGAACTCCTCCAGCATCATCTTGAACGAGAGAATTCGCGGCTTTCCGTCGACGAGCGCCAGGAAGATCAGCGAGAACGACGTCTGCAGCGGCGAGAACTGGTAGAGCTGGTTGAGGACGACGTCGGGATCGGCGTCGCGCTTCAGCTCCAGGATCAGCCGGACCGGCTCCTTGAGGTCGCTCTCGTTGCGGATCGCCGAGATGCCCTTGATCCGGTCCTCGTTGACGAGTTCCGCGATCTTCTCCTCGATCGCGTCGCGGGTCTGCTGGTAGGGGATCTCGGTGACGACGATCCGGTGGCGGTTCTTGCCGAACTCCTCCACGTGGGCCCGGGCCCGGAGCGTGATCGTGGAGCGGCCGGTCATGTAGCCGCGAATCAGCGCCTCGCGCCCCATCACGATCCCGCCGGTGGGGAAGTCGGGGCCGGGGACGATCTGGAGCAACTCGCCCATCGACACCGCGGGGTTGTCGATCAGGGCGACGAGGGCCCGGCAGACCTCGTCGAGATTGTGCGGCGGGATGCTCGTCGCCATGCCGACCGCGATGCCGCCGGCGCCGTTGACGAGGAGGTTCGGGAACCGGCTGGGGAGCACGACCGGCTCGGTGTTCCGCTCGTCGTAGCTCGGGACGTAGTCCACCGTGTCGAGGTCGAGGTCGTCGAGCATCAGCGCCGCGATGGGCGAGAGCCGCGCCTCCGTGTATCGCATCGCGGCGGCGGGCAGGCCGGCGATCGAGCCGAAGTTGCCCTGCTTGTCGATGAGGACGTGCCGCATGTTCCATTCCTGGGCCATGCGGACGAGCGTCGGATAGATCACACTCTCGCCGTGCGGGTGGTAATTGCCGCTGGTGTCGCCGGAGATCTTGGCGCACTTCACGCGGGCAGCGCCCGGCGAAAGGTTGAGGTCGTTCATCGCGACCAGGATCCGCCGCTGCGAGGGCTTGAGCCCGTCGCGGACATCGGGGAGCGCCCGGCTCACGATCACGCTCATCGCGTACGTGAGATAGCTGTCCTTGAGTTCTTGCTCGATCGGCAGCTCGATGAGCCGGCCGCCGGAGATGTCACGCAGGCCGTCGGCTTCGGGCGGCGTGTCGGGGGTGTCGTCGTCGCCTGCCGGGGGGTTCTGTTCGTCTGCCAACTATTCGGCCTCCGGCCGCGTGCGGACCCGCGTCGGCCAACCTGGAGGGGCCCTGCGGCGATGCTTGAACATACCCGTCCCCCGGGGTCGGTCAACCGGCTCGAAATGCGGTGAATTCCGTTCGATTCGGCCCTTTGGTGACGGCTTGACCCGCGCCGGCTCCGGCCCCTACTCTCCCGCCCCCCGCAAACCGCCGGGGCGTCGGGTCGTCGGGGCCCGCCATCGGATCCACTGGGCTGTCGTCATGCCGATCACACGCTCCGCCGGCTTGACGATCGTCGCCCTGGCAGCGGTCGTGCTCCTGCCCAACCTCGGCGGCTCGCCCCTGTGGGACGACGACGAGCCGCGAAACGCGGCCTGCTCGCTCGCGATGCACGCCAGCGGCGACTGGATCGTGCCGACCTTCCACGGCCGGCTGCGGGTCGAGAAGCCGGTGCTGGTCAACTGGCTGCAGCTCGTCGGCTTCGCGGTCACGGGCGTGAACGAAACGGGGGCCAGACTGGCCTCGGCCGTGCTCACGATCGCATCCTGCCTACTCACCGGTCTGATCGCGGGCCGGATCTTCCGGCCGGACGTGGGCCTGTGGGCCGGCGTCGTCATGGCGACATGCCTCTGGACGGGCGTCGGAGGCAGGGCTGCCACGCCCGACGCGGCGCTCGTGTTCTGCACCACGCTGGCCCTCTGGGCCTTCGTGCGAGGAACGTGCCGACCGACCGCCGATGGCACGGGCTGGCGGGATGGCCCGGTGGTCATCTCGCGGACTGCCGCCGTGGGCGTGGGCGCGGCCTGCGGCCTGGCGTTGCTCGCCAAGGGGCCGATCGGCCTCGTGCTGCCGCTCGCCGCCCTGGGGCTGTTCAGCTGGTGGCAGGCCTGGCTCGACCCCGGTCGCGTCGGCCCGCTCGCCGGGCGACTCGCCTCGACGACCTTCGCAAGCCTGCGCGGCCTCAGGCCGCTGATCATCACCGCCGCCGCCTGCGCCGTGGCCGCGCCCTGGTACGCCGCTGTGACGATCCGCACCGATGGCGCATGGCTGCGGGGCTTTCTGCTCGTTCACAACCTCGGCCGCTTCATCGCCCCGATGGAGGGGCACGCCGGCTCGCCGCTGCTCTACTTCCCCGCCGTCATCCTGCTCGGTACGTTCCCCTGGTCGATGGCGTCGGCGCTCGTCGCCAGCGATGCGGTCCGCGCGGCTCGCGATGCCGTCGGCATGCGGCTGGCGGTCTGCTGGATCGCCGCCTGGGTCGTGCCGCTGTCGCTCTCGGGCACGAAGCTGCCGGGCTATGTCTGGCCGGTCTATCCGGCGCTCGCGATCGCCGCGGGGCACTTCCTCGCGGACTGGATTCGGCGGCCGGCAGCGACCACCGACCGCTGGATGCGGGTGGCCTGGATGCTCCTCGCGACGTCGGGCCTCGCCCTCGCGATCGGCCTGCCGCTCGTCACCCGACGGATCGCCCCCGGCGCGGAATGGCTCGGCCTGATCGGCCTCGTCCCCGTCGTGGGGGCCGCGGCGGCCTGGGCCTGCCAGTCGCTCTCGTCGCGAATCGCGGCGGCATCCGCCTGGGCGGCCACGGCCTGCGGCACCGTGGCGCTGCTCCTCGCCATCGGGCCAGCCGCCGTCGGTCATGTCGGCGGCACGCGGGATCTCATGGCGGGGCTTCTCCGTCATCCAAACGGGTCCGTTCCGATCGCGACCTTCAAAGCGCCGGCGAGCGCGGTCTTCTACGCCGGACTGGTCGCCCCGTGCGGCGCCGTGGCCGAACTCGCCGCCCCGGCAGCCGCAGCCGTCTTCGTCGCCGAGCATCCCGATGCCCACCTCGTCGTCGATGCCCGCTTCGAGGCCGACGTGCAGGCCGCCCTGCCGCCGGAGTACGGCGTGCTGCGGGCCGCCAGCAGTTTTCCATCGGCGCGGCGGATGCTGCTCGTGGGCCCGAAGGACACCGTTCGTCCTGCGCGGCTGGCGACGGAGCCGGCGCCGCCCTCGTCGCGTCACTGACGCCCTTCTGCTCCTCGAGTCCGTCCAGGAACCACCCGATGTCCAGCTGGAACCGCTCTCTTCTCGTCGTGCTCGTCGGTGCCCTGGCCACGCTGGCCGTCGCGACCGCTCCGACACCGCTCTGGGACGAGGACGAAGCCCGCTTCGCCGCGATCGCGCGGTCCATGGTGGAGACCGGCGATTGGGTCGTGCCGATGTTCAACGGCACGCTCGCCGTGGACAAGCCGGTGCTCATGCACTGGTGCATGGCGGCCTGCATGAAGGTCTTCGGGATCAACGAGTTCGCCGCCCGTCTGCCCTCGGTGATCGCCACGCTGCTGACGGCGCTGGCGTTGTTTCGGGCGGGCCGCCGCTGGTTCGACGAGACCACCGGCGTGGTCGCGGCGCTCGCCTACGTCGGCTGCCTGCTGGTCTCGATCGAGGCGCACGCCGCCACACCCGACGCGATCCTCACCGCCCTGACGGCCTGGGCCACGCTGCTCGTGGCGGAGAGCGTCATGCCGGGCCCCGACGGTCGCCTGCGGACGTGCGCCCTGTCGTCCGCAGCGACTGCAGGCCTCCTCCTCGGCCTCGCGGTCGTCTGCAAGGGTCCCATCGGCTTCGTAGGCCCGCTCGCGGTGCTCGGCCCGTGGGCCTGGTGCCTGGCGCTGCGGGCCCGCGCGGCGGCTCATGGCACCAGCGCATCGATGATCGGTCGCCTCGTCGCAACCGCCGTGCCGGCGGGGTTCGACGCCCTCCGCTGCCTCCGCCCCGTCACGCTCCTGCTCGCCGCCGTCGCGGCGGCGGCGCCGTGGTACGTGGCCGTGACGCTCCGCACCGACGGCGCGTGGACGAGCGGCTTCTTCTTCGTGCACAACGTGGGCCGATTCATGGCCCCGATGGAGAAGCACAGCGGCGGCGCGCTGTTCCACCCGCTCACGATGCTCGTCGGCTTCTATCCGTGGTCGTGCTTCCTGCCGTTCGCACTGGTCGTGGCGGCCTGGCGGGTGGCCAAGGGCACGATGTCCGGCGTCGCCGCCGCCGCCACGCTCCTCACGCTCGTCTGGCTGGGCGTCTGGGTCGGCGGGTTCTCCGCCGCCGCCACGAAGCTCCCCAACTACGTGCTGCCCGCCTACCCGGCCGCCGCCTTCTTGGTGGCGATCGTCGCGGTCGACGCCGCCCGTCGCGCTGCTGGCGGCGCCTGGCCGCACCCGCGTTGGATGGCCACCGGCCTCGCCTCGCTCGTCTTCGGTGGCGTGGCGACCGCGGTCACGGTGGTGGTCGCGGCCCGCTACGGCATCCCGGGCGCCGAGGCGGCCGCCGCCGTCGGCCTCGTTCCACTCATCGGCGCCGCCGCCTGCTGGAGGCTGGCCGGCCGGCGACCGCTCGAGGCGCTGGCCGCCTTCACCGCCACGGGCCTCGTCTACGCGGCGCTGGCGGTCGGCCCCGCGCAGACGCGGCTCGCCGCCGCGAACACGCTCCCCCGCTTCGTGCAAGACGTGCAGCGTGGCCGCGAGTCGGCGCGGCTCGGCACCTACCTCGTCTCCAGCCCGAACGTGGTGTTCTACGCACGCCACTCCGTCAGCCAACTCTCCGACGGGAGCGTGGGGGCCGTGGCCGCCTTCTTCCGCTCCGCGCCGGACACGCTGCTGTTGGTGCCGGAAGACTCGTTCAGCGCCGTCGAGCCCGCCCTGCCGCCGGGATACGGGATCGTGAGCCGCACCCGGCCCGTCTTCCGTCCGCACGACCTGCTCGCGCTCGGCCGGCTGGCCGAGCGAGCGCCGCGCACCGCCACGCTCACCGACGAGGAGCCTGCCCGATGAGCCACCACGCCTCCCCGGCATCCGCGTCCCACGAAGCCCCCGCCCCCACGCTCCGCAGGGCCGCCGACCGACCCGTTCACGGGCTGCTCTCGGTGGTGATCCCCTGCCACAACGAGGAGGAGGTGATCGACGCGACGCACGCGCGGCTCGGGGAGGTGCTGCCGGCCAGCGGGCTCGACTTCGAGATCATCTACATCGACGACGGCAGCCGCGATGGCACGCTCCGCCGCCTGGAGGCGATCGCGGCCCGGGACCCGCGGGTGCAGGTGATCGAACTGGCGCGCAACTTCGGCCAGCAGGCGGCGATGTCGGCCGGTCTCGCCGCCGCCCGGGGCGACGCGATCGTGATCACCGACGCCGACCTCCAGGATCCTCCGGAGGTGATCCTGGAGATGGTCCGCCGCTGGCGCGAGGGCGTCGACGTGGCCTACGGACGGCGTCGGTCGCGCGACGGCGAGACGGCCTTCAAGCTCGTGACGGCGAGCCTCTTCCACCGGCTCTTCGCCCGGATGATTCCCTACCCCATGCCGGTCGACACGGGAGACTTCAAACTCATCGACCGCGCGGTCGCCGATGCGGTCGTCGCCCTGCCCGAGAAGCGGCGCTATCTGCGGAACCTCGTGCCCTGGGCGGGCTTCCGGCACGAGCCCGTGTTGTACGACCGCCATGCCCGCATGGCCGGGGCCACGAAATACTCCCCGTGGAAGCTGCTGAAACTCGCCGGCGACGCCCTGATCCTCTCGTCCGACGCGCCCCTGCGGCTCACCTGGGTGGCCGCGGCCGCGCTGACGGCCGTCGGCCTCGGCGGCCTTGCGGTCGCGGTGGCATCCGCGTGGAACGGCACCGCGACGCCGGGCCCCTCGCTCGCGGCGATCACGGCGGTCGTGGCGCTCGTGGCCGCGGTGCAGACCGGGGCCGTGGCGATCGTCGGCGAATACGTGGTCCGCGGCTACCGCGAGGCGCAGGGCCGACCCACGTGGGTTGTGCGGCGGACGATCGGGCCGGGCCGCGCCGCCACTCGGTCGAGTTCGAAGGCCGCCTGACCGCGAGGGCTCGCGACTGCCCATGCCCCGTCGCCGAGTGGCCGCAGGTTTTCAACCTGCGGGGCCCGAGGTGCGCCGCCCTGCTCGGGGCTGCCCCT
>Ga0207954_1000322_pt1 | contig 15717 bp, 8 predicted proteins | sample CryBogmetaGMA0M_FD_184547 | JGI IMG/M metagenome (GOLD analysis project Ga0207954, IMG submission 184547) | Freshwater microbial communities from Crystal Bog, Wisconsin, USA - MA0M (SPAdes) | ecosystem: Environmental > Aquatic > Freshwater > Lake | place: Crystal Bog, Wisconsin, USA | collected... | reverse complement strand
CGGGCATGGGCAGCCCCGAGCGGCGACGCTCACGTGATCCCCATCGCTTACGCGATTGGGCTTCCTGATGGAGCGAGCTCCGGCCACGGGAAACAACCCGTGCCCGGTGTCACTTCGCGCCGAACTTGTAGGCGGCGTTCTTGGGGTCGAAGTCGGCGTCGGTGAAGCCGTTGTTGATCTTCACGTTCATGTAGGTGTATTCCTCCATGAGCACCGGCTGGCCCCCCTGCTCCTGCGGCCAATCGTAGGCCTCGTAGCGGATCGGGATCAGGTATTCGTCGTCGATGAACACCCTGGCGAGGTGGAAGCGGAAGTTTCGCCGGGGCACGGGGTGCACCACCTGCACGCAGGTGCAGACGCGGCCATTGACCTTCGCGTTGGGATAGAAGTTGACCTCGCACTCGCCGAACTGCTTGTCGTGCTCGGCGACCTCCACGAGCCGCTTGGCGAGGTTCTCGACGCCGATCTCGGTGACCGCGTAGCGGTTGCCCTGCATCGCCAGAGCCCCGTTGGGCTTGAGCGACACCGTGCCCACCATCGCCCGCACGCCGCTGCCCGCATGGGCGAGCATGTTGCCGTCGTTCTGCCCCTCGACCCAGATCACCTCCTGCCCCTTCACCGTGTCGGGGGCGAGGAAGTAGAGGTAGACGCTGAACGGCTCGTGCCGCACCTTCGCGAACAGGTATTCGTGGTCGTTGAGTTTGCCGTCGATCCGCTCGCGCTTCACGACGGTGCACGAGTAGTCCTTGATCGTTGACCGCAGCTGCGAGAGGCCTTTCTGGGCCAGTTCGAGGGCAGGCTGCAGGGGATGGGCGCCGCCGCCGGCCACCGCCTGGGCGTCGGCCGCCCCGACGTTGCCCTTGGCCACGTCGCCATGGGGCACGAGCCCGGGCCCCAAATCCTGGGCGATCGCCACCGCCCCCAGCAGGAGCGCCGCGGCCGCGCCGCCGCGAGCCGCGACCGTCCGAAACCGAGTCATCCACGCACTGCGGGCCATCGATCCCTCCATGGATCTGCTGGAGAAGGAGCCTCCTCCGCCCTCGTCATCGGCCGGAGAGGGGGGGAGTCTACAGAGGCGTCCGCTGCGGCCGCCATGCCAGTTGCAACCCCGAAAGGCGGCAATTCCTGCCGAAAAGCGTTCGTCCTTGTCGGGCGGGCGTCCGGCAACGATGCTCGATGGCTTCCTCGGCCCACCTGCGTCCGCTCATTCACATGGCCTCGAACCGCCTGTTTTCGCCCTCCGCCACCCTCGAGGTGGCCGCCATCGAATCCCAGCCCTTCGGGGAGAATACGTACGTCGTCTGGCGGCCCGACGACCATCGCTGCGCCGTCATCGACCCGGGCTTCGAGCCCCAGGCGGTGATCGATTGGCTCGATTCCTTCGACTTCGAGCCCGAGGCCATCCTGCTCACCCACGGCCACTCCGACCACATCGCCGGCAACGCCGGGCTGCGCGACCGCTGGCCCGGCATCCCGATCGTCATCGGCCGAAACGACGCCCCCAAACTCACCGATCCGGCAGGTAACCTCTCGGCCGCGTTCGGCATGCATCTCGTGAGCCCGCCGGCGGACCGCCTCCTCGATCACGACGAGGCGATCACGGTGGCGGGAGTCGAGTTCACGGTTCGCGAGATTCCCGGGCACTCCCGCGGCCACGTCGTCTACATCGTGGCGGGCGTGTCGCCGCCGGTGGTGTTCGGCGGCGACGTGCTGTTCGCGGAGGGCGTGGGCCGGACCGACTTCCCCGACGGCGACTTCGCCGCCCTGGCGGCGGGCATCCGCGCCCACCTCTACGCGCTGCCCGACGAGACGATCGTGTTTCCCGGCCACGGCGGCCCGACGACGATCGGCCACGAGAAGCGTCACAATCCCTACGTGCCCGCGGGGACCGGCCGTTGACCGTGTCCGCCGCCCCGGTCGAAGATGCCGTAATGCTCTCGCCCGCCGACATCGCCGACAAGGAGCCGGTGCCGCCCCTCCGGGCGGCGGTCCGCTCGCCATTCTGCCGGGCCGCGGGCCTCGGCCTGGCCGGTCTCGCCCGCCTCCTCGCGGGGGCGAGCGTCCGCTGGATCGCCAGCCAGCCCGACACCTGCCAGCGGGTGTACTTCGCCAACCACACCAGCCACCTCGACGCCCTCGTCGTCTGGTCGTCGCTGCCGCAATCCGTCCGCGAACTCACGCGGCCGGTGGCGGCGAAGGACTACTGGTCGCGGGGCTTCGTCCGCCGCTGGCTGGCCGAGGAGGTGTTCGACGCGATCCTCATCGACCGCACCGACATCAAAGTCCACCAGAGCCCGGTGGACATGATGATCCGCGAGGCCGGCACCACGCACTCGCTGATCGTCTTCCCCGAGGGGGGACGAAGCGTGACCGGCGAGATCGGCGAGTTCAAGAGCGGCCTCTACTATCTCGCCAAGAAGCGGCCCGACCTCGAACTGATCCCGGTGCACATCGACAACCTCAACCGGGTGCTGCCCCGCGGCGAGTTTCTCCCCGTGCCCCTGCTCTCCTGCATCAGCTTCGGTCCGCCCATGTGGCTGGAGCGGGGCGAGGCGAAGCTCGACTTCCTGGCCCGCTCCCGCCGCGCCGTGCTGGCGTTGAAGGAATGAGCGGGGCATGAACGACAACCGCACCATCGCGCTGGTCGCCGGCGTGCTCGCCCTGCTCACTGCCGCCACCGCGGTGGGGCAGTTCCTCAAGCGGCACCCCGACCGCGGTCTCGACCCCGCCGCGATCCGCACCTTCAACAACCGCCTCCGCGGCTGGTGGATCCTCTGCACGGTGCTGGCGGCCGCCTTCTGGCTGGGCACCACCGCCACGGTGATCCTCTTCGGGCTGGTCTCCTTCTGGGCGCTCCGCGAGTTCATCACGCTCACGCCCACGCGAAAGGGAGACCATCGAGCCCTGTTCTGGGTGTTCTTCCTGTTCACGCCGCTGCACTACGTGCTCGTGGGCCTCAACCGCTACGACGTGTTCAGCGTGTTCCTGCCGGTCTATGCCACGCTGTTCGTGCTGGCGCGGGTGGCCTTCGCGGGCGACTACAAGCGGTTCCTGGAGCGGACGGCCAAGATCCAGGCGGGCCTCGTGGTCTGCGTCTACTGCCTGTCGTTCGCCCCCGCCCTCCTCCAGATCCCGATCGCAGGCGCCTCCGACGCCGATCGCACCGGCAACTTCCGGCTGCTCTTCTTCCTGATCCTGCTCGTGCAGTTCGCCGACTGCATGCAATACGTCTGGAGCCGGATGCTCGGCCAGCGGCTGGTGGCCCCGGCCGTGAGTTCCAACCGCACCTGGGAGGGGCTGCTCGGCAGCGCCACCAGCACGGCCCTGCTCGCGGCGGCGCTCTGGTGGGCGGCGCCCCCCTTCCAGCTCTGGCAGGCCACGCTCGCGGGCCTGGTGGTGGCGGTGATGGGCTTCGCCGGCGGGATGACGATGAGCGCGATCAAGCGCGACCGCGGCGTGAAGGACTACGGGACGCTCGTGGTGGGCCACGGCGGCGTGCTCGACCGGATCGACTCGATGTGCTTCGCCGCGCCGGTCTTCTACCACATCACGCTCCTGATCACGGGCGTGAAGCCGGGCTGACGCCCGGCGGAAGACCTGCTCAGGAAGCCCAATCGCGTGAGCGATGGGGATCTCTCCGCCGCGCCGCTCGGGGCTGCCCATGCCCGTCGCCGGACGCTCGCTCGCCAGGAAGCCCAATCGCGTGAGCGATGGGGATCTCTCCGCCGCGCCGCTCGGGGCTGCCCACGCCCCGTCGCCGGACGCTCGCTGCGGCCCTCCGGGCCTGCGCTCGCTCGATGCTGACTGCGCTCCGCCATCCATGGCTCCGCTGGTCAGCAACGCCGGCTCTCGGGCATGGGCAGCCCCGAGCTCGCCGTGTGAGTCGCGACGTGACGCGGTTGGTTCGCGGGGCCGCCCCCGTCAGCGGGCCGCGGGACCGGCTTGGCCCTGCCGCGCCTGGGCGTAGATCGACGTGCGGGCGGCGCTCGTCGCCACCGGAGCGGCGGCCGCAGTGGCCGGGGCCGTGGTGTCGGGGCTCTGGCCGCGGGTCGTGGCCGACCAGGCCGCGGCGGGCGGCGGCACGGCGGCGGCCAGCGATGCCGGCGGCGCGGGGCAGCCCTGCTTCACCCAGTCGAGCCAGACGTGCTGCATCTGAGCCACGCTCGGCACGCCGTAGTGCTTCTGGAGGGCCGCCGACCAGTTGTCGCTCGCCAGCCCCTCCGCCACGAACGAGACGTACTTGTGCCGCCCCCCACGCTCGATCAGGTAGCGAGCCAGCGAATAGCCCTGCGAGTAGAGCGGGAGCACGTCGGCCGGATACTCCTTCATCGCGAACATCTCCGGAAACGAAATGCCGCGGCCGTTGGTCAGGTGTTCGATCAGCATCCGGTGCTGGCGGGACCGCTCCACCGGATGCTCCACCGTGGTGCATGCCCCCTCGTCGGCCCAGCGAGGGAGCGGACGGCGGAAGTGGCTGGCGAAGATCGTGTGCGTGATCTCGTGCGGCAGCACGGAGTCGAGGATCCGCTCTTCGCTGCCCTGGATCGACATCGTCCAGTTGAACACCTCGCCGCGATCGAAGACGAAGCTCGTCGCGCCGCCGGCGCCGAGGTGCGAAGCGACCTGCGCGGTGATCGGACAGGGACGGCTCCAGCGCGGCAGCGGACTGCCGGTCCACTCGACTGCGAGCGTGTGCCGATACTGCTCGGCGGCGTCGCCGATCTTGCGGGCGAGCGACTCGGTGGGTGCCTCGACGACGAAGTTCGCCGTCCGGTAGCCGGCGGCCTGGGCCGCGGAATCAGCCGCGACGAGCCACCCCGCCACGACCGCGAGACCTGCCGCGAGCCCTCGAACCAGACCGCCGCCCATGCGTCCATGCACCATGCGAACCGTCGCCTCCATGCGACTCGACCGCCCTGCCGGATTCCGTTCCGGGCCGCCGGCGGATCAGCCGCGCCGGCATCCAGGTCGTCGAGGGGGCGAACGGTAGCGGCGGCCCCCACGACGGGCCAGACCGCTTTACCGGCGGCAAGAATCCCTTTTTTTCAGGATCGCAGGGCGGCGGTGACCGACTCCGTGGCGGCCTCGGCAGGCCGCCGCCGGGCCGCGACCGCTACCGCACCGGCCGCGATCAGGGCCGCCCCGGGAAGCATCGGCCGCAGCGTCATCACCCAGGCGATTCCGGCCGCCGCGAGGAGCCACGGCCATCCCGCCGAGACCGCCGCCCGCCACGCCTCAGGTCGCCAGGTCGCCAGCAGCCATGCCAGCGCCACGGCGGCCACCAGCGCGCTGGTCGCCACGCCGCGGCTCCCGGCCGCTGCGGCCGGCGGGCGAACCAGCCGGAGCGTCAGGCCCTCGAGCCCGCGATCGATCACCCGGACGCGACTCCGCGGCCGATCCGGCCCCGCCTGAATCGCCCGTTCCCACTCCGATTCCAGCGCGGGTCTGGCACCGACCTCCCTGGCGGTCGCAAAGCCACGCAACCGCTCGCGGTCGCCATCGAGCGCGCCCTCGACCGCGGCCGCGAACAGTCCCGCGATCCGCCTCCGGAGCTCCCCCGCTGCCGCCCGCCACACGCCTTCCTCCACCACGCGAGCCGGCTCCGCCACCCGCACGCGTGCGCCCGCCGGTGCGTCGATCGTCCAGAGCACGTCGCGGCTGGGCAGGCCCTCGACCCGGGGCGGCTCCAGCAGCACGGCGGCGCCAGAGTCGATCGACGGGCCGACATCGCCCGAAAACACCGCCGTGATCGTTCTCGGCCAGCGGACATCGTGCAGCCGCACGTCCCAGGCCCCCGACGCCACGGGAAGGGCCTGCGCCTCGCGGCCGTCAACCAACACGTCGAACAGCCGCATCCCTGCCGGAAACCGCAGCCGAACCACCGGCTCCGCGGCCACCACCTCGAACCGTGCCAGGCCCCAGATCCTGCCACCGTCGTCCAGCGCCAGGTGCACGATCGTCGCCTCCACGGCGTTGCCGAGCGGCACCTCGGCGGGAGCCGCAGCCGGGGGCGGCACCTCCTCCCGATCCAGCCCGGCCAGGTCGCCGTCGACCGGCGTCACGAGTTCGTAAGCGGGCCCGGGATCACCCGCCACCACGTCCACAACGTCGAGAGCCTCACCCGCCCCGGTCCGTTCGCCGACGCGGTCGATCGCCACATCGATACCCGCTCGGGCTCGCCAGCGGACGACCAGCGGCGAGCCGTCGGCCACCCCGCAGCGCAGGAGCGGAAGCCGCCCCGCCGAAGGGAGCGGTCCGGCCACGTGCGCGGCGATCGAAAGCCGATAGGTGCCGGGCCGCGGGTGCTGCGTCGTGACGATCAGCCGTGATGGCGCGGGCCGCGACACGTGGGCCTCCACGGCGTCACCGACATCGTGCCCGTCGCCCACCAAGGCGACTCGCTCGACCACCGCGTCGGCGGGCAGCTCGACCGAGACGCCGGTGAATGGCCCGCCACGGGAGTCGATCTGGCAGTCGAGCGCGAGCTCGACGAGGTCGGCCGAGAGTTCCACGTCGAGCCGCTGCGTGACCCGCGGCGGCAGCGTCGTGCGGCGGACCGATACCCGGGCACGCGGCCGCTCGTTCGCCGGCCCTTCGTCGATCGCCGGCTCGGTGCTCTCCGCCGGTGCCGCCACGGCCTCCGTTCGCCAGGCCGCGACCGCGTCGAGGGGCTCCCCTTCCCGGGGTCGCAGCAGCGCGTAGCCCATCGGGAGTTCGGGGGTCAACTCGAGGCCCGCCGCCGCCGAGCAGCGGACGGTGCGGGCATCGGTGCCGACCCCGTCGAGCCAGACGCCGGGCACGTCGAAGACGCCGGCCGGATCGTCGAGCGGCATCGCGAACACGAGATCGAGCCGCACCGGACCGGCCACGGGCTCACGAAGTTCGACGAGGTAACGGCCCGCGCCCACCGACACGAGCGGCGGGTGACCGCCATTGCCGCCCGGGGCGAGCGGACGATCGGCGCGGATCGCCAGCCAACGGAGCCGCGGCCTGCCGGCGGGAATCTCGAACGTGGCCTTCACCACGCACGTGCCCTCGCCCCACCAGACGTCGTTGGTGCTCCGCGCCTCCTCGGGCTGGGCGGCGAGCGGATGCCGGGGATCGGTCGCACGGACCAGCCTCACCCTCTCCGCCCGAGACACATCGAACCGCCCGGCCGCGCCGACGACGGGCCGCCACCCCCCCTCGGCAGCGCCGCGGTCGCACTGCCAGGCATCGGCGCGCGGTTCGTCGGCCACCGCAGCCGCGCCGGTCGTGTCAACCACCGAGACGGCGGCCGCCGGCAGATGCAGGGTCACGATCTCCACGTCGCCGATGGTGACGGGCCTGGCGACGAGATCGAGCACGACGCGATGAAAGCCCGCGACCACGGTCACGATCCGCGCGGTGGCGGCATCGGCGGAGATGTCCACCGTCACGCCGGCTGTCGTGGCGGCCGACGGTCGCTCCCAGGCGACGCCGGGGTCGCGTTGGTCGAGCGTGAGCACACCACCATGATCGCTGTCGATGTCGAGCTCGAGCCGCCACCGTCCCTGCGGAGCGGCCGCGAGCCGACAGCCGCGCACCCGCACCGACTCCGCCTCGGGAGCCGCCGCCGAGAGCCGCCGAAACAACCCTTCCGGCACCAGCGCCAGGCCCCCATCGGCGGCCGGCGAGACGAACACCCGCACGGGTTCGGCGTCGGCGGCGCGGGCGGCGGACAGCGGCGTCGTGATCGCGAGGCCCAGGCCGACCGCAGCCAGCCGCGACCGCCCGGTCGTCGCCCCCAACCACAGGCCGCCGAGTCCGCCCCACCACGCGGCGCGGGCGACCATCGCGATCGGCGACGGCGTCCAGAGTGCCGCCACCGCGAGCCCCACGACCACCAGCATTGCGACGGGCGGCCGCCGCCGTGCGGCCACCGTCACCGCGGCCACCGTCACCGCCGCGGCCACGATCGACGCCGTCGAGACGAGCCGGCGACGGATCACGAGCACGCGGCCCGCTCCCGCGCCGTCCGACGTCGGCACCTTGACGGAGCGGAAGCCGGCCTCATCTCCGAACGACTCGCGGCTCTCCCTTCCCGAGCGCACGACCGCGGCATCGAAGAGCCGCTCCACCCAGCCTTGACCCGCGGCGCTCGTCTGCCCCGGCGCGAAGAGTTCGAGGTCGGCGGGCACCTTCACCTCGCGATCCCGGTCCAGCACCGGCACGTCGATCGCGCAGTCGATGGGGTCGATCCGCCAGACGCCGTAGGCCGGATCGCGGGCCGCGACGCCGCGCACGTGCAGCCGTACCCGGCCCCGTCCCGTGGGCAGCGGCACGCTCGTCGTGCCGCCGGCCTCGGACGGCACATCGAAGGGCGCCGGCTCGCCGTCGATCGACACCTCGTCGAGCCGCAGGCCGGCCGGGACCGTGAGCGCCACCTCGGTGCGACCCCGATTCTCGATGTCGAACAGCGTGGCGCACTCGATCCGTCCGGAGTCGTGGCACCAGGCCGTCATCGATTCCCTCCACACCCAGGCTCGGGCCTCCGTGACGTCGGGGGGCACGACCAGCACCGGCGGCTCGCCCGAGCGCCGCGGCAGCTCGGCCGCCGCACCATACGAGAGTTCCGTCACGACCGCCGCCGCACGGTCATCGGGCAGCTGCGGCGGCCGCTCCGCGAGCCCGCGATGAATCACGTCCGGACGGATGCCACCGGCTCCGCGGACGACGAGCGTTCCCCGGGCGGCGGTGGCCCCATCGACCCACGCGAGCGGGATCGGCACGGCGGCGGTGAACGGCTGCGTGCGGGTGGCTCGAAACGTGACCGGCCCCTCGACCGCAGGACGAAACTCGACCAGCCACGACTCGTCGCCCGTGGACGCCCCGTCGCCCGGGCCGCCGCCGGGCTCGAGTCGCCGCGCGTAGAGCGCGCCGGTGTGGGGATCGACGAGCGACCACTCGACCGCGTCGCCGAGCGGCTCCGACACGGTGACGACGACGGAGTCCACGGCGCCGGCGTCGGGACGGCACGTGAAGGCGAGTGACTCCGTGATCCGCGAATCCCGGGTCACCACCTGCACGGTCACATCGGCGTGCAGCGGTGGCCGGCGGCGAACCAGCCGGGCCACGCCGCCGGCGGCCGCCTCGCCGCCGCGGATGCGGCCCCGCGGCGCCCCGGGCTCCGCGAGCGCGGCGAGCCGCTCGTCCGCCGCCTCGACCCCCATCGCCCCGCCGTCGAGTTCGATCACGGCATCGGGGCCGACCCGGTAGTCGATGAGGGCCGACTCCGCCGTCTCCCCTTCCAGCCGCACCATGTCGAGATCGGCCGTGCGAAACTCCGCCCCGATCGGCACGCCGCGGCGATGGCGATGGCCCGTGATCCTCAGGCCCAGAGGCCGCGAGGGTGTGGCCGCCTCAGCCAGGCCGATCCGCAGTTCGCTCGAGCCCGGTATCCGCACCACCCGCCAGTCGAGCGTGCGATCCGGATCGGCGACCGGCGCCGTGGCGGACCAATCCACCGCCTCCACCGAGTCGATGAACCACTCGGGCGCGACGCGCCCGGTGATCACGAACGCCTCGCCCGAGGCGATGCGGACGTCGCAGGCGGCGCGGCCGAGGACGGCGCCCGGCGAGAGTTCGAGCGTGGTCACGCGGGTGGTGTCGAGGCGGGGCATCCGGCGCTCGATCGTCACCGTGGCCCGGGCCGCCGCCGACTGCTGCTCGAGGTGGATGACGGCGGCATCGCCGCGGACCGTCGGGCTGCCGTCGTCACCGTGGCCCGGGCTGCCGTCGGCGACCGGCCAGCCATCGGCCGCGGACGGCGCCACGACCACGCACTCCTCGACGTCGAGCGCCGCGACCGCGAACGCCGGATCGACGACGAGCGTCGCGCCGCCGCCGGCCCAGCGGTCCGGCGCGGGACGAATCGTCGGCACCGCGAAGGGCGAGTCGACGCCGGCTTCGGCGACGCCGACGACGTCGATGGGAACGAGCGTGCCCGCGAGGGCCGTCGGAACGTCGAGTTCGAGCGATCGCGCGTGCGCCGCGAGCGGCCGCGCGAGATCGCCCCCCGCGCCGGCCGGCCGCCCGCCGATGACCTCGAGCCCCGCGTCGCACCGCAGGCTGACGACCCCGGTTCTCCACGGCCCCTCCGGAACGATCCGCGTCGCCACGTCGAGCTGGCGGCCGCGGACCACGACGCGGCTCCAGCACCGCACCCGCGGCTGCCCCTCGTCCCGTGGCACGATCGTCACGTGGAGCACGTCGACCCCGAAGACGTCGATTCGCCAGTCACCCGCGGCCGATCCGGGCGAGACGACCGTCGTGCCCGCGGCTCCCTCGATCACGACGGGCCGCGCCGACGCCGGCAGCCGCAGGTCGAGTCGCGTGACGAGCGCCGGCACGAGCGGCAGACGAAACTCGCCGGCCGCCACCGGCTGGCAGGCGATGTCGCCGGCGTAGGTCCCCGCGGACGGTGTCTTGATCGCGACCCGCCCGCCAGGCATGCCGAATACCACTGCCTCGCCCACGCCGTCCGCCGACTCGATCACCGCCCGGTCCACCGCGACATCGCCCAGCGGCACCGCGCCGCCGACCGACGCGGACGTGTCCTCCACGTCGAACGTCACTCGGCCCGAGAGCCAGCCGCGGTCGTCGGCGGTGAGCAGGTAACGAGCGGCGGCGGCGAGCGGCCGCGGTGCCCGCCCCGCGGCATCCGGCAGCAGCGTCGCCACCGCGCGGTCGAACTCGACCAGCGGCATCGGCACGAGCCGACCGCCGTCGAGCGGCACGTCGCGCAGCCGGTCGGCCGGCACCGTGACCCGCACGAACTCCAGCGGGTCGTCTCCCGGCGGCTCCACCGCCCAGGCCACCATGCCGACCACGGCCCCCAGGCAGCCGCCGACCAGCCACGCCAAGGATCGGGTCATGCGTCCCTCATCCGCGAAGCGGTGGACGCCGCCTCGACGCCGGAGGAGACGATCAGCGAAGGCGTTCCGTGGAACCGCGTGAGCGAACTCGCGGCGGCCGACGGCGGCGGAATCCGCTGGCCGCCGCCGCTGCCACGGGTCGTGAAGGACCGCAGCGCCCAGGCGACCGCGGCCAGCACGAGCCCCGGAACCGCGGCCTGGGCCACCAGCGGAGCCAGGTCGGGCCGAATCGCCGCGGCCACGGCGAGCACCGCGGCCAGCGTGATCCACACGCCGGGCGTCCGCCACCACGGCCGGTAGACGAGCGCGAGGCCGAGGGACAGGGCCACCCCGGAGGCCGCGAGCACGAGGCACCAGTTGGGGACGAGCCAGAGCAGCGCGTCACCCGGAGGCCCGACACCGGAAAACACGAGCGACCGCTCCGCGAGCGGTGGCAGCAGCCCGCCGCGCGGTACGGGATCGGCCCCGGCGTCCTGACCGATGGCCACCGCCTCCAGCCAGTCGGCGATCTGGCTGGGCGTGGCCGCGGGCCGCTGCTCCCAGCCGATCGTCCCCCGCTGCCAGCGCTGCTGGGCGGTCCAGCCGGCCGGCTGTCCGAGGACCTGTTCGTCGGGACGCACGTGAAGCGTCCAATAGAACCGCCGCTCGAGCACGGGCGGCTCGAACACCGACGGCTCGAGCTTCACCGTCGTCGGCAGCCCGAGTCGGCCCGCCGCGCCGCCCCAGCCGGTGTCGCGCCGCGACGTCGAACGGACATCGAGCCGCCACCGCCGGGCCGGATCGGCCCTCGGCAGATCGACCACGAGCCGGCCGCCCCGGACCGTCGCAGGCACGAGGTCGCCGTCGAGTCGCACCTCGTGGATCGCGCCCGAGGCCTCGGCGACGCCGGCGGCATCGGGCAGCGTGAGCACGATGGCCTCGCGGGCCGACGACACGACGTAGCTGCGAATCTCCTCGCGGATGCCTCCGCCCAGCCGCGTCTGCAGCCACGCCGCTTCGACCACCATGCTGCGGGCGGCATCGACGCCGCGGGTGGAGAGCGTCAGCGGCACGCTGCGCTGCGGCTTCATGGCGGTCCAGCCGAGCGTGGCCGCGGCGGCGGGGGCGACGTCGCGCCGCCAGGCATCGCCACGAACACCGACGACGGTCGCTTCGGGCGCGGAGATGGCGACCGTTTCGCGGCCGATGGCGGCCTCGAGCGGCTGCACGAGCGGCACGTCGATCGCCACCGTGGACTGCGGCGGGATCGCTGGCGTGGGGATGCGGAACCGCACGGTCACCTCCCCCTCGCCGAGCAGCGGCTCCGGCAGGATCGCCCGCACGCGTGTCTCGGCCGGCTCATCATCGGTGCCAACGCCGACCGTGGTCGGATCGAGCGGCACGTCGTCCTGCCGCACCGTGATGCCCCCGGCCTCGAGCACGCCGGCGGGCACCGCCAGTTCGAGCGACTCCAGCGGCACGTGGAGCACGTTGAGCCGGATCACCTGCTCGACGGCGATCTCCGCGGCATCGACGGCCGCCTGGGCGGCGATCGAGGCCTCGATCCGCCGCGGCAGGAACCGCCGATTGGCCGCGAAGCTCCCCTCCGCGGCATCGAGCCGGTAGATCAAGGCCGTGGTGTCGGCATCGGCCACGGCCGCCGAGGCCGCCGTCTGCCGCACGAGCCCCATGGTCGATTCGTTGTCGGGCAGCAGTTCGATGTCGCTGCGGGCGGCGATGGCCACGACCGCGGGGCCGACGACGTCGGCGCGGGGCATCGGCAGCGTCCAGGCCACACGCTCGGCGGCAGCCGCCACCGGGAGCGTGGCCCGCAGCGACAGGAGGATGTCGCCGGTCAACGGCTGCGTGAAGGGGACGACGAGCACGCCATCCTCGTTCGTGGAAGCCCCCGCATCCACGCCGCCGGGAGGACCGAGTTCATCGACGACCCACGCGGGATCGATGCCGATCACGACGCTGCCGACCGGCGCGCCGCGGGCGGCCACGCGAAACTTCGCGTCGAGCGTGACCCGCGTCGGGGCGACGTCGTAGTGATACTCCGGCTCGATCACCACGCGGCTCCGCCGCGGCCGCACGCGGAGCGGCAGCGAGGCCGGCAGGGCGTCGTAGGCGAACGCCGCGATGAAGCCGGGCTGCCGCACGCTGGCCGGCGGATCGACGCGCCTCAGCTGAGGCGCGTCGCTCCAGGTGACCAGCCATTCGCCGTCCACGATCAGGCTCACGCGGCCCCACTGCCGCCAGGCGGTGATCCCCTCGACCCCGAAGCCGACCGCCTCGAACGAGGCCTCGCCGGTCGGATCGATCGCCTGCTCGCAGACGAGCGCGACCACCGCGGAACCGTCGGCGGCGACGTCGACGGAGATGTCGGCGGTCGGCGCCTCGCGGGCGCCCCTTCTGGCCAGGAGCGTGGCGGGCGGCTTCACGTCGCGTAGGGCCGAATCGGGGGGCAGCGTGATCGTCACGCGCCGCGTGCCCGGGGCGAGGTTGCCGAGGCGGATGGTCGTTTCGGTGACGGCGTTGCGGCCGTCGATCCGCACGGTGCTTTCGGACGTGGCCAGCGCCGCCGGCCCGCGACCGGCGGCCGCGTCGCCAACCCGCAGCCGCACGTCCCCCGCGACGCCCCGCACCGTCACCACGCTGCCACCGGCGGGATCGGCCGTCACCTCCGGCTCCGCGGCCTCGGGCGCGACGACCACCTCAGGGGACCGACGACCGGAGGCGATCTCGATCTGCGAGGCGACCGCCGCCGGCACCCGCACCGCGAACGCCTCGAAGGCCGCGGTCGATTCCACCGGCAGCCGCCCTTCGAGCACGATGGTGTGCCGCACGTCGGCGCCGGCGGCGTCCGGGGCCGGCTCGAACCAGGCGCGATAGCCGCTGCGATCGGGCTCCACGTCGACGATCATCCGGCCCGGTCCTTCGTGCCGCGGCGCGGCCGCGAGGATCATCCCGCCCGATTGCAGCGGGATCGGCGTCCAACCTCCGCTGATCTGCCGGACCGTGAACTCGACCGTGGCCGGGCAACTGACGTGGCCGTCACGATCGGCGGCGGCCGCCACGCCCCGCGCATCGATCTTCACCACCACGTTCTCGAGCACGGCGCCGGGCGGCTGCAGCCCTCCCGCGAGTCCCTCCTTGATCCGAAACAGATCGACGAAGTCGCGATAGCGGAAGCCCGGCACGGGAACCAGCCGGCCGCTGTCGTCGGGCACATAAAACAGCTCGGGCTGCGCCTCGTCGATCCGACCGCCGGCAGGTGCGGCGTCGCGGCGTTCGCCTGCCGCTGGAGCCTGGCCTCGCGCGACGCCGCGCCAGGCGGCGAGCACCGCGAGCACCGCGCAGACGGCGACCACAGGCCAGCGGGGGGGCCGCGCGAACGACGACGAAGTGAGCGACGAGCGCATGCGGGCGGAGGCGTTCAGAGGACCATGCCAAGCCTAGCCCGAAACCCGCCGCAGAGCGGCCATTTTCCCCAGACTGCACGACCGTCACGACCGTCACGTTCGGTCGTCGCGCGGGGGATCAGCGGAGAATCCCACGAAACTCGTCGTAGAGGCGACTGGTGCTGGCCGCGATGAATCCGGGGTCGTCGAGCGGGATGGTCGCCGGACCGTCGCGAAACGGCCCGACGGTGGCCCCCGCCTCGCGGGCGATGAGGATGCCGGCCGCCGCGTCCCAGCAGCAGATCCGCCGTACCCAGAAGGCGTGCAACCGGCCGCAGGCCAGGTAGGCGAGGTTGAGCGCGGTGGACCCCGTGCGGCGAACCGAGTGCACGTGCGACAGGACGGCGATGAAGTCGGCGACGGCGGGAGAGTCGGGGGTGACATGGGCGGGAAAACTCACCGCGGCGATCGCATCGGCGGCCGTTTCCACCGGGGCCGCGGCGATGGCGGCGCCGTTGAGCCAGGCGCCGCCGCCGCGGCGCGCGGTGAAGCACTCGTCGCGGAGCGGATCGTAGATCGTGGCGACCACGAGTTCGTCGCCATCGGCGAGCGCGATCGACACGCAGTACGCGGGGAACCCGTGGACGTAGTTGCTCGTGCCGTCGAGGGGATCGACGATCCAGCGGGTGCCCCTGCCCGAATGCCCCACCGCCCCGGGAGGCAGCGGGGGCCGGCCCCCTTCTCCTTCCTCGCCGACGAAGCCGTGCGTTGGAAACGCCTCGAGCACGACCCGGCGGACCTCGGCCTGCGAGGCATGGTCGGCCTCGGTGACGAGGTCGCGCGGCCCCTTCGCCGTCGCCTTGAAGCGGCCCACCCACTCCTGCAGCACTCGACCACCGGCCCGGGCGGCGGCCTCGCAGACGTGGAGCGGATCGACCCGGCGGACCTCGGCCTGCGAGGCATGGTCGGCCTCGGTGACGAGGTCGCGCGGCCCCTTCGCCGTCGCCTTGAACCGGCCCACCCACTCCTGCAGCACTCGACCACCGGCCCGGGCGGCGGCCTCGCAGACGTGGAGCGGATCGGGCGCGGTAGGCATGGGCGATGACGGGGTGAGTGGATCGGGACGCCAACGCAGTGTACCAGTCGTGGCGGCCCGACCGGAGCGGTGGCGGCCCACGCTACAATCCGGTGCCCGCGCCATTCCCCCTTCAGCCCAGCGACCCTGACGTGAACTCCTCCACTGCCACTGCCCCTGCCGCCTGGTCGCTGGCGGGACGCGTCGCCTCCCAGTCGTTCGCGGGCGGAAGCGTCACGCTCGACGTCGCGACGCCCAGCCGCGGACTGCACCTCCGCTCGCATGGCGACGACGGCGACGCGCTGCTCGGCGTTGATCTCACGGCGCTTGCCGACCACTGGGTGCGCGGTGCCGACGTGGTCGC
>Ga0207954_1000319_pt1 | contig 15750 bp, 26 predicted proteins | sample CryBogmetaGMA0M_FD_184547 | JGI IMG/M metagenome (GOLD analysis project Ga0207954, IMG submission 184547) | Freshwater microbial communities from Crystal Bog, Wisconsin, USA - MA0M (SPAdes) | ecosystem: Environmental > Aquatic > Freshwater > Lake | place: Crystal Bog, Wisconsin, USA | collected... | reverse complement strand
GTATTTGAGAAGGGTTTGTCAGGAAAACCCCCACTTAGAGTTCACGCACCATTGCAATGAGCAATACCACGCCCAACTTACGCCCTTGCTGGAGGATATGCCTATTAGCTTGCAGGGGCTAATTATTCCGCCCACCGCCATTAACTCCTGGATCGGCTATGCCAACTTCTTTTACAACCATCAAAAGCGTAGGGATTGGGTAGCTTTCCACTTGGACTGGTTCGCCTACCTCTCAGATCGCCTGGAGGTTAGCAATCCCATAGCTGAAGCTGATGACCTATTGTTCGATTACCCTGATTTGAACGCACCAGCTCGGTATGAGTTTGATTACTTACTGATCAATTCTCCCCCAGCATCTAACCAACTGCCCAGCTATACCCCCGAATATTGGCAAAAGAGGGTGTTAAATCTGACAAACGAGGGGATAAAAGTCGTAACAACCTACCCTACGGGGATGTGTCCATGCACTTTAGACCATCATTTCACCGTCACCGACATCGGTGTTCTCTCCAAAGGTGTGCAGCACATTGAGGCGGTGGACACAGGACCACTCTGGACAACTTTTAATATTCACAATAAAAACAAGGTGTTAAGTAGAAAGATCTACGGCACTACCTCTGACACCATAGACCTTGCCCCCAATACCATCTGTTTTCAGAGTTTGTAAAAAACTGATTTTTTTTCTGGGGGGACTCAGTTGGGGGGTACGCACTCCACCTGCCCATGCCCAACTCAAGTAGCCGTCTTGTTGTGCTTGTTATGCGTTATTTTGCTATGCCCAAAAGCCATTACCATGCCAATAGCAAGCAATTACAGGCATTTAGCAAGGCAGGCAGGCATACCCTTTGAAAATCTTAGAGGGGAGCTGGTAGCATACCTATACACTATTCAATTACCCCTAAATCTCATCTATACATATAGCTACTAAATCACTACTTATCTATTAACACTATATATATATAGTAGTCTATGAAGTATAGATTATAGACTATAGATCTATAGACTATAGAAGATAGACTATTCCACAATGTGAGATAGTTTAAAAAAGTGTTAAATACTTGTTTACTTGTGTATAGATGATAGCGTTATAATCAGTATATAGTCTATATGACTATATGATTACCTAACCTAACTGGAGCATACATCATGGAAAATAAAGTCTATCAACAAGTAACAGACCGTATTATTGCTGAATTAGAAAAAGGCGCTGCACCTTGGGTTAAGCCCTGGATTAGCTATAGCGCTAATGAAGATCAAAACATTGTAAGCAAGAAAAACTATCAAGGAATAAACCGTCTTATCCTTGGAATGAGTGGTTTTTCTATGCCTTACTGGGCATCATTCAAGCAATGGCAGGAATTAGGCGCTAATGTCAAAAAAGGTGAAAAAGGCACAATGATTGTTTTCTATTCACCTATTCAAAAAGACACAATCAACCCTGAAAATGGCAATGTAGAGCAATCAATCTATCATTGCTTAAAGTCTTATTATGTTTTTAATGCTTGCCAGGTAGAAGGCATAGAATTTACAGCACCTAAAGCGCCTGAAAAAGAATTTAACCCTATGCCTGCTTTAGAAGATCGTATGATTAAAACAGGCGCTAATATCAAGCATGGATCTAACAGCGCTTTTTATAGACCTTCTGAAGATTCTATTCATTTACCTAATAAAACAGACTTTAAAACTGAATCAGACTACTATGCTACAGCGCTGCATGAGATCGTACACTGGAGTGGAGCTAAACATAGATTAGACCGTACTAAGGGAAAACGATTCGCTGATGCTGCTTATGCCTTTGAAGAATTGGTAGCAGAATTAGGCGCTGCTTTTTTATGCCAGGACTACAAAATTGCAGGGGATCTAAGACACGCTGATTATATTGGATCATGGTTAAAGTGTCTTAAAGCAGACAATAAGGCAATTTTTAACGCTGCAGCATTAGCGCAAAAATCAGCAGACTACATCAATTCACTTGATGCCATTACCAATCAAGTAGCAGCCTAGTGCAATCTTATAGATCCTTGGTTATCAGGGATCTATAGGACTTGTATTAGCAAGTCATAACCTAACTTGGAGCGTAAACAATGAAAACTTTTGCAGATATAAAGCGTAAATTAGTAGAGGGCAATGCCTTAACCATGATTAGGCATGATTGGTATCCCCAGGGCAAACTAATGAATGTCACTAGGGATATAGTAAAGCGCCAATCTAATGCCATTCAGTTAGAAGGTGGATCATGGTTATACCTGGATAAAAAGGCATCAGACTACATTGCTACAGGGGATCATTCATTCTTAGTACGCCTGGATCAAGATAAATTTATGGAATATAGGATAAATTGATCATGAGCGCTAAACAGAAATATAGCGCCTATTGCTACTGGGCTGCTAAACAAGGCATACAGGCGCTTAGTTTTAACGCCTGGCGATCTACTGTTAAAAATGGGAGGTTATTTTGATTTATTCTGATACTTTGCTAGATAAATGTATTTTAATTGCTTGTGCCATTGCTGTTATCCCTCTTATTTGGGTTTTAATGGCGCTGTAGCGGGTTTTTAATTACCACTTAATAGGGTAGCCTAGAGCTACCCTTTTTAACGCCTACAATCGCTGATTTTCACACTATCAAAATAGAACTTTATTTGCCAGAGTGCTTTTTATGCTGCCCTCAAAATCTTAGGTTTTAATTTGGTATGTTTCTCGCATGGGCGCAATGTGCCTGTAATGTGCATTGCTTAAATTTTAGGCATCTGGTCGTAATAGATGTAGATAAAACAAACTATCGTTTGTTTTTATCTATCGTACACCATAGTAATTTACCCATAGTAGGAGAATAGACATCTGTATTTCTCGTAGTTATATGATAGAGATAGAATAGATTGCTTCTATTTTACGAAGTATATAAGACGAAGTATATAAGTCGTATAGACCATAGACTATATATATATTATAGACTATGCTTTGCCTTGATGTAGTAGATTAGCAACGATGATAAAATTATTTGCATGAAATAAAATAATCGTGTATTGTCGCTAATGTAGTAACCATTTAAGACCTAACTATGAGAGGAATACCTGTATGGAATCACAATACTTTTGTGTGGATTGCCGTAACTTTCAAGCTGATGATGCCACTTGCGCCAGGACAGCCAGACTAGACCTAGTGCATGGCACTACTCGCTTTACTTTATGTTCCGTTGAGAGGGCGTATAACACCCCAGACGGATGCGGTGAAATCGGTCAGCACTATGTAACCCTGAATCACCAGCGCTTTACCGATGAGGAGCTGGATGATCTTTTAACAATACCATTCGGTAAATAACCTAACTAGGAGTAGATGATGAATAAAGTACCTGATTTTCCAGTCAAGAAAAAGCCTGGCAGACCTAAAAAGAATCCCCAAGTATCTGAACTTGATCGGCTCAAGAATTTAATAGCCCGTCAAGATGATTTGATAGCGCAGCTCCAAGACGATCTCAAGGATGTAAAAGCTGAGTATGAAGTATTAGATCAAGATATTGGAGAGCTTGAGGACAAGATCGAATCTTATCGTGAAATCATTAAAACGATTATGGAGATCACAGAATGAACGATCAAGCTGATTTTGCGCCAGAAGTTCGCAGATCCGCTATCTGGTCAGGGGACAGCCGAAAGGTAGCCAATGGCAAGATGGTCGATGTGATCCTAGAAAAGCAGGGTAAGAAGGATCTTCCTGATTTATCAGGCGTGGAAGTTGTACAAATGGGTCATGTCATGCAGCCTGTGATTGGCAGACTATTTCAAAACAAACACCAGATGGAGTTAAAAGATGCGGATTATTCGATCAGCCACCCCAAGCATGATTGGTTTCGTTCTCATTTTGATTTTATTAGCGCTGATGGTTTGGCTCTAGTAGAGGCTAAAAACTATAACGCAGCTCATCGCAATAAGTTTGATCCTGATACTAATCGTGTGCCTGATCCTGATTACGCCCAATTAGTGCATGAGGCTGCTTGTCATGGTATTCAGAAAATTTACTTGGCTGTTTTGTTTGGCGGGCAAGAGTTTCACACCTTTGAATTTGATATTTCGGAAAGCGAGAAAGATGACCTTATTAAAAAGATGGCAGAAGTTTGGGGTTATTGCCAGGCTGATACTTTGCCTCCTGCACAAACAATTGACCAGACTAAGATTATCTATCCTCACAGCTCTGATTCGGTCATTACAGCTACAAGGCAGATTGAGCTTGCTATCGCTCAACTTAAAGATGTTAAGAATCAAATTAAACATCTTGAGGCTACTGAGGAAGTTATAGAGGTGCAGATCCGCAACCTGATGGCGGAAAACCAAGAGATCAGATCCGTTGATGGCACAACCTTAGTGTCATGGAAGTCAGCCAAGAGCAGCAACCGCTTTAGTGCTGATTTATTTAAACAGGCTATGCCAGACATTTATGAGAAATTCATTGTCGAGCAGCCAGGTTCTCGGAGGTTTTTAGTCAAATGAACTCAATAGATATTGCAGTTTGGGTGATGGCTGCTAGTGCAGTCATTGATACAGTAATCACATTAGCGGAGATGATCCATGTCTAATTTAGTTAGTTTTAACGAGATGGATCAGATGGCAGGCGCTATTGCTGCTTCTGGTTTATTCGGAATGAAGGACAAAAACAGCGTACTAGCGCTGATGGCAGTAGCCCAGGCAGAAGGTTTACACCCTGCTACGGCTGCTCGTGACTTTCATATTATTCAAGGCAGACCAGCACTTAAAGCAGATGCAATGTTGGCTCGTTTTCAAAATGCAGGCGGAAAAGTAGATTGGAAGGATTACACAGATGACAAAGTTACAGGCGTATTCAGTCACCCCAACGGAGGCAGCCTTGCCGTTACCTGGACAATCGAACAAGCGCAAAGGATCGGACTTGTCAAACCAGGCTCAGGCTGGCAAAAGTTCCCCAGAGCAATGCTCAGAAGCCGATGTATTTCAGAAGGTATTAGATCAGTATTTCCAGGGAGTGTTACTGGATTCTACTCGCCAGAAGAAGTACAGGACTTTGAACCCTCGCCCAAAGATCTTGGAAAAGTAGAGATTGTTGCGCCAGTAGTTACTCTTAAAGCTGGCAAAGAGGAAGTTACCATTGAGAACATCAAGAGCGATCTAGGTATTCCGATGTATATCCCTGGCAGCGATGAACCTTACGCAACCTACTTAACTCGTGATGATTGGATTGATGGCTTTGCAGAGCTTCATGCCAAGATCCATGAATCTAAGAAGTATGACGATGAGGAGCGTTATAAAAAGATCAATCAATTAAGAGATTGCAATGCAGCCTATACAAAAACTTTTGACGGCAATACAACAGCAAAATTTCTCTCAGCTATCCAAATCCACAGAAAGGAAATTATCAATGGCTAATGGACATATCGCCCAGATGGGCAAAGGCGTATTATTTCAAAACACAGACAGAAAGCATGAAAAAGCACCAGACTGGAAGGGTACTATTTTGCTCTCAGAGGACTACAAAGCAGGACAAACCCTCAAGATTGCAGGCTGGACTAAGAATACGCCCAAGGGTCAGTTGATCAGTTTATCGGAAGATACCTGGAAACCTAATGCAGATACACAATATCCAAAGGAGGTCAATCATGTTAAAGATAGCGATGTTCCTTTTTAGTATGATGGTTCTATTAGGTTCAGCTCATTCAGCAACCAAGTGTGAGCGTAACTTTGATGGTAGTGTTTGCTGTTGGGACACGATCACCGAAGGACCATATAAACCAATTAACTGTTAGGTTTCGGGTGAAAACAGACACTATTCAGCTCTATGGCTCGTGGAGATTTCAGACTAAAAAGACTGTGAGTAGCCCACTTTAATGCTTGTTTTAACGCTTCCGTTCCCTCCCTCGATGAATACCTATTGGCGTAACTTTAGGGGGAGAACAGTCCTTTCACCAAAGGGCAGAGAGTTTAAGGCAGCAGTAGCAGATTATGTGGTTGAATTTAGAGTGCCCAAACTAGGAGATAGTAAGTTGCGAATTTCAATGGTGCTGTTTCCAAGGGATAAACGCAAGATTGATATTGATAATCGGATCAAGTGTGTGCTGGATGCTTTGCAAGATGCAGGCGTATTTGATGATGATTTTCAAGTTGATGAGCTTTCGATTGTGCGAGGTAAACCGATTAAAGGTGGCGCAATCAGGGTTTTAATTGAAGAAATCCACTCCGATAGCTCAGAGTCGAGTCCTCCACTAAAGGACAGTTAGGTAAGGTGCGCCAGCCATCTTTTTGAGCAAGCTGGCACTTATGAGGGATACATGAGATATAAACCATTTAACCAAGCAATGCACGACAAATGCGATCCTCCCGCCAGAGATGCGGTAATGAAGTATTTGCGCCAGGTATGGTGCGTTGATGTCATACCCAACCCCAATAAGTATGAAGTAGATCTAGTGGCTTTTAAGGACTGGATGCCTCATTGCTATATCGAGGTAGAGGCTCGTAAGTGGCGTGAAGGCTTACATCATTGCCCCTATGACACGATCCATGTGCCATATCGTAAGCAAAAGCTGTTTAATAATGAGCTGCCAACCTATATGTTTGTAGTCAATTATTTATTGCAAGTGGCTTACTGGATTGATGTAGAGAAAATCAAGGATTCACCCGTAATGGAAGTGCAAAATACCGCAGTTGCAACAGATGAATATTTTTATGATGTGCCAATAAACCAATGGCGCTTAGTGGATTTAAACGATTTATATTAAGGAAAACAATGGATAACAGTCAAATCAAACTATTCGTAGCTACCCCAATGTATGGCGGAATGTGCGCTGGCTACTATATGCAGTCAGTCATGCAGATGCAAAACATTTTTAGCAGTCAGGGCATTGAAACACAATACAGCTTTATGTTTAATGAAAGCCTGATTACTAGAGCGAGAAATGCTTTAACACAGACTTTTCTTAAGACAGGCTGCACTCATTTAATGTTTATTGATGCAGACATTAAATTTGATCCTTTGCATATTCTGGCAATGCTTGAGGTGGACAAAGACATTATTTGCGGTATTTACCCTAAAAAAGAGATTAACTGGGATACAGTCAGACAAGCGATGGATGCGGGTGTGCCTAATGATCGTCTAAAGCACCATACAGGCTCTTTTGTAGTCAATCTAGTGAATTACCAAGGTGAAGTGACTGTGCCAGTTAATCAGCCCGTAGAGATCTTTAATGGCGGTACTGGATTTATGCTGATCAAGCGTACTGTATTCGAGCAATTAGCCGATAAAGTGCCGTCATACAGCAATGATGTCGGTGATCTATCTGGGCAGATGAAACAAGCTGAGGTCATTCATGAGTATTTTGCAACCTCAATCGAACCTGAAACCAACCGATTATTGTCAGAAGATTATCATTTTTGCCGTATCTGGAGGCAACATGGTGGAAAAGTGTATGCAGCTCCCTGGGCGCAATTAGCTCATGTGGGAACTTACGCCTTTGAAGGGCAGTTAGTGAGCGCACCATGAAATACCAATTAGGCGATCTATTGATCGAAATGACTGATCGGCATACCTTACCCTACTACCAACAGCAACATAAGCTCTATGACCGCTTTTTGCCCCATTTAGCCAAGTCTTTAACGGGTAGCGTGATTGATGTGGGCGCTAATGTAGGCGCACTCCTGGCAGCGATGGCACAAGCAAACCCCCAATTAGAGTTTTTCTGTGCTGAACCTCAAGAGCATAACTTTGTTGCGTTGCAACATAATAAAAAACTTTTGGAGGAAAAGCTACAAACTAAAGTGCGTTTGATGAAAAACACGATTGGTACAGTAGGTGTGCCACTTAAAAGCATCATCAACGAGTTTGGTTATCAGCCAGACCTGATCAAAGTAGATGTGGATGGCATGGACTACGATGTGCTGAACTCTTATGACTTTGAGCAAAAGCCGATGCTATATTTTGAGGCTGACTATCAAACTGAAACACAGTTAGAGTTGTTCAAGAAGCTGATCTATGATTTGACTATCAAAGGCTATAGCAAATTCTTTTTGTTTGATAATTTTGGTGCATTTATAGGATCAGTAGAACATGACCAGACCAGTCACATTGATGACTTGTTTAATTACATCTGGACACTTAAACAAAGGCGCAGCACGATGACCATCTATTACATGGACATTCTTGCGGTGACACCAAAAGATGCGCTAAGAGCTAGTAGATCAGTTAATGATTACTTAGAGCTTAATCCGTAACCAGATGCGCTCATGCAGCCAATACAAAGCAATCTTAGAAAACAGCTCCACAAAGGCTATGGTGACTGCAAGGTTGACTTGTCCTGTAATAATCCAAGACAGCACAAAGGTGTCAAGGCTGCCTGTAATGCGCCAGGTTACAGCCTTAAGCAGCGACTTGTAATGACTATCTTCTGCCACGCTTTTTGGCTGTTTTCTTGGATTGTCGAAATGCTTTTGCGGTGGGCGCTCCTTTTGTGCCAGGCGATCTCATTCTCTCGCCTGATCCTTTGCGGATACGCTCTCTCTTTTTATGGATATTGGCATAAAGTCCTGGTTTCATCTGCACCCCCATCTTCTTCTAGCTGCTTTACCTCGTTCACCCTTCCAACTTTTAGACCTTGCACAAAATGATCTATGTCGAGGTCCTGATTTGGTCGGGGCTTTTAATTTACTTCCTGTTGCTCTATTGTATTTAGCTCTACCTTTTGCCGTCAAACCACCGCCAGCAGAAACAGATTGCTTTTCGCCACGACCAACAGATAGATTAGTATTTTTAGCCACGAGTAGCTTTCCTTTTCACTCTGAGATTGTTGCGTTTAACAGCTTTCATTTGAGTTAAACCACCGCCTACGCCCATTCGTCTTTCAGCAGCGCTAGTTGTTTTTGAGGGTTTATTGCCTTTATGCATAAGGTCTAGTTCCCTGTTTATCAATAATCAATGCTTGTCTGCGAGGATTGTCACCAGCATGGCTTGGTACTGAAATATGTGTCCAGCGATCAAACTCTCGTATGACTTGATCATAGCCAATTCCTGATGCAATGACAGCTTTAACTACCTCATCAGGGGTCATGCCAGGCACTCTAATGTCTGCTGCGCAACCTAGACAATGTTGGCTAGTAGGTTTGCTACCTACCGCAGCATTGATTTGCAACGATCTAAAAGCGCTATTAACAATGATGGGCTTTCCGCCAACAGCCTTTTTAACTTGCTCAAGCAGATTTGCCACTCGCTCAAGATTGTTGATTTGATCTGCATTAGGAGTGTTGTCAAACTCCCGATGACTGGTGATCGTTAGTTCTTCAAGAGAAAAATTAGGGCTTAGTTTTGTTGGCATAGAAAAGAGTGCGATCACCGAACAAATAGAATCCTATGCAAGAAGCAAAATTATCTACGGAAGGGTTATTTTGGTCAGTGAGCTTTAGGTAAGACCAAGTACCTAACACAATTATGCCAACAGCAGGGCGCATAAGGCGCACAATCGCTTCAACCCAAGGATATGAGGGGTTAGTACCACCAGCTTCATTAACCGCTTTAAATTGCTCCAAATCCATTTGCTTCATTTGGACATACTGCTCAATCGTTGCGGGTTTAAATTGATCGGGTGCAATAAAGCGATTGATTAGGGATTTTCCTAAATCAACCGCTAGTGGACCTAGCGCAGCAAGGATGGTAATTGGATCTATAGCCCTTCTCCTGGAGTGAAATAACACTCTGACACAGCCTCACCAATAAACGCTACATAAGTATTTGCACTAGAAAACTGTTGTGGAATAGTAAAGGTTTTAATTGTTCCTGGCACAGACACTAAGCAATACTGAGGCGTTCCGTTAGTAGGAGCAGTCACAGTAATTGATGCGTTAGAGCTAACTACAAAATAAACAGGCTGACCAGTAGCACCAGTAGGCTGGTGGTTAGATACTAAAAGTTGATTGCAAGGACTGTCAGCCGTAATGACTACGGTTTGGCTATTTGTAGTCACATTAGCTTTATAGGTCTTGCCTTGCGCTTGAAAAGCAATGTTATTAGCCATTAGTAAATATCCTTTTTCCCTGCGTTTCCTGGCTTAGTAGTAGAGGAATCTTTAGTATTGTTGTTACCAGCAAAATTAAATACCGCCATATAACCAGGAGGCATCTTGCCAGTTAAAGTAGTGTTAATTCCACCAGCAGAGCCATCACGAGGCAACTGTGGGCGAGTAGATTTAGCAATCTGTTGATTTTGTTCTGATGGGCGCTTGTGTGGTTGATTACCTTTGCTACCCATTGTTTTCGGTTTGAGGCTCATGCTTTGTCCTTTCTTTGACATTGACTATAAGGTAACAAAATACTACGAATATGGCTAGTGTTACCACTCTTTCCCACATTGGATTCCACATTGTCCAACCGCACATCACGCTGGTGGCAATCAGAGCCAATATCGTAATCAAACGGTCTGAGATGATTTTTAATGCTAGGCGAATAAGCGCTACTGCTTCCATAAGTATCCCCTGAAAAGTTAAACAAGTTCATAGTTTAACCTTCTTCATCCTCTGTAGCAATAAATCCACTACCCCATTCATCATCACTAATCTTTTGCTTGAGCTTTTCAATATTAACCATGCGATCAATCACTTTGCACTTGTCGGTGAGGGAAGCCTGGTCATCAGCCATGACTTGCCGTAGCAATAAAGCAACAGCTTCTTCAAGATCAGGGTTAAGACCTTTGGTTTTCTTATTCATTTTGAAAAAATCCTATAGGCTTCACCGACACCAGATCCAGCCAACGCTGCTACGCCATACTTCATCCATTGTTTCAATTTGGCGCTCTTTGCTTGCAAATCAGTAATAGACTGCATATCTCTTAACAACTGATCTCTTTGTGCAACAGTAATAGATCCTGATTCTTCTAGGGCATTAGCTACCTTAGTTACTTGAGTGTTGATTTGATCTATTGTCGTAGCCCTGTTTAAATCGGTTTCAATAACAGCAAACTGGTTTTGAAGTTTTCTTTGTTTAACGGCAACATCAGCTCTAGTTTTACCCATTTCTGTAGCTCTTGCACCACGCTTTTCAGCATCTCTTAATGCAATAGCGTATTTCTCTGCATTTTCCATTGCTCCTGTTTCTTTGAGCATAGTGCGATTGTTACGAATAAAAGTTTCAGCAGCATTAGAATCTTTGATACTTTCCATTTGAGCAGCAAAATAGCGTTGTGCTTGTTGTCTTGCCAATGGCAAATTACCACCTAAAACATCAACCAAGGCGTAGTATTCGTCTGGAGATTTGAACGCTTTGCCAGGAATGTTCTGAGCTGGCACACTAGCGTAGTTAACGCCTTTACCCAGTAATTGCTCATCCACCATTGCTTTTCCAAGTTTAGTCTGGAACACCCGTAATGGTTCAGAATCTTTGCGATACTGATTGATAAAAGTATTGATCTTGCCGTTAGAAAATTCAGACATAACATCTTCAACAGCATCAGCTAGTTTTCCAGCTCTTTGTTGATTGATGGCATCAAAGCCTTCTGCTGGTAATCCATAAGAACGATCACGCAAAAATCTTCGTAAATCTTCTAACCCTTGAAAGCTAACGGGTTTACCTCTAACCATGCCAGTAGCTTCATCTACATAGCGAGGGTCTAAAGCCCTTCTAATAGCTAATAAAGGATTTTTAATAGGATCTAAAGTTGCAACCGCTAAACCAGTTGTTTTGTCTTTTAGCAAAGAATCAATTTGATCTATTACTTTACGATAAGCCTTTGTATTTTCTGGCTTTTCACCCATAAATTCTCTTGATCTTGCAAAACTAAATGCTTCAGCCTTATTCTTTTCAGCATTGGCTTGACGAGTAGCCTTCAAGGTATCGTAAACCTTGGTGGCTTCATCACGAATAGTTGTGCCAATAGCATCAGCAGATTGAGGTATGGGCTTAGTAACACCAGCCTCAGTTACTTTAGTAACGCCAGGCATCTGTTCATAAGTAGCGCCAGGTTTAGCAGCTTCACGCTCTGCAATCTTCTGGGCAGCGCCAGCACGAGATTCCGCAGTTTCAGCTCGCTTACCCGCTTTTGCAGCTTCCTCTGATACACGACCAGCAGTAGTGGTTTTGAGAGCTTCACCCAATTCCTTGCCACCACCAAATAAACCGCTTAGCTTGCCAAAGCCATACTTACCTAATTCGTATAAACCTTTACCGCCAGCAACCACAGCAGGAGCTAGTTCACCAGCAGTTTTGTAACCACTTACTTCTTTTCTAGGTTCAGGAACACCCAGTTTAGTAAGACCAGCTTGAATGTTTTGAGTAGTAGGGAATACAGTTTCGTAACCTTTTAATACGCCTTTGCCCTTTGCACCGACTTCTGGTCCACCAGGCAACATCGCTTCAATGTCACCAACAGATCCAGGAATACCAGTAGCTAAACCATAAGCAAAAGCACCCGCCTTTTCTCCAAACCCTGGGGCTTCTTTAACAGGGGCTTTAGGAGATGCTAATAAATCACGACCACCACTTGAAGTGTCATCTCCAGCAAGAAGATCCCGACCTTCAGCCATTATTGCTCCCCTTCAATCTGAAATCCTGCTGCTTTCAAACGCTTTTTAGCTTCTTCTTCGGTGATGTTTTGACCTCTAGCAGTAGCTTGTATATCGGCTGCTGATGCAACTTTTGTTGCTACCTTCTCAGATCTAACATTTTGTGCAGTCGGCAGTTCAGCCCGCTTATAAATATTATTTCCGTAATCTAACAGTCCTCTGCCAGTAATAGCGGGATCTTTAGATGCAGTAGCACGAGCAACTTCTCGCATTTGCTCATTCATCAATTCTTCAAAACCTTGAGCATTAAATTGATTTTGTGACATCAAAGTATTAAAGCGATTTTGGAATGAAACAGTCATGCCTCGATTGCTGCCTGCCAAGGTACGCTCATAGCCAACAAGGTAAGCTGCATACTTTTTAGCAAAAATAAGCGCTGGTTGACCATCATCTGGCATGGATTCAATATCTTCAGTACCGCCAGAGGCTTTCCAAGACTTGATATATCTGTCCACATTTTGTGCAATTTGACCTTGCCGACCTAAGAATTGTGGATTCTCTTTAGCGTATTGTTTTAAATCTTGAGCAGTAGCTAATGACAAAGCACCAGCATTGATAGATGATCGTTTTTCTTCGTTTTGTGAAGGTGTGCCACCAAATGTGATGCCAGGGAAATAGTTTTCTAAATACACGCCTTTGCCACTTACACCATGTTTTGATGCAGTTTTTGTCATTTCAATGATGGCATTGGTTTGTCTTGTCGCTATTTGCTGCGCTACATCTGTACGACCAGCGTTGATCAAGGCTGAAATAACACCTGGGTTTTCAGCAGAAATCTCTTGTGCTAACAGTAAAGAAGCCTCTTTGTCAGTAACTCTTAACTTTTGATATTGATCTAGTTTTTTTAATAACCTATCGTTAATTTCTTTGATCCGACTAACTTCCTTATCAAAAATCTTTTGTTCTTTTTCAAACAAGTCTTTACGACCTGATTGCCAGCCCTTGAGCATACCGCCCATTGCATTTAAAGCGTTCATAGATGAGAGCTTACCGCCACCACCTAATGCCACACCCATCGTAGCAATCACGCTAAATAAACCGCCTAATTCCATAGCATTATCTTGCGTTGGTTTAAATTCAGGAGGGGGTAGCTGTTGCTTTTCGATTGCTTCAGTAAAGGCTTTATCTTCAGCGCTAATTTTTTCTAACGCTTTACGCTTTTCACCAGCTTCGGTAGCTGTTTTTAATCTTTCAGCAGTAACCTTAGCTTCAACAGCCTTTTCACCTAATCTCTGTTCTTTTTCAAAAGCGCCAGCAAAAGGAAACTTTTTAAAACCAGTTTCAATAGGCGCAGTATCTACCTCTGGCACATCTGTTTTAGGTGTGGTTTGTAATATTTCAGCCATTACGCAGCCCTCACACCAGGTGCAAACGGAATCTGACTAGAACCACCAGCAGCGATACTAGCTAACTGAGAGTAGAAATTGTTGGTTGTAGCTTGCAACTGGTTATCTAATTGCAATCCAGATCGGATAGCGCCAAGAGCAATGTTGTCACCAATTTGCATGACTTGTAAACCATACTTGTATTGGTTATCTAATAAATTGCTGTATAGAGCTGCTGTTGCTGCATCTGCTTGTTGTTGACCAACGCCACCACGAGTAGCTACGCCTTGAGCTTGTTGCGCTTTATACGCTGCTAAGACTTGTTGGCTTGCAGGAGTTAATTCTCCACGCTGCGCTGCGCCTACTAATTTTTGACCCTCTGCTGTATATGGTTGTGCAATGGCTTTTTGTTCTTGCGTAGCAGCTTGAGTTTGAGTTCCTGCTTTACGGGCTACATTTGCGCCATAAGCGCCTAAAGCACCTACTAAACCTAATCTTGCAAGATTTCCAGGGGTCAGAGCATCTTTGAGTTGCGTAGAAATGTCTTTAGTTTGTGGGACTGCTTCGGCTTTAGGACCAGGATAACCTTCTACTTGTTGCCCTACAGCAGCTTGACCTAGCTGGAGAGGGGTTAATGGTGTGGGCGCATAAACTGTTCCGCCAGTTGGCAATTCTTGACCTTGTGGTACTGGACCAGGAATTCCTACTGCTGGTTGACCTTGAGTACCGTAGGTTTCAACATTAAAAGTTGGGGTGTAAGTTGGAGCGTAATCAGCGCCACCAGGAGTATATTGTTGACCTGTAGCGCCAGACACTTGAGTAAATGCACCACCTGGTTGAACAACATCGTAAACTGGAGATACTGGCGCTGGAGCTTCAAAAGAATAATCTCCAGAATCTTCAAACTCAGGCAAGCCAGTATCAGGGTTTACACTACCTGATCCGCCTCTGCGCTTTAGTAAAGCAGCTTCTTTAGGGGTGATGTGAGCAAGCATGGTATCTTTGCCACGACCTTTAGAACGGATCAATTCCGCCAATCCTGGCAGATCCATTTTTAACGATTCCATCAAAATTTTACTCATGCGCTGCTCCCTGTTTCGTCTTTTACCCGTAATGATGCAAGATTCCAGACGGGTTGCCTACTACTTTCGCCACCACCAGGAGATTCAATCGGTGCGCCTGGATCACCTATTCTAAGTGCTTGACCTAATGCTGCGCTACCTGGTGCGCCTTGCCCTGTAGTTGGGCTAGTACCGACTAATTGGCTAGTAGGACCACCAGTATCACGACCTATTGTTTGTGCAGATTGCTGCGGTGTAAATAAATTAGATACGCTTTGAGATACAAAAGGACCAGATAAAGTAGCAGCTAACTTGGCATCATCGGTTGATAAGCCACCCGCTTGAACGCCTTGACCGATGGCAGAAGTAACAGCACCAGTAGCGCCACCAATTTCGCCTTGTCTTAGGGCTTGTTGCAAATTAGAACCTGATAGTTCAGCACGAGTAAATCCGCTTGTAGCACCACTCGCAGTTCCGCCAGCAATAGCGCCAGGGACATTAGCACCCAAAGTAGGACCAGCATCACTCGGTACTGCTACAGAGCCTCCAGTAGCTCCAGTTACCGCTTCTGATACCTCTGCTCCTACTGCACTACCAGCACCACCCGCAGCAGCGCCAATAGCGCCAGCCTCCAATACGCCTTCAATATTTTTTCCTTGCACCGCAGCATTTACAGCCGAGGTAGATCCGCTAATAGCAGCACCACCTACAGCAGCCACTGCAGTAGCTCCTAGTTCAGCAGCAGCGCCAGCCCCACCAATGGTTTCTACAATAACAGCGCCTACCATTGGACCAGCAACCACAGT
>Ga0207954_1000317_pt1 | contig 15762 bp, 9 predicted proteins | sample CryBogmetaGMA0M_FD_184547 | JGI IMG/M metagenome (GOLD analysis project Ga0207954, IMG submission 184547) | Freshwater microbial communities from Crystal Bog, Wisconsin, USA - MA0M (SPAdes) | ecosystem: Environmental > Aquatic > Freshwater > Lake | place: Crystal Bog, Wisconsin, USA | collected... | reverse complement strand
CGACAGGGCACGCGCTCGGGAGGTGACGATGATCCGCTGGCACTGCCACGAACTCTTTCAGCGGCTGCCGCCCGGAACGCCGGCCGGCGGGATCGCCGTCATCATCGACGTGCTCCGCGCCTCGACCACGATGATCACGGCGCTGGCGCATGGCGCGGACCGGGTCGTGCCGGTCGCCGACGTGGAGGAGGCCCGACGGCGGGCCGCGGCGGTCGTCCCGACGGCCGTGCTCGGGGGCGAGCGGCGGGGCCTGCGGATTCCGGGATTCGATCTGGGGAACTCCCCGCTGGAATACACCCGCAACCGCATGGCCGGCCGGACGGTCGTGATCACCACCACCAACGGCACCGCCGCGCTCCATGCCTGTCGCGGCGCGCGGGAGATCGTGATCGGCGCACTCGTGAACCGCACGGCGGTGGCGGCGGCAGTGCGACGGCTCGCTGGGGCCTCCGACGACGTGCACCTCGTCTGCGCGGGCACCGACGGCGTGGTCTCGGCCGAAGATGTGCTCGCGGCCGGCGCGATCCTCGACGCCGCGCTGGCGGCGAGCCGCGACGATGCCTGCGACGAGGCGGCCACCGAGGCGGTCGCCTTTTTCCGGCGGGTGGCGGCGCAGGCCGACGCGCCCGCGGCCTTCGTGGCCGAGTTCCGTCGGTCACCGGGCGGGGCCAACCTGGTCGAGTTGGGCATGGAGGCCGACCTCCCCGCCGCCGCGGCGCTCGACACGCTGGAGGTCGTTCCCCGGCTCGAACCAGCCTCGGGCAGCCTGATTTGAGTACCGGTTTTGAAATGGTGCCTGCCACCAAATCTGGGTAAGGTACGCCTTCCCACATTGCCCAGTTTTGGTGCCTGCCACCTTTTTCGTCACCTTTTTCGGACGAGCGATGGACAAGCAGAACGACCAGTCGCGGATGGACAAGATCGTGTCGCTGGCGAAGCGGCGGGGCTTCGTCTTCCAGTCGAGCGAGATCTACGGGGGCCTCAACGGCTTCTGGGACTACGGTCCCCTCGGCGTGGCCCTCAAGCGCAACGTGAAGGACGCCTGGTGGCGGGACATGGTCGCCGGCCACGACGAACTCGCCACGCTCACGGGTGCACCGTCGCCCTACGAGATGACCGGCCTCGACTGCACGATCATCATGCATCCGCAGGTCTGGAAGTGCTCGGGCCACTTCGACCTGTTTCACGATTGGATGATCGACTGCCGGGAGTCGAAGCGGCGCTACCGCTACGACCACCTGCATGGCCGCTGGGCCGCGCACCGTGGCAAGAAGGTGTTCGTAACCACCGAGGCATCCGGGGACGAGGCGGTTCCCGAGACGGTCGCACGGGCCCAGAAGTTCTTCGGCCTGCGGGCCAAGCAGGTGGACGAGATCGAGTGGGGCGGGGGGCTCGAGTCGCTCGAGCAGGTCATCGCCGCCGGCTCCGCCACGCTCGCCGATACGCTCGGTCCCGATGCCGCGGCGCCCGGCAGCCTCACTGAGCCCCGTGAGTTCAACCTGATGTTCGAAACCCGCATCGGGGCCCTCGCCGGTGACGACGACGACCGCGCCTTCCTCCGGCCTGAGACGGCCCAGGGGATCTTCGTCAACTTCAAGAACGTGCTCGACACCTCGCGGGTCCGCGTGCCCTTCGGCATCGCCCAGGTGGGCAAGAGCTTCCGCAACGAGATCACGCCGCGGAACTTCACCTTTCGCTCCCGCGAGTTCGAGCAGATGGAGATCGAGTTCTTCTGTAAGCCCGCCGAGTCGGCGGAGTGGTATCGCTTCTGGCGCGACCGCCGCTGGAAGTGGTATCTCGGCCTCGGCCTCACCGAGGGCCGCCTCCAGCTCCGCGAGCATCATCGCGACGAGCTCTCCCACTACTCGGTCGGCACCGCCGACATCGAATACGCCTTTCCGTTCCTCGCCGAGGGTGAGTTCGGCGAACTCGAGGGGATCGCCCATCGCGGCGACTTCGACCTCCGCAGCCACATGGAAGGCAAGCTGATCCGCAAGGACGGCGAGCTCGTGGTCGAGACGGGCCCCGACGGCAAGCCGCGGCACCGCGGCAGCGGCAAGGACCTCTCCTACTTCGACGACGTGTCCCGCGAGCGGTACGTGCCCCACGTGATCGAGCCCTCGGCCGGCGCCGATCGCGGCACGCTCGCCTTCCTCTGCGACGCCTTCCACGAGGACGAGGTGCCCGACGAGGACGGCAAGCCGCGCAGCCGCACGGTGATGAAGTTTCACCCGCGGCTCGCCCCGGTGAAGGCCGCGATCCTCCCGCTGGTGAAGAAGGACGGCATGCCGGAGGTGGCGATCGACCTCTACCGCGCCCTCAAGCCCCACATGGCCTGCCAGTACGACGAGAAGGGCTCGGTGGGCCGCCGCTACGCCCGGCAGGACGAGGCCGGCACGCCCTGGTGCCTGACGATCGACGGCCAGACGCTCGCCGACAAGACCGTCACGCTCCGCGACCGCGACTCGCTCGTGCAGAGCCGCGTGCCGATCGCCGACGTGGTCGATCTCCTCCGCGACAAGCTCGCATGAGGCCCGCGCTCGCCACCGTCTGCTCGCTCGAGGCGCCGCTCGGCACGGTGCTCGACGACTACGCGGCCGGCCACGTCGACGCGGTCGATCTCTGGCTCGGCCACGCCGACGCCTTCATCACCGCGGACGGCGTGGCGGCGCTCCGCGAGCGGATGGACGCGGTCGGCATCGCGCCGGTGGCGGCGAGCTTCCAGGGCGGCCTGCTCACGAGCCAGGGAGACGCCCGCCGCGAGCACTGGCGGCACTTCGGGGAGCGGCTCGGCCTCTGCCGTGACCTCGGCATCCCCGTGCTCGTGATCGCGGGCGACGCCTTCGGGCCGCTCAGCGCGGACGACCTCGGCCGCCTGACGGTGAGCCTCGCGGAGGCGGCCCAGCGGGCGGAAGACGCGGGCGTGCGGCTGGCCCTGGAGTTCGACGCCCGGGCGAGCTTCCCCAACAACCTCCAGTCGGCGGTGGCCGTGGTGGAGCAGGTGGGCTCACCGGCCCTCGGCCTCTGCCTCGACTGGTTCCACTACACCGTGGGCCCGAGCAAGCCGCTCGACCTCTGGCTGCTCTCGAAGGACAACCTCGCCCACGTGCAGCTCTCCGACATCGCCGACGTACCTCGCGAGATGGCGGCCGATGCCGACCGCATCCTCCCCGGCGAAGGCACCTCGCCACCCGACGAGCTCGTGACGCGGCTCCGCGAGATCGGCTACGACGGCGCCGTCGCGGTGGAACTCCACAACCCGGCGCTCTGGCGGGTGCCGCCGCGGCAGTTCGGTGAGATTGCGATGACGGCTCTGCGGAAGACGCTGGGCCTGGCAGCGATGTGAGGATCGGACGTGCGCTTCGCCAGGAAGCCCAATCGCGTGAGCGATGGGGATCTCGCCCGTCGCACCGCTCGGGGCACGGGTGGCCCCGAGCTCGTCCAGCGTGGAGTGGCCGTAGGTCTGGCCCGTGGGACCGTTATCGTGGGCCCGATTGCAGCGCCTCGAGTGCCTTCGCAGCAGCGTCCACTTCCGCCTGGCGGGCAGCGATCACGCTTTTCTTCTCCTCCGCGGCCTTCGCCGCCGCGGTCGCCGCGGCCGCGGCGGTGTCGGCTGCCGTCGTCGCGGCGGGCAGGCCATTCTGGAAGCCGGCCATCTCGGCCTTCTGCTTGTCGAGCTGCGCGGTCAGATCCTTCAGCTGCTGCTCCGCCTGCGCGATCGCGGCGGCGAGGGCCTCGGCCTGCTTCCGAAGATCGTCGCGCTTCGTCGCGGCCGCCTGCAGCGCCTGCTCGTTGGCCCGCCGCTGCGCCTCGACCGTGCCCCAGTCCGACTCGGCCGCCTGAACCGCCGCCTGCCGGTCGGCCACGGTCTTCGCCAGGCGGTCGTAGTTGGCCTGGAATGCCACCTCGCCGAGCCAGCGGGCCTGGGCGGCCGCCGCGCGGGCGACGTCGTTTTTGAGGTCGATCACCCGGGCTTCAGCGGCAGGCTTGTCCGAATCGGCGGCGGTCGCCGCCGCGGCGACCGCCTCGTCGAGCTTTGCCTTCGCGTCCGCGAGCGCTCGTTCGGTCGCCGTGACGCGGTCGTCGAGCGGAGGCGGATTCATGTCGAGCGTTCCGGTGCGGGCGGCGTCGCCGAGATTGAAGACGCGGAGTTCGCCGGTCCAGTCCCCCACGATCAGCCGGCCGGTCTCGTCGCAGGCGGCGACCGCCAGGCCGATGTCGTCGCAGGCGTCGAAGGATCGCTCCGGGGCGAAGTCGGCCTTCCAGAGTTTCGGCGTCTTGTCGCGGCCCACCGAGGCGATCCGTCCGTCGCGGAGGAAGTCGACCGCCGCCACGCCGCCGGCGTGGGCCGGAAAGGCCTTCACGAGCGTGCCGTTCTCGGGTTCCCAGAGCCTGATCTGCCCGTCCTCGCAGCCGCTGGCGAGAAGGTTCGAATCGCCGCGCCAGGCGAGGCTCGTGACCGCCGCCGGATGCGCCGGGATGGCGAGGTAGTCGCGGCCGGTCGCGGCTTCCCAGAGAAACACGTTGCCCGCACGGTCGGCCGTGGCGAGCAGGGCGCCGTCGGGACTGAACGCCACGGCCTGAATCCAGTCGGTGTGACGGCCGAGATCATGGAGCTTTTCGCCGGTCTCCACCGACCAGATCCGCGCCACCTTCTGCGGGCCGCCGAGCGCCACGAGCCGCTGGTCGGGGCTGATGTCGGCGGCGAGCACCGCGTCGAGCTCGTCGCCCACGGTGCGGAGTCGGCGGCCGGTCTTCACGTCCCAGACGGCCACGCGACCGCTCTGCCCTCCCACGCCCCCGCCGGCGATCACGAGGCCCCCGCCGCCACTGAACCGCACCACGTGGGGACGGCCTTCGGGGAAGGGCAGCACGCCCGCGAGGTCGAGCGTGTCGGTGCGGTAGAGCAGCAGCTGTTTCTGGCCGCAGGCCACTGCCAGCGGCGCCCACGGGCTCGTCGCCAGCGACGCGCAGGCATCCGGGGCGGCGGCGCGGACGGCCGGCTCGAGCGGAAGCCGCCCTGGCAGCGGCGGCACGGTCGGCCGCTCGCCGACGGGGGCCGCCATCGCCACTTCGACCTTCTTCGCCGCCACCGCGACGCTGCCCTTGGTCTCGAGCACGCCGCCGTCGATCCAGGCCCTGAGCACCGCCCGCTCTGCCTCCGGGATCGGGGGTGAGTCGGGGGGCATCTTCGGCTCGTCGTCGTGGTTGGCGACGCGGAACAGGTAGCTCCCCGCCGCGTCGCCGGCCGCGATCACCTCGCCCGAGCCGCCGCCCCGCATGATCGCGGCGTAGCTCGTGACATCGAGCCCGGCGGTCTTTTTGTCGGGATTGTGGCACGAGCCGCACCGCTGCCGGAGCACGGGGAGCGCATGGTCGGCGAAGGTGACCATGTCTTTCGCGTGGGCCGACGAGACGGCCACGAAGAGGAGGCATGTCCAGCCGCGGCCGCAGCCAGGCAGCCGGCGGGCAAGGAGCATCGGGATCGCTTTTCGTGCAGGTCGGAAACCCGCACCCACGAGGACGGGAGGCATCGGGGCTCAGTGGTTGAAGACGAACTCGCGGGAGTTGAGCAGCGCCCAGAATCCGTCCTCGAGCGTTTCGCGGAGGCCCGTCGGCGTCTGGGCGTCGGGGGCCGCGCGCACGATCTCGAGCAGGCCGGCGAGTTCCTTCTCCGACGGCTTCCGGGTGAGCGTCCGCAGGGTGAGTTCCTCGATCACCTGCTCGGGCGTGCGGCCGGCGTCGAGCAGGGCCTTCACCACGCCCCCCTGGCGGATCTTCTGCTGGATCGTGTCGCCGTTGAGGAGGTGCAGCGCCTGTGACAGGCTCGGCTCCATCTGCACCTCGCAGGAGCAGGCCGTGGCCCGCGTGGCCCGGCCGAACGTGGTGAGGAAGTAGCTCGACGTGTTGCCGTCGGCGATCTGGACGGCCCGGGCGCCGAGCGGCAGGCCCTTGAACTTGTTCTGCGTGCCGGTGGCGTCGGTCAGCACGTCGAGGAGCACCTCCGCGCGGATCCGTCGCAGCTGCGCCCGGGAGAAGTTCCGCTCGTCCTCGGCGTTGGTGGCGTTCGGCCGCGTGGATCGCTGGTAGGTCCGCGAGGTGCAGATCTCGCGGATCAGCTTCTTGAAGTCGTAGCCCGACGCGACGAATCCCTCGGCCAGCGCCGCGAGCAGGGCTTCGTTGACCGGCGGGTTGCTCACGCGGACGTCGTCCACCTCGTCCACGATGCCGCGGCCGAAGAAGTGGGCCCAGACGATGTTGACGAGGTTGCGGCCGAAGTGCGGATTCTCGGGCGACGCCAGCCACGCGGCCAGCACCGCGCGGCGGTCCTTGCCGGCGACGTCGGGCGCATCACCCCCCAGGAATTTCGGCGGCACGACCCGTCCGCCGACCGGGTGCTTCACGTCGCCGCTCCCCGAGTTGAACACGATCGTCTCCCGCGGATCCTCCCCCTGCTTGCGGCCGATCTGGGCGAAGAAGTTCGCGAAGCCGTAGTAGTCGTCCATCGTCCAGCGGTCGAAGGGATGGTTGTGGCACTGGGCACACTGGATCCGCATCCCCATGAACACCTGGGCGACGTTCTCCGCGGTCTTGAGCGTGTCGCGTTCGTGCTGGAAGTAGTTGGTGGCGGGATCGGTGAACGTGCCGCCATTGGCCGCGAGGAGTTCGCGGACGAGCGCGTCGATCGGCGTGTTGGCCTCGATCCGGTCGCGGAGCCAGGCGGAGTAGAGGTGCATCGCCTTCTCGCTCACCTGGTTCGTCACGGTGCGGATCATCATCAGCTCCGACCACTTCATCACCCAGAGATCGACGTACTCCTTCCGCTCCAGGAGCTGGTCGACGAGGTGGGCGCGCTTCTCGGGGTCGGCGCTTGCGATGAAGGAGCGGACTTCGTCGGAGGTGGGCAGCACGCCGCAGATGTCGAGGCTGGCGCGGCGGAGAAACTCCTCGTCGGTGCACCGCTCCGAGGGCTGGATCCGCAGGGTGCGGAGTTTGGCCTCGACGAGTTCGTCGATCCGACCGGTCGCCGGCGGCTCGGACCACTCGAAGGCCACGCCCTTCGGCAGCGTGATCACCGGAACGCCGACGGTGTGCGTCTCGAACCGGGCCATCACGAAGGCCTCACCCCGCTGTCCGGCGGTGACGACTCCGGTGGCATCGACCTTCGCCGCGGCGTCGTTGCTCGAGAGGAACAGGGCCAGCGGCGTGACGTCGCGGTCGGTGCCGTCGGCATAGCGGGCGAGAACCGTGAGTTGCTGCGTTGCGTTCGGGCCGTCGAGCACGGCCTCGGCCGGATGAATCTCCACGGCCACGACCGCCGGCGCGGGGCCGGGATCATTGTTCGCACCCGTCTCGAGCCAGCGCCGCAGAGTGGCGTAGTGCTCGTCGTCGGCCTTCAGCCGCGCGCCGCCGGTGTGCGGCACGGCGGCGGTGGCCTTCGTGAGCAGGAGGCTCTCGGCGGGGAGGGCGAGGTTGATGCGGCGGCCGGGTTGCTCGCGGGTGAGCCGGTGGTAGTCGGCCTCGGGGTCGAAGCCGAAGAGCGACAACCGGAAGCCGTCCTTGCCTCGGGCCGACCCGTGGCAGCCGCCGGCGTTGCAGCCGTGCCGCATGAACACGGGCATCACGTCGAGCCGGAAGCTGAGGTCGGGCGACGTGCCGGCCCGCTCCACGTGCACCGGCACCGACACGGTCTGGTCGCCCACGGTCACGCGGACGCTCGTGTCGCCGTCGGCCGCGGGCAGGAGCGTGCGGCCGTCGAGCCGCACCTTCGCGGGATCCTCCACGGCGATCGCGGCCTGCGTCGTGACGTCGCGGGTGATGCCGTCGGCCTCGACGAGCTGCGCCACCAGCGACTGGCGATCGCGGGATGTCGAGAGGTGGACTGCCGCGGGAAAGACGCGGAGCGTGGCGGCGTCGGCGGCCGCGTGGAGCAGGAGGCAGAGCCCGAAGGCCTGCGTTGCCGCGATCGGGGCGCGAAGGAGCGACGTGGAGCCGCGACTCATGGGGCACCTCGGTTCACCTGCTGGCGGAGCTGCTCGAGCCGCGAGGCCGGCTTGGCGGCCGGCTCCGCGGGCTTCGCGGCGGTCGCGGCCGGTGGCGGGCCCGACGGCTTCACGATCTTCAGCTCCACCGTGCCCGCGTTCATCCGCGCCGGCTCGCCTCCCACGGGCGTGACGAGCTCCACGATCACCGACTTGTGGTTGCCGGGCGGGCTCTTGTCGGTCGTGGTCACGGGGAAGGCCAGCTCGGTCGTGTCTTTCGTGAAGGTCAGCTCTGGTGCCGTCGTCTCTGGCGGCAGACCGAGGAGCCGCGCGATCGCCTCGCCCTCGAAGGGCCGCGCCTGGGTGAGCGTGCAGGCGATCGTCGCCTGCTGGCCCTGCTCGACCGCGGCCCGCTTGAGCGTGGCGGTGGTGAACGGCTCGGCGACGTCGAGCATCACCGGGGCCGAGGCCACCCAGGCGGTGCCATTCACGTCGCCGCCGGCGACGGCGATCACCGGCCACGCCCCGACCGCCGCCTTGGCATCGGCGTTGATCTGATACACGCCCTCGGTCTGGTCGGGCGGGATCGTGATCGAGGGGGCCGCGCTCACGCCGCCCGGCCGGAACGGAAACTCGACCGTGAGCGGCTTGTCGAAGCCCTCGCGCCGCGTCACGCGGACGCGAAGGCCGATCGCGCCGTTGCGGAGGAGCGGCGCCTTGGGAGGCACGACCTCGAGCGAGAACGGCACGGCCTCGACCACGGCGACGGCGAGCTTCGCCACCCGGCCGGCGTAGTGGACCGCGTTGTTCGGGTCGCCGAGGACGAAGTCGGCCGAGTTCTCGAACCGGCCGCGGACGCCCGCAACGCCCGCGGGATCCTCGGCGGTCACCTGCCGGGCCTCGAACGCGAGGAGCGCTCCGGCGAGCGGAGCGTCGGCGGCCGCCTCGAACACGACCGGCACCTGCACCTGCCCCGCCTTGATCGGCGGCGCCGTCATCGTGATGCCCGCCGGGAGGCCGCCGCCGTCGAGCACGAGGTCGCCGTCGAAGTTGGTCCGCGCCGCATTCACGAGGATCGCGAACCGGTTGCCGCGGGGCACGAACACCGTCTGCCGCGTCTGCGAGAAGCGGTCGATCCGCGGGATCGTGAGGGCGAGCTTCGGAGCGGGAGCCGCCACCTCGACCCGGTAGACGAAGTCGGGCCTCCCACGGCCTAGGTGGTCCTTCACGCGCAGCAGATACTCGCCGTCCTCGGGCACGTCGAACCGCAGGACGGAGTCGGGCCCCTTCGAGTCGTCGTTGCCGGCGACGCTGCCCCCATCCGCCTTGAGTAGGTTCACCACCGGATCGAGGCCCGACCGCAGCCGCCGGGCGAAGCACTCGATCTCCAAGGTCTGCCCCTTCTTCGCGGCGAAGCGAACGTGATCCACATCCCCCGGCCGCTCGATGACGCCGTCGAAGCCGGAGGCCGCGTCGGCTGCGGTGGCGGCCACGGGGGTGTCGTTGGGCTCCTGCTCGACCGCGTTGCCGAGTGCCGAGATCCGAAACGGCAGCGGCGTCGGGCAGATGCCCCCTGCGTCGCTGCAGATCAGGCGGTGGATCGAGCCGATCGGGCCTGCGGGCACCTCGATCTCCCGCTCGATCGGGCCCGACGCGTCGCCGAGAAACCGCACCTTCACGGTCTGGCCGGCTGGGCCGCCGGCAGGAAACACGGCCGTCGGCCGCGGAAACGTTCCCATGTGCAGCCGATAGCGGGATTTGTCGTCGCCCCCGTACGACGCCTCGCGGACCTGCACGACGTAGCGGCCGTCCTCGGGCGCGAGCATCGACAGGATGCCGTCCTGGAAGGTGGCGGGCGAATCGTCGGCCGCCGCAAGCTGGAAGCCCTCCGGATCGAGGATCGTGAGGTGCGGATCGAACCGGTGGCTCCCCAGACGCAGGCCCTCGATCTCGACCGAGAGCCGCTGTCCCTGCTTCAGGTCCACGGCGAAGCAGTCGACGTCTTCGGCGGTGATCGTGCCGTGGATCGTGTGGTCGAGCGGCACCGGCTGGGCCTTCTCGACCGCGGTGTTGGGCTCGGCCTCCTCGAGCACCGGCAGCACGCCGATCCAGAACGAGCGGTATTCGGTGATCCCCGACGCCGCCCGCACCTGCACGAGCTGCTCGCCCGGCGGACATGACTCCGGCACGTGGATCACGGCCTTGAACGACGTGCCGTCGGTGCCCGTGGTGAGCGACTTTACCTCCAGGCCGTCGTCGCCATGGAAGAGAATCTGCTGCGCGTCGTCGAGCCGCTCGCCCTTGAACTCGAGTTCGCGGTCGCCCCCCCGCTGCACGCCGCGGGGCAGGATGATCGACAGCGTGGGCGACGAGGCGCTCGCGGACGTGGCGAGGAACAGCAGGCAGGCGAGCCCGCGTGCGGCGCACGCAAGGGACCGCCCCCACCCCGTCGCCGGACGTTCGCTCCGGGCATCCTGCCCTCCGCTCACTCGATGCTGCCCTCGTTTCGCCATCGTGGCTGCGCTCGGCCAGCAACGCCGGCTCTCGGGGCGGGGGCAGCCCCTCGCTTCCTCGAAACCGTGCGACGACGGAGCCCGGCACCCAGGGCATGGGCACCCCGTCACGGAATCGGCGATCGGCATGATGCGCCCCTCACGTGATCAGCTGCTCGACGACCTTGCCGCCATCCACGATCTCGATCGGCCGGCCCCCCGGGGCCATCAGCTCCTTGCGGGCGTCGATGCCGAGCCGGTCGTAGACGGTCGTGGCCCAGTCCTCGACGGTGAGCGGGTCGTCTTCGGGTTCCGCGGCCGTCGCATTGCTCGCCCCGTGGACGATGCCCGCCTTGATGCCACCCCCCGCCATCACGATCGAAAACACCTTCGGCCAGTGGTCGCGGCCCGCCGTGGGGTTGATCTTGGGCGTGCGGCCGAACTCGGTGGTCACGCAGACGAGCGTGGAGGCGAGGAGGCCGCGGCGGTCGAGATCGCGGATCAGGCTGGCGAACGCCTGATCGAAGGCCGGCGTCTGGGCCTTGATCCCTTTCTCGATCTTGTCGTGGTGGTCCCAGCCGCCGTAGGTGAGCGTCACGAATCGCACGCCCGACTCCACGAGCCGGCGGGCGAGGAGCATCCGCATCCCGGCCTGGTTGCGGCCGTATTCGTCCTTGATCGCGTCGGGTTCCCGTTTGAGATCGAACGCCTCCTGGGCCTCGGCGGAACTGATCAGCCCGTAGGCCCGCTGGTAGAAGGTGTCGAGGGCGTCGAGGGCGTCGCTCTTCTCCCGCTCGCGAAAGTGGTCGTTGACCACGTCGAGCATCCGCCGTCGCTTGTCGAATCGCGGCGCGTCGATGCCCTCGGGGAGATCGAGGTCGCGCACCCGGAAGCGGCCGTCGGCCGGATCGGCGCCGAGGCTGAAGCCGGAGAAGGCGCTCGAGAGATAGCCGGAACCGGCGAACTCGTTGGGGACGTTCGGGATGCAGACGTAGGCCGGCAGGTTCTTGCGGGGACCGAACTCGTGGGAGATCACCGAGCCGAAACTCGGATACTGGAGCGCCGGGCTCGGCTTGTAGCCCGTGAACATGTTGTGAGTGCCCCGCTCGTGGGCGGCCTCGCCGTGGGTCATCGACCGGCAGATCGCGAGTTTGTCGGCGATCTTCGCCGTGTGGGGCAGCGACTCGCCGAAGCGGACACCGGGCAGGACGGTGTCGATGCTTCCCAGGGGACCGCGATACTCCACCGGCGCGAGCGGCTTCGGATCGAAGGTCTCCTGATGGGCGAAGCCGCCCGGCAGAAAGATCGAGATCACCGACTCGGCGGTGGCGCGCTCGAGGGCCCGCCCGGGGGCGGCATCGGCCCGGGCCGCGCGGAGGCGGAAATAGTCACCCAGCGAGAGCCCGAGCCCGGCGACGGTTCCCACCGAGAGGAAGCCGCGGCGATCGACGCCCCGCGAGAGGGAAGGGGAGTGGAACGAACGCACGTCGCACCTCCTCGGAAACCGAATCGACCCATCAAACCCCACTCCCTGCATTCTCGCCCCGGCACCTGCGGGCTGCAACCAGCCGGGCGAAGGCCGCCTGAAACCATCGCGGACAACCCGGCCGACGTCGTTACACTTGGCGAATCCTCGGGTTCGATCCGTGGAATCCCCGTCTTCGCGTGGCCGGTTCAGCGATGCACACCAACCTCTCCCGGCATGATCTGGCACGCGCCCGGCTCCGGCTCCTGCAGATGCACTTCGAAGCCGGGGTGGGGCACATCGGGGGCAACCTCTCGGCCCTCGACCTGCTGATGGTGGTGCATCACGAACTCATGCGGCCGGGCGATGCCTTCGTACTCTCGAAGGGCCATTCCGCCGGCGCGATCTACGTCACGCTCTGGACGCTCGGCCGGCTCGACGACGAGGCCCTGAAGACGTTTCATCGCGACGACACCCTCCTGGCCGCCCATCCGCCACCCGCCGGGCTCGCCGACGTCATGTTTGCGACCGGCAGCCTCGGCCACGGCCTGCCGCTCTCCTGCGGGCTCGCACTGTCGCGGAAGCTCCGGGGCGAGGAGGGCCGTGTCTGGTGCCTGATGTCGGACGGCGAATGGAACGAGGGCTCCAACTGGGAGGCGTTGATCTTCGCCCGCCAGCAGGGGCTCGCGAATCTCACGGCGATCGTCGATCTCAACGGCCTGCAGGGCTTCGGCACGACGGCGGAGGTCGCCGACCTGCGGCCTCTGGCCACCAAGCTCCGTGACTTCGGCTGGGATGTGGAGGAGGTGGACGGCCACGACGCGGCGGCGGTGGCGGCGGCGGGCCGGCGGGAAGGCGCCGCGCCGCGGGCGATCCTCGCCACCACCACGAAGGGCCGCGGCGTGTCGTTCATGGAGGACCGGATGGAGTGGCACTACCTGCCGCTCACGGCCGACCTCTACGAGCAGGCTGTGCGCGAGGTGCGGGCCGCGGCCGACCTTCCCTCGGCCACGGCAGGGTGAGTCGCCATGCGCAACGCGTTCTGTGAGGCGATGGTGGGCGTGGCGGAGAAGCCCGAGGTGGCGTTTCTCACGGGTGACCTCGGCTTCATGGCGCTCGAGCCGCTCCGCGACGCGCTCGGCCGCCGCTTCATCAACGCGGGCGTGGCGGAACAGAACATGGTCGGCGTCGCGGCCGGCCTCGCCCGCGCCGGCTGGCGGCCGTGGGCCTACAGCATCGCCCCCTTCATCTACGCGCGGCCCTACGAGCAGCTGCGAAACGACGTCGCCATGCACGCCCTGCCGGTGACGCTCGTGGGCAACGGCGGCGGCTACGGCTACGGCGTGATGGGCGCCACGCATCACGCGCTCGAGGATTACGCCGCGGTGCTCGCCCTCGGGGGCATCCGCGTGCTCGTGCCGGCGTTCGACAGCGACGTGGCGGGGGCCGTGGCGAGCATCCTCGGGCAGTCGCGGCCCGCCTACCTGCGGCTCGGTCTCGATGGGGCGCCGAAGGACTTCGAGCGGCCGCCGTTCGAGCCGTGGCGGCGGCTCATCGCGGGGGAGGCGGCGACGATCCTCGTCTGCGGCCCGCTCGCGGGCGGCTTGGTCGGAGCAATCCGCGACCTGCCGCAGGAGCGGCGGCCAAGCCTGTGGCTCGTGAGCGAGTTGCCGTATGGCGAGCTTCCGGAGGCGTTTCTGGCCGACGTCCGGAGGCGTTCCTGGCCGACGTGGCCGCCACGCCCCACCTCGTCGTCGTCGAGGAGCACGTGGCCACTGGGGGCGTGGGCGAGCGGCTGGCGCGAGACCTGCTGCTCCGGGGCGTGCCGCCACGCAGGTTCACGCATCGGCACGCCCTCGGCTACCCGTCGGGCCGCTACGGTTCCCAGGCCTTCCACCGCCGGGAGTGCGGCCTCGACCCCGCGGCGATTCTCGCGACGCTCGGCTGACGCTGACCGCCGCCAGGAAGCGTAACGCCGTAAGGCGTACGGCTGGCCGTCGCGGTCGTCGTGGCGGCATCCCCATCGCTCACGCGATTGGGCTTCCTGACGGGCTGACGCGATTGGGCTTCCTGACCGGCTGAGCCGCTCCGATTACACTCGGTGCCGCGCATGCCCCCGCAGAACGTGCCACGTCCGCGGCCGCCCGGCCGGCGAAAGTGATCGTATGGATGGAACGACCATCGACCCGGTGCTGGCGGAGAAGATCCGTCGCCTCCAGGGGCCCATCCTGATCCTCGGCGGCAGCGGGTTCATCGGCGCCAGCCTGTTCCGCCTGCTCGCCGCGGTCCGCACCGACGTCTACGCCACCGCCACCCGCCTGCCCGCCTGGCGGCTCGAGGGGGCTCCCGGGGGCCAGGTCAAGGTGGCCGACCTGCTCGTCGACTCGAACCTCGACCGCGTGCTCGACGAGGTGAAGCCGCGGACCGTGTTCGACTGCATGGCCTACGGCGGCTACTCCTTTCAGGACGACAGCGGGCTGATCTACGCGACGAACTTCGACTTCGTCACGCGGCTGCTACCGAGGCTCGTCGAGCGGGGCATCGATCGCTACGTCCACGCCGGCAGCTCGTCGGAATACGGCGACAACTCCGCCGGCCCGCCCGAGACGGCGGCCGTCGCGCCCAACAGCGACTACGCGGTCTCGAAGCTCGCCGCCGCGCACTTGGTGTCGATGGTCGGCCGCAAGAAGCGGATGCCGTGCGTCAACCTGCGGCTCTATTCCGTCTACGGCCCACTCGAGGATTCGTCGCGGCTGATGCCGACGCTCGTGGCCCGGTGCCTTGAAGGGGGCCTGCCGGAGTTCGTTCGGCCCGACGTGTCCCGCGACTTCGTCTACGTGGACGACGCCTCCGAGGCCTTCGTGGACGCCGCCCTCAACCTCCGCGAGGAGGACTACGGCGAGTCGTTCAACATCGGCACCGGCACGAAGACCACGATCGGTGAGCTCGCCGAGACGGCCCGACGCGTGTTTGGCGTGGCAGCGGAGCCGGTGTTCACGATGCCCGAGCGGCGCTGGGACGTGACCGACTGGTACGCCACGATCGACCGGGCACGGGAGCGGCTGGGCTGGTCGCCGCGGACCACGCTCGAAGAGGGCCTGCGGCGGACCGCCGACTGGTATCGCGGGATTCCCGACAAGGAGCGGTATCGGCGGGCCTCGAAGCAGTTCGGCCTCGACACCCGCCACAGCGTGAGCGCGATCGTCGCCTGCTACAAGGACAACCTCGCGATCCCGGTGATGGTCGAGCGGCTCACGGCCGTGTTCACGAAGCTCCACGTGGACTACGAGATCATCCTCGTCAACGACTGCAGCCCCGACGACACGGAGGAGGTGATCGCGAGGCTCAGCCGCGACGACCGTCGCGTGATCGGCATCTCGCATTCCCGCAACTTCGGTTCGCAGGCCGCCTTCCGCAGCGGCATGGAACTCGCCTCGAAGAACGCCTGCGTGCTCCTCGACGGCGATCTTCAGGATCCGCCCGAGCTGATCGAGCAGTTCGTGGCGGCGTGGCGCGAGGGCTACGACGTGGTCTACGGCCGCCGCGTGAAGCGCGAGGCGACGCCGTTCATGCAGGTGGCCTACAAGGCCTTCTACCGTGTCTTCGACTGGTTCTCCTACGTGCGGATCCCGCACGACGCGGGGGACTTCTCGCTCCTCGACCGGCGGGTGGTGGACGTGCTGCTCCAGTTCCCAGAACGCGACCTCTTCCTCCGGGGCCTGCGGGCCTTCGCCGGCTTCCGGCAGACGGGCGTGGATTACGTGCGGCCCGAGCGGATGTTCGGCACGACCACGAACAGCCTGGCGCGGAACATCGGCTGGGC
>Ga0207954_1000315_pt1 | contig 15767 bp, 19 predicted proteins | sample CryBogmetaGMA0M_FD_184547 | JGI IMG/M metagenome (GOLD analysis project Ga0207954, IMG submission 184547) | Freshwater microbial communities from Crystal Bog, Wisconsin, USA - MA0M (SPAdes) | ecosystem: Environmental > Aquatic > Freshwater > Lake | place: Crystal Bog, Wisconsin, USA | collected... | reverse complement strand
TCATATGCTCATGCCCGTGAAGCCGCCGTCCACGTAGAGCTCGGCCCCGGTGATGAAGCTGCCGGCGACCGGTGCACAGAGCAGGATCGCGGCCCCGAGGAGCTCGTCGGGCGTGCCGAAGCGGTTCATCGGGGTCTTGCCCATGATCGAGGCGACCCGCTCGGGCGAGAGGATCTTCTTGTTCTGCTCGGCCGGGAAGAAGCCGGGGCAGAGCACGTTCACGCGGACGCCCTTGGGGGCGAGTTCGCGGGCCACGTTCTTCGTGTAGTTGACGACCGCCGCCTTCGAGGCGGAGTAGATGAACACGCGGGAGAGCGGCTTGTCGGCCGACACGCTCCCGATGTTGAGGATCGAGCCGCCGCCGTGCTCCGCCATGTGGCTGCCGAACACCTGGCAGCCGATGTGCGTGCTCTTGAGGTTGGTGTCGATCACCTTGGCGAAGTCGTCGTCGGGAATGTCGAAGTAGGGCACCGACGAGTTGACACCGGCGCAGTTGACGAGGATGTCGGCCTTGCCGCGGGCGGCCACCGTGGCCGCCAGAAGCGCCTTCACGCTCTCGCGGTCGGTCGCGTCGACGCTCACGAACATCCCGTCGCCGCCGGCCTCACGGATGGCCGCCACGCGGGCCTCGCCCCGGTCGGCCCCGCGGCCGGCCACGACCACGAACGCGCCGGCCCCCCCGAGGCCGTCGGCCAGGGCCCCGCCGAGCACGCCCGTGCCGCCGACGACGACCGCGGTGCGGCCCTTCAGGGAGAAGAGATTCTCGAGGTAGCTGGTGGCCATGATGGTTCCTTGGATGTCAGGAGACGGGCTTGCGGAGGTCGAGCCATTCCGTGTGGTACGTGCCTGGCTTGTCGGTCCGCTCGTAGGTGTGGGCGCCGAAGTAGTCGCGCTGGGCCTGGAGCAGGTTGGCCGGCAGCGTGGCGTGGCGATAGCCGTCGTAGTACGCCAGCGCCGTCATGAAGGCGGGCACCGGCACGCCGATCGTGGCCGCCGTGGCCACGACGTGCCGCCAGGAGTCTTGGGCCTGGTCGAGGGCCTCGGTGAAGTAGGGCGCCAGCATGAGGTTCTCGAGGTCCGGAGTCGCCTTATAGGCCTCGTAGATCCGTTCCAGGAACTGGGCGCGGATGATGCAGCCGCCGCGCCACATCATCGCGATGGCACCGTAGTCGAGCGGCCAGTCGTGCTCCTTCGCCGCGGCGGCGAGCTGGACGTAGCCCTGGGCGTAGCTGGCGATCTTCGAGGCGTAGAGGGCCTGGCGGACCTGTTCGACGAAGGTGTGGCGGTCGCCGTGGTTCCGCTTGTCGGGGCCCCTGAGCACCTTGCTGGCCCGCACGCGGGCGTCTTTCAGGGCCGAGAGGCAGCGGGCGTAGACGGCCTCGGTGACCAGCGTGCTGGGCACCCCGAGGTCGAGGGCGAGCTGGCTCATCCACTTGCCGGTGCCCTTGGCGCCAGCCTTGTCGAGGATCAGGTCGACCATGAACTGGTCGGTGTCGGGATCCTTGACCGTGAAGATGTCGCGGGTGATCTCGATCAGGTAGCTGTCGAGCTCACCGCGGTTCCAGTCGTGGAACACCTTGGCGAGTTCGGGGTTGGTGAGGCCGGCGCCGTGCTTGAGCAGCGAGTAGGCCTCGCAGATCAGCTGCATGTCGCCATACTCGATGCCGTTGTGCACCATCTTCACGTAGTGGCCCGCGCCCCGCGGGCCCACCCAGTCGCAGCAGGGGATGTCGCCCTTGGGACCCACCTTCGCCGCGATCGCCTGGAAGATCGGCTTCACGAGCGGCCAAGCGGCCGCGGAGCCGCCCGGCATCAGACTCGGGCCCTTCAGCGCGCCCTCTTCGCCCCCCGACACGCCGGTGCCGATGTAGAGCAGTCCCGCAGCCTCCACCTCCTTCGTCCGCCGCTCGGTGTCGGAGTAGAGCGTGTTGCCACCGTCGATGATCACGTCGCCCTTGGCGAGCAGCGGGATCAGGGTCTTGATGAGGTCGTCGACCGCGGGGCCGGCCTTGACCATCATCATCACCTTCCGCGGCGGCTTGAGCGCGGCGACGAGGTCCTGCAGGGTGTGGCAGCCGACCACGTTGGGCTGCTTGCCGCGGCTGGCTGTGAAGGCGTCGGTGACGCTGGTCGTGCGGTTGAAGACCGCGATCGAGGAGCCGCGGCTGGCGATGTTGAGGGCGAGGTTCTCGCCCATGACGGCCAACCCGATCAGACCGATGTCGCACGTCGCCTGCGTGGTCATTCCGAAAGTGCTCCTGCGGTGGGCCGCTCGGCGGCCGGATAGGGCCCCGGGGCCCGGGGGTGGGAAAATGAACCGGTGCCGCAGACTATATCGGCACGAATCGGGCCCAACCAAAGGGGCGGTTCCAATCCCGAGAAACGGAAAGGATTGAAGCCCGGGGGCCTCACCGTCCGATCCCTAGGCATGTCCGGTAGAACCGCGATTCGCGGAGCCGCCGGCAGCGTCTGCGCACCAGGGAGAACTTGACCAGTTTGCCCACGGTGCCGTAGCGTAAAACTCGGTCGTGCGAAGGCTCCGTAGCCAAGTGGCTAAGGCAGCGGATTGCAAATCCGCCATCGTCGGTTCGACTCCGACCGGAGCCTCTGCTTCTGAAACCCCCGCGGGGTGCCGACAACAGCGGCTCCCGCGGGGGTTTTTTCGTTTTTCGCGGCGGTCGGGGCGGGCAGGTCGGCAACCCGCACAGATGCCCCAGAGTGCCAAGCCGAGCCCTCCTGAGCCGATTCTGTGTGGTCACTTTTGTGGTCACTTCGCCGGTCAGGTGACACGGCGGAATCCGCCACCCCGCAGGTTCCGGTTGCCCGCTGAGCCTCCGCCTCCGGTCGGGTCGGCTGCGAGGTCAGCAGGTCGCCCAAGCCCGCGACCGCCCCTGCCACATCAAGCAGGGTGGCTCGGCTGTAGGTGTTCATGGTCAGCACCGGGGTCGAGTGCCTCGCGAGGGTCTGAGCCTCCTTCACGCTCGCCCCGCTCGCGACCACCCGGGAGATGAACAGCACCCGCAGCGAGTGAAAGTCGGCAACGTGCCCCTGCCGGTCGCTGTAGAGCAGGAAGTCGCTCTCCTGCATCTGCTCCTTCACCGGCTCGGGCTCCTGCTCGGATGATTTCAGCCATGCAGCCCGGGCGGCTGCGAGGTCGCTCCTGAGCATCCGGGCGGTGCCCTCCGCGATGCCCGCGAAGACCGGCTCGCCCGGGTCGAAGCCCGCGAGCCAAGCCCGCAGGGGCTCGACTAAGGCATCCGGCAGCGGCTGCACATCCCGCTTCCGCCGCTTGCTGTAGCCCGCCTCGACCGTACAGGTGGGCGGGGTGGTGTCGAGGTCGAAGGAGTCGATGGTCAGGCTCCGCAGTTCGTTCGCCCGGAACCCGGTCGCCGCTGCGAGGCGGTAGCACATCGCCCGGGTCGGGCCGGGGGCACCATGCTCGCGGATGGTCCGCTGCTCGGTCGTGTCGAGCAGCCACCGCACTTCCTCGGCACTCATCTCCCGGCGGATGTGGCGGCGGTCGGTCGCCGCGTTGTAGAGCCCGAGGTCGAGCAGGGCATCGTCAGGGGTCAGCCGCTGCTTCCACAGCCACCGCGAGAAGCCCTTCACGCTCCGCAGGTGCCCGTTGCAGGTCGCCAGCGAGGCGGGCTGCTTCTGCTTCTTCTCGCCCTCGGCAGCGGGCGGCGGGTTTCGCATGGCGGAGATGGCGGACAGCACCGCAGCAGACTTCAACTCGGGCAGCCGCTCGATGCCTGCTGCCGCGAAGACCGCTCGCAGGTGCCGCTCGACCGTCTGCACATGCTTCACGGTGTTCCCGGCGGCTCGCAGATGCCCGATGTGGGCGGCGGCATGTTCGGCAATCGGAGCCCGGGCAGCCTTGGCAAATCGCTCCTGAGCAGGGTCGAGCAGCCCCTCCCGCCGCTGCATCGCCCGCTTCTCCAACTCCCGGCCCAACTGCTCCGCGGCAGCATGGTCGCGGCAGCGGGTCGCGACCCGCTGAGCGTGCCCGTGTTCATCCATGAACTGCACCGTATAGGTGGCACTCTCGACCCGGATGCCCTTGCCATCCGCCGACAGCGGAGCGGTCCGCCGCTTGCCGTTGGTGTCTCGCCATTCTGCATGCTGCTCACCCTTCCGCTCGACCACCCGAGCCCCCTCGGGCATCGGCATCTTCTTGACCCTGCGGAATACGCTCGCCATTTCTCAACTCCTGCCTTTGGGGCGGCGCGACTCGGGCTTTGCGACGATGTGCAGCCCGAGCAGTTCCGCGAGTTTGTCGATGCTCTCCATCCCGAGCCCTCGCTCGCCATCCATGAACTTCGACAGCGAGCCTTGGTCGATGCCGGTCTGCTGCCAGATGCTGTAGCGGCTTACTCCGGACCGCTCGATTGCCTGCCGCAGTTCATCGCTCAGGCTCAGTCGCTGCTTCTTCTTCGGCATGGTGGCATCCTACCCTTTGCTTGGCGGGGTGCCAATCCGCACTACCTGCGGACCGTCTTCGGTCGGAATCACCTGCACCCACATCTGCACAGTCGCGGGAAAGTATGGCGGGTGGCAGTGCCCGCATTTGTAGCCCTCCTGCGAGGTGCCGAAGTTGGAGAGCCAGAAGACCGACCGCCCGCACCAATAGCAGGGCTTGGGCGGCAGGGTCACTTCCGGAGCCCGCCTCCACCGCAGGAGCCACTCGGGCAGCGGCGGGCTCGGCAGGGCTCCCGGCAGGCGGTTTGACGGTCGAGACAGGGCAGGGTGGCTCGCAGCCGCAGGAGGCGGCTGCACCGCCTGCACGGGCTCAGCAGGAGCCCTCTCGGGCGGTGCCGCCGGGAACAGGTCGCTCAGGAGAGAAGCAGCATCGAAAGCCATCGGAGGAGCCTCCTTTCGGGAACGTACCCTATGTGCCCTATGTACCCTGCCGAGCCCGTTCCGGGGCACGTAGGGTACGTAGGGCACGTTGCTCGGGGGTGGGAACCGGGTCGGGCTGCGGCAGGTCGAGGTCGATGCCGTAAGACTCCTGCACCCGCCGCAGGTCGGCATGCGAGGGGTCGAAAAACTTCTTGCCGTTGGTCTTCCTCGACAGGATGCCGTATCGCTTCAAGTGAGCCGCGACCGCTCGGGCAGTCCAGTTCCGGAACAGGCTCGGCTCGGCATCCTGAACAGTCGCGAGCAGCTCCCCCGCGGTCGGAGCGATGCCGCTGCCGACCGCCCGGGCGAGGGCTTGCAGGAGAACTTCATCATCCGGAGGAGTCGCCGCCTCTCGACCCTGCTCGATGAGCAGTAGGGCATGCTGCCGCAGGAGGTCGAGCAGCCCGCGGGCACCGCGGTCTTCAAACCAAGCAGCGAGCCCGAGCAGCGGCTGCCACAGTTCAAAGTTTCGACCGCTCATCTCGGGCACCACATCCTGCCGCCCGGGCAGGTCGAGCCACTCGCTGCCATGCTCCATCGCGAGGATGTGCAGGGCATCCCGCAGTCGCTGCCATAGTTCGGCATCATCCTCGACCCTCAGGCGAGGCTTGATGCTGCCTTTCGGGCTCCGGAACATCGGCACCGCGATGCAGCGGCTCGCGAGGGTCGGAGGCACTTCATTGATGGCAGCGAAAGCCTTGCAGCCGAAGACCGAGAAGTGTCGCAGGAGAATCTGACCGTCGCCTGCTTTCTCGCAGCGAGTCGCACAGCCTCCTCGCTTATAGCCCGCGAGCAGGTTTGCGAGGACACCCTGCATCTCCGGGTCGCGGAGCCGCTCCGCCTCATCGAGCAGGGCGGTGTGACCAAAGGCATGCAGCGACCGAAAGATGGCAGCCTCGCTTGTGCTGCTTGTGAGCAGCGGTCGGAAGACCACCTGCTGTAGCAGTTCAAGGATTCTGCTTTTTCCTGAGCCCATCGGACCGCTGACCGACACGTAGGGCACAGCAGCGAGCGAGGGGGAAAGGTAGGTCAGTAGCGACCAGCATGCCAGCATCGCGACCGTACCCTTGGCAGTCTCGCTCGGAAGGTCGAGATACTTGGCAAAGCCCTCGATGAGCATCCGACACACTTCATCCGGCGGGGTGGGGTCTGAGCCGCTGAGCCAAGCCCCTCGGCTCGCAGCCGACCACCCGGGCATCATGCTCGGAGGCGGCTCCGGAGGTCGGGTGTCGAAGAAGACTCGCTCGCCCTCGACCGACAGCATCTCGGGCAGCGGTATCGCTTCCCGCCTGCCATCTCGCCACCGGAGGTAGAGCATCCACTCCGACACCACCTCGCTGCCGCGGGCAGTCCGCCGCGGTACCGCGAGCCCGGACACATCCCGCAGGATAAATCGCTCGGGCCGCACCACTCGACCGTCGCCAATCTCCACCGCCTCTGCGAGTGGCGCCGCCTTGGGCGGTGCCGCGAGGTCGGCTGCCATCGCTGCCAAGTCTCGCTCGACCGCTTCGGCATCAAGCAGGTGGTAAGCATCATCTCCGAGCCGCTCGCGGAGGTCTTCGATGAACTTCTGCCGCTCCTTGGATTTGGCGAGGTCAAACTTCTCGCAGGCGACCACCTCGCCATCGGCACCGCCGCGGCGGGCGGTGACTGTAGCCGCGGTGCCTCTCCCGGTCGGGTCGGCATGCAGGTGCAGCAGGTCGGGCTCCTGAGCCTCGCTGCCCTCGGGCTTCTGCTTATCGCTCATCGACCACCTCGCTTTCTGTTTCCAAGGGTTACTCGATGCCGCGGGGCGGTCGGGCGAGGCTCCTCTCGCTGAGGCTCCTGCCACCGCTCCAACTCATCCGCCACCTCGCGAACCGCCTCGACGCACACATCCGACCGCGAGGGGATGCCCAAGGCTGCTGCGGCTGCATCCTCCCAATAGCGGCGGCTGCCTCCGATGAGGCTCGATGCCTGCTTGGTCAGGTGGTCGATTTCCAAGTACTCCGAAACAGATGCCCCTTGATGCTCGCGGAGCATCTGCCGCCGCACAGCCGCGAGCCGCGGCAGCAGCCCCGCCTGCTCGATGGCGAGGAGGTCTTCGCAGACTTCCCGCTGCTGCTCAGGAGTGAGTCGCACGTAGTTCATCGCTCCACCGCCTTTCGGACCCGAGGGCAGCCTGCTGCAATCCATTCCGACAGTTCCGAGCGGCGCCACCGGACAGCACCACCAAGGCGGACCGGAGCAGGAGCCTTGCCGCTGCTCACGTACCGCCACCAACTCCGTTTCGCGACCCCTGCCACCTCCGCCGCCTCCGCGGCGGTCAGCAGCTCCCGGAGATGTTCAAGCCTTGCTTCTGCTCTCATCGGGCATCTCCTTGGTCGAGGTCGAATAAGGGCTTCTGCACCATCGGCACATCGGCAAACTTCTTCCGCTTGGTGGCGGTCGGCTCGGATGCCTGCTGCCGCTTTTGGGGCGGCAGCGGGATCTGAATCACATGGGTCTTCGGAGCAGAGGTCTTCTCCTGCTTGCTCATCGCGAACCTCCTTGAAGGGTCGCGATACAGCCATAGACGCGAGAGCCTTTCGGCAGGGACCACTCGACCACCGCCTCCCGGGCGATGGCATCCATGTGGTCGATAAAGGCGACTCCTTCGGGGTCGCTGCCGGAATCCGCGATTCGTGCGAGCCGGTCGCGACCCTCCGGGCTCGGAGCAGCCGCAGCGGTATCTTGCACAGCATCGAGAAGCGATTCCCACAGCCGACAAGCATCTGACCGCCTCGCCTCCGGAAGAAGTTCCCGGAGCCCAAGAAAAAGAATCCCGACCCGCTCTCGCTGGTGCGGGCTCAACCCTGCCCATTCCGCAGCCATCGACCCTCTGCACGTTGGCAAACTCATCTGCCTTCTCCTGCTGCCTTGGTCGCGACCCGCGGTGTGCAGGTCGCATGGAGGCATCATGCCGAGATGCCGCAGCGAGAGAAGATGCTTTGCCGCAGAAAACAGGGCACAAACTCGGAGTTTGTTCCTGCTGTGTCGCGAGATGCCAAGCGATGCCGAGCCGGTCGCATCGCGAGCCCGGGCTCAGTTAGTGGCGGAGTTAGTGGCGGTTAGTTTCCGCTTCCCGCAGTCGCTTCTTGGCAGCCCTCCAAAAGTTATTCGCCCGCTTGCTCCATGCCTCCCCGGGAGTCTTCGGCGGGAACATCTTGCCGATGTCGATGCCTTTGCCTGAGCAGTAGTCGCTGAGCCATTGGGGAAAGGTTGGCAGCGGGTGCCTCGCCTTGGCGGCATGCTTTTGGTCACGCTCGCGAGCCGCGACCACTTCGCGGATGAACTTCAACGTATACCGCTCGGGCCTGCCACCAATGCCTTTCCGGTCGCGCCGCTTTTGCTGCTTTGTGCTGACGGGTGTGACAGAAGTCGAACCCGTCATCAATGCAATCCGTTGCAGCCGGATGCCGAGGTGCCCTGCGAGCGATGCAACTGCTTCGATGCCATCCTCGACGGCATCTCGCTTTTCTTGCGGAACAAACGCACTTGTTCTATAGACCTTCTGATCGGGGCTGCTCTCGACCAGAAACGCCTCCATCACTGCATCGTCGAGAGATTGGCTCTGCCGGACCAACTCTGCCATCTGCTCGGAAATGTCATCGGCGAACTGCTGCGACCGGTGCAGCCCTATCCAATCCACGATGGCATCGACCGCCGCTATGGCAACGTGAACACGGCGAGCCGAGCCGAGTATCGAGTAGCGGTCGAACGTCAGCGTGCCAAACCATGCCGCGAACGATTGCAGGGCATCTGCCGCCTCTTGGATGTAGGGCTGCCCGGCTTCCGATAGGCCCGTCTCAGGAAGGGCTTCTAACCTCGTCTTTGCTCGCTCAAAGCAACTGCGAAGTTTCTTCAACTGAGCGATTGCCTCGCCCATGCTTGCCTGCCTTTCATCGAGCCGGGTCGGCTCAGGTGCAGGGCAGCGAAAGGCAGAAGCCACCGCTGCACCGGAGCCGCGAGGAGAGCCGCTTGCAATCGGCTCTCGCCCCGAGTCGGCAGTCTACCGGGCGGGTGGCGGTTCATCCCCCCGAGCGGCACCGCCGGGTTTCGTGCGTGCGGAGGGTCACGATGCCCGAGCGGTTTCGTGGCGGCAGGGGTGACGGGCGGGCGGTCCCAAGTACCTTGACCGGCTCTGCGATGTTTCGGGCGGCGGTGTTCCGGTCGCTGACGTTCGGCAGCCACAGGGGTGGCCGCGGGATGCCGCGGAGGACCCCCGAGTGGCGCCGCCCGGCACGGGGCTTGCTGCTGCGAGCCCTCGCGTTTTTTTGGAAACCCGGCAGATATTCGTGCGGAGGCGGCTTGGGGTCTTCGGCAGTCGGCAGTTTTGCGGCGGACCCCACCCCCCATGCCAATCTGCGTTTTCCATTTTCGGCCACGCGTATACGGAGGGGAACCACGGGGTTTGCTGGGGCGGCAGCCCCACAGATTTCAGCCGCCCCTCCGCCGGGAAAAATCGCGTCGGATTTCGGAGCCACGCACGCGGACAGAAACGCGTGGGTTTATGTGGTCGGTCGGTCCGCAGTTTTGCTCCGCCCCTCGGACTCAGCGGCTCGCCTGCACCATCGCGAGGATGCCTGCTCGGACCGCCGGGGGCAGGCTCGACCAAGCCTCGACCACCTGAGCGAGAGCCGGGTCTGCTGCTGCGGCTGTGGTCACTTGTGTGGTCACTTCCGCGGAATCGCTGCCATTCCCGGGCGAAACCGCCTCCGCCTCCGGATTGCAAATCCGCCATCGTCGGTTCGACTCCGACCGGAGCCTCTGCTTCTGAAACCCCCGCGGGGTGCCGACAACAGCGGCTCCCGCGGGGGTTTTTTCGTTTTCAGCGGCGGTCGGGGCGGGCAGGTCGGCAACCCGCACAGATGCCCCAGAGTGCCAAGTCGAGCCCTTCTCAGCCCGCTGAGGTGGGGCGAATCGCTCCACTCGGTGGACGCGACCTGGTGCAAATCGCTCCACTCCTGGGGCTTCGAGTGGGTCGAATCGCTCCACCCCGAACTCTCTGGCCGGGCGGCACGCCGACAAAAACCACACGAAGTAACCAAGAAGTGACGCCCCTTTAGGCTCTCAGTGGTTTTTCGGAACGATTTGGCACGCGGGTTGCATATGTCCTTTCAGACGCGTTAGGAGGCCATCTGGCCACATCGTCGCACAAATCGACTCGGGAAAGGACACACACCATGAACCTGATCACTATTTCTCTGATCGCCGCCCTCTCGGCGACGGTTGGCCTGGGCAGCCAGGCTTCGGCTGGGTTGACTTCGGGCGACTCGATCGTGGCCGGCGACTTCCTCGGTCCGACCGCGTCTTTCGCGTGGGCCGGCGAAGACGAAACGTTTTCCACCGTGTCGTTTCCCGAGATGGTCATCCGCGCGGATGAAGCCGTGGACGTTGAACTGATGACTCCCTTGGCTGCCCCCGAGCCGCCGGCCATCGTTCTTGCCGGGATGGCGTTGGGCGGCTTGATCTGTGGGCGGTCGCTGTTGCGTCGGGGCCCGGCCGGGAAGTGACCCGCTGGGTGTCGGGGTTGGTGGTGGGTGCGGAAGGGTGTGGCCATGTTCGGAGCGGCGCACGACACGCTCGTAGACGGGCGCGGGATGCCCACCGAACATCGCTATCTCGCCGCGGTCGGCGTGCTGACAGTCGGCGTGTTGGTCCGCTGGTTGCTTGATCCGCTGCTCAGTTATGGCCACGCGTTCCTCGGGCCCACGGTGGCCGGAGCGATCATCGCGGGGGCGTTCGGCTTCGGCCCGGCGTGTTTCGCCATCGGGATCGGGTTCGTCGTCTCCCGCTATCTCTTCGTGCCGCCCCGCTACACGCTGGTGAGCGACATCAGCCCCTTCGCCGCCAGTCTCGCGGTGTCGCTCGCGGTGAGCCTCTCGCTGGCGGCGATGAGTGCCCTGCTGAGGCGGTCGAGCGATCGCTCGAAGTCGCAGGCGGCCATGCTCCGCGAAGAGGTAGGCCGGCGTGCCCAGACGGAATCGGTGCTGCGTCGGCTGATCGACGTGCAAGAGACCGAAAAGCAGGTCATCGGACACGACTTGCACGACGGGGTGCTGCAATACGTGATCGGCGCGAGGATGCTCCTCGAGGGCCTCAAAGACGCCCTCGTCGATCAGGAGCACCGCACGGTGCTCGCGGCGGCCATGTCGAGCCTGTCGCGCGGGCTCGAGGATGGCAGGCAGTTGGTGCGGGGCGTTCGCCCGACCGTGCTGGACGACTTCGGGCTCGAGGCGGCCGTGCACGACTTGCGGGAGCAGCATCGGGCGCACGGCATCGACGTGAACATCGACGTCGATCTGGGGGGGGCGGCCCTCAGCCCGGCGACGTCGACCACCGTATACCGGATCGTGCAGGAGTGCCTGAGCAACGTCCGCCGGCACAGTGGTACGCAGGCCGCCCACGTCGGCATCAGGTGGCGCCGCGATGCCGAACTTCTCGACGTGATCGTCGAAGACCGGGGGCGCGGATTCGACCGTGAGCGGGCGGGCCAAGCGGGTTTCGGGCTCGTCGGCGTGCGGGAGCGGACGAAGCTGGCCGGCGGGACATGCGACGTCGTCAGCACACCGGGCAAGGGCACGCGGATCCATGTGCAGTTGCCGACGCGTGGCTCGGCACCGACACTCCAGGCATGACCCTCTCCGGCGACCCGTTCGAACGACTCGAGAAGCTGATCTTCCGGCCCGTCTCCACCCGGCCCGACTGGCTGAAGGCCTGGCGGCACGAGGCCCAGCACCTGCTGTTCCTCGCCCGCCGGGCCGTCGATGACGACGACGACGAACTGCTGCAGGAACTCGAAGACCAGGCGCGAGAGATGGGCGACATGGTCGAGGCGAGGCTCACCGCCGAGGGGCTGTGAGCCGCTTCAGCCGAATGACGGTCGCCGTGGCCACGAGCCGCTCCTTGTCGGCCCGCCGCAGCTTCTTGATCGCCGCCTCGCGGCGCAGGGCTGCCGACTTGTCGGGCTGCCGCTCGGCGTAGACAAGTTTCACCGGAAGCCGGCTCCGCGTGTAGCGCGAGGCCTTGCCGGCGGCGTGGGTCTCGAGCCGCTTGGCGAGATCGTTCGTGATCCCGGCATAGAGCGAGCCGTCGCGACAGCGGAGCAGGTAGACGAGCCAGTGCGGGGCAGGGGGGCGGGCGGTGCGGGCCATGGCGGAGACCGCGGGGTGTTCAGAGCGCGAAGGCCAGCCAGATCGCGACCACGAGGCAGACGATCGCCGTGACGATCACCCAGAGGGGCTTCGAGCGACTGGTGAAGTCTTCTTCAGAAAGGTACCGCTCGCAGTATGGGCAGCGCGGCGTGTCTTCGAGGATCGCCCGCTTGCAGAACGGGCACGGCACGGTGTCGTCGTCGTCGCCACCCTCATCGCCGTCGATGTCGGAGTCGTCGTCCCAATCATCGTCGTCGTCATCATCGTCGTCGTATCGAGCCATGAAGTCACTCCGCTGGGCTCTGGACGGGCATGTCAGTCAGCGGCGGGATTCCAGCCGTCGGCGCCGCCGAGCACCGTGGCCGGCGTGAGCGTGGCCGCCTGCTCGGCCGACAGCGGCTTCGCCCACGGCACCCGCGACGCTGGGGTCGCCCCGGCGCCCGTGCTGCCGAACTCCGCGTAGCACGTCGTGGCGTGGGCGTGGGGCTTGCCCCAGTCGTGCCAGCCCTCGGGCCGGATCACGCCGCCCATCTCGGTGCGGAGAAACACGGTGCGGGCGAAGTCTCGCCACGGCCGGCCGAGGTAGGCCTTCACGCCGTCGGCCCCGGTGATCGTGCAGTCGGCGAACACGAAGCCGTGCGGCGTGCCGTCGGGCGTGGAGGCGGCGGTGATGTAACCGTCCTTCAGGCAGTGGATGGCGCACCGGTCGAAGAAGGCCGTCGCACCGCCGAAGATGAAGTCCACGTGGCCCTCGATGGCGCAGTCGGCGAAATACTGGCGGCCGCGATTGAGGAGGATCGTGTCCTGCCAGCCGCGGAACCGGCAGCCCCGGAAACTCACGCGGTCGCCATCCACGCGGAGGGCGAGCGCCTGGCCCACGGGGCCGGCGTCGTTGGCGAAGGTGAGGTTGCGCCATTCCATGCCGTCGCCGTCGATCCACACGGTGGGCGTGCGGAACGTGCCGATCGGCTTGCCGTCCTCGCCCGGCAGGTTCGCATGCAGGCCGAACACGATCGTCGTCGTCGCGGCATCTTCGCCGATGACGAGCATGTTGCCCCGCTCGCGCTGCACGTGGATCCGTTCGCGATAGGTGCCCGGCTTCACGAGGATCACCCAGCGTGGGTCGTGGCGGCCCGTCTTCATCGGGGCCTTGCTGATCGCCTCCTGGACCGTCGTGAAGTCGCCGCTGCCGTCGGCCGCCACGATCGCGTCGGGCCGCGGGGCTTCGGCGGTCCACTCGAGCAGCGACACGCCGGCCCGCGGAAGCAGGAAGGTCGCGAGGAGCACGCCCTCCTCCAGACGCACCTCCGGAGGCTCGGCGGTCTCCAGGCCGCCGCGGCGCTCGAGCTCGGCTCGCTGCTCCGCGGTTGGCTCCCGCGGCTCACCCAGCCGCTTCCAGGTCGCGAAGGCGTTGGAGTGCCGCTCGTCGATCCGCCAGTGGGTCGGCGGCGCGGACGGCAGCGTGGCGCCGCGAATTGCGACGGTGACCCGGGCGTCGGGCCCCGGGACGTCGTCGTCGTGGTAGTGCCAGGCGAGCACGCGGAGGGTGTCGCCCTCGCGGCTGGCGATCGCGGCCACGTCGGCCGCCTCGCGCACTCCGCCGGTGAGGACGTCGTCGAGCGGCCGTTCGCCGTCGCTCGTGACAGGCAGCATCCGACCCGCCAGTCGCGACCACATCCGGAACACGTTGAGCACGGGCTTGTCGACACCGTTGGTGGCCAGCGAGCGGAAGCCGGCGAACCAGGGCGTGTTCTCGAACTCGAAGGCCCAGGTGAGCGCCCCGACGAGGTTCGACCCGTGCCGCCGCGCGAGGGCGAGCTTTCGCGGGAAGCTCGCCGCGGTGTAGCTCGAATACATCGTGCCGTTGCGGTAGGCGAGCTGCGGCCCCTGGCAGGCGGCGCAGCCCTCGGGGTCCGACTCGCCGATCACGATCGGCACGCCGGCCAGCTCCGGATGCCGCGCGACCCGGGCGAAGCCCTTGTCGATCGTGCGGAGGTGTTCGCTGAGCCCCATGCGCACGTGGCCGTCCACGGTGGTCGGGGCGCCCTTGGCGTGAAACGACACGAAGTCGAGCGGCGTTCCCGTGGCGCCCGTGGCGAAGTTGGTGCCGTGGAGGCAGTGGTCGAGGAAGGCGTCCATGAATCCGCCGCCGTCGCCGGCCACGTCCGGGCCGCCGACGCGGGCGGCCGGCAGGGCGCGGCGGACTGCGGCGATGGCGTGGTCGTGAAGCCGGAAGAACTCCTCGCGCGTACCCTGCCAGTAGGCGATGTTGGGCTCGTTCCAGGTCTGCCAATACCACGCCGCCACCTCCTCGGCGCCGTACCGCTCCACGCAGTGCGTCACCCACTGGAAGACGAGTTCCTCCCACTTCGCGTAGTCGGTGGGGGGATGTGCCCAGCCGGTGTAGATCTCGTCGTAGGGGGCGCCGACCCGCCAGCGATGCCGGTAGGGCTGGGGCTTCACCGAGAGGGCCTCGGGCATGAAGCCGATCTGGGCGTAGGGCCGCACGCCGCTGGCGAGATAGGCGTCGAAGATTCCGTCGAGGATCGTCCAGTCGTAGACCGGGCGGCCCTGCGGATCTTCGGTGTAGGCGTTGGTGGAGCCCCACTTGAGCGCGGGCGTGCCGTCGCCGGTGGTGAGCAGGTTATGGGCGCGGAAGTAGACCTGCTTCGGCCGCAGTTCACCCAGTTCCCCGAGCAGCTCGCGCCCGTGGGGCATGGTGGCGTAGTTGGGCTCGTCGGCCCCGAAGAACCGCCAGATCTCCGGGACCGGTCCGCCGTCACCCGCGGCATCGACCTCGATGCGGACGGGGAAGGGGGAGTCGCCGCCGCGGGCGACAGCGGCGCCGATGAACGCCGCCACGAGAAGCAGGGAGCGTGTGGGCATGGCGAGACGTGTTCCTGGGGCGGTCGGGATCGCGGCATGATACGTTGTCGGGCAGGAGGCGAGCGATGCGACCGATGCGGCTCTTCATCGCGGTGGACGTGGCGACGGAGGTTGCCGCGCGGGCGGGGCGGATCAGCGAGCGGCTCCGAGGGGCCGGCGTCGAGGCGGCGTGGGTGCCACCCGATCGGATGCACCTCACCCTGCACTTTCTCGGCGACGACGTCGATGACGCCGACCTTCACAAGATCTGCGTGGCACTCGACGAGGCGGCCGCCACGGTGCCGCCTTTTCGGCTGGAGTGCGGGGGGGTCGGGGTGTTTCCCGACGCCCGGCGACCGCGGGTGGCCTGGCTCGGTGTCCGCGCGGGAGGCGAGGAACTGACCGCGCTCCACGCGGCGCTGGCAAGCCGGCTCGAGCCGCTTGGGTTTCCGCCGGAGGCCCGCGTCTACCGGCCGCACCTCACACTCGGCCGTTTTCGGGGCGGCGGCCGTGGCGGAGCAGGGGCGGGGAGCGATGCGCTCGTCGCCGCGCTCGAGGCCTGTCGCGATGCCGAAGGGGGAGCGACTTCCGTGCAGCGGGTGTGTCTCTACGAAAGCCGGCTCGCCCGGGAGGGCGCCGCCTACGACCGGTTGCACACGGCACCGCTCCGCGGGTGACCGCGGCGTGATGCCTCGCCGAAAAGTGGGTGCAGGTTTTCAACCTGCACCGCAGCGCCCCTGGGCGTGGACTCCCCGCAGGTTGCAAACCTGCGGCCACCTCCCGGTCAGCGGCGGACTTCGAGCACGCCCACGGCCAGCCGCCCGTCGG
>Ga0207954_1000310_pt1 | contig 15870 bp, 16 predicted proteins | sample CryBogmetaGMA0M_FD_184547 | JGI IMG/M metagenome (GOLD analysis project Ga0207954, IMG submission 184547) | Freshwater microbial communities from Crystal Bog, Wisconsin, USA - MA0M (SPAdes) | ecosystem: Environmental > Aquatic > Freshwater > Lake | place: Crystal Bog, Wisconsin, USA | collected... | reverse complement strand
GGTGGTCACGCCCTCCTCTGCGGCGAGGCGACCCGCCACGAACACGCGGCGGATCCGCAGCCGCTCCAGGTCGTCCACCTCGAGGAAGTCGGCGCGATCGCCCGGCTGGAGGAGACCCACCGGCAGGCCGTAGTGCCGCACGGGATTGACGCAGGCCGCCTGCAGCACGTCGAACAGTTCGCTGCCCCGGGCCCGGGCCCGCCGCACGAGCTGGTCGATGTGGCCGAGGAGCAGTTGGTCGGGATGCTTGTCGTCGCTGCAGAGCATCACGCGGTCGGGGTGCGTGTCGATCAGGCTCGCGAGCGCGGCGAAGTTGCGGGCGGCCGAGCCCTCGCGGATCAGGATCTGCATGCCGAGACCGATCTTCTCGAGCGCCTCGTCGAGGTCCACGCACTCGTGGTCGGTGCTGATCCCGGCCGCGGCGTAGGCGGCCGCAGCCGCCCCGCGAAGCCGCGGCGCATGGCCGTCCACCGGCTTCCCGCGGGCTCGCGCGGCGGCGATCTTGGCGAGCACTTCGGGGTCGCCCGCGATCACCCCGGGATAGTTCATCATCTCGGAGAGGTAGCCGATCTCGGGGCGATCGAGCAGCGTGGCCACGCCGGCCGAGTCGATCACCGCGCCCGCGTGATCGAACGCGGTGGCGGGCACGCACGAGGGCGCCCCGAAGTGGAAGGTGAACGGCGACCGCCGGGCGTCGTCCAGCATGAACTCGACGCCGGGGATGCCGAGCACGTTGGCGATTTCGTGCGGATCGGAGACGGTGGCCACGGTGCCGTGGGCCACGGCCAGCCGGGCGAACTCGGCCGGGGGCAGAAGCGAGCTCTCGACGTGCACGTGGGAATCCACGAAGCCGGGCAGGAGCCACGTGGCATGGGCCGCGGCGTCGGCGGCGATCGCCGCGATCCGCCCCCCGGCGATCGTCAGCGTGGCGGGACGGATCGCCCGGCGCAGGGGATCGACGAGGTTGCCCGAGATCGTCCACGGCTCGTCGCGGCTGTTCGGCTGGTCGCCCATGGCCGCATCCTACCGCGGATCGCCGCGGCGTGGTCGGTGGGCCGAGCATCTGGCATGATGCTGTCGCGCGGGCGGTCCGCTCGCGGAAGGAAGGGACACCGATGCGCTGGTTCTGGATCGACCGCTACGACGAGTTCGTCCGCTGCAAGCGGGCCGTCGCCATCAAGACGGTGACGCTCTCGGAGGAGCACCTCCACGACCACTTTCCCGGCTCAGCCGTGATGCCGACGTCGCTCGTGATCGAGGGGCTCGCCCAGGCGGCAGGCCTGCTGGTGATCGACGCCATCGACTACGCGCGTCAGGTCGTGCTCGCGAAGGTGACGCGGGCCGAGTTTCTCTTCGACGCGGTCCCGGGCGACGTGCTCCGCTACGAGATCGAGATCGAGCAGCTCGGCGAGTCGGTTTCGATCGTGAAGGCCACGAGCACGGCGGGCGGCCGACCGCACGGCGAGGCGGAACTCGTGTTCGGGCATCTCGTCGAAGGGGAGATGGTGCCGAAGCTGATGTCGAAGGCCGAGCTGATGGAGTGGCTCGACTCGCTCCGCGTGTTCGAGGTGGGCACCGAGCCCGACGGCAGCCCGATCATCTACGACCGGCTGCCGCACGTGACCTGACGCCGATGTGGCCGTGTTCCCGCATCAGGAAGCCCAATCGCGTAAGCGATGGGGACACGCCGGCCGCGCCGCTCGGGGCTGCCCATGCCCAATCGCCGGACGCTCGCTGCGCCCATCCTGGGCTTCGCTCGCTCGATGCTGACTTCGCTTCGCCATCCCTGGCTCCGCTCGTCAGCAACGCCGGCTCACGGGGCATGGGCAGCCCCGAGCTCCATTCCGGCATCGGGAAGCCCACTCGTGTGAGCGATGGGGATCGACGCGATGCGGGGGTCGATCGTACCGCTGACGCGGTGACGCTTCCCGAGCAGAAAGCCCAATCGCGTAAGCGATGGGGATCGGCGCGAAACCCCGGTCAGCTTTCGAGGCCCGCGCGATACGGATCGCTGGCTGCGAAGTGGAGCAGCGCTTCGCCGCTGAGCCACGCCCGGCCGCGGACGGTCGGCACGAGCACTCCGCCCGCGCGGCGGATGCTCGCCTGGTACACACCGCCGAGCACGCTCTCCTGCCGCCACATCTGCCCCTCCTCGATCAGGCCGTCGTCGAGCAGGCAGCCCATCAGGGCGCTCGTGCCGGTGCCGCACGGCGAGCGGTCGAAGGCGCCGTCGGGACAGAGCACGAACGCCCGGCCGTCGTGGCCCCGCTCCCGCGGCGGGCCCAGCAGGACCACGTGGTCGATCACCTCGCCGGCGTCGCCCGTGATGCCCCGGGCCTCGAGCGCCCGGCGGATCGACCACGCCCGCGCGGTGAGCGCCGGAATCGCCGCGGGCTCTACGGGTAACCCGTGGTCACGACAGAGGAAGAACCAGAGGCCCGACGTGGCCACGTCGCCGCTCACCGTCGCGCCGTCGTCGCAGGCGAGCGCGAGGCCCTTCGCGAGTCGTCGCGGTGGCACGCACTCGAACGAGGCCTCGTGGCCACCATGCCACGTCACGCCCACCACGCCGGCCGGCGTCTCGAGCCGGAACGATCCCGGCTCGATGCGGCCGAGATGCCCGAGCGTGACGGCCAGGCCGATCGTGGCATGGCCGCACATGTCGAGAAAGCCCACGCGGTTGAAACAGAAGGCCCCGACGGAACAACGCGGGTCGGCCGGCGGCAGCAGGATCACGCCCACCATCGCCACCGCGCCCCGTGGATCGCCCACCAGCGCCCGACGGACGTGGTCATACCGCTCGCGAAACCGCTCGCGGCGTTCGCGGATGCTGCCGCCGCCGAGGTCGAGCCCCGCGACGAGCGCCTCGTCGATCACCACCCGCGTCGGCTCGCCGATCGTGTGCGAGTCGATCACGCGGAGCCGCTCGGGCAGGCCGTCGCTCATCGCGCCGGCACCTGCGGCCGCGTGGCGAGCGCCGTGCGGATGATCCGCAGCACCGTCTCCCGCTCCACACCGACGAGCGGTCGCCGCGGGGCCCGCACCGTCTCGCTCCCGAGGCCCACCTCGGCGTCGGCGAGCTTGATGCACTGCACGAGCGTGGGGAGCGTGTCGAGATGCAACAGCGGCGTGTACCATCGGTAGACGTCGCGGGCCTCCTGCCAGCGGCCCGCCGTGGCGAGGTCCCAGAGCAGGCGGTTCTCCTCTGGAAACGCGTTGACGAGCCCCGACACCCAGCCGACCGCGCCCAGCAGGATGCTCTCGAGCGCCAGGTCGTCCACGCCGCCGAGGATCACGAACCGGTTGCCCGTGAGGTTGAAGAGGTCGGTGATTCGCCGCGGATCGTCGCTCGACTCCTTCACCGCCACGATCGTCGGCTCGTCGGCGAGTTCCGCGACGTGCTCGGGCTTGAGATCGACTCCGTACGACACGGGGTTGTTGTAGACCATGATCGGCAGGCGACTCGCCTTCGCCACGGCCCGGAAGTGGTGGAGGTTCTCGTGGGGCTGCGCCTTGTAGATCATGCCGGGCAGCACCATCAGCCCGTCGGCGCCGAGCGTCTCCGCCTCGGCCGCCCAGCGGCACGCGCCGCGGGTTGTGGTTTCGGCCACGCCCGTCACCACCGGCACCCGGCCCCGCGCCGCCTCGATGCCGGCCCGGAGCACCTCCCGCTTTTCGTCGGGATCGAGCGACGTGCCCTCTCCCACCGTGCCCATCACGACGAGCCCGTGGATGCCCCCGTCGATCAGCCGCTCGAAGTGCCGCTTCGTGGCGGCCACGTCGAGCGACTCGTCGGGATGAAACTCGGTGGTGGCGGCGGCGTAGACGCCCTTCCAGTCGATCGGCATCGGGGGTGTTCCTGGGATGGGGAGCTTTTCGGATTGGCGGACGGCCGTCGGGCGGCGGAGAATCCGGAGTCTAGCGGGTGCAAAGCGGCATGAACCAGCGGATCACGATCGTCGGCGCCGGAATCGTCGGGGCGGCGTGCGCGCGGGCGCTCGTGCGGGCCGGGGCGCGGGTGACGGTGGTCGAGGCGACGTTTCCGGGTTGCGGCGCGACGGCGGCCGGGATGGGGCACGTGGTGGTGATGGACGACTCTCCCGCCCAGTTGGCGCTCACGACGCGGAGCCGCGACCTCTGGCACGCGCTCGCGGAGGAACTGCCCGCGGAGGCCGAATGGCGGCGGACCGGCACGGTCTGGGTGGCGGCGGATGACGACGAACTGGCCGAGGCCACTCGCAAGCACGAGCTGCTCGCGGCCGCAGGCGTGGCGTCGCGAAGGCTCGACGCCGCGGCGCTGGCGGCGGCGGAGCCGAACCTGCGCCCGGGACTCGCCGGCGGCCTGCTCGTGCCCGACGACGGGGTCGTCTATCCGCCCCCCGTCGCCGCGTGGCTTCTGACGGACGCGATTCGCGGCGGGGCGCGGGTGATCCGCACCGCGGCGGTGGTGAGCGTGGCGGGCGACGACCTCGCACCGGGGTGCGTGCGGCTGGCCGACGGCCGGACGCTGCCTGGTGATGCGGTGGTGATCGCGGCCGGCACGGCCACGCCGCAGCTCGTGCCGGGCGTGCCGCTGCGGCCGCGAAAGGGCCACCTCGTGATCACCGATCGCGTTCCGGGCTTCGCGACCCATCAGCTGATCGAGCTCGGCTACGTGAAGCGGGCCCACGACGTGGGCACCGACTCGGTGGCGTTCAACGTGCAGCCGCGGGCCACGGGCCAGCTGCTCGTGGGCTCGTCGCGGCAGGTGGACGACGACACGCGGGACATCGACGCCGCGATGCTCGAGCGGATGATCGAGCGCTGCGTCGGGTACATGCCGGGGCTCGCCCGGGTGTCGGCCCTCCGCACCTGGACGGGCCTGCGGGCCGCCACGCCCGATGGCCTGCCGCTCGTCGGCCCGTGGGGGGCGATGCCGGGCGTGTGGCTCGCCACCGGCCACGAGGGGCTCGGGATCACCACGTCGCTCGGCACGGCGGAGCTCGTGGCCCACGGCCTCTGCGGCACGCCGACCGCGCTCGATCCCCTGCCCTTTCTGCCCGCCCGATGCGGTCTTCCGGAGGTCGTGTCGCATGGCTGAGCGGGCGACGAACGCGGCGCAGGCCCCCGTACGGCTCACGGTCGACGGTGTCGTCGTCGAGGCCGCGGCCGGCACGAGCGTGGCCGCCGCGATCCTCAATCGGGGCGGCGCGGCGGCCTGGCACGTGCGGCGGAGCGTGTCGGGATCCGCCCGTGGGCCGCTGTGCGGAATGGGGATCTGCTTCGAGTGCCGGGCCACGGTGGACGGGCTGCCGCACGTGAAGACCTGCCAGCTGCCGGTCCGCCCGGGCATGGAGGTGCGCACCGATGGCTGAGCAGCGGACGCCAGCGGCCACCGATGTGCTCGTGATCGGCGCCGGTCCCGCGGGCATCGCCGCCGCCTGCACCGCGGCGGAGGCGGGCCTGCGGGTGGATGTGATCGACGACAATCCCGCCGCCGGCGGCCAAATCTGGCGCGGCGGCGCGCCGCAGGCCACGGCGTGGCTCGATCGGCTCGCGCGGTCCGGCGCCTCCCTCCATCCGGCCACGTCCGTGATCGATGTGGTGCCGCGGGAGGCCGGCCCACCTGCGGTGATCACGCGTGCGGCGGATGTGAGCGTGTGGCAGGCCCGGACGATCGTGCTCGCGACGGGCGCGCGGGAGCGGTTCCTGCCGTTCCCGGGCTGGACACTGCCGGGTGTCGTCGGCGCCGGCGGCTTGCAGGCGCTCGTGAAGCAGGGGCTCGAGGTTCGCGGACGGCGGATCGTGATCGCGGGCACCGGCCCGCTGCTTCTGGCGGTCGCGGAGCTGCTCGTGGCGCGGGGCGCGACGGTCGTGGCGGTCGCGGAGCAGGCGAGGCTCTCGCGGCTCATCCGCTTCGCGGCCGCGCTCGTCGGCCACCCCGCGAAGCTCGTGCAGGCCGCGGGCATCCGCCGGGCGATCGGCCCGGTGCTGCGGACGGGCACGTTTCCGCTCGCGGTCAGGCCTGAGGGGGATGCGGTCGTGGTCACGCTCGCGTCGGGACCGTCCGGCCGCGAGCGGCGCGACGACATTCCCTGCGACGTCGTCGCCTGCGGGTTCGGGCTCGTGCCAAACGTGGAGATCGCGCGGGCGCTCGGCTGCGACGTGCACGCCGGCGGCATCACCGTGGACGGGTTCGGGGCGACGACGGTGTCGGGCGTGGTGGCGGCGGGCGAGTGCACGGGCGTGGGAGGCGTGGACAAGTCGCTCGTCGAAGGGCGCATCGCGGGGCTCGTGGCCGCCGGCCGCCGCGATCAGGCGGGCCCGATGGTCCGCGAGCAGCGGCGCTGGCGTCGGTTTGCGGCGGCCCTCGACGAGGCGTTTGCCCTCGACCGGCGGCTCGCCGGGCTGGCGACGGCCGACACGGTCTTCTGCCGCTGTGAGGACGTGGTCGCGGGCCGGCTCGCCTGCCACCGGTCGTGGCGCGAAGCCAAGCTGATGACGCGAATCGGCATGGGACCGTGCCAGGGCCGCGTGTGCGGGCCGGCGGCAGAGACGCTCTTCGGCTGGTCGCCCGAGGACGTCCGGCCGCCGTTCAGTCCGGTGCCGCTCGGCGACCTGAGCTGACGTCGAGCGGGGGGGTGAGCAGCCCCAGCAGCGGCTGCACGCAGCCGGCGATCAGGAAGGCTGTGGGGGTGTCGAGCGTGGCGCCGATCGGGCCCGCGAGCCACGACCCCGTGCTCGTCGCCACGTTCATGATCGCCATCGAGGCCGTGAACTGCGTGGCCGCGACGGCCGGCGCGGCGACCCGCATGAAGATGGCGAAGAACGCCACCGTGGTGGCCGCCAGGCAGATGGTTTCGGCGGCCACGAGTCCGAACACCACGTCGGTGCGGTTCCACCACCGCGACGCGAGCCCGAAGGCGATCCACGCCGCGCCGAGCACGAGGCTGGCGACGACGGCCGTCCGCCGCGGCCCGACCCGTTCGGCAAGGAAGCCGGCGGCCACCGAGGCGGCGAGCCCGAGGAGCACGCCCACGCCGCCACTCACGGCCGAGTAGCGTTCCTGAGACCAGCCGAAGCGTTCGATCAGCTGCACGAGCATCAGCACCGAGAGGGCCGCCGGCATCACCTTGAGCAGGAACGCCGCGACGGCCGCGCGGAGGGCCTGCGGCGCGAGCATGCCGCGGGCGAGACCGCGGCCGAGCGCGATCAGGCCGAGTCCGGGTGGCGGCGCGGCGTGGCTCGACCGGGGCTGCTCGCGAACCACGAGCACGAGGGCCAAGAGCGCGGCCTGCGCGATCGTCATCGCGGCGATCGCCGCCGGCAGACCGAAGCGGGCCGTCACGATGCCGAGGCCTGCCCCGCCGAAAAACGTGCCCACGTAGGCCGAGCCGAACATCATCCCGCTGGCCCGCTCGCGTTCGGCTCCCTCGAGCTGATCGACGGCGAGCGCGTCCACCGCCACGTCCTGGAGGCCCACGAACACGTTGTGCAGGAGAATCACCCAGCCGAGCAGGGCGATGTCGGTTTCGGGCACGAGGGCAATCGCGGCGGCGGTGACGATCATCAGGGCCTGCGCGATCATCAGCCATGGGCGGCGGCGGCCGAGCGGTGCCAGCCGTCCGGAATCGACGACCGGCCCCCAGGCCCACTTGAAGCTCCAGGGGAGCACCGCCATCGCGATCACACCGCCGATGGCGGCCGCGTCAGCGCCCCGGGCGGCGAGGTGCGCGGCGAGCGCGACCGTGACGAAACCGTAGGGAATCCCCTGGCCCACGTAGAGCAGGCAGAGAAACGCGAGGCGGAGCCGCGGATGGTCGGCGAGCGTTACCATGACGGTCCAGGCATCGTACCGCTCACGCGGCTACGCGTTCCGATCCGGGAGAACCATTCATGCAGGCGAGATTGATCCTCAACGGCAAGAAGGCCGACCGGCAGGACGTGCGCGAGGCCGTGCGGGCCGTGCGGGCGGCGGGGCACGACCTCCAGGTCCGCGTCACCTGGGAGCGGGGCGACGCCGGGCGGCTCGTCGCCGAGGCGGCCCGCGAGGGCGTGCCGCGGGTGATCGCCGGGGGCGGCGACGGCAGCGTCAATGAGGCGGCCAACGGGCTGATGGCGGTCGAGGCCGCGGCGCGGCCGGCGCTCGGCATCCTGCCGCTCGGCACCGCCAACGACTTCGCCACCGCCTGCCGCGTGCCGCAGGAGCCCCAGGCCGCGCTGCTGCTGGCTCTCACCGGCGCACCGCGGCCCATCGACCTCGGTCGCTGCAACGACACGTGGTTCGTCAACGTGGCGTCGGGCGGGTTCGGGGCGGCGGTCACCGCCGAAACGCCGGTGGAACTCAAGAACTTCCTCGGCGGCGGCGCTTACACGCTGATGGGGCTCGCAAAGGCCGTCCACTTCACCCCCTACGCCTGCGAGATCCGCACCCCCGCCGGTGCCGTGTCGGGCCGCGTGGTCGTGGGCGCGATCTGCAACGGCCGGCAGGCCGGGGGCGGTCAGCCGCTCGCGCCGGAGGCCCTGCTCGACGACGGCCTGCTCGATATCGTGTCGCTCCGGGAGTTTCCTCCCGCGGCCGCGGCCCAGGTGGTGGCGGAGATCCTCGCGAACCGCGGCGACGGCGAGTACGTCGCGCGGGTGCGGGTGCCGTGGATGGAGGTGACGGCGCCCGCGGCGGTGCCGGTCAACCTCGACGGCGAACCGGCCAACGGCACCGCGTTTCGGTTCGCCTGCGACCCCGGGTGCGTTCGCATGGTGCTGCCGGCCGACTGCCCGTGCCTGTCGCGGTGACGCCTGCCGCAGCCTTCGCGATCATCGCGCGAAGGCGTCGTAGCCGGTCTTGAGGATGAGCACGGCCACCACGCCGAGAAACACCACGCGGACGAGCGGCGAGCCGTGCCTGAGCGCCAGCCGCGTGCCGAGGAAGGCGCCGACGACGTTGGCGACCGCCATCGGCAGGAAAAACTTCCACCACACGTGCCCGGCGGTGCCCAGGAACACGAGGGCCCCGAGGTTCGTCGTCATGTTGATCACCTTCGTGCAGGCGGCGGCATGGAGGTAGTCGAATCCGAGCAGTCGGACCATGAAGAAGATCAGGAAGCTGCCGGTGCCGGGGCCGAAGAAGCCGTCGTAGAGGCCCATCACCAGGGCGATGCCCGCGGCGATCCCCGCCTCTGCCCGCGGCCCGAATCGCGGGGCATGCCGCTCGCCGACATGACCGCCGAAGAGCGTCACCAGGAACACGGTGGCGAGCATGAACGGCAGCGCTCGCCGCAGGCCGTCGGGCGAGACGAGCGTGACCAGCCAGGCGCCCACCGCGCCACCGAGGAGGGCCACCACCACCGCCGGGCCGAGCGTGCGCCATGGCAGGGTGACGTGCCGGGCGTAGTCAACCGCCGCCGAGGCGGTGCCGCAGATCATCGATGCCTTGTTGGTGCCGAAGAGCACCGCCGGTTCGGCCTGCGGAAACACGCTGAGCATCACGGGCAGCGTCACCAGGCCCCCGCCCCCCGCGATCGCGTTGACGAAGCCGGCGAGCAGCGAGCCGAGCGTGAGGATGATGGTTTCGAAATCGGGCATGCGATCCGCCGGCTCCTTCCGCCATCAGGCCACCCGCCGAGGGCTGATTCCCCGGAAGTGTCGCGATGACTCCCCCAAATAGGGCCTTGGAAAACATTACTCAGTTTATGTAGATAACGAGGGTCGTTGTCCGGATGACTCCCCTGAGCGTAGGGTAACGACAGAATGACCGGTTCGATCCGGTCGGAGAACGGGGTTTGTACGCGGCGATTCCGGCGGCCTGCCGGGCCGCAGAAAGTGAGTATGCGATGGCGGTGAAGGTGGTGATCGCGGACGACCACGAGGTGGTCCGCCGGGGGCTGGTGAGCCTCCTGGCCGGGAACGAGGTGACGATCGTCGGCCAGGCGTCGGATGGCGACGAGGCGGTGAAGGTCGCCAAGAAGACCAAGCCGCAGGTGATCTTGCTCGACGTCCGAATGCCGGGCTCCGACGGCCTCGGGGCCCTGGAAAAGATTCGTGCGCAGATGCCGGGCGTGAAGTGCGTGATGCTCTCCACGTTCGACAACCCGACATACGTCGCCCGGGCGGTCGCCGCCGGGGCGCACGACTACGTGCTCAAGGGCTGCACCCGGGCGGAGCTGGTCCGCTCGATCACGGATGCCGCGGCGGGCGACCAGCCGGCCAAGGTGGGCGAGCTCAGGCGGGTGGCGACGACGATGGCCAACCGGGCCAACGTTCCCGACCCCGACCTCCCGCTGACGGCCCGGGAAACGCAGGTGCTGCGGCACATGGCGCTGGGCCTCTCCAACAAGGAGATCGCGCAGTCGCTGACGATCAGCGTCGAGACCGTGAAGGAGCACGTTCAGAACGTGCTTCGGAAACTCGCCGTGTCCGATCGCACGCAGGCGGCCGTCTGGGCCGTGCGCCGCGGCATCGTCTGAGCGTCTGAACCACGAAGCGTCAGGGCGGCCGCGGGGCCGCCCTGACGCCTTCATTCCACGAACGGTTGCTGCAACCGTGTCACCGTGGTCGTGGTGAAGTTCGTGTCGGTCGCCTGCAGCGTCTTCTTGTCTTGCGCATCTGTCCACGTATACTTGTCGATGCCGAGCGGGAGCGGGACGTCAACACGCCGCTGTCGTTCGGAAAAACAATCCGATTCTCGGAAGACGAGTCGAGGGGCAGACCGGCAGAGCCGGAAGGTCCATCGCAGCGTAAGCCGGTGAGAAAGAGTGCCTGCGGGCGTTCTTCCTCGCCGGCTTTTTTCGTTTCCGTACCTCCCGTTGTCGAACGACCACGTCCCGAGTGATCCCTTCCGGAGTGCCGCTGCCATGCCCTCGATCCATGTTGCCTGCCCGTCCGCCGACCGCTCCCCACTGGAGCGTGTCCACGCGGCCCGCCGGATCGGCCGGGCCGCCGGAGCATTCGAGTTCCAACTGCTCGGTCGCGTGCCGCGGAGCGTGGCGGTGGTGAGCGACGGCGGATGCACCGTCGTCACGATCCATACCGGGCTGTCGGGCGTCGAGCGGCGGCTCGTGGCGGTGCCGGAGGGTCGGCGGCGGGTGCTGGCGTGGCATCGCTCGCTGGCCGCCGCCTCCTTCGAGGCGCTGCGCGACCATCTGCATGACTCCGCCGGCATCTGGGTGCGGTCGGTGGCGACGCACGTCGACGCCGACACGGGCAGCCTGCTGAAGACCTGCACGACCGCCTGCGGCGTGGACCTCGTCGTCCTCGGCGGGCACGTGTCGGGGTTCGGCGTGACGGTCGATGAACATCTGCACGTTGACGATGCCGACGGCCAGGGATTCGTCCGTCGTGAACTCCATCCGGAAGGATTCCAAACCAGGAAGAAGGTGACCCATGTTGGTGCTGACACGGAAGAATCGCGAGAGCGTGGTGATTGGTCGGCCTGAGGACCTGAAGGTCGTGCTGGAAATCACGATCCTGGAGATCGACGGGGGGCGGGTGCGTCTCGGCTTCACGGCCAACACGACGATGCCGATCCACCGCCGGGAGGTCTGGGAGCGGATCTGCAGCGAGACCGCCAATGGCCATGCCAGCGGCCACGCTTCTCCCAACGGTCGTGCAGCCGGTGCCGAAGCCGGGATCGGTCTCGGCCGGATGTTCGCGTTGCGGTCCAAGTCTGTCGCGGCCGATGGAGGCACCGCATGAGGAAAGCCGCCGTCGAGGCCGCCGGCCCACGTGCACGTGGGAAGCCGCGTTCCCATGCACGCCCCGAACCCAGGCCACGCACCGTGTGGCCGCACCGCGGAGAATCGACCATGCTCGGCAGCCTGATCGAGACGATCGACGTGACCGTGCCGGTGAGCGGCACGAAGGGCAAGCCGTTCGGGCTCGTCGGGCGGCTCGCGCTGCCCGCGCCCCCGACGGGTGTCGTGATCGTCGCGCGCGGCAGCGGGTCGAGCCGGCGCAGCCCGCGGAATGCGGCGGTGGCCGCCGCGCTCCACGAATCGTGGATCGGCACGCTGCAGCTCGACCTGCTCACCGAAGACGAGGCGGCCCGCGGCGGCAGCGTGTTCGACATCGCGCTGCTCGCCGAGCGGCTGCTGGCGGCGGTGCGGTTTGTCTCGACGCTCGACCACACGAGGCATCTGCCGCTGGGGCTCGTCGGAGCGAGCACCGCCGCGGCGGCGGCGCTCGTGGCGGCGGCCTGCGATCCCGCGGTCAAGGCGGTCGTGTCGCGCGGGGGCCGGCCCGACCTCGCGGGGAGGCGGCTGCGGGCCGTCCGCATTCCCACGCTCCTGATCGTGGGGGGCGACGACACCGAGGTGCTCGCACTGAATCGCCAGGCACTGACGGAGATCGAGGGCGTGGAGAACGAGCTCGTGGTGGTTCCCGGCGCCACGCATCGCTTCGAGGAGCCGGATGCGCTCGCCGAGGTAACGCGGCTGGCCGCGGAGTGGTTCACGGACCACCTGCACGCCTGACGAACTGAGCGGTGTGGGGGGGCGCCGTCGCGTCGGCAGGCGTGACGAGCGTGGCCGATTCGTCCCTGGCTACGCCCGATTCGTCCCAGGCAGCGCGCAGCCGTTTTGGCGGCTTGCCCGCTTCGTCCCTGCCCATGCCCGATTCGTCACATTTCGGGTCAGACGGGCTTGTTGATGGTGGCGCGAGCGTTATGGTGCTCGACGTGACTTCGCGCTGAAGTCGCCATCGACACGCATTGATTTTGTTGCGAACAGCCTTCGAGGAGTTTTGCTCATGAGACCCGTCCCCCGCTTGTTCCGCGCCGCCGTCGTGGCGTGTGCCGCGATGGTGTCGAGCCTGTCGTTCGCCGGCGTGACGATCGACGTCAACCAGGTCGGCAGCGACGTGGTGGCGACCATCGCGGGCTCATTCGATTACTCCGGCATCAACACCTACACGACCGGTTCGGGCAATCTGCCCTCGTTCATCGGTCCGAATGACGGCAACTTCGGTTTCGGCAACACCGTCGGTTCCACGGCGTGGATCGGCTGGTCGATCTACCAAGACAACTATCCGCCGGCCTACGCGGCACCGTTCTTCGGCAATGGCTCCAATGCCGGCAACGGCATTTACCTGAGCAACACCACGTCGGGCGTGGGCACGCTCTATCTGCAGGCCAATCCGGCGTCGTCGCCGGGCGCCAACGAGGCCCGGTTTCGTCTGCCGACCTCGTACATTGCCGGCGGGCCGATCAGCGGGAGCGAGACGTGGACGAACAAGAGCTACACGGACTTGGGCCTCGCGTCTACGGGCACCTGGTCGTGGACCGCGGAGAACGGTCAGACGGTCGTCTTCCGCATCAACGCGGTCCCGGAACCGGCGGTGTGTGCCGGTGGCGTGGTCGCCGCGTTGACCCTGGGTGCGTGGATTCGTCGTCGCACGGCGAAGAAGGCCTGATTCGAGTCACCCTGCCACCCGGCGTCGCCTCTGTGGGCGACGTTGGGTGCGGGGCTCGCGAACCGGCCGCTTCGGCAACAGCGTGGCCGGCGGCGTGCCGCGCTACTCGGCCGGATGGCGCTGGCGGGCGAGCAGGTAGCGGACATCGTAGGTCAGCTTCCGGGCGATGTCTCGCCAGGAGAAGGTTCGCGGGGCGGCGGTCGGCACGTTGGCCGTCAGGGCCCGCAGGTGGAGCGAAACGTCGCCCACGTCGTCGTAGTGCTCGTGGTGCGAGACGTATGGCCCCGGCGGCGCGAGGAACCGAAACGCGGGTTCGGTGAGCAGGATGTATTCGGAGCCCGGCACCTCGTTCTTGAGGAGCCGGTGCAGCACGATCACGTCCACCCCCGAGAGTTCGTCGAAGCCCGCCACCTGCGAGCGGACGGCCATCCCGTAATGGCCGATGAGCTTCAGCCGCAGCGTCACCATCTGCTGGCAGGCGATGCAGTCGCAGATCGTGGAGGTGGCGAGGGCGGTGAGCCGGCGGTCGAAGGCGGCGATGAAGGCCTCGAGGCGGCTGCCGATCTCGTGGCCGACCCCGTCCCATTCCGCGTCCTGCCGCGCCGCCACCATGAAGATCGCGTCTCCCTGCAGCTTGTTGACCTCGAGCGGGAGCCGGACCTCCTCGATCACCGCCGAGAGCAGGTCGGCGATGATGCCGTGGGCGTGGACCCGCGCCGTGTGGTTCTTCATCATGAACCGCGTGTAGCCGCTGATGTCAGCGATCAAGAGCAGGAACTCGGTTTCGACCAGGGGCGGCGGCATACGACGAGTGTAGGGGCGGCCTGCGGCCCCGTCAGGCGGCATTCGGCGGGTTCCGGCAAGGCCGGTTTCACGGGCCGCGGCCGGGTGCGGTACCCTGCGGTTTCCCCCAGCGTGAGGAGCTGCCATGTCCCCCAAGTCGTCGTCTCCCCGAGCCAACGTCACCCGCCGCCAGGTCGTGACGGCGCTCGCGACCGGGTTTGCCCTCGCCGTGCGGCCCGTCACCGCCGACACGATCATCACCGACACCGAGGGCCTCCTGGCGGGCGAGGTGAGGATCCCGACCGAGGATGGCGTGATTCCCGCCTATCGGGCCGCGCCGGCGCAGGGCGGGCCGTTTCCGGCGGTGCTCGTGGTGCAGGAGATCTTCGGGGTCCACGAGCACATCAAGGACATCTGCCGCCGGCTTGCCAAACGGGGCTATCTCGCCGTGGCGCCCGAGCTCTACGCGCGGCAGGGAGACGTGTCCACGATCGCGGACTTCAAGGAGATCATTGCCAAGGTGGTCTCGAAGGTGCCGGACGCCCAGGTTCTCGCCGATCTCGACGCCACCGCCGCGTGGGCGGCTGCGTCTGGGGGTGATCCGCGGCGGCTGGCGATCACCGGCTTCTGCTGGGGTGGTCGGATCGTGTGGCTATATGCCGCCCACAATCCCGCGCTCAAGGCCGGCGTGGCGTGGTACGGACGGCTCGAGTCGCCCAAGGACGACCTCCATCCGGCCAATCCGCTCGACCTGGCCGCCGAGTTGAAGGCGCCGGTGCTGGGGCTCTATGGCGGCGCGGATCAGGGCATCCCCAACGAACAGGTGGCGGCCATGAACGAGAAACTCGAGGCCGCCGGCAAGCCTTCGAAGATCATCCTCTATCCGGATGCACCGCATGGCTTTCACGCCGATTACCGGCCGAGTTACCGGGAGCAGCCGGCTCAGGACGGGTGGCAGAAGCTCCTGGAGTGGTTCGCGACGCACGGCGTGGCCTGAGCCGGCCCTTGGCCGCGGGCAATCTGCACGAGCCGGCCAACCGTGAGGCGGTGACCCCAGTTCCGCTCGTACCGGGTCGATTCGCACCACCGCTGTGGGGCGAATCGCACCACACCACTGGGGCGATTCGCTCCACCAGCGCCGCGTGTTCTGCGGCGAGGATTTGCAAAAAAACCCGGTTTTGGAGGGTTTTTCTTGGGTGAGACGCCCCAGCACCGGGACGCTCCGCGATTGGCACGGGATGTGCGGTTACAGCGAGGTAATTCCTATCGCTGGCCTCCGACGCGTGTCGGAGTCTTCGACTTTTTTTCTCACAGAGAAAGAGCGTCTTGTGAACGTCTGTCATCTGTTCCACAAGTCGAACCATGCGTTGTTTTCCCGCCGTGAAGAACTTTCAAGGATAAGGATCGCCGTTATGCGTTGTCTTCCAAATGCGGTGTGTCGTTGCACCACGTTGTTTGCTGTGGCAACAGCCTTTTTGCTCGTTGAAACTGCAGCCTTTGCAGCGAACAACAACATCGTGACCTACGACATCACCCAGGGTGCAGGTGGGACGACCGTGGTGAACTGGACCGTCCTCGGAGGTCTGAATACCAGCGGCGTTGGATTCTATCCTGCCAGCAACAGCGGCAATGGATTCAACGGAGCCATCATCAACGCCAGCGGCATTTTTAATGGGTCGAATTTCACCGACAATCTCGTCCCCG
>Ga0207954_1000308_pt1 | contig 15946 bp, 9 predicted proteins | sample CryBogmetaGMA0M_FD_184547 | JGI IMG/M metagenome (GOLD analysis project Ga0207954, IMG submission 184547) | Freshwater microbial communities from Crystal Bog, Wisconsin, USA - MA0M (SPAdes) | ecosystem: Environmental > Aquatic > Freshwater > Lake | place: Crystal Bog, Wisconsin, USA | collected... | reverse complement strand
GGGGGCGACTGCGGGGTCAAACGGGAGGGCGAGCCCGGGTTTCTGGGGAAGCGCCGCGGCGTCAAACGGAAAGGCGAGCCGGCGGCGGTGACATGCTCGCATGCCGGTCCGGACGCGGGGAAGCGTCGATCCCGCATCACGGCCGATCCTCCCGCGCCGCGGGGTCAAACGGGAGGGCGAGCCGGCGGCGGTGACATGCTCGGCGCCGGCGGCACTTGTGAGTTCAAGGCTCTGACGGAATGTCGGCGTCTTGCGTCCACAAGTGTCACCGGCTTCTGCGCGTGCCCCCGACCGTCGGCTCGCATGCCGGTCTGGACACGCGCGGGAGCGTCGATCCGGTGACAACCCGCGCCGAAGCGCCAACCCGCTGCCCGTCCGGATGGCGGGCTCTCAGGCTCAGCCCGCACCCGCGCCGAAGTGCCACCCCGCTGCCCGCCTGGATGGCGGGCTCTCAAGCTCAGCCCGCACCCGCCAAGAAGCGCCAACCCGCTGCCCGCCCGGACGGCGGACTCTCAGGCCCAGCAAGCACCCGCGCCGAAGCGCCAACCCGCTGCCCGCCCGGACGGCGGGCTCTCAGACCCAGCAAGCACCGGCCACGAAGGCGGTGCTTGCGTGTATTCAGTAACTGTACTTGCCGAGCGCGTCGTGGATGCGGTGCTCGTCGGAGGCCGCCAGCACGCCGGTGCCGCGGAGTTTGCGCTTCCGCTTCGCCGTCAGGCGAACCTGCAAGTGGCTCGTGCCGGCACGGCGGTGCTTCACCTTGCCGGTGGCGGTGATCCGGAAACGCTTCTTGACGCCCTTGTGGGTCTTCTGCTTCGGCATGATGAACTCTCCTGAGTGTGGTGCGGTGCGGGATGAGGGGGTTGAATCACTTGGGCGATAGCGTGCAGACGAGCCGGCGGCCCATCTGCTGCGGCGGCGCCTCGACCTTGCTGACGGGTTCGAGCTGTTCGACGATCTGCTTCATCACCCGCTGGCCTTCGTCGATGTGAGCGAGTTCGCGGCCGCGAAAAACCACGGAGACGACCACCTTGTCCTTGTGGAGCAGGAAGCCCTTCGCCTGGTTGACCTTGAACTCGATGTCGTGCTCGCCCGTCTTGGGACGGAGGCGAATCTCCTTGATCTTGGCGTGATGAACGTGGGTCTTGTGATGCTTCTTTTTCTGCTGGTACTTGAACTTGCCGAAGTCCATGATCCGGCAGACGGGCGGCTTCTCGTTGGGCGCCACCTCCACCAGGTCGAGACCCGCTTCCCGCGCGAGGCTCATCGCCTCGTCGGTCGAAATGATGCCGAGCTGTCCGCCGTCGGCCGATATCACCCGGATCGGCGTGATCCGGATCTGCTCGTTGATGCGATGCTGCTTCTCGATGGCTCACGCCTCCGGCCGCGGATCGGATGACCGCCGGCCGGAACGATGTCGTGCTGCGCGCACACCGGGCCGGCGGATCTCCTGTCGAACATGTGCTGCGGCCGCGCCCTGACGCGGACGAAAGGGGCAATCCCGCATGAAAAGGAGTGTCGCCGTGAAACCGACCAGCGTCAAGGCGTGCGGGATTCCTGCGGGAGCCGGGCGTGGCGGTCGGGGGCCGTTTCCTCGCCCCCGGCGGTTTTGCCGGGGGAATGCCCCGGAGCGGGAAGCCCGATGCCGTCCACCAGTTCCCGATCGGCCGCGCCGAACCGCTTCTCCAGCGCGTCCTCCAGGGTGCACGTCACGGCCACCCGGTCACCGTCGTCGTCGGTGATCACGGCATGGATCCAGCGAAACGGCAGCCCGTCGGCCCGGCCCGTCGCGACCACCCGCACCAACCGGACACCGTCGCTCCGCATCGCCTCCGACGAATGCTCGAGCCTGCCGAACTGACCGGCCAGCGAACGCTGCAGGTCGCGCTCGACCTCGGCGATCGTCGGGGGCGACAGTGACGGTGCCCGAGGCAGGGCGATGATCGAGCATTGGGCCACGAGCGCCCCGCGATCGACCAGCCTCATCACCAGCCCGTCCGGCCCGTCCTCGATCACCCGCCAGCGGGCATCGTGCACGAGGTCGTACCGACCCGCCGAGTCCCGCTGCCACACGAAGCCCGGCCTGCCGACGCCGCTGCGACGGGCGGATGAGGCCACCGGCTCCGCAGCATCGGCGGCGTCGGCCCGCTCGTCCGTCGCCGTCCGGGCGACGGTGAGCCGCGCCTCGACGTCGAAGCCGGGGGCGACGTGACTCGCCTCGCGCCGCTCCTGAATGGTCACGGCCAGATTCGTGATCCCGGCGTCGAGCCGCATGCCGCCAGCGGCCGCCGCTGGAGCGGCATACGTCCCTTCGACGACCACGTGGGTCGGCACACCGTCGGCAGCGCCGTCGATGATTCCCGAAAACTTCACCTCCGCACGGCCTTCGCCGACGTCCACCAGCGTGGCGTCGAGTGTTCCCGCTTCCACGGTGTCGATCGCGAGCAGGCCTGCGACGGCGTCGGCCGGCACCGTCCACGAACCGCCGATCGTCGGCGACACCTCCGGTAACAGACGGTCGAGGAGCAACGGATCGAACGGCGTCTCCAGAAGATCGAGCTCCTCGCGGGTAAGGAAGCCCGTGTCCAACGAGGGTGTCGGGGTCGCGCCCGCGATCGACACTCGCAGCGTGCGGGCGTCGGTCGGCAGGCGGGCTGCGCGGACGGCATCTTCGACCTTCACGTCAGCGGCGGCGTCGCGGTAGCGGCGGATCACACCCCGGTCCGCTGCCGCTGAGTCGGTCTGCACGAAGTCGAAGCGGGCATCGACGGCGATCGGCCGGCGCACGGGGGGTACGTCACGCCCCGCCGGCGCGAAGATCTCCCCGGTGGCATCGAGCTTGATGCGGATGCGATGGGACGGCGCTGACCCGACGATCGACTCGCGGGAGTCCTCGAGGGCGGTGTCCGTCGGTTCGACGGTCGATTCGGGTGCGGAGGCGCTGGCAGCCGCGGGCTCCTCGGGTTCCGGCGGGGCGTCGGGTTCGTCCGGGTTGGCCTCCGGCTCGGCATCGCCAACCGCCTCAGGGTCCCGGTCTTCGACCGTCCTGTCCGTCGGTTCCCCGAACGACCCGGCCACGATCTCGGGTCCGGATCCGGCCGGCTCCCCGTCGGCCCGAACGACAGCGATGCCGCCCATCCAGCCCACAACCAGCAGCAGCGAGGCCGTCGATCGCCACCGACTCATGTTCCAGCCCGCCATCGGCAGTTCCCCCACAGTCCGCTCGCACCGGTCATGCCACGGCGACCACCGACCGGCCGCCGCATCGCCTCTTCTTCGTCCTCGACACCGGCCGAGCGTCGCCCACCCCCGGCATCCCGCCAAAGTTCTCCGCGACACCCCCGACAGCCGTCGCGACCAGAGTGTCTGGTGAGACTTTTCCGCTTGTTTTGTTGACAAAAACCGCCCGCCTGGGGTGAAACGAGAATCGCCAGGGCAGCCGAAATGATCGCAAGTCATTTCAGGGAATCAACTTACGGCACGCGGACAGGCATCCGCCTGCAGGAGTCAATTGAAAAAGACTCAAGAATCCCAGTTGTCCACGAACCGGTTTGGAGCCGCCTCCGTATAAAGGGCACGTCCTCAAGCACGGACGGCGGTCAGGGATGTCCGCCATACGCACGGGACGGTGTGTCTCGGTCACGACCCAGTCGGAGCGAGGCGGGCGTTCGGGCAGTAGGCCCGTGCCACCGCTGCGTTTCGTCGCAACAGCTGGCACGGCCGCCAGCAGGAGCATGATCATGCGTTCCAGTGCTGTTGGTGAGAGTGTTATCCGGCTGTTCGACCACGTCCCCTCCGATGGCGCGACCGACGCGGCCCCAAACGCCCCCTCGAGCTGCGAGATTCCCTCGGGCGGGCAGGTGCTCTCCATTGAGGAGTTGGCTCGCCGGTTCAGCGTGTCCACCAAGACGATCTCGCGGTGGCGGGATCATGGCCTCGTCGCCCAGCGCTATGCCGTCGACGGCCGGCGGCGGGTCGGGTTCCTTGCCAGCGCGGTCGAGCGATTCATCCGCGACAATCCGCTTCGGATCGAGCGAGGCAGCCGGTTCAGCCAGCTCTCCGACGAGGAGCATGAGAAGATCGTCTCGTGGGCCAGGCGGCTCGCCGTCGCCGGCGCCTGCCCGGCCGACGTGCACCGTCGAATCGCGGAGCGGCTCGGCAGGAGCGTGGAGACCATCCGCTACACGCTCAAGCGGCACGATCAGGAACACCCCGACGACGCCGTGTTTCCGTCGGCCGACGGGCACCTGCGTCCGGAGAGCCGCGCCCGCATCTACCAGCACCACCTCGCCGGCGAGGCCGTCGAGTCGATCGCCCGGCGCTACCATCGCTCAAAGGCGAGCATCTATCGCGTGATCCTCGCCCAGCGGGCCGAGCACGTGATGCAACTGCCGCTCGACTACATGCCCAACGCGCTGTTCTCGCGGGCGAGCGCGGAAAAGGTGGTGGACCAGCCCTTCCCGGGCGTTCCCGACGCGAAGCGGGTCCGACGGCCCAGCGGCCTGCCGGCGTATCTCGCGAGCCTGTATGAAGTGCCGCTGCTCACCCGCGAGCAGGAGGTGTGGCTGTTCCGCAAGTTCAACTACCTCAAGCACAAGGCGGTCACGCTCCGCGGACAACTCGACGTGGAACGGCCCAGCGCCCGCCTGATGGATCAGATCGAACGGCTCTATGCCGAGATCGTGGAGATCAAGAACCGGATCGTGCGGGCCAACCTCCGACTGGTCGTGTCGATCGCCAAGCGGCGGGTCTCCCCCGGCGACAGCTTCTTCGACCTCGTCAGCGACGGCAACATGTCGCTGATCCGCGCCGTGGAGAAGTTCGACTACGCCCGCGGCAACAAGTTCAGCACCTATGCCTCGTGGGCGATCATGAAGAACTACGCCCGCTCCATCCCCGACGAGCACAAGCACCGCGACCGCTTCCGCGCCGCCGACATGGAGCTCCTCCAGTCGGCCGCCGACCGGCGGTCGGACGAACTCCAGGAGAGGATGGCCGCCAAAGACCGCCTGGCCCAGGTGGGCAAGTTCCTCGACCGCCTCGATTCCCGGGAGCAGACGATCATCATCCGTCGCTACGGCCTCGACCACCAGCGCGAGCCGCAGACGCTCAAAGAAGTCGGCTCGGCGCTCGGCGTGACCAAGGAGCGGGTGCGGCAGATCGAGGCCAAGGCCCTGGAGAAGCTCCGCGAGGCCGCCCTCGCCGAGCAGATGCTCCCGGAACTGGAATGACGCGGTGCCGGCTTCGTGGCGGCCGGTCTGCCGCGGGGGTATTCTTGGCCGCATGAAGCGATCTTTGATTCGTCGCGCCGCAGCCGTTGTCGCGATCCTGTCGGCCGCCGGATCCGCGGTGAGTGCCGCGGGCCGGCCGTTCGACGGCTGGCAGGCCCTGCGGGTGATCCCGCTCGAGGGCCGCGCCGAGCGGTTGATCGTCGCCGATCTCGGCGCCGACGGCCGCGACGACGTGATCGTGGTCAACCCACGGCAGGCGCGGCTCGACCTCTATCGCTGGCTGCCCGAGGCGGAGCGCACACGCGAATCCGCCGGTGATCCCGATCGTCCCAACGAGTTACCGCTGGCGGCCGACTGGACCCACGGCGAGGTGCCGATCGACGAACTGCCTGTCGATGCCGTCGCCCACGACGTCGATGGCGACGGCCGGCCGGAGCTGCTGGTGCTCACCACCCCGTCGAACCGCATCTCCATCTACGCTCAGGCGGCCGACAAGCCGATCGACGCGAAGGGGGCCTGGAAGAAGAGCGGCGAGTGGAACCTGCTCGCCGGCACGCCCACCGGCAAGTCTGGATGCCTCCTCGTCCGCGACCTGTCGGGCGGACGGCACGAGCTTCTCGTGAGCTGCGAGCAGGGCATCCAGCAGGTGCCGCTCGCCCGCGGCAGCCGAGCCCAGTGGCTCGCGCCGCGGGAGACTCGCGGCCGCATCGACTGGTATCTCGCCGATCTCGACGGCGACGGCCGCAAGGATCTCGTGGAGTGGTCGAGCGTGGCGCGGCAGGTGGTCCGCTGGTATCCGTGCGGGAGCGACGGCAGCCTCCTCCCGGCTCAGACGCTTCACGATCAGCCGATCGAAGGCCTGCAGATCGGCGCGCGGCCCTCGGGCGCGGCCGACGTCTATCTGCTCGGCGGCTCCGACAAGGGCGTGCTCCGCCGCTACCAAGTCGCCGGCGGTGAGCCGACCGACGTCGGCCGGCACGACGCGCTCCCGCTCGCCGGCGCGGCCCGCCGCAGCTGGTGCGGCATGCTCCTCGGCACGGGTAGCGGAGCGACGCCGGCGATCGTCGCGGTCGATGCGGCCCAACCGCGGCTCCGCCTGCATCGCTTCGGCGAGGGGGGCTGGCAGGCCGAGGAGTCGTTCCCGGCGATCGGCGGCGTGAAGGCGCTCGCCGCCCCGGCTGGCGCGGCCGGCACCCTGCTCGTCTGGGCGAAGGACGCCTCCGATCTGCACCGCTGCCGCTGGGAGAACGGCCGCCTGACCTATCCGCAGCCCTGGGAACGCGAGGGCAAGGATCGCAAGATCGTGGCCCTCGACTCGGTCGGCTCGACCGTCTGGTGGGCGCAGCGGGTGGGCTCGGATCTCGATCTCTTCGTCTGGCCCGCCGACAAGCCGGAGCCGGTCGTCACCCGCTACGCCGGCCTCGGCCCCAAGGTGGAGCAGGTCGTGTGGCTCGGCGGCGATGCGCTGCTCGTGCAAGACGCCTACGCGACGGCCGCCAAGTTCGTGACGCTCGTCGACGGCAAGCCCGACGTGCAGACGCCCGCACTGCTCGCGAAGGCCGATCTCTCCGAGTATCAGGTGCTCGACGTGGATGGCCGGCTCCGCAAGGCCCGGCTGACCGATGGCGTGCTCCAGTGGCTCGGTGACGACCTTCACCCGGTCGACCAGGTGATGATCACCGAAGGGCAGAAGATCGCCAGCTACCTGCCGCTGCGGTCGTCCGCTGGGGCCCCGACCGAAGCCTGGGCGCTCGAGCAGGGGGGCGGGTTCCTGCACCGGCTCCGGGCCGACGCGGCGGGCGTGATGCGGGTCGCAGCGAGCGTCAAGCCGCCAGCCGGCACCGGCCTGCGCTGGGATCCCGTCCTCGGCCTCATGCTCGTCGACCAGGACCGCGTGGTGCGGCTCGCCCAGGGGCGACCCTGGGAGCTCAAGCTGCTCGAGAGCATCGACGGCCGCGTCGGCCGGCGGAGCGGCGTCAGCGAGTCGACGATCCATCGGATCCTCGCCACCGACCTCGACGGCGACCGCTGCGACGACGTCGCGCTCTGCGACGACCGCAAGCACCAGCTCACCGCGCTCCTCCGCCGGCCCGAGGGCCTGCAGCGGTCGGTGACCTGGAAGGTGTTCGAGGATCGCAAGTATCCCTACGACGGGGGCGAGTCGAAGGACATGGTGCCCGAGCCGAGGCGGATCGCGGGGCTCGATGCCGACGGCGACGGCGACCGCGATCTCGCGATGATCAGCCAGGACCGGCTGGTCGTGTATCTCTCGGCGGCCGATCCCGGCGAGGACCGTCCGGGGCCCGACGATCAGGGTTCTGCCACCCCGCGTGACGAGGCCGGACGATGAACATGCGGTGCCTGCTGCTCGTGTCCGGGATCTGGTGCGCCGCCGCCCACGCGGCCGAGATGGTCACCGTGACGGTCGTGGGCGGGAGCCGGCTGACGGCCCCGCTCCTGCGGCAGAGCGACGACGGCGTGGTGCTCGATCTCGGCTTCGAGGTCCTGCAGATTCCGGCCAAGAAGCTGCTCGATGTCCGCCCCGAGGCCCAGGAAACGGACGCCGGCGACGCGCGGCAGTACGACATCTTCCGCACCGGCCGGCTGGAAGCCCGCGAGGTGCCCGAACTCGTCAAGCGGTTCGGCGAGGCGGTGGTGTTGGTGCGAAACCCCGGCGGCCTCGGCACGGGCTTTTTGATCAGCCCTGACGGCCACCTGGTGACCAACTACCACGTGGTCGAGAACAACACCCGGATCCAGGTCACGCTGTTCCGCAAGACCGACAAGGGCTTCGAGAAGCACGAGTATCGCAAGGTCAAGATCGTGGCCCTTCAGCCGCTCCGCGACCTCGCGATCCTCCAGCTCGATCCCGAGGAGACGAAGGGACGGCTCCCGGAGCCCGTGGTGATCAACGACCGCGACGACCTCCGCGTCGGCGACCTGGTGTTCGCGATCGGCAACCCGGCCGGCCTGGAGCGGAGTGTCACGCAGGGCATCGTCAGCAGCACCACTCGAACGATCGACCAGATGCGGCTCATCCAGACCGACGCGGCCATCAATCCGGGCAACAGCGGCGGGCCGATCTTCAACGCCCGTGGTGAGGTGGTGGCCGTCGCCTGCGCGGGCGCGGCGGTGTTCGAGGGGCTGGCCTTCGGCATCCCCGCCAATGAACTGATCGACTTCCTCGTCCATCGCGACACGTATCCCTACGACGAGTCGCAGCCCCAGAACGGCGTCACCTACCTGCCTCCCCCGCATCAGCCCGGCGGGCCGGTGGCGGAGGGGGCGAAGGCCACGCCGTAGCGGAACCGTCCGGCGTCGCCGGTCCGGGATCTCTCCATCGCGAAAGGATTCGTCATGCGCCTCCGCGGCCATTGGCTTCCGTCTGTCATCGTCGTGATCGCTGCCGCGCGGCTCGCCAGCGCCGCTGAGGTGCGGCCCAGCTGGGAGTGTCTGCCCGAGGACACGGCGGCGATGATGCGCATGCCACAGCCGGCCGCGTTTCTCGAGGCCGTCCGCGGACGGACGAAGTTCGGCGCCGTGGCCCTCGCGCCACCGCGGCTGAAGGCCGCCTGGAGCATGCTCGTCGATGCGGCCCGGAAGGATGCCCGCGGCGGCACGCCACCGGACTTCGACGAGCAGCTCGCCACGTACGGGCTCGAACCGAGCGACCTGCAGGCCGCGTTTCGCGACGATCTGGGAGCCGGCGTGGTCGTCCGCAAGCGCGGCGACGGCCTGCCGCCCCTGGTGATGGGGCTGGCGTGGCTGGAACCGGGCGAGGAGCCCGCCACGCGGCTGGTCACCGCGATGCAGCGCCGCGTCGAGGAGCGGAACACCGCCGGCGAACCCGACGCACCGAAGCGGATCGACCTCGACGTGGCCGGCCACGAGGTGCTCTGGATGGTGGAGCCGATCCTGACGGTGGACACCGAGGGGCTCGAGGTCGATGCCCAGGGCGAAGCCCTCGATGCCGACGACTTCAAGAAGCGGCTCGCGGAGCGGGTCGAGGCCCTGCGCGAGAGGATCCGCAGCGGCCGGTTCATCCAGGTCGGGGAGACGCACACCTTCCTGGCGCGGCTGGGCGGCCGCCTACTGGCAGGCCAGACGATTCCCGATCCAGCCGCCGGCGCACGCCGCGACGCCGACGGCGACCGCGATTTCGCCGCTGAGAGCGGTGCCGAGGAGGCCCGAAAGACGTTCGAGCGGTTCCTCGCCGCCCACGCGGAGTCGGGCGCGGCCCCGCTGGCCGAGGCGCTCGCCGTGCCCGGCATGGCCGCGGCGCTGCCGCCGGGCGTTCCGCTCCTCGACGTGGTCGTCGATCCGCGGGTCCTCGTGACCGCCTACGGAAACGAGCCCGCCAAGGCGGCGCTGGCGAAGATCGGGGCCGACACGCTGGGGCCGGTCGCCTGGCGGCAGACCCTCGACGACGGCCAGTACCGCAGCGGGCTGTTCGCCGCGCTGCCGTCCCCGCGGACGAGCCTGATGCGGATCCTCGACCAGGAGTGCGACGCCGCCGAGGTGCCGTCGTTCGTGACCCGCGAGGCGATCGACTTCTCACAGATTTCGCTCGACCTCGGCAAGGCCTATGAAACGGTGAAGGAGTATGCGGTGGCCACGGGGGGCGAGCAGACGGCGAACATGTTCACCGCGGTCGAGATGCAGGCCCAGGGGTGGCTGGGGGTCGATCTCCCGCGGGTGCTCGCGTCGCTGGGCAGCCGCCACTGGATCGTGAGCTATCCGCCCCGTGTCGCGGAGGCCTTCGCGGAGGCACGGCAGGCAGGCGGCCGCGATGGCGGCCGGCAGGCGCGGCAGATCGCCGACCGCCTGGCGGTGGTCTGGCGGATCACCGACGACGGTCCCCTGGGGAAGATCCTGCAGCGGCTCGCCGGCATGGCCGGGGGCGAACTCCAGGAGGAACAGGGATTTCGCGGCGTCCGCCTGCCCGACGGGCCGGCCGTGTTCCTCGGGCAGGATCACCTCGTGGTCGGCATCGGCGCCGACTCGCTCGAGAAGACGCTCACCGCGATCCGCAACCCGCCCGCGGGCGAGGCGTCGCTCCGCGAGAGCGACGTGCCCCGCCGGGCCGCCGAGCTGCTCCCGCTGGACCCGGCCCGGATGTTCGGCCTGAGCGACAGTTCGCGGTCGGGCGGCACGCTGGGCGTGCTCCGCGAGATGCTGCGGTCGCTCGAGCCGGAAGACGTCGAGGAGTCGTACCGCGAGTTGCTCACGAGCGCCCAGAAACTGTTGCCGAACGACGAGGAGATGGAGGGCATGTTCGGCGTCGGCGCCACCACGCTCCGCGCCGACGACGATGGGGTGTCGTTTCAGACCGCCTGGGAAATGCCGGCGCCGTAGGCCAAAGCGAACCGGCTCATCCGGCTCACCACTGAGCCTCGCATGTTCGCGCGGCACCGCAGCCGGCCGGAGACATGCTCGGCGCCGGCGGCACTTGTGAGTTCGAAGCTCCGACGGAATGTCCGCGCCCGGCGTCCACAAGTGTCACCGGCTTCTGCGCGTGCCTCCGATCCGGCTGCTGCCCCCACACCATGAACTCAGCGAGGGGCTGACCGTACCCCGAGAGCCGGCGTTGGCGACGAGCGCAGCCATGGATGGCGGAGCGAAGTCGGCATCGAGCGAGCGCAGGGCAGGATGCCCGCAGCGAGCGTCCGGCGACGGGGTATGGTCAGCCCCGAGCCTCGCAGCGGGCCGAGGTCCCCATCGCTGACGCGATTGGGCTTCCTGGCGGAGCGAACGTGCGAGGATCACGTGCAGGCCGCGTCAGATTCCCACGATCTCGGTGCGGACGGCGTCGCCGCGGCGGACGATCCTCAGTTGCGCGGGAATCGCCCGCTGCATCTCGTCGACGTGTGAGATCACCCCCACCACGCGGCCTTCGTCGCGGAGCGACGCGAGCGTGGCCAGCGCGTACTCGAGCGTCTCGGCGTCGAGCGAGCCGAACCCCTCGTCGATGAACACCGTCTCCAGCCGCCGCCCCCCCTGGTGCCGTTCCGCCGTGCGGGCCAGTGCCAGCGACAGCGCGAGCGAGGCCATGAACGTCTCGCCACCGGAGAGCGTGCGGGCGGGACGGCGGGTGCCGTTCCAGGTGTCGAGCACGTCGATGTCGAGGCCGGCGAGCGACTTCCGGTCGGCGCCCGACGCCGCCCGGAGGAGCTCGTAGCGGCCGCGGGTCATCGTCTTGAGCAGTTCCGTCGCCTCCGCCACCACCTCCTCCAGCACCGCGCCGAGCACCCAACGATGCAGAGAGACCTTGTCTTCCACGTGGGCCAGGCCCGACACCATCTGGTGGAGGCGGTACGACGTCTGGAACGCCGCCTCGGCCGCGGCGGATCGAACCGCCACGTCGGCGTGCCGGTCCGCGAGCCCGCGCGACTCCTGGAGCAGCGTCCGCGCCGCTTCGTCGTCCGCGCGGGCCCGTTCGACGAAGCCGGTGAGCTGGCGCTGGGCGGCCTCGACCGCCGCGACGTCCGGCTCCGGCCGGCCGTCGAGCGCGGCCACCGCGGCCGTCAGGGCGTCGGCAGCGGCCACGGCTTCACGATCCGCAGCGGCCATCGCGGCCGTCAGCGACTCGATCGTGGCCGGATCGCGGTCCGCGGCGCCGAGTTCATCGGCGGTGGCGAAGGGTGACGTGGCGAGCGCCGCGGCGAATCGCTCCCCCGCGGCGGCTGCCTTCTCGGCGAGCAGGGCCGCGGCGGCCCGCGCCCCCGCGCGGGCCTCGTCGGCGCGCTGGGCGGCGGTGCGGGCCTCGTCGAGGCCACGGCGGGCGGTCCGCACGCCGCTGGCGAGCGCCGCGCGGGCTTTCTCGAGCGTCTGCCGCTCGTCCACGAGCACCTGCACGTCGGGCGGCGCCGACATGGCGGCAAGCGCCGCGCGGGCCGCCTTGGTGGCCGCCTCCGCGGCGGCGAGCACCGCCTGCTTGGTCGCAGCTGCCTTCGTGGCCGCATCGCAGGCCGAGCGAGCCGCGGCCTGCCGCAGGCGGACGGCCTCCAGCGCCGCCTCGGTCGGGGCATGAACGGTTGGCTCAGCGAGCCGCGGATGCTCCGTGCTGCCACACACGGGGCAGGCCGCGCGATCGGCGAGGCCCGCCGCGAGCCGGGCCGCGGTGCCGGCGAGATACCGACCGGTCGCATCCGCAAGATCGGCTTCGACCTGCTGCAGCGCGTCGGCGGCCGCGCAGGCCGACGCGGCGGCCTGGCCCGCGGCCCCGCCCGCCAGCGCCTCGTCGGCCTCGGCGGTGGTGACGGCCTGCTCAGCCGCCTCGAAGCGCTCGCGGGCGATCGTCGCGTCGGCGAGTCGCGTGGCGATCTCCCCGAGCCGCTGATCGATGGCGGGCGTCCGGGTGGCGTCCCGCTCCGCGTCAGCGAACGCGGTCGCCCGCGCCGCCACGACCTTGGCAGCCGCGGAGGCGGCCTGATCACGCTCGCGCTCCAGGACCTCGGCCGTGCCCTGCTGTCCGGCCAGCGCCCGCCACTCCCGGAGCAGCCGCGCCGGCTCGCGGGCTTCGACCGCCGCCGCAAGCACGGCCCGATCGGGAGCCCGTCGGGCCCGCTCGTCCTGCGCCCGGCGGTCGCGGGCCCGCGCCATCGTCACACTCTTCGCCAGCCGCTCAATCTCGCGAGCCTGCCCGAGGGCCTCGGTCGCCACAGCATGCTGCCGGCCCACGTCGGCCAGCCGGACCGCCGCCGCCGCCGCCAACTCCATCTCAGCGGCGATCCGCTGCTGAAGCGCGGCCGTAACGGCGGCGTCGTCGAGCCCTGCCGCCCAGTCATGTCGGTGAAGCAGCGACTCCCGCTCGCGGTGGGCCGCCTCGCGGGCCACCTGCGCGCCGCTGCGTCGGGCCGCCACCAGCGTCTCGAACCGCTCGTAGGCATCGGTGCCGAAGATCCGCTTGAGCAGCTCCTCGCGGGCCTCGCCGGACGCGACCAACACATCCCGAAACCGGCCCTGCGGGATCACGATCACCCGGCGAAACTGCTCCGCGGTGAATCCGGTGAGGGCGTGGACCTGCTCGGTGACGTCGCGGACCTTCGTGGCGATCGGTTCCCAGGCCGCCGGGCTCTCCACCGGCTCGTCGGTCCGGCGATAGAGCACCGCCTTGGCTGGCTCCCGCGTGACGCCCCCGCCGCGGAGCGCCGCCCGCTCGTAGTCGGGATTGCGCTCGCAGCGGTAGGTGCGGCCACCGACGCTGAACGCCAGATCGACCTTCGTCTTCTGCTCGGCCGTCGATCGCGTGCACCGCAGTTCCGCCCCGCTCCGGCCGTCGATCTGGCCCTTGGCCTGGCCTTCGCCGGTGGTCTCGCCGAAGAGCGCGTAGCAGATGGCGTCGAGGATCGTCGTCTTGCCCGCGCCGGTCGGGCCGGAGAGCAGGAACAAACCGGCCGACCCGAGCCGGTCGAAGTCGATCACCTCCTCGCCCGCAAACGGACCGAAGCCGGCGAGCGAGAGCCTGTGAAATCTCATGGACGGTGCTCCTCCCGCAGCGCCCGCTCGAGACAGTCGCGGGCGAGGTCGCGGACGTCGTCGCCGAGTTCGCCGGGATAGCGGGCGGCGAAGAATGCGTCGAGAAACTCTCCTTCGCTCCGCCGCGCCGCCCCGGCCGCGGCCTCTCGGGTCGGCGGCTCGACCTGCGGCCGCTCGTGATGAAACTCGAGCAGCTGGGGGTAGAGCTGGCGAAGAACATCGTGGCTGCCGGGGACCATGATCGCGTCGGTGACCACGGCCCGCACCAGGTCGAGCGCTCGGCGGTCGTCCGCCGCCGCCTGCCGCCGCAGGTCCGCGAACGCGCCCCGGAGCGTCCGCATGCCGTGCTTCTGCGGGAGCGGGATCTCCTTCACCGCGACGCCGCCGGCAGCATCGATCTCCACGAGGCTCACCGTCTTGTCGTGGTCCTGTTCGGCGAACGAATACCGGGCCAGCGAGCCGCTGTAGCGGACGCGATCGGTGCCCACGCGGTGCGGACGGTGGAGGTGGCCGAGGGCCGTGTAGGCGAAGGGAGCGAAGGCGGCCGGATCGACCGTGGCGATCCCGCCGACGGAGATGTCGCGTTCGGAATCCTTCGTCTCCCGGCCTCCCTGGGCGAAGAGATGCCCCACGAGGACGTGCCGCGGCGTGCCGGTGACGTCGGCGGAGGCGATCCGCGCCCGCGTCGCCTCGTCGTGCGACCGCACGTCGTCGCGACGGAGTTCGTATCGCACCTGCTCGGGCGTGGCGTAGGGCATGAGATGGAAGCCGACGACTCCATGCTCGTCGCGGATGTCCACCCGCTCGACGCCGTCCCGCGACGTGCCGGCCAGGAACACGCCCGCGCGCCGAAGCAGACCGCGGCCGAAGTCGATCCGACCGCCGCTGTCGTGGTTGCCGGCGATCGCCACCACCGGCGCCACCTCGGCGAGCCGCGCGAGCGTGTCGTCGAAGAGCCGCACGGCGTCTTCGGGAGGAACGCCGCGGTCGTAGAGATCGCCCGCGATCACCACCGCGTGCGGCTGCGCGTCGCGGGCGATCGCGACGAATCCGTCGAGCGCGTGGGCCTGCGCGTCGGTCAGGTCGAAGCCGGCGAAGACGCGGCCGAGGTGCCAGTCCGCGGTGTGGAGCAAGCGCATGACCGACAGTCTACGGCCGGCCGCTCGCCGGCCAACGGACCTCGGGGCAGCGCGTCACTTCGGCAGCGGCGCCTGGTGGCCCGCGGGCACGACCGCCGCCGGCGGCTTCACGCTGCCGGCACGGGGCCGGGCCAGATCGGCCGCCTCCACCTTCGAGAGGGTCGTCGCCGGCATGGCAACGCCACCCGGCGCGGCCGCCTGAGGGGCCCGCGTGGGCGACTGGCTCGTGCCCGCGAGGAAGTTGTCGATCGTGGCCGATTCGCGGAGATGACTGAAGTGGCGGGCCATCTCGATCCGCTGCTTCTTCTCGAAGATGTCGTCATAGAGTTCGTTCCGAACGTCGGCGAACGTCACCTTCGCCGGGTCGGTGAAGCCCTCGCAGAAGATCACCATGAAACGATCGGCCACCTGGACGACGCCCGAGAGTTCGCCCGGCTTGAGGGCGAACGCCTCGCGTTCCAGCGTCGGCTGGCCGCCCCAGCGCTGGATGGGGGGCACCTCGCCGCGAAGCGACCGCGTGGTGGGATCGGCGGAGTAGGTCTCGGCGAGGGTCGCGATCTGCTCGGCCGTGGGGTTCTGCCGGGCCATCTGCCAGACCTCCTGGGCCCGCCGCTGGTTGTCGAGCACGATGATCCGGCACTTCGCCCGGACACCGAAGGTCGCCTGAAACGCCTTGTCGAGATCCTCCTGCGAGACTGCGACGCCCCCCACGAGCTTCTTGAGGGCCACCGTCGGCCAGACGACGTCCTCCATGTAGTGCCGCATCGGCACCTTCTCCTCGCGGGTCACGCGTTCCAGCCAGGCGGCCGTGTCGGCGGTCCCGTCGGCCTTGGTGAATCCCATCTGCGTGGCGGCGCGGGCGATCTCCGCGTCGAGGTCGGCCTGCACCACCGTCTGCTGCTGCTTTTTGAGAGCCTGCTCGACGAGGGTCCGCGTCACCAGCACCTCGACGACATCGCGACCGTAGCGGTCGAGGCAGACCGCCTTCACCTCGTCGACCAGCACCGGCTGGCCGTTGACGAGGGCGGCTACGCCGGGCCGGGCGGCCGCCTTCGCCGGATCGTTCATGACGTTCTCGACGGCGGTGGCATCCTGCAG
>Ga0207954_1000307_pt1 | contig 15979 bp, 9 predicted proteins | sample CryBogmetaGMA0M_FD_184547 | JGI IMG/M metagenome (GOLD analysis project Ga0207954, IMG submission 184547) | Freshwater microbial communities from Crystal Bog, Wisconsin, USA - MA0M (SPAdes) | ecosystem: Environmental > Aquatic > Freshwater > Lake | place: Crystal Bog, Wisconsin, USA | collected... | reverse complement strand
CCCGTCGCGGCGGACACAGCGAACACGCCCTCCCCGCCGAGCGAGACGACCACGGTCTCACCGGAGACGAGCGGCCCCCCCTCAGGCGGCCCGGGAAGCACCACGTGCCAGCCGGCGGAGAGCTCCCGAACGTCCTGCTGCGGCAGATTCTCGATCCGCACGAGATCGCCGTTGACCGTGGCGACGAAGATCCGCTCGCCGCGCACGACGGGCGGACCGGCGAGCCGCGAGCCGAGGTCGAACTCGAGTCGCTTCCATTCCTCGTCGGCCGGCACGATCGCCACCAAGATGCCCCCTTCGGTGCACCAGGCGATGCCGCCGGCGTAGGGCACGGGATCCGACTCGATGCGGCCCGCCCCATCGATCGTGACCGGCTTGAGCGGGTCGTTCGCCTGCTGCCGCGACTCCGCGTTGGGCGGCGGAGTGCCGATCCGCGGGGCCGCACCCTGCTTCGCGGTCCGCGGCGGGGCGAGTGGATTCACGGGGTGCCGCTCGACGCCGTCGGCCGACAGGGGGCCATACACCCAGTCGCCAGACGGCACCGCGGCTCCGGACGGCGGCCGGCCGAGCGCACGGTGCCACTTGGGGCTGCCATCCTCCGCACCGAAAGCGCGGAGGTCGAGGTCGTGGGCGACGGTGACGATCTGCGGTCCGATGCCGGCCGGATAGACCGGCCCGCCGGGCCGGCCGACCTGTTGTGACCAGAGAACGCTGCCCGCGCGGGGGCTGCCGGCGGTGGCCGGCGACGTCTTCACCGCGTGCACGCCGCCGTCGCCCGAGGAGGCGACGACGAGTCCGTCGCCCACCGCCACGTGCTCGAGCCGCCAGCCGGCCGAGTCGAACGGGATCTGCACGACCCATTCACGGGTCAGGCCGGCCCGCGCCGCGACGAGCTCGTCGCCCGCCGTGCCGCAGAGGAGCGATCCGCCGGCCGCGGCGACGACCGCGGGAAGCGCCGCGGCCGCGACGGCGACCCCGGCGCGAAGGCTCGGAAAACGGTGCATGAGGGCGGATGTCCTGCGGGCTGGAGGCTGCCGTGACCACGCGGCAGCGCAAGAATAGTTCGCGATCGGGACCCCGCAAAAATGCTACGATTTCATCGATCGTGCGGGTCGTGACGACCGCCTGCACCCACCTCGGGCCCCGCCACTCGATGCCGTCCGCCGCGAAGCCGCCAGGATCCAAAGACGCCGCGGCGGTCGTGCTGGGCTACCTGAACTTCTCGTCGGGAACGTTCGACGCCGCCGCCTGGCGCGGGCTCAGCGATCTCTACGCCACGCTCGAGCCGCCCGCCGCCGACGGCACCGTGGCCGAAGGGGCCGCGACCGCCGCGGCGGTCGCGGCGGAGCTGCGGGCGCGGCTCGGGACGCTCGAGGCCGAGGAGCCCGCCTTCCGCGACGCGGCGCAGGCCCGGTGGGCGATCGACCTCGTGTTCGACACCCTCCTGCCCGCGTACCGCCGCTTCCATGCCGACCTCCTCGAGCATCAGCCGCCCGGCGGGATCGAGCGGCCGTTTCTCGTGATGGAGGCGATCCGCGCCACGCTCGCGGAGGGGTCACCCGACGACGACCGCGACGCCGTCGTGCAGCGGACGATCGACCGGCTCGACGACTACGTCGGCTGGCGGCCGCTGGCCGTCCTCGAGAACGGCCGGCTCTCGGCGCCCTACGCGCATGAGCGGGTGCGGCCGATCCCGCTCTACGTGGCCGGCGCCGGCGTGGCCCACGGTCGCTACGGACCGCTCGTGTCCGGCGCGATCTCGATCCTCGGCGGCGTGCCGGCGGAACTCCTGCGGGCCGCCGACTTCGAACTCGAGGCGCTCGCGGAGCTCGCGATCGACCCGCGCGCCTTCGACTTCCTCCATCCCGCCGCGAGCCGTCCCAACTACCTCTTCGGCCTCTGGGATCCGGCGCGGATCGACGAGCGGGGCCGCTACCGCCGGATGGTGGTGCAGCAGGCGACGCTCGACGGGATCCTCTCGTGGCCCGACGCCGCGGTGATCGCGGAGCGCACGCCGGCGACCGCCGGCGAGTTGCGCTGGGAGTCGTCGGCGGTGCTCGCCGGCGTGATGCTCATGGCCAGCGGCCTCTCGGGGCACGGCCCGGGCGCGATCCAGGCCGGGCTGCCGCTGGCCGAGCTCCTGCCGCGGATCGCCTCGTATCGCGACGAGTTCTACCGCCGCCTGCTCGCGGGCCTGCCGGAGGGGCACCGCCGCCGACTCGAGGAGGAGGCACGGGTCGTGCGACAGCCGTTCGGCGGCGTGCGGCGGCACATCAACGCGATGCTCGCGGGGCGGCGGGCCCGGCAGGTGGAGCACGTGGCGCTCGCCGCGGTCTTCGCGCGGCTCGGCCGGGCCGACGCCGCGGAACGGCTCGTCGCCGCGGTGCCGGCCGCGGGTGCCCGGATGTTCGCCAGGATCACCGGCCGCGTCGTCGCCGCGCAACAGGCGGTGTGGCGCGGGGGCGACACCGACGCCGCGGTCGCCCACCTCGACGCCGCGGCCGACCTCCTCCACCGCGCCGTCGAGTGCGGGGCGGCGGTCGATCCCTGGAACATCCTCGGCCTCTCGGGACAGTTCCCGCTGCACGAGCCGGGGGGCGAGAGCCTGCCCGATCCGCGCGTCGACGACCTCGTCTCGTCCACCGGATCGATCCTCGAGGGCTACGCCGCCGCCTGGCGGCAGGCGGGCCTCGCGGCCGCGGACGCCACGTCCCTGCGGGCGGCGACGTCGATGGAGCGGCTCGCAGCCTGGTGGGATCGCCACGCCACCACGACGGTCTCGGGCGTGCCCCATCTCTCCGGCCGCGAGTGCGTCGATTCATCGCGCGAGGTGCTCGCGTCGCTCGAGCGGCGGCGGGCCGTGGCCACGGAGCCGCCGCCGGCGGGGTTCTGGCGGCGCGAGGTGGCGTCGTTCTCCTCGCCGCGGACACATGCCCAGGCGGCCGACGCCCTGCTCGACGAGGGCGATCTCGACGGCGCCGCGGGGCTCCTCGTCCACTGGGCGTCGCTCCTCGAGGGGGAGGCCGTGGAGCGCAGCGGCGCCGTGTGGCTCGCCGCCTCGACGCGCTGGATCGCGCAGGCCGTCACCGACGGCTCGCCCGCCGGCCGGTCGCGGGTGCGCCGGTTTCTCGAACTGGTGGAGGCCAACACCGGCGCGGTGGTGGACATCATCGAGGCTGCGGCGGTCGGCCGCGAGCCGGGCGACGCGGCCCGCGGCGCCTCCGGCGACGAGGACGATCAGCCGGACGCCGAGGAACGCGTCGCCGCCGCCTACGAGTCGATGGTGTGGCGCGACTCCACCGACGACGGGATCGACGGCGGGATGCTCGACGTCGACGGCCCGGGTGGCTCCTCCTTGGGCGGGCTGGCCGCGGTCGAGGACGCCGCCGAGTTCCTGCGCGGCGTGTTCCGGCTCTTCCGCGAGGCGGTGACGGCGTGGTGCGTCATCGACGCGGGCACGAACGCACCCGCCGCCCGCGAGGAGCTCGACTCGGTCGTCGGCTGGAGGCACACGCTCCGCCGCCTGCGGCGGACGATGATCCGCGCCGCCACGCTCGTGGCCGCCCGCGACGACGTGCCGCCGCCGGGCATGCCGCCACAGGAGTTCGACCGCCTGCGCTGGCAGCGCGACGCCGCCGCCGAGCGGCTCATCGAGGCGTCCGTCCAGGCGGGCGAGACGCTCTGGACGATGTCGGCACGTCTCCACCTCGGCACGCCCGGCACGACCATGGCCCGCCGCTCGAGCGTGGGCGGCCTCCTCGCGGCGCTCGTGCGCGGTGACGTGCCCGATGCCGACGCCCGCTGCCGGACGGTGTGCGAACGGCTCACCGGCAAGCCGGTGCTCTACGTGCCGCTCTCGCGGGGCGGGCGGCCCGACCGGATCGTGCGGGCCCGCACGCGGGAGCGGCTGCTCGAACGGCTCGCCGCGGCGCTGCCGCGGGCCGGGCTCGTGCGGCAGGCGGTCGCCGTCGTGCAGCTCGCCAAGGCCCTCGAGAGCCGCCGGCCGCCGGGCGCCGCGAGCGTCAGCGAGTTCGACCGCGTGTTCGAGGCGGGCACGATGGCGCTCGTGGAGCGGATCGTCGAGAGCAGCCGCGACCGGGGCGGCCCGCCGGTGACCGAGCGGATCCTCGACGGTCTCGCGCTGCTCGTGCCGCGGCTCCTCGACACCTGGATGACCCACGCGCGGCAGCTGCGGCTCTCGGTGCTCGAGCGGGTGCGCGACGACAAGGCCTTCGCCGCCGTCCGCGAGTTCGTGGAGCGCTATGGATCGGGCCTCTTCACGCAGCACCTCCTCGCGCCGTCGTCGCTCCGCGGCATCCTCCGCGGCGGCGTGCGGAACTGGCTCGAGGAGCTCGTCGAGCGCACGCTCGGTCAGGAGGAGCCCGAGGCCCCCTCCGGCCGCCGGCCGCAGCGGCTCGTGGACGACCTCGCCTCGGGCGTGCTGCCGATGAAGCAGGCGGCGACACGGCTGCGGCTCGTGCTCGAGAGCATCGCCGAGAACCACGCGGAGTATCGCGACTGGAACTCGACCACGACGCAATCCGACCGGGGCGAGTGCCTGCACATCCTCCTCGACTACCTGCGGGTGAAGGCGGAGCACGACCGCATCGCCTGGACGCTCCGGCCGGTGAACATGGCGCACCGCGTGCTGGCCCGGCGCGGCGCCGGTGCCGCGGGCGAGGCCTGGCGGGAGCGGCTCCGCGAGGAGACCCGAGACACCGCCGCGGCGCTCGTCGAGAAGCTCGCGTCGCTCGAGGGCCACTGGAGCGTGCGGCTGGCGAGCATCGCCGACCGGGTCCGCAGGCCCTTCACCGCGTCGCTCGAGCAGGATGAGCTCGAGGCGCTGGTGGAGCCGGCGGTGGCGGAGCTCGTCCGCGGAGAGCCGGCCGGTGCGGGAGCGGCCCTGGAGGCGAAGGCGACCGCCTTCCTCGGGGTCGCCAGCGGCTCGGGCGTCGAGGTGCCCGACTGGCTCGACCGTCTGGGCGTGGCGATCGACCGGGCGATCGAACGGGCCGACGCGGGGACCGCGGCCGGCCGTGCCGCCGCGACGCCGCCGACCTCCCTGCCCGATGGCGTGCCCTGGGCGCATGTGCCCTGGGACGCGCTGCGGGAGGCCCTCGCCGACTGACGGCGGCCGCGCCGCCCGGGGCGAGGTAGAATTGAGGATTCCCCGGGAAAGTCCGCCATGAGCCTCCGTCCCCTCCGCGCCTCCGAACACCTCCACGACGTCCGCTACGAGATCCGAGGAGCGCTCGCGCGCCGCGCCGAGCAGCTCGAGCGGGAGGGGCACGAGATCGTGAAGCTCAACATCGGCAACCCCGGCGCCTTCGGCTTCCGGATGCCGGAGTCGATGCGGGTGGCGATCGTGCAGAACCTCCACCAGGCCGACCCCTACTCGCACCAGAAGGGGATCTTCCCGGCCCGCGAGGCCGTGGTGATGCAGCAGCAGAACCGCGGTGTGATGGACGTCACCGCCGACGACGTGTTCATCGGCAACGGCGTCTCGGAACTGATCATGCTGGCGATGCGGGCCCTGCTGAATCCCGGCGACGAGGTGCTCGTGCCGAGCCCCGACTATCCGCTCTGGACGGCGTCGGTCGTGATCCACGGGGCGCGGGCGGTGCACTACCCCTGCCGTCCGGAGCGCGGCTTCGTGCCCGATCCGGCCGAGGTCGAGGCCCTCGTGACCGACCGCACGCGGGCCCTCGTGCTCATCAACCCCAACAACCCCACGGGCGCCGTCTATCCCCGCGAGGTGCTCGCCGCCCTCGCCGACCTCGCCGAGCGGCGGCACCTCGTGCTCTGCGCCGACGAGATCTACGACGAGATGCTCTACGACGGCGCCGAGTTCGTGCCAACCGCGGCGCTCGCCCGGCGGACGCTGTGCCTCACGTTCTCGGGGCTCAGCAAGGTCTACCGGGCGTGCGGCCTGCGGGTGGGCTGGCTCGTCGGCTCGGGCGAGCGGGAGCACGCCCGCGACTACCTGCAGGCGATCGACCTGCTCGCCAGCCTCCGCCTCTGCTCGAACGTGCCGGGGCAGTTCGCCGTGCAGACGGCGCTCGGCGGCCACCAGTCGATCTTCGACCTCACGCGGCCCGGCGGCCGGCTGCATGCCACGCGGGCCGCGATGCTCGCGGTCGTGGCGAACAGCCGCTGGCTCGCGGTCGGGGCGCCCCGCGGGGCGATGTATGCGTTCGTGCGGGTCCGGGCCGACCGGCTCCCCGGCGGCGTCGCCGGCTTCGACGACCAGCGGTTCGCCCTCGATCTGCTCGAGCGGAAGCACGTCCTCGTGGCGCCGGGATCGAGTTTCAACGTCCCCTACCGCGACCACTTCCGCGTGACGCTCCTGCCCGACGCCGACCAGATGGCCGACGTTTTTTCGCGCATCGAGAGCCTCCTCGACGAATACGCCGAGGAGGGCTGAGCGACGACGTGGCTCCCGCGGGGTTGCCCGTGCCCCGAGAGCCGGGCTCGGCGGCAAGCGCAGCCAGGATGGCGGAGCGCGGCCGGCGTGCAGAGAGCGGAGGGCAGGACGCCCGAAGCGAACGTCCGGCGACGGGGCACGGGCAACCCCGCTCGCTTCACGCGCGAGCCGACCCCGTCTCCTTCAGCGCGAGCATCCGCTCGAGGGCCGTGAGGGCCCACTTCGCCGTCTCGTCGTCCACGCGGATCACGTTCACGGGAAGCCCGCGCTCGAGGTGCTCGAGGCTCCAGCAGAGGTGCGCGAGATCGATGCGATACATCGTGGCGCACATGCAGATCACCGGCGACAGGAACCGGATCGTCTGCTCGGGATGGTTCTTCTCGAGTCGCTTGACGAGATGCAACTCCGTGCCGATCGCCCACGACGTGCCGGGAGGCGCGTCCTCCACCTGCCGGAGGATGTAGCTCGTCGAGCCCGTGAGGTCGGCCTTGTCGACCACCTCCATCGCGCATTCCGGGTGGACGAGCACCTTCACGCCCGGCACCGCTCTCCGCACGGCATCGACATGTTCCTGTCGGAACATCGCATGCACGCTGCAGTGTCCCTGCCAGAGGATCACGCGGCTCCGCTCCACCTGCTCTCGGCTGTTGCCGCCGAGCGCGGGATCGTGCGGATTCCACACGCACATCTCGTCGAGCGGGATTCCCATCGCGCGGGCGGTGTTGCGGCCGAGGTGCTGGTCGGGGAAGAAGAGCACGCGCCGCGTTCGCGCGAAGGCCCAGTCGAGCACGGCCCGGGCGTTGCTCGACGTGCAGACGATCCCGCCGTGGCGGCCGCAGAAGGCCTTCAGGCTCGCGGCGGAGTTGATGTAGGTCACGGGCGTGATGTCGGAGGTGTCGATCACGCTGCCGAGGTCGGCCCAGGCGTCTTCGACCTGATGAATGGCCGCCATGTCGGCCATCGAGCAGCCGGCCGCCATGTCGGGCAGGACCACGGCCACCCGCCGGCCGCCCCGGGCGGCGACCTTCGCGGGCGTGTTGGCGACGATGTCGGCCGTCTCCGCCATGAAGTGGACGCCACAGAACGCGATCGCCTCGCAGTCGCCCCGGCCGGCGGCCGACTGGGAGAGTTGGAGGCTGTCCCCCTGGAAGTCGGCGTGGGCGATCACGCCGTCCTGCTGGTAGTGATGCCCGAGGATCACGAGCCGCGGGCCCATGCGGCGGCGGACGGCCTCGATCCGCTCGTCGAGATCGGAGTCCTCGAGGCCGCGGTAGGCGGCGAACGGAGCGGCAAGTGGGACGGCGGCGGCGGTCGTCATGACACGGTCAGTATAGGGGGCGGGGGTGCGTCCCCTTCGCGAACCGTTATACTTTCGCCGCGGAACGGCACTCCCCCATCGACGGAAGGACGGCGAAGGATCCATGGCTCGAAAAGTTGTCAATCGCAAGGAACTGCGGGCCCAGGCCGAGGCGGCGGAGGCCCGCGGCAAGAAGGCGGCGCCCAAGGAAAAAGTCGCGAAGGAGAAGGTCGCCAAGGAGAAGAAGGCCAAGGAGCCGAAGAAGGCGGGCGAGAAGAAGGCTCCGCGAAAGAAGGTCGTGAAGGAGACGCGGATGAAGGCCTACTGGGGGCTCTTCAGCCCCAATCTCAAGCGGCTGGCCCTCTTCGAGTATGCCGACAAGAAGGCGGCCGAGAAGAAGGCCGCGGAGCTCACCGCCTCGTCGCGGGCGAACCACTTCGTGAATCTGGTCAAGGAACCCATCAGCGAGTGACCGCCGGTCGCGGGGAGGAGACGATGAGCAGCGCGACGACGACGGTTCCGGGGGGCTGGCGACTCGGCGGCATCGTCGCCCTCGCCATCGCGGCCGCAGGCTGCTCCGGCGCGGCGACCAAGGGCACGTCGGGAGGGTCGGGATCCGGCGGCGGCGTCAAGCTCGCCGAGGTCGATCCCGACTCGGCGATCACGGTCGATGGCGGCCGGGTGAGCGTGCGATCCCCCGTGGGCTGGAGACGGGGCGCGCGGTCCGACGACTACGTCGTCCGCTACACGCCGAGCCAGCAGAAGAGTTTTCCGTCGGTGGTCGTGCTCGCGGGCGACCCGCCCGGCGGGATCACCGAGGTCACGGCCGACAACCACAAGGAGTTCGTGACCGCCGTCGCCGATCAGCTCGCCGAAACCTTCTCGAAAGGCGGCAAGAGCACGCTCCTCAAGAAGCCCGCGGCCGTCACGCTCGGCCCGCACCTCGGCGTCGCCTGGGCGGCGCCGGGAACGGCGAAGGTCGCCGGGATGAAGGAGGCGATCGAACGCAGTTGCGTGGCGATCGTCGTCGCGGGCCGGATGTACACCGTCGAGGCCCGGGCGCCGAAGGGCAAGCTCGACGACGCCGGCCGATCCGCGGCGCGGGGCGTGGCGGCGGGCATCGCCGAACCGGTCGAGACACCCGCGGCCGAGACGGCGCCGGCGGCAGAGGAACCCGCGGCCCCCGCCGAGCCGGCGGCCGAACCCGCCGCCTGACGCGGCGAACCCGACCAGGGGCGTCGTGCCGGGGCTGCCCGTGCCCCATCGCCGGACGTTCGCTGCGGGCTCCACCCTTCGCTCACTCCGCGCCGGCTGCGCTTCGCCATCCTGGCTGCGCTGGCCAGCGAGGCCGGCTCTCGGGGCACGGCCAGCCCCGGCACTGGCGTTGAACAGGGCGCTGAGTCACGCGTCCTCCGTCCGACACCCGCCGCGGCGGCCGTCGATCCAGGAAACCCTCGGCGTTTCCTGCGATCGACCACGTGGGCAAAGGCCATGGATGGCTTTGCCCACGGAAAAATCAGTACGGGCTCTTCCAGTCGCCCCATGCGGCGAGGTAGCGGGCGAGGCCGGGCGTGGTGTCGGCGTGGGCCTCGATCCAGCGCCGGGCGTGGTCGATGAGCGCCTGCTCGCGCTTGAGGTCGATGTCGCCCGCCACCACGCGCGACCGCAGGAAGACGAAGTAGGTGTCGAGCACGTCGCCCCGGCAGTAGGCGTGGATGTCGGCCGCCTTTCCGGCGTCCCACAGGTCTTGCACCATGTGGCCGGCCACCTCCGTCTTGCCCGGCTTGCCGATCAGGTTCGCCGCCAGCGACAGCCCCCCTCCGAACCGCGAGGCGCCGCTGTTGGTGAGCCACTCGTGGAGGTCGAAGTGGGCGGCGGTGTTGTAGCGGTAGCGGGGCTGGTCAAAGTTCCGGGCGTCTTCCGCGAACCAGTCGTCGATCGAGATCCCGTAGCGGAACGCGCCCAGTTCCAGGAGCGGCAGGTCGAAGCCGCGGCCGTTGAACGTGACGAGCCGGGGATGCTGGTACTTTCGCCAGCCGTCCCAGAAGAGCCGCACGATCTCGTGCGGCCGCGACTGCGCCTCGTCGAGGGCCACGAGGTCCTGGAGCGAGAGGTCCTTCGCCACCTTCGCGATCACCAGCGAGATCGGCAGCTGGAACGTGTAGGGGATGAAGTCCTTGCCGTTCTCCGCCATCAGCTCCGCACGGTACTTCGCGATCGCCGCGGCGGGGGCGAGGTCCTCGCCGGGGTAGCGGAGCCGCGACACCAGCGCGCCGTCGGCCACGCTCTCGATGTCGAAGACGAAATACCTGGTGTCGGCGGAGGCCATCGGATCACCGCCGCGCCAGCGGATGCTTGAGCGGCAGCCAGGCGGCGTCGGCCTTGCTCGACGCCACCGACTGCTCGATGAAGTACATCCCCTCGACGCCGTCGTGGATATTGGGGTAGACGGTGTCCTTCCGCTCGACCGTGCCCCCCGTGGCCGCCTCGGCCATGGCGTCGAAGCCCGCGCGGTAGACGTTGGCGAAGGCCTCGAAGAACGCCTCGGGATGGCCCGACGGCAGCCGGCAGGCGGCCTTGCCCGAGGCGTTCATGAACGACGCGTTGGGGTCGCGGGTGTAGATCGCGTGCGGCTGGCCGTTGTGGCGGACGATCATCTTGTTGGGCTCCTCCTGGTGCCACTCGAGGCTGCCCTTCGTGCCATCGATCTGGATCCGCAGGTCGTTCTCGCGACCGTGGCTGATCTGCGAAGCCGTGACGGTGCCCAGGGCGCCGTTCTCGTAGCGGATCACGGCGTGGCCGTAGTCGTCGAGGGGCCGGTCGGGCACGAAGATCTTCAGGTTCGCGCTGATCTTCTCGGGCAGCAGGCCCGTCATGTAGCGGCCGAGGTTGTAGGCGTGGGTGCCGATGTCGCCGAAGCAGCCGGCGGCGCCGCTTCTCGCGGGATCGGTCCGCCAGGCGGCCTGCTTCTGCCCCTCGCTCTCGAGCCGCGTCCGCAGCCAGCCCTGGATGTATTCCGTGCGGATCGCCTGGATCTCGCCGAGTTCGCCCGCGAGGATCATCTCCCGGGCCTGCCGCACGAGCGGGTAGCCGGTGTAGTTGTGGGTGACGACGAACACGCCCTTCGAGCCGGCCACGACCTTCGCGAGCGCCTCCGCTTCGGCGAGCGTGAGCGTGAGCGGCTTGTCGCAGACGACGTGGAAGCCGGCCTCCACGGCCGCCTTCGCGACCGGGAAGTGCATGTGGTTCGGCGTGGCCACGGTCACGAAGTCGATCCGCTCGCCGGCGGGCAGGGCCCGCTCCTTCTCGAGCATCTCGGCATACGAGCCATACGCCCGCGACTCGGGGACGTCGTAGTCGGCGGCGCTCGCCTTCGAACGGGCGGCGTCGCTCGAGAAGGCGCCGGCGACGAGTGCCGCGCGGTTGTCGAGCACGGCGGCGGTGACGTGCACGCGGCCGATGAACGAACCCTGGCCGCCCCCCACGATCCCCATCCGCAGCTTCCGCCCGAGCCCGCCGTTGGTCGCCATCGTCGCCGTTCCCTCGCGTGTGTGGTGCCCCGCCCGCGCGCCGTACCCTCGATCGGTTCGGCGGGAGGCTGCGAAGCGTAGCACACGCGCGACCGCGAGGGCAGCGGCCCGGACGACGGGCGGCCTGGTTGCCGGTGGCACCAGGCCGGCCGTAGGATGCGATGTCGGGTGAGGCCCGTGCCCCCCGGCTCTCGGAACCGCTCCGGCGGCACGCTGCGATGGGACTCTACGACCGCGGCTACTACGGCGACCGGCAGACGACGTTCGCGCCGGAGTGGACGGCGGTCAACACGATCATCGCCGTCAACGTCGCGGTGTGGCTCGCCAACTTCATCCTCACCGGCGATCTGTTCCGCGAGCTCTTCTCGCTGCGGCTGTCGCTCAACGACCTGTTCTGCCTCTGGCCTGACCTGGCGACGCATCCGTGGAACTTCTGGCAGCTGCTGACCTACGGCTTCCTCCACGACGGCCCGAGCCTGCGCTTCGCCAACGCGAACTACTCGCCGCTGCACCTTCTCTTCAACATGCTCACGCTCTGGTTCTTCGGCCGCGAGGTCGAGGCGGTGATGGGCCGTGGCGAGTTCCTGCGGTTCTACTGCGCGGCGATCGTGTTCGCGGGCCTCGCCTGGGTGGTCGGCGAGGGGCTGACAGGCGGCCAGAACGGGGCCCCGCTCGTGGGTGCCTCGGGGGGCGTGATGGCGGTGCTCGCCGCGTTCATCTGGTACTACCCGCGGCAGACCGTGCTCATCTACGGCGTGCTGCCCGTGCCAGCCTGGGCGCTCGGCCTCCTCTACCTCATGTCGGACGTGGGCGGCGCCGGTGATCGCACGAGCCACGTGGCCCACGTCGCCCACCTCGGCGGGGCGCTCTTCGGCCTGCTCTACGCCTGGCGGGGCTGGAGCCTCGACGGCCTCGGGGCGTGGTCGTGGTTGAGGCGGCTCCTGCAGCGTCCGCCGCGGATGCGGGTCTTCCGCCCCGACGACGAACATGGCCCGGGGGCCGCGCGGCCGGGCGACGACACGCCGCTCGACGAGGAGGTCGACCGGATCCTCGAGAAGATCAGCCGCACGGGCGAATCGAGCCTCACGGCGGCCGAGCGGGAGACGCTCACCCGCGCGAGCCGGAGGCTCAAGCAGAGAAGCCGCACCTGACGGCTCGAGCGGAGCATCCGCCGCGGGTCAGCGGATCGTCGCGGGCGGCGCGGCCGCGGTGCGATCCTCGAGCGACCGCCAACGCAGGCGGTCGATGAGGCCGGCGAGTTCCGTGAACTCGGTGTCGTCGACGTGCCCCGACGACACGCCCTGCGGGCGGCCGAGCGTGTCGAGCAGGACCACGTTGGGGGCGTCGGGCACGCCACCGAAGCGGTGCCGGAGCGTGTCCTGAAAGTCGAGCCACACCGGCACGAACGGCGACTCCTTGCGGAACCGCGACCGGGCCACGGGCTCGAGGGCCTTGGGCACCTCGGGGAGGCAGGCCACGGGAACGACATGCACGTCGGGCGGCGCGATGCCGGCCGGCCAGCCCGCGAGGCCCACGACCGGCTGCCGCGACCACTCGCCGGCGGCCGCCTGCGCGGCCGAGGGATGGAAGCGCACGTGAAGCCTGCGGCCGAGTTCGAGCGACGCCTCGGCCCCCTTGCGCTCGGCATAGACGAGCACGACCACGTCGCCGCGATACCGCAGCGTCTCGTGGCGATTCCTGAACTGATCCTCGAGCGCGACGTTCACGACGCGGTCGTCGGCGACCGCCTTCCGGTCGGCGGCGACGGCGGCGAACGCCACGGCGAACGCCGCGGCGAGAACGAAACGCGTGGGGGGCATGGTCATGCGGCCTCGGGGACGAAGAGAGCCGGGGGAAGTACCGCGCCGGCCGTCCCCGGGGCAAGCGGGGTTTCCCACCGGACGCTCACGCGGCCAGACGGATCCGCTCCGCCGGGGGTTCGCCGGCGGCGGCGTCGGTGCCCAGCGCCTCGGCCGCGGGTTCCCGGCGGTGAAGGAAGGCGAGGAGGGCCGGCAGGAAGACGAGCGACGTGACCGTGCAGGTCGTCACGCCGAGCGTCAGCACCCGGCCGAGGCTCTCGAGGCCCCGGTGGCTGGCCACCATGAGGCCGCCGAACCCGAGGATCGTCGTGAGGGCGTCGACGAGCACCGAGTTGGCCGTCGACGCGCTGATCCGGTAGGGGCCGGGCCGCTCGAGGCTGTCGTGCACGATGTGCACGCCGTAGTCGACCGCGATGCCGAGGATGAGCGGGATGCCGATGAGATTCGCGGGATTGAGGTCGATGCCCACGATCCCCATGAGGCCGAGCGTCTGGATCATGCCGAGGGCCAGCGGCAGTGCTGCCAGGAGCGAGTGCCGGATGCTGCCGAAGTCGAGCCACAGGACCCCGAGGATCACGACCAGCGAGTAGAGGCCCGCCTGCTCGTAGCTGCGCTTCATCTCGAGCGAGGCCTCGTAGGCCTGCAGCGGGTTGCCCGTGGCCCGGGGATCGACGCTCCGCACGTCGCGGACGAACTTCTCGAGCGCCGGGAAGTTCCAGATGTCCCCCCGCCCGTAGATCTTGAGGAGGTGACGGCCGCTCGAGCCGACGAACCGCTCGACGAGGCTCGGCGGCAGATCGTCGAGCGCCGGGGGCTCGGGGTCGGCGACGCCCGCGAGGGCGTGGAGCCGGGTGAGGAGGTCGCCCGCGGCCCGCTGCTGGAAGGCGGCGAGGGAGCGGTAGCACTCCTCGGGCGGCCGGCGGCGGAGGTTGTCCCGCGCCCGTTCGAGATTCCAGGCGGTCCGCAGGCCGCCGGGACGCTTCGCGGCCTCGCCCTGCGCCCAGGCGAGGGTCTCGCCCAGCGCGTCGAGCCGGTCGACGGGGATCATGGGCGGTCGCTCCGGCAGCGCCGCGAGTCGGCCGCGGATCCGTTCGATGAGCGGCCGCTTGAGCTCCTCGTCCATCGGCAGGAGCGACGCGATCTCGTCGACCCGTTCGACGCTCGGCAGGGCCATGAGCCGCGCCTTGCGCTCGAGCAGCTGTTCCCGCGAGTCGGCGATGGAGAGGGCATACCACACGCTCTGGTCGCACTCCTCGAGGAGCTTCTTCTCGACCGCCACGCTCTCGAGCCCCTCGGCCTGCATGTTGAGGAGGTTGTGGTCGTAGCGAAGCTCGTGGAACCCGCCGGCGAGCGCCACCGTGCAGGCCACCGCCGCGAGGATCACGATGCGGGGATGCCGGAAGACCGGCTGCAGCCAGGCATGCACCGGCACCGGCTCGGGGATGCGGCGGCCGAGCGGGCCGCGGTCGACGATCGCGATCACGGCCGGCAGCACGCAGAGCTCGGCCAGGCAGCACAGGACGATGCCGCCACCGGCGATCATGCCCAGCTCCGCGACGCCGACGAAACTCGTGAGCGCCGCCGCGAAGAAGGCGACCGCGGTCGTGATCGCCCCGGTGAGGATGCCGGGACCGACCCGCCCGCTGGTCTCCAGGAGCGCCTCCGCGCAGTCCATGCCACGCCGTCGCTGCTCGAGGTAGCGGCCGACGTAGTAGGTGCCGTAGTCGATGCCGACGCCGATCATCGTCACCGTGAACGTGACGCTGAGGATGTTGAGGTGGCCGACGCTGGCGGTGGCCCACGCGAAGGCCCACGCCATGCCGATGACGAGCACGCCATTGGCCATGAGGGCGTGCCGCACGCCGCCGAAGCCGGCGATGATCACGGCGATCACCGCAGCCATCGACAGGCCGCTGGCCCACACCATCGACTGCTGGCTCGTCCGCATCTCGTCGTCCTCCATCACCGGCAGGCCGGTGAGGCCGATCGAGATGCCCGGGTGCCGCTCGCCGATGCGGCCGATGATCCGCCGCAGTTCGTCGGTGGCCGCCGACGCCCCGGCGAATCCCCCCTTCTCCTTCTGGAGCCGCAGGAGGACGAACCCCAGCCGCCCCTCCTTGGCGAGCAGGTGCTCGCTCGACAGGTCGCGGAGCGTGGAGAGCGATTCCGGCATGCTCGGCCACGGGGAGACATAGTCGCCGCCGCGTGGATCGGCCGTCACGGCCGCGTCGAGCCCCGCCACGAAGCTCTCGACGTACCGCTCGAGCATCGCCGTCGGTGGCTCGTCGCGGCCGCCCTGCGGAGGTCCGCCGGCCACCATCTGACCGGCGAGGCCGCCGACCATCGTGCCCACCTTCAGCTGCGCCCAGCCGCCCGCCAGGATCGGCTCCGTGCGTTCGATGAACCTGTCGATCTCGGCGAGGTCGGCCGGCGAAAGATAGTGCAGGCCCTTGGCACGGATCCGCGAGAGGTCGACCTCGTGGAGCACGGAGCGGAAGAGCGACTCCTCGCGGGCCACGTCGCGCGAGACCTCGCGGAGCACGGCGATGACGTCGTCCCGCGAGTCGCCCTCCACGACCACGACGGCGTCGTCGTCCTCGCCAAACTCGCGGATGTAGTCGATCCAGAGCTTGTTGTATTCGCTGTCGGGATCGAGGAGGTCGACGCGGCTGACCTTGTAGCCGAGGTGTCGGGCCGTCCACGCCCCGGCGGCCACCGCCGAGAGGACCGCGAGCATCACGACCGCGAGCGGATGCCGCAGGCAGACCGCGGTCCATGCCACGAGCCCCCGGCCCAGGAGGCCCGGCGCGTGGACCGGAGGCGTGTCGTCGGCGGGCGGGGTGCGGCGAGCGTCGTGCGGCATCAGGTGCGATCCGGTCGGCCCGGGCGGCGATCGGGACCCGGGGGG
>Ga0207954_1000301_pt1 | contig 16089 bp, 9 predicted proteins | sample CryBogmetaGMA0M_FD_184547 | JGI IMG/M metagenome (GOLD analysis project Ga0207954, IMG submission 184547) | Freshwater microbial communities from Crystal Bog, Wisconsin, USA - MA0M (SPAdes) | ecosystem: Environmental > Aquatic > Freshwater > Lake | place: Crystal Bog, Wisconsin, USA | collected... | reverse complement strand
GTTGCGTCCCATATCGAGGTTGATAGGTCGCCGGAAGACATCTTCACGCACGGCACGCTGAAGACCGCTCTCATCGCCCGACTGTGGCCGCTGGCAACCGGTCGCGGTATCCATCTCTTTGCCGGTGAAACACGCGTCTCTTCCGAGGCGGGCAATCTGTCGGTCGAACCGGACGTCGTGGCTGTCTCCGACGACGCCATCGAAGCGGGCCGGGTGCGACTCGTGCCTGCGGCGGGGGGCAAGCCAGACCGGTTTGTCGAACTCGAAGGTGCCCCCGATCTGATTGTCGAGATCGTCAGCGATTCCTCGACGGGGAAAGACACCCAGCGGTTGCCTGCTTCCTACCATGCGGCGGGCGTGCGGGAGTTTTGGCTCATCGATGCCCGGCGGGCCGACGTGCAGTTCACGATCAACCGCTGGGAGCCTTCGGGCTACGTGGCCGACACCACCTCCGACGGCAATTCCCGCTCGACGGTGTTCGGCTGCACGTTCGCGCTGGTGCGCGGCCGCAACGCGGCCGGCCGATGTATCTACGACCTCGTCGTAGGGCCTTGATTTCATCGGCCGGCCATGGCGCGTCAGCGGTCGAGGTCGGCGAGGATCTGCCGGGCCTCGTCGGACTTGTCGGTGACGATCGCCCGCTCGGCGGCGGACCGCGCGGCGGCGGTGTTCCCTTGGAGCTTGCGGGCGCGGGCGAGGCGGATGAGCAGATCGGGCTGCCAGGCATCGGGGGCGAAGGAGAGGGCGTCTTCGAGGATCCGCGCAGCCCCTTCGTGGTCCGCCAGGCTCGACGAGAGCGCGGCAATGTTCTGCGCAACGCCAAACACCCGCCAGTTGAGCTCCTGGGATGTCGGATCGCGCTTCTGCCAGGTCGCGAGGAGATCGAAATTGCGCTGCTGGCAGGCGAGAGCCCGCGGCAGATCGCCCGCTTCCTCGGAGGCCTTCGCCTGACAGGCAAGGACGTTGACGAGGAGCTGCGTGCTGCCGAAGATCGCAGGCTCCGCGTCGTAGAAACGCTCGGCGATCGCCGCGGCCTCGGCCAGCTCGCCGGCTGCTTCTGTGCCCCGGCCGACACTCGCAAGGAGGTCGTAGCAGGAGATCGCCGCGTCGGCCTGCCGGCGGAGGAAGGTGTCGCGCAGCTGCGGAGCTTCCTCTGCCAACTCGGCCGCGAGGAGGAAACGCTTCCGGGCGATCTCGATCGCCTCATCCGTGCGGCCGTGGCGCCTCGCGATGTCGGCCTGCACGGCCATTCCCGGCAGGAGAATCTGGCCGAACACAGGCCGCTGCTCGGGGAATCGCTTCTGAGCCTCCTCCGAGAGCGCGAAAAACTCGCGGAGATAGCCCTCCTGGTCGTCGAGCCGGCCTGTCTGGAAGGCGAGGTGGTTGGCGTTGAACAGCGCGATCTGCCCAGCGTGAAACACCATCGGATCGTCGGGGTTGGCTGCGCGGGCCGCGGCCATTGTGACGAGCGCGTCGCCAAGGAGCTTCGCTCCCTCGTCGGCTTCCCCCCGCTGCGAAAGGGCTGCGGCCAGCTCGAGCTGGGCTTGGCCGAGCTCGACCTCTCTCCCTTTTGCGGCTGCCAGAAAGGGAATGATTCGGCGGCAGGCTTCCTCGGCCTCATCGGCCCGCCCCAGTCTCACGAGCAGTTGCCGCTCGCGCTTCATCGTCTCGAGCCGGTCGCTCTCGAGCTGGCTGTCGCCGATCCCGCGCCGGTCCATCTCGGCGATCGTCGCCAGGGTCAAGCGCACGCATTCGAGGGCGTCGTCGTCGAGATGGAGCTGCGCGTAGATCATCGCCAGCCTGTCGAGGCCGCGATGCCGGTAACGCAGCCCATCGTCGGCGTCGGGCTCGATCGACATCTGCAGATAACTGTCACGGATGCCGCGGAGAAAGTCGCGGTCGCCATCGTCGGGTGGGCGACGGCTGGCGATGATCCGCTCGGCGGACGCATCGGTGAGGCTCGTGAGAAACGCCCGGGCCTCTTCGCGGCTGTTTTTGATGCGGACGTTAGCCTGCTCAACTTCGAGGACGTGGTAGGTGGTGCCGGCGATCGCGGCGCAGCTGGCGACGATCGCGACGAGGCTCGCGCCGGCGAAGAGCGGCCGGCGTCGCGCCCATTTGGCAATCCGTTCGGGGAGCGGCGGCCGCCGGGCCAGGATCGGGCGGAGGGAGAGGAAGCGGTCGAGATCGTCGGCGAGTTCACGGGCGGATGGATAGCGTCGCGTGGGCTCGCGCTCCAGACATTTCTCGATGATTGTGCGGAGGTCGATCGGGATGCCCGGGAGGGCTTGCTTGAGGCCTGAGGTGCTGCCGAGCGCCGAGCGGTGGAGCGAATCGGCGGCGGTCTTGCCTTCGTAGGGCGCCTTGCCGGTGAGCATCGCCAGGAGCGTGCCGCCGATGGCATGGATGTCGGTGGCCGGGCCGACGGCGCCCAAGAGCGGGTCGAGGCCGGTCTGCTCCGGCGCCATGTAGCTCGGTGTGCCGATCACGGTCGAGACTTGCGTGAGATGCCCGGCAGGATCGTCGGGGCGGGCGAGGCCGAAGTCGATGAGCTTCGGCGTAGCGGGATCGGCGGGGGCGGGGCCGGGAGCGAGGAGCACGTTCTCCGGCTTGATGTCGCGGTGGACGATCCCGAGGAGGTGGAGGGCTTCGAGCGCCCGGGCGAGATCGCGGCCGATCCGTGCCGCCTCGCGAGATGAAAGCGTCCGGCGTTTGATCCGGCTCCAGAGCGTCTCCCCCGCCACCCACTCCATGACCAGATAGGGGAGCCCGGCGCTCGTGCCGGCGGCGAGGATGCGGACGATCCCCGGATGATCGAGCCGGGCCAGGAGGAGCGCCTCTCGTTCTGCCCGAGTGCGGTCTTCGGCCGAGACTTGCCGGGAATTCGCGAGCACCTTGACCGCCACGAGGCGATCGAGCGATGTGTCGTGGGCCTGGTAGACGAGCCCCATGCCGCCGCGGGCGACGAGCTTGAACGCATCGAGGCCGGCGATTGTGGGAATCGGCGGTGGCGTGTTTTCGAGGCCGGGGGCGATGGAGACGTCGGGAGCCTTGGTTCCCATCTCCGCGAGGGCGGTCTCGGTCTTGGCGCCGGCGCGAGTTCTCCCGACATGGCCCCCCAGGCTCCACTGGCCGGCGATCTCATCCCGCACCCCGGCACAGATCGGGCAGGCTGTGAGATGGGCGAGGACCGCGGCGTGGTCGGCGGCGGGGAGAAGGTCGTCGAGGAGGTTGAGAAGCGTCGCCCGATCGGGGCAGCCTGATGGGGGTGGCATCCGCGCTACCTCGGCAGCCGGGGGAGGAAGTCGGTTTTGGGCTCGCTCTGATTGTCAGTGGCCCGCGGTGGAGGGAGCGGCCCTTCGATCCGGTCGACGATCTCGCGGATCATCCGCTGCACCTTCCGCCGGGCGACGTAAGCGGTGTTGACCTCGATGTTGAGCATGGCGGCCACCTCGGCGCCGCTGTGGCGCTCGATCGCGAGCAACTCGAATGCCTGCCAGGTGTGGGGGCGGACGCGGGTCTTCACCTCGGCCATGGCGATGGCGACAAGCTCCGTGTCGTAGGCCTCGCCGAGCCGGGCGAGGAGCCCTTCCCGATCGGGAATCTTTTCCAGGAGCGACCGAGTCCCTTGATCGTGGGCCGCTTCGGCCTTCTCGGCCCAGCTGACGAGCGCCGACCGGGCCACCTGTTCGAGATAGCTGCGGAACCGGCCACGGGGGTTGTAGTGAAACTGCTTCGAGGTCTTCCAGAACCGAAGCAGCACATCCTGCGTGACATCGAGGGCGTCGTCGTGTTGGAGGCCGCGTTCTCGGCACCATGCCACCACCGGCGGGCCGTAGATGCGGACAAACTCCCCCCAAGCGGCGGTGTCGGCCGCCTCGTCCCGAAGGACTTCCAGGAGGGAAACCCGCGTCGTGGAGGTGCCTTGCATGGTGGGCTTCCTGCCTGTCGGTGCGAACTCCATTGCCCTCAAGGGCTCTGGTTATCGCGGGCGATCGGGCGGCTGGCAAGGAGTCGGTGTGTCACGGCCGCGGCTATGAGGCCTCCCTGCCCGAGAGCAAAAGGACGATCTACCGGCCGCGGTTCTGAGCCCGGCCGCACGTCACCCGAAAGAAGGGTGGTCCATAAGCCTTACGAACTATTAAGGTTGTCGCGATTCGTCATCGCTGGGCAAAACGGCTTCGAGATGCCCTCGAGACGAGGGTCTCGAAAAAAACTTTCGGCCGTGAGCAGCGGTCGCTGTCAGGTTTTGGCTCGAAAAGGGCTAATTACTCGTAGGGGATCGTGCAGCGCTGTCCACAGGAAGGGCAGTCCGCGGTCGCCAGGTCGGTCCGGGCATTTGCCCGGGCGGGTCGATCCAGCATGGAGTGCTGCCGATGCTTTTCTCGTTCATGTCCCGGTCTCGGCAGGGGCGATTCCGCCCGGCCCTCATGCTCGCCCTGGGGCTGCTGCCGACGGCAGCGCTGGCCCAGCAGACGATCAGCACATCGACCACGGGGCCGATCTACGGCAATGGCAACTCGATCACCCTGACGACCTCCGGCACGATCGACGGAATCGGTTCCGGATCGGGGGTGATCTCCACCGGCACGAACACCACCACGGCGCTCACCAATGCCGGCACGATCGTGGCCTATAGCTTCGGCGTCTTGAATGAGGCCACCGGTTCATTCAACACGATCACCAACTCCGGCTTGATCAGCGGCGACAGTGGCCTCTGGACGAGCGGCACGATCGGCACGTTTGCGAATCAGGCTGGCGGGTCGCTCGTCGGCAACAGCTGGGGATTCGTGGCGGGCGGCGGCGGCGTCGGCTCGCTCCAGAACGCCGGCTCGATCACCGGCTACAACGCCGTCATCATTTCCAACGCCACGCTCGGATCCTTCACCAACAGCGGCACGGCAGGAGCAACCGGCGGGCCGGGATTCGGGTTGCGCGGCACCGGGTCAGTCGGCACGTTTGCCAATAGCGGCCTGATCAATGGCGACACCGGCGTGAGCCTCGATGCCGGGACTTCGGTCCTCACGCTCGCCAACTCCGGCACGATTTCCGGCTACAACGGCATGACCGGTTACGGGACGATCGGCAGCGTGACCAACGACGCCGGCGGGCTGATCAAGAGCTTAGGCTACAAGGGCGTGTGGCAGAGCGGCGGCTCGGTCGGGCAATTCACGAATAACGGCTCTGTGACCGCCGGCACGGTCGGCGTGTTGTTCGACAGCGGAGCAACCCTCGGCACGTTCACCAACTCCGGCTCGATTCAGGTCAGCGGCGGATCCGGTGTCGTCCTCGGCCTGACCGGCACGGTGAGCAACCTCGGCGGAGGCCTGATCGTGGGGAACGGATACGGCCATGGCTTCGCCATCACCGACAACGTGTCGCTGGTCACCAACGCCGGCGAGATCACCGCGGGCTTGAGAGGGATCAGCATCTCCGCCGGCACGACGACCGAGATTCAGAATTCCGGCTCGGTGTCGGGCGGCGAACGTGGCCTCGAGGTCGAGCCTGGCGTAACGATCGGCACGCTCACGAACTCCGGCACGTTCAGCGGCCTTTACTCGGTGGTGATCGCGAACACCGGCACCGTCAGCAACACCACCACAGGCTTGCTCACGGCCACCGCCAACGACGCCCTCTATCTTCAAGGGGGCAAGACCCTCACGCTCCTCGACAACGCCGGCTCGATCAGTGGCCTGACCAACGGCTTCAATGGCGTCGATGGCTCGACGGTCGGCACGCTGACGAACTCCGGCACGATCAGCGGCGGCAACGGCGTGGTGCTCGCAAACAGCGGGACCGTGACCAACGCCGCCGGGGGCTTGTTCAACGGCGCCGCCGGAGACGGCGTGTATGTCCGTGGAGGCCATACGCTCACGCTCCTCGACAACGCCGGCACGATCAGTGGCGTGACCAACGGCTTCAATGGCGAGGATACCTCGACGCTGGGCACGCTGACGAACTCCGGCACGATCAGCGGCGGCAACGGCGTGGTGCTCGCGAACAGCGGCACCGTCACCAACGCCGCTGGGGGCTTGCTTGACGGCATTGCGGGAGCAGGCGTCTATGTCCGTGCAGGCCAGACGCTCACGCTCCTCGACAACGCCGGTTCGATCCGTGGCGTGGACACCGGCTTCAATGGCGAGGGCGGCTCGACGGTCGGCACGCTGACGAACTCCGGCACGATCAGCGGCGGCAACGGCGTTGTGGTCGCGACGAGTGGCACCGTGACCAACGCCGCCGGGGGCTCGTTCAGCGCTACCGCAGGAAGCGGCTTCTATGTCCGGCCGGGTGGTTCGCTCGCCGGCCTCGACAACGCCGGCACGATCAGCGGGCCGGCCGCCGGCTTCAATGGCGACGATGGCACGACGGTCGGCTGGCTGACGAACTCCGGCACGATCAGCGGCGGCAACGCCGTGGTGGTCGCGACGAGCGGCACCGTCACCAACGCCGCCGGGGGCTTGTTCGACGGTACCGCGGGAGACGGCGTCGACGTTCGGGGAGGCGCTTCGTCGCTCGCCGGCCTCGTCAACGCCGGTTCGATCACGGCCTTGAGCCGCGGTGTCAACATCAACGCCGGCACGACCAACTCGATCGACAACAGCGGATCGATCAGCGGCGGCTACTCCGGCATCGAGTCCGTGGCGGGGGTTGTCATCGGCACGGTCGTGAACACCGGCACCGTGAGCGGTGGCGCCTACGGTGCGGTGCTCGCGACGACCGGCACGGTGACCAACGCCGCTGGGGCATTGATCAACGGCACGGCCAACGAAGGCGTGTATCTCCACGGAGGCCAGACGCTCTCTCTCCTCGAGAACGCCGGCACGATCACTGCCGGGGGCACCGGTGTGTATGGCGTCGCGGGCTCGACGATCGACACGCTCACCAATTCGGGCACGATCCAGGCGGGCGGGAATGGTCTGAATCTGTCCCTCTCCGGCACGGTGACGAACCTCGCCGGGGCCCTGATCAGCGCGACCGCCGGCGACGCGATCGTGACGACCGGAGCGGTCCAGCGGATCGACAATGCCGGTGCCCTCACCGCCGGCAACGCGGGCATCGACATCGCCGCGGGGAGCAGCGTGGGTTCGATCGACAACTCCGGCACGATCAACGGCCAGCTCTACGGGATCTATGCCTCCTATTTCAGTAACAATCTCGGCACGCTGACGAACTCCGGGACGATCAGCGGGGAATACTACGGTGCGTTTCTCGGGACGACTGGCACGGTGACCAATGCCGCCGGAGGGCTGATCCGTTCCAACACCACCGCGGGCTACGGCATCCAAGCGGACTCCGCGACCCCGATCGCGATCATCAACTCCGGCACGATCTCCGGAGCGAACGGCGGCGTTCGAATGATTTCCAGTGGCACCTTCACCAATCAAGCCGGCGGCGTGGCTGAAGGGGTGGCTGAAGGGGCGGGGGCCGGATTCGTGAGCGATGGGCAGGTCGACCTGGTCGACAATGCCGGCCTGATCCGCGGTGACTCCGCCGGTGTCCAGGTTCGGTATGGTTCCATTCTGTCGCTCGTGAACACCGGCACGACCACTTCAACCGGGGTTGGTCCGAAGGTGGCGGTCGCCGTCAGTCCGTACGGCACGCTCGGTGACGCCTCCGGTACCAAGGGGCCGGCGATCGTGAGCACCGCGGCCGGTGCGCTTCTCGACGGTGGGATCGTCAACGCGGGCACGATCGCCTACGGATTCCGAATCGGAAACCAGCATGTGACGGTGTCGGCGGGCACGGGGTTCGGCGAGGGGTTTGGTGTGTTCGACGGCGGCACGCTCGAGGTCGTCAACGGCAACCTGACGTTCACCGACGGTTCGTTCAAGCTCGGCTCCGATGTGTCGGTCAACAACGGCAGCGGTCGATTCGTGAATCAGGCGACGATCGAGTTGCTCGCAAACCAGACCGTGATGGGCAACTTCGAGCAAAGCTCGGCGGGCACGACGCTCGTCGATCTGCTCGGGCTGACGCCCGGCAGCTGGGGCCATCTGGGGATCAGCGGCATCGGTAGTTTCGCCGGGAGCCTGGCCCTCGACGACTCGCAACTCGCCGGCGGGATCGCCCCCGGCGAGGCGTTCGAACTGTTCAGCTTCGCTTCCTACACCGGGGGCTTCAGCTCGCTGCTGATGAACGGCACGGCGCTCTCCTCGCTCGGCACCGGGGTGTGGGCTTACGGAAGCCTGATCCTGACCGAGATCTGGACCGGGACAACGATGAGCCTGTCGGTGACCGGAACGGCGGCAGTGCCGGAGATCGATCCGGCCTCGTTCGGGAGTGCCCTGGCGCTCGTCCTCGGGTCGCTCGGGATGCTCGAGCGGAAGGCCCGCCGGCTCGTGCGTCGCAAGACCGTCGCCTGATCAGCGGGCCCGTGCCCTCGGGCGCGGCCTTTCGCTCCGTGCCCTGACAGCCATGCCACAGCCGTCCGGCCCGACCTCATCGAGGAAGGGCCGGGCGGTGGTGGCTTTTTTCGCTGTGGGGAAAACGCGTCAGCCTTCAAATCGAGGCCATGTGGCTCGCCGACAGGGCTGGCTAGGTGCCCGGAGCAAGTTAAACTAGACTTAGTTCAATCCGGGCTCCGAGGTTCCGCTTTCGACTCCTACGGGGGCGCTGTCATGGCGAGTGTCATCAACATCCATGAGGCGAAGACGCACCTGTCGCGGATCGTCGAGGAGGTGGCGGCCGGCCGGGAAGTGATCATCGCCAAGGCAGGCCGCGGCATCGCCAAGCTCGTGCCCCTTGATGGGACGCCGAAGCCGAAGAAGCTCGGCGGGCTCGAGGGGAAGGTGACGGTCCCGGACGACTTCAATCTGCCGCTCGATCCAGGGGTGATCGCGGCCTTCGAGGGGCGGCCGTGAGTCGGCTCCTCCTCGACACGCATCTCCTCCTCTGGGCTGTCAGCGCTCCGCACAAGCTCGCCGCGGCGACGCGGAAGCGGCTCGACGCCTGCGAGGTGTTTGTGAGTGCCGCCTCGATCTGGGAGGTGAGCATCAAGGCGGCCATCGGGAAGCTCGATGCCGATCCGGCCGCCTTGCTTGCCGAGATCGAGCCGGCCGGGTTTCGCCTTCTGCCGGTGACGGGGGAGCATGCCGCCGCCGTGGCCCGCTTGCCGACGATCCACAACGATCCGTTCGATCGGATGCTCGTCGCCCAAGCGAAAACCGAGCCGCTGCTCCTCCTCACCAACGACGCGGCGCTCGCCGGCTACGGCGACTGCATCGAACTGATCGCGCCGCGACCGCGGCGGGGGTGAGGGGCTCGGCCGCCGGGGCTCGCTGGGGCGCTGATCTGTTCAGTCAGGCTGTGTCGCGAGGTCGGCGAGGATCGAGCGGGCCTCTTCGGCCTTGTCGGTGGCGATCGCCCGCTCGGCGGCGGCCCGCGCGGCGGCGTGGTCCCCCTGGAGGACACGGACACGGGCCAGGTGGACGAGGAGATCGGGCTTCCAGTCGTCCGGAGCGAAGGAAACCGCCTCCTCGAGGATCCGCGCGGCCCCTTCGAGGTCGCCGAGGCTCGACGACAGCGTGGCGATGTTGTGCGCCACGCCGAACACCCGCACGTTGAGCTCCTGCGACACCGGATCGCGCTTCTGCCAGGGGTCGAGGAGGTCGAAGCAGCGCCGTTGGCAGGCGAGGGCCACCGTCGCATCTCCCGTCTCCTCGGCGACCTTCCCCTGGCAGGCAAGCACGTTGACGAGGAGCTGCGTGCGGCTGAAGACCGCAGGCTCGGCGGCGTGGAGCCGCTCGGCGACGGCCCGCGCCTCGGCCAGGTCTCCGGCCGCTTCCGTGCTGCGGCCGACGCGGGCGAGGATCTCTCGCGTGGAGATCGCGGCATCGACCTGCCGCTCGAGGAACGTCGTGTCGGACGGCGGCGCCGTTCGGGCCAGTTCCGCGGCGAGCACCGAGCGTCGCCGGGTGATGGCGAGCGCCTCGTCCGTCTGGCCATGACGCAGCGCGATGTCGGCCTGTGCGGCCATTCCCGGAAGCAGCAGCCTGCCGAGGCGCTGCCGATGGTCGGGGAATCGCTCCATGCCCTCGTCCGACAGCCGAATGAGGTCGCTCACGAAGTGCTCCTGATCGTCGAGTCGACCGGCCTGGAACGCGAGCACGGAGGCGTTGTAGAACGCGATCTGCAACGCGTGGAGCGTGTCGGGATCGTCCGGTGCCGCCGTGCGTGCCGCGGCCATCGTCGTCAGTCCATCGCGCACTTCCCGCACAGACTCTTCGTCAGCGCCCCGCGCCGCGAGTGTTCCGGCAAGATCGAGCCGGGCATGGCTCACCTCGACCTGCATTCGCGGACGCGTCTCCAGGAAGGCGATCGTTCGCCGGGAGGCGGCCTCGGCCTCGGCCCCGCGCCCCGTGCGACCGAGCAGGCGGCGCTCCCCCATCATGGCCCGGAAGCGTCGTTCGGCGAGGTCGTCATCGTCGAACGCGGGGGATCCGATCGCGGCGATCGTCTCCTGGACGAGCTGCTGACAGACGAGGGCGTCTTCGAGTTCCTCGAGTTCCGTGAAGATCTCCGCCAGCCGCTCGAGGCCGCGGAGGCGGACTCGCATTCCGCCCGCCCGGTCGGGCTCGATCGGCCAGCGGGAATACCGGTCGCGCAGCTCGCGGAGCGCGTCGAGGTTCGCGGCGTCGAGTGGCATCCGCCCGGAGATCATCGATGCCGCGGAAACGTCGGTGAGCCTGGCGAGCGACTCCCGGGCCATGTCGAGGGTGGCAGCGATCTGCTCGTTGGCCCGACGGAGCTGGACCACGTGATAGATGGTGCCGAGCGTCGCGGCGACGACCGCGAGGATCCCGGCGAGGCTCGCAGCGGCGGCGAGCGGCCGGCGTCTGGCCCATTTGATGACCCGTTCGGCCGATGATGGCCGCCGGGCGCGGATGATGCGGCAGGTGAGGAACCGGTCGAGATCGTCGGCGAGATCGCGGGCGGAGGCGTAACGCCGCGACGGATGCCGTTCGAGGCATTTCGCAAGAATCGTGCGCAGGTCGAGTGGCACACCGGGCATGGCGGCGCGAGTCACGGGGGCCACTGCGGCGGCGGCGCGGGTGAGAGACTCGGCGGCCGACGAAGCCGGGTAGGGAGGCGAGCCGGTGAGCATCGCCAGGAGCGTGCCGCCGATGGCGTGGATGTCGGTGGCGGGGCCGACGGGCCCGAGGCTCGGATCGAGGCCGGTCTGTTCCGGAGCCATGTAACAGGGGGTACCGATCACGGCCGTCGTCCGGGTGAGATGCCCGGCGGGATCGTCGGGGCGGGCGAGGCCGAAATCGATGAGCTTCGGCGTGGACGGTGCGGCAGGGGATCCGCCGTCGGCGAGGAGGACGTTCTCTGGCTTGATGTCGCGGTGGACGATGCCGAGGAGGTGGAGGGCGTCGAGCGCTCGGGCGAGATCGCGGCCGATCCGGGCCGCCTCGCGCGGAGGGAGTGTGCCACAGCCGATCCGCTTGCCGAGGGTTTCGCCGTGCACCCACTCCATGACGAGGTAGGGGAGCCCGTCGACGTTGCCTGCGGCGAGAATCCGGACGATGTTGGGATGATCGAGCCTCGCAAGCAGCATCGCTTCCCGTTCGGCACGGTTCCGGTCGGCATCGGAGACATGCCACGAGCGGGCCAGAACCTTGACGGCGACGGGCCGGTCGAGTGCCGTGTCACGGGCCTTGAGGATGATCCCCATCCCGCCCCGGGCGACCGGTTCGAAGCGATCGAGACCGGGAATCGCGGGCAACGCGAGCGGCTCGCCGGGATCGTCGTCGTTCATGGCCGCGGGAGGCGCGGCTGCGAGTCGTGAAAGCCCGTCCCGGCCTGCGGGCGCGTCGGCGTCGAGGAGTCCCTCGAGGCTCCAAGTGCCGGCAAGCGCGGCGAGTCGGGCGGTGCACGACCGACAGGTTCCGAGATGAAGGGAGATCGAGCCGTGGTCGGCTGCTGAGAGACGCTCTTCGAGAAATTGCCGGAGGACCGGTTCGTCGGGGCAGGCCGATGCGGGCGTCATGCCGGCGCCTTGTTCTGCCGGGGGAGCACCGGCGATCCATCCGACGGCGGCAGGGGGCTTCCACGCCGTTCGAGGCCCGAATCCCGGGCCCCGGAGAGGCGATCGAACGTCTCCCTGATCAGTCGCTGGACTTTCCACCGGGCGACATAGGCGGCGTTGGCCTCCATGTCGAGGGCTGCTGCCACCTCGGCGCCGCTGCAGTGTTCCAGCGCGAGCAACCGGAAAGCTTGCCAAGTGTGCGGTTTGACCCGTGTCTCGACGGCCGCCATGGCGCTGGCGAGCAATTCGGCGTCGTAGGCGCGGGACAGACGGTCAAGGAGATCCTCCCGGTCGGGCGTCTCGGCGAGAATCGCCGGGCTGTCGGCGGCGGGAATCGCACCGCGCTGATCGATCCAGCGAATGATGGCCGATCGCGCTACTTTTTCGAGATAGTTGCGGAAGCTCCCCCGGGGGTCGTAATGGAATTGCCGCGCCGCCCGCCAGAACCGGACGAGCACCTCCTGCGTGACATCGAGGGCGTCATCGTGCTGCAGCCGGCGGACGCGGCACCACTGCATCACCGCCGGCCCGTAGACACGAACGAACTCCTCCCAAGCGGCACCGGTGTCGTCCCCGGAGCGGAGCGCCTCGAGCAGCGAAACCCGGGTCGTGGCGGCGCCGTTCATCCCTGAATGATCCCCTGCCACGCGGAGAGGGCGATCGTTCCTCTCGCCACCCTGAACGCGGAAGCCGACGTCCACGAATCCCTTGAAAAGGGGAGGGCTGCCGTTGAGACGGCCGAACGGACCTTTTCCGGAACCATTTCTCACGGTCGGTGTATCCGATCTCCCATCATCCGACAAGAAACGGCCCGGTTCCGTTCGCGGCGGCGTGTCGAGGCAAACCCCGTGCCGACTGCCGAAAAGGCTGTCGATGCCTGTTTTTTGAGGGCGATTCTCGGTTTTTTTCGCGCGCTGTAAGAAGTCGCCCCGACCATGGCTATTTACCGGTTGGCGGAGGTTTCCTGTCCGTTCCCACGTCGATCGGGGATCGGGGGAGGAATGTCGCCACCCTGTTTCGCGCCTCTGTTCTCTTCCCGCAGCCGTTCGGAGCTTTTCTTCATGCCCACCGATTTCCCCGGCGTTCCCGCCAGACTCTCCCGATCGTTCCTCCCGGTGGCGACGGTGATCGCCGGATTCCTGGTGACAGGGGCTGCGTCGGCGCAGGTGGTGATCAACTCCGGCACGAGCGGGCCGATCTCCGGTGCGGGTTCGAGTGTCACGGTGACCCTGTCGGGCACCGTCCAGGGCATCGGCGATCCGGGCGTGATCTCCGCGCCGAGCGGAAGCGAGACGACGTCGCTTGTGAACAACGGCCAGATCCTCGCTTCCGGCTACCTGGGGCTCGGCGACGGCTATGCCGTCTGGAGCAACGGCGCGACGATCGGTTCGATCACCAACAGCGGCCGCATCGACGGCGAGGCCCGCGGCGTCTCCATCGACAATGACGGCGTCTCGGGCGTGACCACGCTCACGAACAACGCCGGCGGCATTATCAACGGCGGGCTGCAGATGGCCGTCTACAACGGCAACGTCCTCGGCACGCTCACGAACTCCGGCACGATCCAGGGGGCGGATGGCATTTACAGCCTCGTCAGCACAGGAACGATCGACAACCAGGCCGGTGGCTGGATCCAGGGTGGAAAAGCGATTTGGATCGACGGCGGAACGGCCGGAGCCATCTCCAATGCCGGCACCGTCTACGGCGGTCGCGGGCTTTCCGTTTCGGCAGGCGCCGGCGTGGCGACGGTCACGAACTCCGGGGCGTTCCTCGGCGTGGGGGACTTTGCAGTGTTTTCCTCCGGCACGCTCGGCACGCTCACGAACTCGGGCACCTTCTCCGGCACCGGCGGGATCGCGAGTCTCTCGGGGATCGGCTCGCTCACCAACAATGCCGGCGGCAAGATCGAAGGGACGAGCAGCGAGGCGCTCTTCCTGTCGGGCACGGCGGGGACGCTCGCCAACGCCGCCGGAGCGACCATTGCCGGTGCCACCCGGGGCATGACGGTCGACTCGAACACCTCCGTGGCCTCGATCACCAACGGCGGTGTGATCACGGGGGCCTCTGACTTCGCCCTCTTCGGATTCGGCACGCTCGGCACGCTCACGAACTCGGGTACCTTCTCCGGCACCGGCGGGATCGCGAGTCTCGCGGGGATTGACTCGCTGACGAACCAGGCGGGTGGAAGGATCGAGGGAAGCTCGGTCGAGGGTGTCTATCTCTCCGGTTCCGCCGGCGCGCTCGTCAACGCCGCCGGCGCGACGATCACCGGTGCCGGCAGCGGTGGCGTGCGTGTCGATGCCAACGGAACGCTGACCCTCTTGACGAATGCGGGCGAGATCGGGAACACGGCCGCCAGCAGCGGCTGGGGAGTGTTCAACGAGCACGAGATCACGACGCTTGTCAACTCCGGGACGATCTCCACCGCGTCGGTCAACGGAGGGGGCGTGGCGAGCTTCACGCAGATGGGCTCGCTCACCAATCAGGCCGGCGGGCTGATCGAGGGGGTCAACGGCAGCGGCGTGTTCGTGCTCGTGGGCACGATGAACACGCTCACCAACGCCGGCACGATCTCCGGTGCGAACGCCGGCGTGATCACGGACAGCAATAGCCCCGCCACGATCGGCACGCTCGACAACAGCGGCCTGATCACGAGCGGATTCGTCGGCATCGACAATGGGCACGGGATTGACGCCCTGACGAACTCCGGACTGATTCAGGGGGCTGCGGCGGCCATCTTCAACCGGGGGGCGATCGTCACCCTCACCAATTCCGGCACCCTCGGCTACGCCGGCTCCGGGGCCGGGCCGGCGATCCTCAACGAAGGGATCCTCGGCGACCAGTCGGGCACGTCGCTCGCCATCCGGAGCACCGCGAGCGGAGCACTGATCGCCGGCAGCATCGTCAACAACGGCACCGTTTTTGGTGGCTTTTCGATCGCCCATCAGGATGTCGAGGTGTCGACCGGCGTCATCGAAGGGAGCTTCGTCGGGGGGACGCTCGAGGTCCTCGACGGCAACCTGACCCTCGTGGCCGGCGGAGGCGGAGTGACGGTGCTGAAGTCGAACGTCGCGGTCAACGGTGGAGCCGGCACGTTCGTCAACAACGGGGCGCTGGTGCTCTACGACACGCGGCAGGTGAACGGCAGTTTTCTGCAATCGGCCGGCGGATCGTTCATCTCCGTTCTCGACGGGGCCTCGTCGGGCCAGTACGGCCAACTCGTCGTCGGCGACGCGGCCACCTTCGACGGCACGCTCTCCATCTTCCAGGGCACGCTGTCGCTCGCCCCGGGTCAATCGTTCGAACTGTTCGATTTCGCGTCTGCGAGCGGTGACTTCTCCTCCCTCGAAGTCGATTTCGTTCCCGCCACGAGCCTCGGGGGCGGCGTGTGGTCGTTCGGCAGCCTGCTGCTCACCGAGATTTGGACCGGCACGAGCTTGAGCCTCTCGGTGTCGGCGTCGGCGGTACCGGAGATCGATCCGGCCTCGTTCGGGAGCGCCCTGGCGATCGTTCTCGGGTCGCTCGGGATGCTCGAGCGGAAGGCCCGCCGGCTCGTGCGTCGCAAGACCGTCGCCTGATCAGCGGGCCCGTGCCCTCGGGCGCGGCCTCTCGCTCCGTGCCCTGACAGCCATGCCACAGCCGTCCGGCCCGACCTCATCGAGGAAGGGCCGGGCGGTGGTGGCTGGCGCGTGCGAACGACGCTGGCGGGCGGGGCGTGCTCGTGGCAGGGGAGGCTCCGACCGCGTCAGTCGCGCTCCGAGCGGGCTGCTCGGAGCCGTGCGGCGATGTCGACATCGATGGCGCTGCCGAGGCGCTCGGCGAGCGTCAAGCACGCCTGCCAGTCGATCGTCCCCTGCCGGCTTGCCACGAGGCCTGGAAGCGACACGGCCAGGCCGCCGATCAGCGCCGACCGCAGGCCGCGCTCCGCCAGCATCGACACCGCGTCAGCCAGGGTTGGCCAGAGGGCTGCTTCCACGGGTTGCCTCGTCGAGTCGTCGGAAGGCCGCGACCTCTCGGTTCCGGGCCGCGAGCGTCGCCTCCCAGGCCCGGTCTTCGAC
>Ga0207954_1000300_pt1 | contig 16092 bp, 10 predicted proteins | sample CryBogmetaGMA0M_FD_184547 | JGI IMG/M metagenome (GOLD analysis project Ga0207954, IMG submission 184547) | Freshwater microbial communities from Crystal Bog, Wisconsin, USA - MA0M (SPAdes) | ecosystem: Environmental > Aquatic > Freshwater > Lake | place: Crystal Bog, Wisconsin, USA | collected... | reverse complement strand
GCTCACCCGGCTGCCGGAACCAAATCCACTGGCAAACAACAGGGGGACAAACCCTGCCAAGGCGGAGAACGCGGTCAGCAGGATCGGGCGCAAACGGGCGATGGCGGCCTGGCGGATCGCCAAGTCAAGGGCGAGGCCCTCCTTCAGCCGTTGGTTGGCAAATTCAACGATCAAGATGCCATTTTTCGCGGCCAGACTCACCAGCACCAGCAGCCCCATCTGACCGTAAACATCGAGGGCCAGGCCCCGGGCGGCCAGGCCCAGCCCAGCTCCCAGGAGGGCCAACGGCACCGTGATCAGGATCACAAAGGGATCGAGGAAGCTGTCGTAGAGGGCGGCGAGCACCAGCACCATCACCACGATGGCCAGGCCAAAGACACGGAGGTTGCCGCCACTGGACTTGGCTTCTTCGCGGGCCAGGCCCGCCCAACTGATCTCGGTGCTGCCATTTCCCATCTCTCTTTGCACCTGCTCGAGCAGGGCAATGGCCTGGCCGCTACTCACCCCTGGCTTGGGGATCGCCCGAATGCTGATGGCGCGGTCCAAACGGGTGTGGTTGATCGTGGTGGGGCCGCTGCCCCGTTCCACCTCCACCAATTCGGCCAGGGGGATCAGCAGGCCATCGCGGTTTTTGACCTTGAGATCGAGCACGGCTTCGGCGTCTCGCCTGCCGGAACCATCCAATTGCACGATCACCTTGCGCACCTGGCCGCTTTCGAAGCTGTCGTTGACGTAATCGGAACCAAAGCTGGCACCAAGGGTGTCGATCACCGTGCTGAGATCCACCCCCAGGGATGCCATCTGCAGCCGGTTGGGAACCAGCTGAATCTGGGGGGCCCCGGCGGTGAAGCGGGTGGAGACCCGATCAAATTGACCGGTGGCCGTGGCGGCTCGAATGAAGGCGCGGGCTTCGGCCTCAAAGCCTTCGAGGGTCATCTGGCCATTGCTGGTGTCGAGAAGTTCAAGCTCCAGGCCCCCTTCTGAGCTAAAGCCCCGTACGGATGGGGCCTCACTCAGTTGCACCACGGCCCCCCGCACGCTGCGGCGCAACTTGGCATTCAGCCGCTCGCCCACGGCCGCCGTGGAGGCTTCTGCGCCATGGCGCGTTTCGATCGGTGCCAGGCGCAGGTAGAAGGTGCCTTTGTTGGGGCTGCTGTCACCGAAGGAGCGGCCTGCGTAGAAGTTGGCCCGGGTGATGAGGGGCTCGCTGGCCACCGTTTGGCGTACCTGATCCAATACGGCCTGGGTCTCTTGGATGCCCAGGCCATCGGCCAGGATCACCACCCCCCGCAGCTGGCCATTGTCTTCCTGGGGAATGAAGCTGGTGGGGCGGGTCTGCAACACGATCCCGGTGAGCACCAGGCCAGCTAGCAGCAGGGCCACGACGCGCCGGCGCTGCTGCATCACCCGATCGAGCCAACGGCCGTAGGGCTGCTCGAGGGCCTCCAGAGCCCGCCTTGGGGGATCAATCCAGCGTGACAGCCACTTCGGTTCTGCCTGGTTGGGCCCCAGCAAACGGCTGGCGGCCACGGGGGTGAAGCTGAGGGCATTCAGGGCAGAAAAGCTGATCGAGGCGCTGATCGTGATGGCGATCGGCGCATACAGGCGGCCCAGGCTGCCTGTCAGGCCTAGCACCGGAATGAACACCACCACCAACACCAACGAGGTGGCGATCACGGCACCGGAGAGTTCGGCCATGGCTTCGCGGGCCGCCTGGAGAGGGGGCGTACCCCGTTCCAGCCGGCGGCCAATGTCTTCGCTCACCACGATGGCGTCATCCACCACCAGGCCGGTGGCCAGCACCATGCCAAACAGGGTGAGGGTGTTGATCGATTGACCGGTGAGTTTGAGCAGGCTTAAGGCGCCGATCAAGGCCACGGGAACGGCTGAGGCGGTGATCAGGGCGAGGCGGCTGTTGCCCAGGCCCAGCAGCAACACCACAAACACCAGCACTACGGCATCGCGCAGGCTGTCTACGGTGCCGTGGATGCTGCCCCGCACGTAGTCGGCCTCATCGGTGATCAGCTGGAGCTCAATCCCCGGGGGAAATTTCGGGGAGAGCTCGTCGATGGCCTGGTTCACCGCATCACTCACCGCGATGGCGTTACTGCCATCGCGCTGGTAGACCACCAAGGCCACAGCAGACTCTCCCTTGAGGTTGGTGGCGATCGTGTCGTAGCTCTCGTTGCCAAGCTCGACCCGTCCCACATCCTTCAACAGGGTGACGCCGCCATTGGGGGTGCGGGCTACCACCAGGTTGCTGAACTCGGCGCCATTGCGCATCCTGCCCTCCATGCGCAATGGCAGGGTGATCTCTTGGCCTGGGGGACTTGGGGCTGCACCGGCTTGGCCCAGGGCCGCCAGCAGGTTTTGTTGCTGCAGGGCTGTCCGCACGTCGCCGATGGTGAGACCGCGCTCCTCGAGCTTCACGGGATCCAGCCACAGGCGAAAGGCCAGGCCACTCCCTCCTGAAATCGACACCTCTCCAACGCCAGGGACGCGCTGGAGTCGATCGCGTACCACCTGGTCGACCCAGCCGCTCAAGAAGGTGTCGCTGTAATCCTTTTCGTCAGCGCTGAAGCTCAGAACCATCAAGAGATCGTCGGAGCTGCGGCGTACCTGCACGCCAAAACGCGCCACCTGGGCCGGGAGCTGGCGGGAGATGACGGCGACTTCGTTTTGGGTGTTGATCTGGTTGAGCTCCGGATCACCGCCTTCAAAGCCGAGGGTGATGGAGCTGCCGTTGGCGGAGCTGGTGGAACGGATGGTGTCGAGCCGTTCGAGCCCATTCAATTGTTTTTCTAGCAGGGCTGTTACCCCCTGCTCCACCACCTCAGGGCTGGCGCCGGGGTAGTTGGCCCGCACCGTGACTCGGCTAGGGGCAATAGGAGGGAGGTTCTCCACCTGCAGCAATGGCAGGCTCACCAAACCAGCTAGCAGCACGATCAGACTCACCACCAGGGTGAGCACCGGACGGCGCAAAAAGGGATCGGCGATTGATCTCATAATTCATTTTATCATCTTCTACTGATCCTCAATCTCCATTGGCCCTGCTACTTGTTTAAGGATCTAAATTAAAAAGATACTAAAAAATAGAATGAAAAAGATGAAGCCGCAAGGGAAGCAGAGGAAAGAGAGCTAGCTTGAGAGGGGGGAAAGCAATGATAATAATAATGTTGATAATGATGATAGAAAGGTCAATGCGAACAATTAAGTCTGAGCTCTGAGGTGGGAGTATTAAACCAAGGCCACGGGAAAGTCGCGGGAAAGCCAAAGCCAAGGGAAAGCCACGGGAAATCCAAGGGAAAAATGGAAGCCCGTCTTGAGAAGAGTCTTGAAGATTTCCATGACCATGGGCGATTGGTCATCCAGCAGTCAAATTCAGCCAGTCGTTAGGGGCCATGGGCAGACGGTTTGGTTCTGTTAAAATTTGAAGCAAAGTCTTGCTCTCTTGACCTGGAGTTCAAGGCACTCCATAGCCCGAGGCACAGGAAGAAATGAACCGCAAGAGGGCAGCATATGCAGCCAGAGCTGCAGTTCTCTTGCTTTTGATTGTTTCAGGTGCGGCCAGTGGTTCTCCTGTCCCAATCCCCAATTCAGGTCAAATTAATGGTAAAAAAGCAATAAGCTCGAACAAGCATTCTGGAGGGAAGTTAAATGAAACTATCGTCAATCTTGAGAAAATTGTCAAGGACTACGAGGTATTTGATTCATTGGTTGATAAGCCAGATCAAAGCACAAAACAAGATGGGAATGTTCGCCTGATAGCCCCAGCTGCATCGGCTTTGCCCAACAGTCCTCAGGCCTATGCCATCAAGGCTAAAGTCAGCTTGGATCTTCCAGGCATTGTGCAACTTGCCGTTACGAATGATCCTGTTCTTGCCCAGGCAATAGCGAAGGTAGAAGAAAAGCAAAATCTACTCAATTCGGTTGCTGGTCAGTATTGGCCCTCACTCAGCCTTAATACTGGAGCCCTCTATGGTCAATCTAAAGTTTATGAGAAGGCAACACAAGGCAATCAATCGTTCATAAGTGATACGTCACCTTTTTATGTTCCAACAGATACCTATCGCAAGGATCTCTTTGGGGAAAGGTCTCAATTTACTGGCTTGTCCATTAACTATGCTTTGGTCAGTTTTACAAGGCAAGCTTCCTATAAGGAGGCAGCGGCAAGCTTGCTTGTAAGTCGGGAGCTTTATGCCAATCGTCTTAGGGAATTGCAGTTTACAGTTAGCGAAGCCTACTACGAAATTCAATTAGCACAGCAGCTGCGAAAGATAAAAAGTGCAGAGGTCTTCAATGATACGGCTGTTAGAAATCAATCTGCTTCACTATATGCTAGCGGTTTGGTCCCAAAAGTAGATGTACTGAGAGCTGACGCTGCCTTGCAGCAGAGTATTTTTCAATTAAAAAAAACAGAAGCAAATCTTTTGAGTAGTCAGCGGAAACTCAGCAATATTGTTAATGTCCCCTTTGATGTAACCCTCCTGGCACCGGAGGCTGTCAAGTTACGTCCAGCCTGGCCACTGGATTTGCCGTCCACCATTAGTCTTGCTTTGCATGAAAATCCACAGTTGCTTGCGATTCAGTCCCAGCGCAAAGAGTTGATTCAAAAAAGCAAAAAGCAGCAAGCTGCATTACTACCCTCTGTCAATATCTATGCCAATGGGGGGTTGGATTTAGCAGGCACCCAAAGAACCGACCGTACGGATGGTGGATGCTGTGGTGCAGCTGTCATCCCCGGTCTATACCAACAACAGTATGGGTGGTCAATAGGTTTACTTGCTAATTGGCTTTTCTTCGACGCAGGTGTCACTAAAGGTCAAGTTAAGGCTAGTCTTGCTGCTGCTAAAAGTAATGAACAAGAAGAAGCCGCAACCAGGAATACTATTCGCCAGCAAGTTGAACAGGCCTTCTATGACTATCGCGCATCTCTTGATCAAATTATAGCTGCTAAGGCTTCTTATGCAGCCGCTAAGGAGGCATTTAAAGATATTAGAGCCCGATATCTTCTGGGATTAGCTGATTATACAGATGTCAGTGATGTTGTCAGGCTGCTAACCAAAGCGATGGAAGACAAAGCGACTGCAATTACAAGTACAAATATGAACTATTCTCGTCTTCTTCGCCAACTGGTGCCAGTGCCAAATCAACCAAGCCAACCGGTCAGCCTGCCTTTGGCACTTCCTTACGCCCAACCAAATTCTTGATGGTGACGTAAACGGCTGGAACAATAAATAAGCTAGTAAAGGTCGAGACCAGAAGTCCTCCAAAGATCACAGCTCCCAGGGACCGTTGACTGATCTGACTAGCTCCAGTTGCAATAACAAGAGGGAAGAAGCCAGATAGGGCAGCAGAACTAGTCATCAGAATTGGTCGAAAGCGCGATTTCGTTGCAGCTACGACGGAATCAACGGCACTTACCCCGGTGTTGTAGATCTGGTTAGCCATGTCTACAATTAAGATTCCGTTCTTGGCTGCAAGGCCTACCAGGGTCAAAATACCTACTTGGGCATAAATATTGTTGTCTAACCCCCGAGAAAGTAGAAAAAGAATTGCCCCAAGAATGCCTAGTGGAACGGTTGCAAGTGTAATAATTGGATCGCTATAACTTCCATACTGGGCGGAAAGAATTAGGTAAGCCACAATGATGCCCAGGCCAAAGACTATAATTGTCGAGGATCCTACGGCAACTTGAGCCCTGGACAGACCTGAAAATTCCATTCCAATTTGAGGAAAGTTGAAGCTGTTAAATGATTTAACTAATTGCGTTAAAACCCCATTGCTGCTAGCTCCAAGAGCAGGTGAGCCCTGGATCAGTACAGTTCGATTAAGGTTGAAGTGATTAATGATTGGTGGGGAACTGTCTAGTTTGAGGCTCGCAATGTTAGGTAATGGGACTTGTTCGCCACTTCGATTGGGAACGTAGTAACCTTTTAAATCTGATGGGTCACTGCGCGTATCTCCTTCAGCCTGTACATAGACTTGTCTATATTCGATCCCTTCATAGGTTGGGTTGACAAACAAACCTCCTAACAATGTACCCACGGTATTCGCAGCGGTGGTATAGTCAATATCCAATGATTCTAGTCTGCTCCTGTCCATTTCTAGCTTCCAAGCCGGTGCGTCGCTAATGAATTGCGTGTATAAACTTGAGTACTGGCCTGTTGAGTAGGCATTCTTGATCAATTTATTTGCCATGATCAATAGATTTGTTGGTGAGATTTCCCCATTGCTCAAATCGTTAAACTGATATTGTAAACCTCCTTGTGCACTGTATCCATTCACAGCAGGTGGCATCTGAGCCACCACAGTGGCACCTTTGATTTTTGCAAAATCAGTATTTAGTTGTTTTATTAGGTGCTGGGCGGAAAGGTTATATCCAGGCCGTTGATTAATTGGCAGAAGTCCAGCGTGGAACATTGCTTGGAAAGGGGCATCTCCGTTGAACCCAGAGCCAGGAACGATCATTCCTGATGTGATTATCTTTGACTTTGACATGATTTCTTGAACCTGTTTGGAAACATTTGTGGTTGCCTGTAGGGATGCTTGTGGAGGCAACTGGATGATACCCATAATGTAATCTTGGTCTTCATCTGGAACAAATCCAGAGGGAGCTACAGCAAAGATTATGCCTGTTAGTACTGTGGCTCCAATTAATGCATAGGAAATACGTTTAGAGCGGGTAAGAGTGATTTTCAAAAAATACAGGTATTTTTCCGCTAAAAAGCCAAAATATTCATTGAATTTTGCGAACACACTGGTCAGATTATTGCCGCAAATGAAAGCAATTGAACCAAGCACTAGCGAAGGAATAATCCCTCCTCGCCAAAATCCGTAACTCCCAAGTAGGGCTGGCAGAATCAGACGCATTGTTTTATCGCTGGGCTGATTCCGGTTGCCGCTCATTAATATGGCTGCTTGCAGGGGTTTTCCTGTAATAGCATCAGAGGTAGAAATGAGAATTGCAAATACTATTGTTAGAGCAAATTGTCTGTAGATAATTCCAGTTGGACCTGGAAAGAATGATACCGGCAAGAAGATCGATAACAATACAAGAGCGGTAGCAATAATTGGAGCTGTGAGTGTATCCATGGCTTTTGACGCGGCTTCAAAGGGTTTCTCTCCAGCTTCGATTCTTTCCGTGACTGCCTCAACTACAACAATTGCATCATCCACAACGAGGCCAGTAGCTAAAATAACTCCAAGAAGCGTCAGTTCGTTGATCGAAAAATGAGCGATTCCAAGGAATGTCATGGCACCCAATAATGAAATGGGTAGTGCAATAGCCGGGATCATGGTCGCCCGCCAATCCTGAAGGAATATATAGATAATTAGAAGTACAAGGACAAGCGCGTCTGCTAAAGAAGTGATAGCGTTGCCAATCGAAGCATTCACGTAGTCAGAAGTATCATAAACTTTTTTAAGTTCAATGCCTGTGGGGAGTGTGCTCTCAAATTGTTTGATGACCTTCAGGGCAGCCGCTGAAGTCACTAGTTGATTAGAGCCAGGAAGTGGTACAATACCGAAGGCAACAGAAGGAGCGCCCGTTGTTATATTCAGGGCATTAAAATTATAGTTATTCATGCCATACTCGGCCCTCCCTATGTCTCGCAATTGGATAATTGAGCCATTTGGAGTTTTCGAGATGGGCATCTCGTTGAATTTATCGACTGTCTCAATGTTTCCGTTAATAATGATTGGGTAGCTTGTTGATTTAGGGCTCTTTGCCGGGAGGTTGCCAAGGGTCCCTCCAACTAGAACGTTATTGTTGGTTTTGATGCTTGCTATGACTTTGTCAATCGTAAGGTTATATCGAACCATTTTGTAAGGATTTATCCATAGTCGAAAAGCTGGTGGCGCAGCTCCTAAAAGGGTCGCCTGGGCAACGCCAGCTGATCTACTTAATGGATAAATAAGGTTGTCATTAATGAGTCCATTGATATAGCTTGTGTCGTATTCTTCTGATGGCGAGCTGACTGTATAGACAAGCTGAAACGTATTTGAAGTGGCTTCGACTGTTACGCCTTGATGGTTGACCGCTTCCGGTAACTCCGCCAAAGCAGTTTGCACCCTATTGAGCACGTTCGTTTGTGCTCCGATGATATCTACGCCAGGCTTGAAAAATACATTGATGACGATGTTTCCTTCATTATCACTATTTGACATGATGTAATCCATGCCAGGAGCGCCATTGATTTGTTCCTCAAGAGGAGCTGTGACTGTCTTCTCAACGGTTAAGGCATCAGCCCCTGGAAATGTTGTGGTGACTTGGATAGTTGGTGGACCAATATTGGGTAGCGTTTCAATTGGTAATCCAGGAAGCGTAATTGCTCCCATCATGAGAATCAGTAGGCTGATAACAGTGCTTAGAACTGGCCTCTTGATAAAGGTATCAGATAGGCTCATTTCCCCTCACCTGTGATCTTTACATCATCACCGTTGCTTAAGCTGGATAGATTGCCAACAACAACCTTGTCGCCACTTTTTAGGCCAGATATGATTGGGTACATGTTATTTTGTGATACCCCAACCCTAATAGGTGTAAGTCTTAGTTTTGAAAGGGAACCTTGTGTAGGTGTCGCGACATATGCAAAACTTTGTCCAGCCTGCAAGAAGGTCGCATTTTCTGGAATCGACAATTCCTTGCCCGATCCAAAGAATAGTGTCGCCTCGACACGTTGGTTGTGGCGCAGTACTTGATTGGGATTGTTAAAAGTTGCTCGCAGCATCAATGTCTGAGTTGTTAGGTCAAGAGCGGGTGCTACAAAAGTCACGCGTCCATAGACTTGGCGACCTTTAATGCCTGGTGCTTTTAGTCCAACCAATTGACCTAGCTTGGCTTCATGGGCTAATTCCGCAGGAATATCCATTGCTACCCACAGGCGTGAATTATCGACTAAGGATGTCACCGGTGTACCGGCCTTCACATAGTCGCCTAGTTTGTTATTGATAGCACCAAGTTGGCCATCAATTGGTGCCCTTACGTGCTTGTAGGCTAGGGTTGCTCTTCGTGATTTGAAGATTTCGGTGCTTGCTTTGGCAGATGCACGATAATCGTCGCTCTCTTTGTTCGAAACTGCACCGGAGAAGTTGGCCAATAAGTATCTTTCTGCGTTGACCCGTGCATTCTGCGCTATTGCTAGCTCTGCATTGGCTTGTCCTTCAATGGGTAGCTGATCCAACCTATAAAGCAGTGTTCCTGCCTTTACGTATTCCCCTTCGCGCATTGGCATTGCAACGATTCTGCCGTCTATCTCCGGGCTCATGGGGATCTCGAGGATCGCAACAAGAGTCGACTGATAGGTGGCTTCGCGACGAAATGTTTGCTCCCTTACATTGTAGACTTGAACTTGAGTGCTCGCTTGTTGTGGGTTTTTGTTCCCTTGACATCCAGATATTGAAAGTATTGACGTGATGGCGATTGAGCTGAAAATCGCACTTGATCTATGCAGATTGATAATTACTCTTTTGGCTTGAGTATTGTTGCTGTGTATCATTTTGGGTTGCCATGGGCCTTGCTCTTGAGCATGCCCCTTGTTTGCTGATCGAATTCTCAAGCTAATCTTACACCCCTGCGCCTGGCTGCAGGAAGTATCCGTATATACGTTTTAGCATCACCTTGGCACTTTTGGTGGGACGTATTGAGTGGCCGTTTGCTTTTATTTGTCTTTCCCTTGCTGTCTTGATGGTTTGGGATATTAACAGCCTCTATTTGTTGTTTCTCTGCCCGTCCTGTTTCCACTTTCTGGCTTTGCTTTGGCAAGCGTCAGCCATGGCTTTATCTTGAGGCTTTCATGATAAGCTATTGCTTGCGTCTTTTGCCCTCATTGCTTCCAGGGTTTATGGCTAGATCTTGTTCCTTTGAAAATTTTTGACTGGTTTTCTTTGTTTCCCAGCTGCTATGAGTTTATTTAGCCCTATTTATGGTCGTCTGCCTTTGGCTTTTGTTTTTTGAGACCTTGTTAATAGCTTTTGGCGGATCGTTAATCGATCATTTAGTGTCAAGTAATTGGCTTCTGTGTGGCTTGTGCAATTTGATCGTCATTGCGTTTCGCTTCCGCTATTACATCAAATCTCTCTTCAGAACAACGCAGAGATAGTCGGGAGCTTTGTAACGACTTGGTAGGCATGTATGGAGCTGTTCGAGACGACTCCATGCGACGGTTCGCTGGATTGCTGCGACGGTTTTTCCTTCTTTGATAAGGATCCTTAGGGCTTTGCAGTAGAGGGAGTAATTGGCTTCGAGTTCGCCGATCGTTAGTCCTTGGCTATGGCTCATCACCGCAGGTTGCACCCGGGAGTAGCGAGGGTGCCCCTTTACCCTACCCCTCCACTGCCCCTGTTCCCCAGCAGGCCTCAGGCCTGTAGCTGCAGCCTGCTGCAAAGTCGCGGCAAGGTGAGGCCCTGCACGAGCAGATTCACCACCACTACAATAAAAACAATGCTCTGGGCATTTTGAGCAAGGCTGCCTACCACGGCCGGATCGATGCCGCCCAGGCGGGGGATTTCGCTCACGACCTTGTAGGAGAGAGCCAGGGGTACTGCTCCCCTCAGGCCGCACCAGGCGATCAGCACACTTTCCCTTTGGTTGAAGGGGGAGAGGGGTTGGAGGATCAGCACGCTGATGGGGCGGGCCACCAACATCAACACTGCGGCCGTAATGAATCCCACCGGGAGTGCAGGCACTAGCTCCAATGGATCCACAAGCAAGCCAAACATCAAAAAGATGGTGATTTCTGTCATCGTGTTGAAGGGGAGCAGTACCTCTTGCAGGGATTCGTGGTTGATCTCGCTGTGGCGGTAGGTCATGTTGGTCATCAGCAGCCCCGTGAGGTAGACGGCGATGAAGCCAGATCCCCCGAGAAAGTGGGCAACGCCGTAATCCACAAAGGCAATGGAGATCGCCACAATCAGCAATTGGGAGCGTTCGTAGGCGAGATGGTCGATCACGAATTTGGCTACGTAGCCAAATAGGGCTCCCGTAATCAATCCCCCTCCCACCTGTTGTAGGAAATCCCTAAGGCCGCTAATGGCCACCTGTTCAAGGTCCGTATTGGGGGCGACATGGCCGCCCACACTTGTCAAAAAAAGACCACCCACCAGGCCAAAGACCAGCAAAGCGGAGGGGTCATTCACTGAAGATTCAAATTCGAGCAGGTGCTGCAATTGCTTGGGAAGGGTGTGCTGAACCCTGGCGAGCACGCTGATTGTTGCGCCCGCGTCGGTGGAGCTCAGGCACGCCGCAATCAACAGGGCCGCGCCGATCGGCATGGAATTATGGATCCCCGGCGTGATCGCATTCCCTACCGGCGAAGAGAGAAACCAGAGCAGGCCTCCCAGCATGACTGATGACACAAGGACCCCGCCGATAGCCAGCACCACCCCGTATTCCAGAAAGCCACGGATTGCCTTGATATCGGTTTTCAACCCGGCGTAAAACAGTAGTAGGGCTAGGCCAAAAATGAATAACTCGTTGGCCTGGTCATGGGTGATATCGAGATAGTTCACGTTGATCCCGAGTCCTAGGAGCAGCACTCCCAAGATTGCCGGAATACCAAGCTTGATGGAGAACCGGCTGATTGCGAGCGTGCCAAGAAACAGCAGGCCGATAAACAGCAACTGGGCTTCGATTGGGATGGTGTTTAGACTTGGACCCTTGGCAATCAAGGGCTTCAGGATCACGGCATTCACCATCTCGGCATTCACGATCACGGCATTCACGATCACGGGCATTTGGATCACGGATATTTGGATCAACACGGCGAGGGATGCCACGCTGGTGTTCAGATGGCGTTCAAGCTTGCGGCTTGCTCGTCATTGAGCCTGCCTGCCTGGTGCAGCACGTTGGTGATCTGATCAATCGATAACACTGCATGGCAGCGGTAGCCAGCCTCCGAGAGTCGTTCCTTTGCGTGGCGGTCGTGATCGCCGCCGTGGTCGATGAACACAACCACATCGCGAACCACCAGCCCCGAGCTCTCCAGCTTGGTGATGGCTTCAAGCACGCTGCCACCGGTGATCAAGATGTCGTCGACCACCACCACCTGGTCCCCCTCTTTGAAATCGCCTTCGATCAACCGGCGGGCTCCGTGGGCCTTTACCTCCTTGCGCGGATAGATCAGGGGCTTGTGCAATTGCAAGGACAGGCCTGTGGCCGTGGGTAAGGATCCATAGGGGATACCTGCAATACGATCAAAAATCAGCCCTTCGAGTTGGCCCGCGTAGGCATGCAGAACCCGGTGGAAGAGGTTGGGATCGGAAATGATTTGGCGTAGGTCGATGTAGTAGTTGAACACGGCCCCCGAGGCCTGTACGTACTCTCCAAACAGCAGGCAGCCAATGTCAAACAGTTCCACAATCAAGCTGGAGAGGGCCTCGTCGCGGTGGATCTCGAGCTGGTCCCTGGATTGGGCTTGCCCGGGAAGCCACAGATCGCAGCGGGCCCCATCCTGTTGGTCTTGATCTGTGCGGGCTTGTTTTTCGAGCCAGCGTTGCCTTGTGCTGCTGATTTCTTGTTTGAGGGCCTCCGCCTTTGAGGCGAGGTCGTCCTCAACCAAAAGGTGTTGGGGGAGGGGTAGCAGTAGACCATCGGCGGCGGCGCTGAGACCCGCTTCGAGCATGGCTTCGAGGTTGTCCTCCTCGTTCCACAGGCTGCGCAGAATCAAAAAACGTTCGGGGGCCTCGGCGCGGACCCGGGCCAGGATCGCCGGATCACTTGTCCCCACCTCCAGCAGCACCTGCTCTGGAGTACCCCAGAGCTGGGTCTCCCGCACGATCTGCAAATAAAGCGGCGTCTCCTCGCTTGGGTAGTGCTGGAAGAGCCGGGCTGACTGGTTGGAGCTGTGGCATGTCATGACGACGGCCTTGCCCGGGTAGAGCAGAAAAGGGGCCGCGATGTCTTGTCCCGCGAGCGGTGAGAGGGTCACCGCATCGGCTCCAAACTCTTTAAAGAGGTATTGGGCCATCGCCGACGACGAATTGAGATCGCCGTGCTTGGTGTCTACGATCAGCGGCAGCTCCCGGGGAACCAGATCCCGCACCTCGTGCAGCAACTCCAACCCCACAGGGCCTAGGGATTGGTAGAAACCCAGGCTTGGTTTGTAGGCGCAGACATGGGGGGCGGTTTCTTCGATAACGGCCTTGATCCAATGGCGCGCCTGGCTCAGAAAGGAGCGTCCCCCCATGCCGTGGCGTGTTGCCCAGCTCTGCAGCATCTCCGGGTTGGGGTCGAGCCCTGTCACCAGCAGCGACTGGCGCTTGGCCATCGCATCTGTCAATTGGACGAAGAAGCTCATGCCAATACTCCTAAACCGCTGAAGCCAGAAGGCCTCTCAGCCTCGACAGGATCGCACCGATGGCGGCAGATCCAAACCCCTACTTCAAACTTCCCCATCCCAGGCGCCTCTGGTGCGAGCTTGGGATGGGTGGTGCACTTCGCTCTGCAAAGGGAACCTATAGTGGGTCATTGAGCTCTTGGTGACGTGAATAAACAAGATGTGGTGGATGATTACAGGCAGATTCCTGATGCGTTCATCCCTGAATTTGTCGCCCTAGAAGATCTTGCGCAGATTTATTTGAACAATCCTGGCTTTCACGCAAGCTTCCAGGACTTTATGGAGGAGTGGCAAGAAGAAGACAATGCCGTAGAATGTGAATTCTAACGAATCTTTGTTTGCCCTTGGATATCCCTCCGCAAGAACTGAATCCAAAATGGTTTAAAAGCCATCTACTTGATCGCTCGGTTGAGCTTCAGGAGCTCTACGAGTTGTCCCAGGCCGAGCTGGACTTGCTGATGGCTGAGACCGCCGAGCTCAGAACTGATTTGGTCAATCGCGACCGGAACCACGGCAAGTGGTGCACCGCCGGTTACTTCCTAGAGCTGGCCAAGATCATTAGTGAACGGCGCAATAAGCAACTTTATCGCCAGTGAAAGTTCAAATTCACTTTTAAATGTCATAACCAGGCCAGGTCGCCCCTGGTTTACGCCGCGATTCGCCAGGGCAGGGTGTCCCCGGCGTGGAAGGGCACCAACTCGACGGGCTGACCTGCCCCATCCGCTAGCTGGAGACGCTCGGGGATGCCCTGGGGTTCCCTCACCAGGGTGATCGAGTCTTCGTTGGGAGGGAGTCCGTAGAACCGTGGGCCGAAGTCCGAGGCGAAGCCCTCGAGTTTGTCGAGGGCGTTCTCCTGTTCAAACACGGTGGCATAACTCTCCAGAGCATTTGGCGCGCAGAAGATGCCGGCGCAGCCGCAGGCCGATTCCTTGGCCCCGCGGGCATGGGGCGCCGAATCGGTGCCCAGGAAGAACTTCGGGTTGCCCGATGTGGCGGCAGCCCTCAGGGCGATGCGGTGGAGCTCCCGCTTGGCCACCGGCAGGCAGTACATGTGGGGCCGCAGACCCCCCTGGAAGAGGGCATTGCGGTTGATGTGCAGGTGGTGGGGCGTGATCGTGGCGGCCAGGGTGGCGGGGCCGCTGGCCACGAAATCGGCCGCATCGAGTGTGGTGATGTGCTCGAACACCACCTTCAGGCCCGGGTGCCGTTTTAAAAGCGGTTCCAGGTGCCGCTCGATGAACACCGCTTCGCGATCAAAGATGTCGACTGCTGGATCGGTCACTTCGCCGTGGATCAGCAGGGGCATCCCGACTCGCTCCAGGGTTTCGAAGACTGGAGTGATTCCTTCTAGGGCCGTCACCCCAGCGGCCGAATTGGTGGTGGCGTTGGCTGGGTAGAGCTTGCAGGCCGTCAAGACTCCGTCGTTGAAGCCCCGCTCGAGGTCGGCTGGATCGCTGGAATCGGTGAGGTAGGCCGTGATCAGGGGCTTAAAGCCCGTACCAGGGGGCAGGGCCTTGAGGATCCGCTGCCGATAGGCCTCGGCGGCGGCCAGGGTGGTGACCGGCGGGCTCAGATTTGGCATCACGATGGCGCGGCCAAAGGTTTTGGCCGTGCTCGACGCCACGGCTTCGAGCATGGCGCCATCCCGCAGGTGCACATGCCAGTCGTCGGGTTTGCGGATCGTGATCGACGGCACAGGCATGGCTCGGGGGGGCTCGAGGTGCTCCGGGTCCAGCCTGCCAGCTGGTGGAGCTTGGAACGGGATTGGGGTGGGAATCGCGAGAATGGACCTTGCGTTGTCCCAGCCTGCATGTCAGCAGCCCAGAAGTCCGCCAGCAAGCCCACCATTGGTGAACTTGAGGCGGGGTACCCCACCTGCTGCAAGGCCCTCCGGGTGCTGATTAAGAACAAGAAAGGCCTCGATGCGATTCAACGCACGGTCGCCTGGGAGCGTCTCGCCCTGCTCCACAAGTGCCTGCCAACCCGCTATAAGGCCCCCGATTACCTCTACACCTTGCTGAAGCGCGAGCTTGAGCAGCCTGTGGCCGCTTGAGTGTTCCCGTCTGAAGCCTTGCCGATCTAACTGAATTCATTGCCGATTTCATGGCCTTGGATTCAGCAGGCCCACCCCAGCCGTCACAATGGGCCCACTTGGATTCGGCCCGTAGGGCTGTGGGTTTGGCATGGCGCACCATCAGGTTCTGATCGTTGGCGGGGGAGCTGCCGGCATCACCGCGGCTGCCCAGTTGAAGCGAGCCCGCCCCCAGCTGGATGTGGCGATTCTCGAGCCTTCGTCCGATCACTACTACCAACCCGGTTGGACCCTGGTGGGGGCTGGGGTGTTCAGCCTTGAAGAAACCCGCCGGGCCGAAGGCGACCTGATCCCCTCCGGTGTGACCTGGATCCGCGACGCCGTGGCCAGCTTCCAGCCGGAGGCCAACCAGCTCACCACCACCACGGGGGCGACCCTCAGCTACGGGGTGTTGGTGGTGGCGACGGGCATGAAGCTGTGTTGGGACAAGATCAAAGGCCTGCCTGAAGCCCTGGGATCGGGCGGCGTCTGCAGCAACTACTCCCGCGACCATGCCGCCTACACCTGGGAGGCGATTCAGGCCTTCCAGGGCGGCAGGGGTGGTGCTAGTGGCAGTGCCAATGCCGTTTTCACCTGTGCACCGATGCCCATCAAGTGCCCCGGTGCGCCCCAAAAGATTGCCTACCTCGCCGACGACGTCTTCAAGCGCAAGCGGCTTGGCGC
>Ga0207954_1000298_pt1 | contig 16149 bp, 9 predicted proteins | sample CryBogmetaGMA0M_FD_184547 | JGI IMG/M metagenome (GOLD analysis project Ga0207954, IMG submission 184547) | Freshwater microbial communities from Crystal Bog, Wisconsin, USA - MA0M (SPAdes) | ecosystem: Environmental > Aquatic > Freshwater > Lake | place: Crystal Bog, Wisconsin, USA | collected... | reverse complement strand
GACCCATCCCGCCGAACTGCCTGCGTCGAACTTGCCGCCGGCGAGGAAGTTGGCGACGTCGAGCATGTCCACGCTCCAATCCACGTTGGTGTCGCCCGGCTGGGCGGCCGGATTCGGCTTGGGCGATGGCGTCGGGGTCGGGGTCGGAGGAGGAGTCGGGGTTGGCGTGGGCGTGGGCGTGCTGAGCGTGTTGCGAGTTCCGTAGTCGGCGAACGCCTGGCTGAAACTCCCCGCCGGCGCGTCGAGGCCCGAGGCAGAGGAGGTGGCCTGGCCGGGCGTCCCGGGGTTGTCGCGGGCCACCGACCACATCGCGATCATGCCCAGCCCCTTCTGCCGAGCGAAGTCTTCGAGCGTCTGGGCGTCGGCGAGGGTGAACACCTCGGAGAGCACGTCGTTGACACCGAGCATCGGGGTCACGCCCAGCTGATTCCAGCCGAACCCCTGGCTGAACTCCGCGAACAGGGTCGTGAGCTGCGTGTGGGTGTTCGTGGCGGCGAGCACCGCATACGCGCCCATCGACTTCGCCGAGGCTCCGGTGGTCGGTGCGGCCGACTCGCCGTAGTCCATCGCCATCACGTTCACGCCGTCGAGCACCACGCCGGCCCGGAGGGCGGCCCGCACCACGTTCAGGCCGTCGGCCGTGAGGCCGTCGGGCAGGACGGGCAGCGTGTACCAGACCTCCAGGCCGGGCCGAGACTGCTGGAGCAGCTTGAGCGCGTTGCTGCCGAGAGTGATTGCCGCCGGATCGGCCACCGCCGCTCCCTCGATGTCGAAGTCGATGCGGTTGAGCCCGTAGGCATCGACGATGCCGGCGTACGCCCCGGCCAGATCCGCCGCGGTCCGCCCGTGCGCCGCGTACCACTGGGCGAGGCTCGTGCCGGCCGCTCCGCCGAGCGAGATCATCACGTCGCCCCCGGCCGCCTGGAACGACCGGATCGACTGGTTGATCGCGACGGCCTGCTCGTTGGTGGAGGTGGGGGCGAGCACGGACAGCCCCGCCCAGGCGGGTGTGCCATCCGGAGCGGCCTGGATGAAGCCGAGCGTCACCAGCGACACACCGCGGGTGCCGGCAATCGTGAGCAGGTTCGGCACGGGCCACATCCCCATGTCCACGTAAGGCGCGAAGTAGGCCTCGCCCCACTTCTGATCACCGGCGTTGCCGGAGTTGATCCCGCCGGGCGGAAGGGTCGGAGTGGGGGTTGGCGTCGGTGTGGGTGATGGAGACGGGGTCGGCGTTGGTGTCGGCGTGGACGCATTGGCGAGCACGCCGGAGATATAGGCCGTGGCCGAGGGATCCTTGCAGGTGAAGTTCGCGATCGTGAGGCTCGCCAGCGGCACGCCCTCCAGGCGATACGACTGCTGCATGCTCGGGATCCGCAGGACGGCGCTGCCCGTCTCGTCGGCGAGCCGCAGTTCGCCGCCGGTGAACCAGTCGAGGGCGAGGACGTCAGCCGCGGGATGGAAGTCGGGGATCGTGACGTTCTGGTTCCACGACCAGGTGATCGTGAAGGTTCGGGGGGCGGTAGCCGCCGCCATGGCTCCGGGTGGTTCGATTGCGGCGGCGAGTAGGAGGGTGTCGCTCGTGCCCGAGGGGCTACCCGAGAACATGGCCCGGGCTTCGAGCTGCTCCGAGGCGAACTGTCCCGGCTGGTGGCGGACGAGTCGCGAGATGAGCCGCCGCTGGCTCCGCCGCTGCTGCCGGGTCGGCACCGGCAAGGCCAGCGTGCCGAGGAACTGGTGCACGTTCATGACGCACCTCCGTGACCCCTGCTTCGATCGTAAGACGGGTTGGGCCGGGCCGCCACGACTGGGCGAACCAGCCGCCGGCGACGACCGCCTATTCATACGTGCCTCGCGTCTGATGGGTCGCGGGACCCGCTTTTCAGGCCGGATTTCTTCGGCCGGACGCCAGGCATTTGTTTTTTCTATGAAAGTGAGCAACTTATCTATTGATGCCAGAGCGGGGCGATTGCCAATGATGGTCTGTGGGGAAGGCATGTGCATGCCTCCGTTCGACGATCGCAGCAGGAGCCGTCTCATGTGTGGCACGAACCCGATGACGAACACCAATCGCCGGCACTGGCTGGCCGCCGTCGCGGCGAGCGGCGTCGTGGCGGCGCGGTCCTCGTGGGGCCGGGCCTCGAGCCCGGATCGGGCGCCGACGGCCGACATGAGCCCGGTCGAGGCCCTCGACTTTCTCCGGGCTGGCAACACCCGGTTCGTCGCCGGCCGGAGTGCCGCTCCGAATCGCGACATCGGGCGGCTCCGGGAGGTGGCGCCGCGGCAGACGCCGTTTGCCGCCTTTCTCGGCTGTGCCGACTCCCGGGTGCCGATCGAGATCGTTTTCGATCAGGGATTCGGTGACCTGTTCGTGACGCGGATCGCCGGCAACGTCGCCGCCACGGAGAACATCGCCAGCCTGGAGTTCGCCACGGAGGTGCTCGGCGCGAAGGTGCTCTATGTGCTCGGCCACACGTCGTGCGGCGCCGTCACGGCCGCGGCGAAGGCCGCGCCGGTGCCGGGGCAGATTTCGGCGCTCTTCCAGCACATCCGGCCGGCCGTGCGCGCCGCCAAGGGAGACGTGACAGCGGCGATCCACGAGAACGTGCGGCTTCAGGCCCAGACGCTGGTCGAGGGATCCACGGTGATCTCGTCGCTCGTGTCGTCCGGCAAGGTGATCGTGGCCGGCGGCGTGTTCGATCTCGAGACGGGCCTGGTGGAGACCATCGATCTGGCGTGACCGGCCCGGCGGTCACCGGAGGCGAGGCGGCGGTTCATGGACTGGCTCAACTACCATCACCTGCTCTACTTCTGGACAGCCGCGAAGGAGCAGGGTGTCTCGAAGGCCGCGGCGGCTCTCCACGTCGCCCAGCCGACCGTCACCGCGCAGGTGCGGGCGCTCGAGCGGGCGCTCGGCCAGCGGCTCTTCGAGCGGCAGGGCCGCAACCTCCGGCTCACGGCCGAAGGGGAGAAGGTGTTCCGCTACGCCGACGAGATCTTCTCGCTCGGCCGGGAACTGCTGCAGACGGTGAAGGGGGAGCCACAGCAGGCTCCGCGGCGGTTCCGGGTGGGTGTGTCCGACGCCCTGCCGAAGCTGACGACCTACCGGCTGCTCGAACCGGCCCTGGCGATCCAGCCGGCCTTCCGGCTGCACGTGCGGATCGATAAGACCGAGCGGCTGCTCGGCGAACTCGCGGTGCACGGCCTCGACATCGTGATCGCCGACACCCCGATGATGCCGAGCCTGCGGGTGCGGGCCTTCAGCCACCTGCTCGGCGAGACGACCATGTCGATCTACGGAGCGGCCGACCTGGCCCGGGCGATCCGCCGGGAGTTTCCCCGGTCGCTGCACGGCGCCCCGCTCCTCCTGCAGACGACGAACACGGCCGTCCGGCAGTCGCTCGACCAGTGGTTCGACGTCCACCAGATCGTGCCGACGGTGGTCGGCGAGGTGGAAGACATGGCGATGCTGCAGACCCTCGGTGAGCATGGTCTTGGCCTGTTCGCCGCCCCCACCGTGATGCGGAAGGAGATCTGCCACCGCCACCACGTGGCCTGGGTCGGTGAACTCGACAAGGTTCGCGAGAAATTCTATGCCATCTCGATCGAGCGGCGGATCACGCATCCCGCCGTGAAGCTGATCGCCGATCAGGCGAAGCGCCGGCTGTTCACGTGAGCCGATCTCGACGAAGCGCCCGCACCATGGGCTACGCTCTGCGAGGCCTCGATGCCCTGGTGGCCGAGGCGTCCACACGATCCGCGAAGTGGCCGGCGCATGCATGACATCGATCTCATTCTGACGCTGACGGGTGGACTGGCGGCCGCCCTGGTCCTCGGCACCATCACGCACCGCCTCCGGCTGTCGCCGATCGTGGGCTACATCCTGGCCGGTGTCGTGGTCGGGCCCGCCACGCCGGGATTCGAAGCGGATCGCTCGCTCGCCGAGCAGCTGGCGGAGATCGGCGTGATCCTCTTGATGTTCGGGGTGGGGCTCCATTTTCACTTCAAGGAGCTGCTCGCGGTGCGGCGCGTGGCGGTGCCGGGGGCGCTCGTTCAGAGTGGCGTGGCCACGCTCCTCGGCGCGATGGTCGGCCGGGTCCTGGGCTGGGATTGGCTGACGGCGATCATCTTCGGCGGCGCCCTGTCGGTCGCGAGCACCGTGGTGCTGGTCCGCGTGCTCTCCGACAACAACGAACTGCAGACGCGGGCGGGTCACATCGCGGTCGGCTGGCTCGTGGTCGAAGACCTGCTCACCGTCATCGCGCTGGTGATGCTCCCGGTGGTGGCCGGACCTGCGGCGACCACCCCGGCGGGAGTCGCCGCCGCGATCGCGGTGGCCGTCGCGAAGATGGCGCTGCTCGTGGTCCTGACCGTGGTCGTCGGAGGCCGCGTCGTCCCGTGGCTGATGGAGCGGATCGCCGCCACGCGTTCGCGCGAGCTGTTCACGCTCAGTTCGCTCGTCGTGCCGCTCGGGATCGCCGTCGGGGCGTCGCAGCTGTTCGGGGTGTCGATGGCGCTGGGAGCGTTTCTCGCCGGGATGGTCGTGGGCCGAAGCGAGTTTGGCCTGCGGGCCGCATCGGAGGCCCTGCCGATGCGGGATGCGTTCGCGGTGCTGTTTTTCGTGTCGGTGGGGATGCTCCTCGATCCGATCGCGGCGCTGCGGTCGCCGCTCGCCCTGGGCCTCGCCCTCCTCGTGGTGCTGGTGGCCAAGCCGGCGGCGGCGCTCGCCATCATCTTCACACTGGGCTATCCCCGCCGGGTCGCATTTCCGGTCGCCATAGCACTCGCCCAGATCGGTGAGTTTTCGTTCATCCTCGCCGCGCTCGGCACCCAACTCGGCGTGATGCACGGCGACGCCGTGAACACGCTCGTGGCGACGGCCATCGTGTCGATCACGCTCAACCCGCTTCTGGTGCGGGCCGGCGCCGGCGTCGAGCGCTGGCTGGTGCGGCGGCTGCCCGCCGGCGACGTCGCGGCCGGGGAGCCCGCGGCCGACGCCACGGACTCGAGCCAGCGGGCGATCGTCGTCGGCTACGGACCTGTCGGCCAGACGGTCACGGAGCTTCTGCTCGACAACGGGATCGAGCCCACGGTGATCGAGCTCAATCTCGACACGGTGCGGCGGCTGGAGGTGTTCGACGTCAAAGCCATCTATGGCGATGCCACCCGGCCGGAGGTGCTCGTGGAGGCGGGCGTGGCCCAGGCAGCGTACTTGCTGATCACGTCGGGGATGGGCGCCCTCGACGAGGAGATCATCCGCCGCGCCAAGGAATTGAACCCCGCCATCCACGTGCTCGCGCGGACTCGGTTCATCCATCAGCTCGCCAAGCTGCGGCAGGCGGGCGCCGCCGACGTGTTCGCGGCGGAAGGCGAGGTGGCGCTCGCGTTCACGGTGCGGATCCTCGAGCGCCTCGGGGCCACGGGTGAGCAGATCGACCGGGAGCGGCGGCGCGTCGAGGCGTTATTTCGCGAGGGGTAGTCGCAGGATGGACACGCCTCTGGCGAGGGGTTTGAGAAGGTCACAGACGCGGATGCAAGCCGTCACGGCGGTGGTTGCCGAGTGCCGCGTGCTACCATCAGGGTGACAGTCGCGGTCTCGCGAGGTCCTTCTCCGGAGATCAGGGCAGCCATGACCACACCCATGAACCGTCCCTCACGCATGGCCGCCGCTGGCCTTTGCTCGCTGGCTGCCATGATGGCCGTAGGGCTCGCGCCCGCTTCCGGACAGGGCGGCACGTGGAACGTGACTCAAGCCACCTGGGGCACGACATCGGCGGTCGGTTCCTTCGCCTGGGCGATCGACCAGGCGAATAATTCGCTCACGAACGACGTGATCTCGATCGACTCGAACCTGCAGATCGACGTCGACGGCGCCACGGGCTACAGCTCGATCTTCAACCTCGCCACGATCACCCGCTCGGTGACGATCCTCGGCCACAACGCGACGCTCGTCGGCAATCCGGTGTTCTTGACCAACGGAGGGCAACCCGTGACCAAGAACAACCCTCAGGAGTATCTGCCCGGCGCGGGAGACATTCTCATCGAGCCGTCCTATTCGTTCGCGAAAATCGGCTCCAGCGGCGCGGACAACAGCGGCCTCCACGTCACCATTCAAGACCTCAACACCGACGGCCTCAACCGCTTCGCGCGGGTCGAGAGAAACGCCGCGCTCGACTACGTGAACGGGGGAATCACCAAGTCGGTGAACTTCACCGGCAACGCCGCAGTCACGCCGGGATTCGACGTCGCCACGGGTGGCACGCTGACCGCCGACCGGCTCACGGTCACGAGTGCCTCCGCGCTCAATGGTGGTGGCGTCACGGGCTTCTTCGGCGGACTCGACGCCACGCTCAACATCTCTCGCGCCAACGTCTCGGACTCGAGCACGGGAGGGGCCGTCGTGCTCGCCGGCGGCACCGCCAACGTCGTCAGTTCGATCTTCTACGGGTCCGGGGGCGTCACGGCCGTGGCCGGAGTCGCGGTGCCAACGGCGACGGTGAACGTCGTCAACACCGCGGCCTACCTGGCTGGCCCGCTCAATGGCGGGGACGACAAGTCGTTTGTGACGAACAAGTTTTCGGCGGGGGCGGGAGCCGTGATCAATCTCCAGGCCAGCACGGTCGTCGCCGACCTTGTCTCGCTGACCACCGGTACGGCCGATGCCACCGGCACACCGCTCAACGCCGACGGGGGATCCATCAACCTCGTGTCATCGGCCGTCATGGCCACCGTGGACGAGGACTCGCTTCCGGGGCAGATCGCCTACAGCACCTCGAACGGCGGAACACTTTCTGCGGATGCGTTCAGTTGGGTCAGGCCGACGCCCGCCCAGTCGGGAGCGGCGCTGAAGGCGTTGTTCGGGCAACCAGGACTGCTGACCGGGTCCACGGGCCTCGGCGTGACCGTCCTTTCGCCGAGCCCGCTCGTCGAGATGGCCCTCCCGTATCCCGAGGGCACGTACCCGTTGAGTGGCGGAGTGCTGATCGGCGTGGTGCCCGACGCGAACGGCGTGAACAAGCTGATCAACCCGATCGATGGAACCACGATCCTTACGGACGCGTTCGGCGACCCGCGAACGACCGGGGGCTTTCGCAACACCGGGGCGGTGGAACTCCGGTCGGTTCCCGAGCCCACCACCATTACCTTTGCCGTTGCCGCGAGCCTGATCGGCCTGCAGCTCCGGAGGCGACGCGCGGGCCAGGCCACGTGAGGCCGTTTGCCACCAGCTGGCCTCACGGTGGATTGCCCACACGCGGCCTGTGGTTGGAACCTTCTCGTCGTGATGCGGCCGGCAGCGTTGTCCGCGTTCAGATCAGTTCGACGACCGTCTGTCCGGAGTCGAAGGCGGCGACGATCGTGTGGTTCGTCTGTTGGGCAGCGTAGGCGAAAAAAGTAGGCCCGGTGTGATTCGAACACACGACCAAGGGATTATGAGTCCCCTGCTCTAACCGCTGAGCTACGGGCCCGAAGGCTTGTCAGGGGAAGGCCCCGACGATCGTCATCGCCCCTCCGCCGGCATCTCTCCCTGCTCCTCGATCGCGAACAGGTTCTTCTGCGAGGCCACGAAGAGCGTGCCGTTGGCGGCCGTCGGCACCGACCAGACCGGCGAGCCGAGGCGGATGTCGGCGAGGTGCTCGCGGTCGCGACCCGCGCGGAGCACCGTGAGGCCCCGCCGCGTGCCCACGTACACCTTGCCGTCCGCGACGAGCGTCGACGACCAGATCTCGTCCCGCGTGTCGTACACCCAGACGAGCTGACCGGTCGCCGCGTCGAGGCAGTGCACCTTGCCGGCGTGCTCCGCGGCATAGACCAGGCCGTCCACCACCGAGACGGTCGAGAGCGAGCGGCCGATGCCGAGATACCGCCAGACGACTCCCGTCTCGCTCACGTCGCCCGCGCCGTCGGCCCGCAGGCAGGTGAGCGCTCCGCGGCCGGCGCCGTGCACCGGGTCCTGGCCGATGGTCACGTAGATCTTCCCGTCGTGAAACACGGGGGAGCCGATGATCTCGTTGGGGCTCACGAGCATGCCGTCGCCATCGAGCGTCCGCGGACCGCCACGCACGAGCGCCCAGTAGTCGATCGGCTCGCCGCCCCGGGAACGGTAGCCCGGAGGATTGCAGTCGCACTTCCAGGCCTGGCGGAACACTGCGGTGGCGTCGCCCGCCGGCGGGGCGAGTTCGAAGCCGTAGCAGCAGCCGTCGCCACCACCGTAGACCACGAGCTCGCGGTCACCGGCCGGCGCGAGCGTGGGGGACGACCACTGGCCGTGAAACGTGGCGGCGCTGATCGCGCCGTCGTCGCGGGCGATCAGGCGGCCGGTCTGCTTGTCGAGCGCCACCAGCGACGCCGCCGTGGGGAGCACGATCTTGCCGTCGTAGACGCCGTTGCCCGTGCCCACGTAGGCGCAGTCGCCGGCCACGAGGATCGAGCAGTTGGTGGCGTCGTGCGGAAACACGGGCAGGTCGCGGAGCATGTCGAACCGCCAGATGATGTCGGCGTCGGTGGGGCCGAGCTCGATCGGCTTGGCCGTCGACGGCACCATGAACGAGGCCTCGTCGGTGAACGGTCCGTCGTTGCCGTCGGCCAGACCGTCGGCATCGAGGCAGATCGCCTCGCAGCGGTTGGTGACGAGATACACGCGGTCGCCCTCGACCGTGGCCGTGGAGCAGATCCCAAGCTTCATGGCGTCGAAATCCTCGCTCACCTTGGAGCGGTCGATCTCGAGCTTGGGCGTGACGAGCCGCCAGAGCAGGCCGCCCGTCCGCTCGTCGAGGCACATCAGCACGCCCCCCTCGGTTGTCTCGAAGCGGGGGTCGTCGATCTCCTCGTCGTTGGTGCCCACGTACACGCGGCCGTCGGCGACGACGGCGCTGGAGTAGTTTTCACCGCCGATCCGGGCGACCCAGCGGACGTTCTTCGACGTGGTCGGGTCGATGCCGAGGTGATCGCGGCGCCGCTTGCCCGGATGAAAGGTGGCGGGGAGGCCGGTTTCCGCCGACGCGAGGTTTCGCCGGGAGCCGCCGCCCCACTGGGGCCAGTCGCCGCCGCGAGCCGGGGTGACCGCGAGCGTCGCCGCCACGACCGCCACCACAGACAACAGCACAGATCGAACCATGATGGATGCCGTTCCCGAGAGGCCCTGCTCCGGCTCCGCCCGCCGAAGAATCGTCCATCGTAGACTCGGTCGCCGGGCCGCACCAATGGCCGCGGCCCACCGCCGTGGATCGGGCGGGGTGCGGGCCGTCAGCGGGCCGGCGCCGCGGGCGGGTCGATCCGCTTGAACAGGCGGAAGAAGTCGCTGTCGGTGGTCAGCACCACCGTCGAATCGCTGCCGAGCGTCTTGGAGTAGGTGTCGAGCGTCTGCAGGAAGGCGTAGAAGTCGGCCGCCGCGGGGCTCGAGGCGTAGGCCCGGGCGGAGACCTCGGAGGCCTTCGCCTCGGCGGTGCCCCTGATCTCCTGCACCTTGCGGTAGGCGTCGGACTGGATCCGCTGGAGGTCCTTCTCGCGACGCCCCTCGATCTTCGCCGCTTCGCCGGCCCCCTCCGAGCGGAACCGCTCCGCGATCTGCATCCGCTCCGAGATCATCCGGTCGTAGATCTTCTCGATCACGCCGTCCTTGTAGTTCACCCGCTTGACGCGGACGTCGAGCAGCTCGATGCCCCAGATCCCCATCTTGGGCTTGGCGGCGGCGAGAATCTCCTGCTCGAGCTCCATGCGGCCGAACTGGATCGGCGGCAGCGTGCCCACCGTCGCCGAGGCTTCGGCGAGCGTCGCATCCTGCTCCGGCTTCCGCGTCTTGTCGGATCGCACCAACTCGATCAGGTCGTGGCGGGCCACGACGTTGCGGGTCTCGCTGCCGATGATGTCGTCGATCCGCGAGAGGGCGCTCCGCTCGTCCCGCAGGCTCTGGAAGTAGACGAGCGGATCGACGATCCGCCAGCGGGCGAACGTGTCCACGACGACGTAGAGCTTGTCGCGGGTGGTCATCTCGCTCGGTGCGCCGTCCCACTCGAGGATCCGCTTCTCGAAGCGGTTGGCCTGCTGCACGAAGGGCACCTTGAAGTGCAGGCCCGCCCCGTCGGTGGCCTCTTTGTTGGAGTTGATCGGCGCGCCGATCGGGCGGCCGAACTGCGTGAGCACCACCTGCTCGGTCTGATCCACCGTGTAGGCACAGCCGAACACGAGCACGCCGAGGGCCAGAGCCGCGACGGCCCCGAGCGGTGAGAACAGCCAGTCGGCGAGCCGCCGCGACCAGGAGAGCAGCGGATGGTTGATCGGCAGCGGGCTCATCGCTCGGTCCTCCGGGCTTCGGCCCGCGGGGCCGGCAGGTTCATCAGCGGCAGGAACTGCTTGGCGTCTTCGTCGAGGATGATCTTGCCGCCGAGCTTCGGAAGCACGTCGGCCATCGTCTCGAGATACAGCCGCCGGCGGGTCACCTCGGGGGCCTTCTCGTATTGCTCGAGGAGCGCCCGGAAGCGGGCCACGTCTCCCTCGGCCTCGTTGACCCGCTTGAGGGCGTAGCCTTCGGCGTCACGGAGCTTCCGCTCGGCCTCGCCACTCGCCCGCGGCACCACCTTGTTGTATTCGCCGTTGGCCTGGTTGATCATCTGCTCGCGCTCCTGCTGGGCGCGGTTGACTTCGTCGAACGACTTCTGCACCGGCGTGGGCGGGTGCACGTTCTTGAGCTGCACCTGCTGGACGCGGAGCCCCATCTGCAGCTCCTGCACCAGCGCCGTGAGCTTGGCGATGGCGTCGGTCTCGATCCCCTGGCGGCCGATCGTGAGCACTTCGTCCACGGTGCGGTCGCCCACCACCTCCCGCATCACGCTCTCGGAGAGGTCGCGGAGCGTCGGGCCGGGCTCCCGCATGTTGAAGAGGTAGGCCTCCGGGTCGGCGATCTCGTACTGCACCACCCACTCGACGTGGGCCGCGTTGAGGTCGCCGGTGACGATGTCGCTCTCCCTCGCCTGCTCGGCCGACACCTGATCGGGGTTCGTCGCCCCCGGTGAGCCGAAGCCAAACTCCATTTTCAGCTGCCGCTTCACCGGGAGGATCGTGACGGTGTCGATGCCGAAGGGAAGCTTGAACCGCAGCCCCGGGCCGACGGTGCCGATCACCTTCCCGAATCGTTGCACGACCCCCACGCTCTCGGGCCCGACGGTGTACACGCCGCGGGCCAGGCCGGCCGCGAGGAACGCGACCACCGCGAGGGCGGCGAGCCCGCGGACGTCGAAGGCGGGGGCCCCGCCGCGGTTGATCGAGAAGGGCTGGCGGGGATCGGCCATGGGGGATGGAGCCCGGATGGGGGTGGATCGGATGCCACTCAGTCTTACCCTCGCCGGCCGGGCGGGTCGAATCGGCGGAAAACCGACTGGCTGAGGGGCAACGATCGTGGGAAAATGCCGGCATGAAGCCTGCGTGGATGCTGCTCGCTGTCGTCGTCGTCGGGTCGCTCAGCCGACCGTGCCGGGCCGACGGCCCCGACTTCGCCCGCGAAGTGCGGCCGATCCTCTCGAACCGCTGCTTCAAGTGCCACGGCCCTGACGCCGACCACCAGGAGGCCGGGCTGCGGCTCGATGTCCGCGAGGCGGCGCTCGCTGAACTCGACAGCGGCACGCGGGCGATCGTGCCCGGCCATCCCGACGACAGCGAGATGATCGCGCGGATCACGAGCACCGATCCCGACCTCGTGATGCCGCCACCTCACACGAAGGTGACGCTGACGGCCGACGAAAAGCGGATCCTCGCGGCGTGGATCGCAGCCGGCGCCGAATACCGCACGCACTGGGCGTTCGTGAAGCCGGAGCGGACGCCCGTGGCCGCCGCGGAAAACGACTCCTGGTCGCGAAACGACATCGACCGCTTCGTCCTCGGCAGGCTGCGCCGGGAAGGGCTGGCCCCGGCTCCCGAGGCCGACCGGGCCACGCTCTGCCGTCGCGTGCACCTCGATCTCGTCGGCCTCCCCCCCACGCCCGCCGAACTCGCCGCCTTCCTCGGCGACCGATCGCCCGACGCCTACGACCGCCTCGTCGATCGGCTCCTCGCCAGCCCACGGTATGGCGAGCGCTGGGCCCGGCGCTGGCTCGATCTCGCCCGCTATGCCGACACCAACGGCTACGAAAAGGACCGCGATCGCTCGATCTGGCCGTATCGCGACTGGGTGATCCGCGGCCTCAACGACGACATGCCGTTCGACGAGTTCACGATCCGGCAGGTGGCCGGCGACCTGCTCCCCGCCGCCACCCCCGACGACATCGTGGCCACCGGCTTCCACCGCAACACGATGATCAACGAGGAGGGGGGCATCGACCCGCTCGAGTTCCGCTACCTCGCGATGGTGGATCGCGTGGGCACCACCGGGGCCGCCTGGCTCGGCCTGACGACCGCGTGCGCCCAGTGCCACACGCACAAGTTCGACCCGCTGACCCACACCGACTACTTCGCGCTCATGGCGCTGCTCGACAACGCCGACGAACCGGAGTGGACGATCCCGTCGGCGGACCGCGACCGGCGGCAGGCCGAGATCCGCGGCCAGATCGCCGCCGCCTGGGACGCGCTGCCGGCACGGCTGCCCGACCTCGACCCCCAGCTTGCCGACTGGGATCGCGAGGAGTCGCGGCGGGCGGTCGCCTGGACGGTGGCGCGGCCCGTGCAGGCGACGTCGAGCCTGCCGCATCTCGTCGTCCGCGACGACGGCAGCGTGCTTGCCGGCGGCGACGTCACCAAGACCACCGTCTACGAGCTCACGCTGCCTCCTGCCGCCGCGGAGACACGATCGATCCGGCTCGAGGTGCTGCCGGACGAGAGCCTCCCCGCCCATGGCCCCGGCATGATCTGGTACGAGGGGGCGAAGGGGGATTTCTTCCTGTCGGAGTTCGAGGTGATGGCGGGCGGCCGGCGGATCGCGGTTGCGAAGGCCACGCAGTCGTACGCCGGCAAGCCGTCGAGCAGCAAGGACGAGAGCTCCGCGGCCAAGACGATCGACGGCGACATGTCGAGCGGCTGGGGCATCGATCGCATGCAGGGCCGGCCGAACGCCGCGGTCTACGTGCTCGCCGAGCCGGTGCCCGCGGGAACGGCCGTGAGCGTGACGCTGCGATCGGAGCGGCACTACGCCTGCGCGGTTGGCTGCTTCCGCCTCTCGGTGTCGCTGCGGTCCGACGCCGAGGCGCGGGGCCACACGGCCGCCGAAGAGGCCGCGCTCGCGACGCCCGCAGACGCGCGTTCGCCGGCCGAGGCTGATCTCGTGCGGCGCCGCTTCCTGGAGACGAGGCCGGAGCTCGCCAAGCCGCTCGAGGAGATTCGCCGGCTGGAAGACAGCCTCCGCGAGGGCACCACCACGCTCGTGCTTCGCGAACGACCGGCCGCCAATCGCCGCGTGACGCATCGGCGGCACCGCGGGGAGTTCACGCAGCCCGAAGAGGCGGTGCAGCCCGCCGCACCGGCCTTTCTCCCGCCGCTGTCGGCCGACGGCCCGGCCGATCGCCTGGCCCTCGCCCGCTGGCTCGTCTCCCCCGGCCATCCGCTCACCGCCCGCGTGGTCGTCAATCGCCACTGGCAGGCGCTGTTTGGCCGCGGGCTCGTGAAGACGCTCGAGGATTTCGGATATCAGAGCGAGCCGCCGAGCCATCCCGAACTGCTCGACTGGCTGGCAGTGACGTTCATGCACGACCTCGACTGGTCGATGAAGCGGCTGCATCGGCTGATGGTGACGAGCGCCACCTACCGGCAGTCCTCGGCCGTGACGCCTGAACTCGCCGCCCGCGACTCCGACAACGTGCTGCTCGCCCGTGGTCCGCGGGTGCGGCTCGAGGCCGAGGTGATTCGCGACTCGCTGCTCGCGGCCGCGGGCCTGCTCTCGACGAAGATGTATGGTCCGGGCGTGCGGCCGCCGCAGCCCGAGGGCGTGACGGAGGTGGCCTACGGGAACCCCAAGTGGGTGGAGAGCGAGGGGGAGGACCGCCATCGCCGCAGCATCTACACCTTCCAGAAACGAACGGCGCCCTTCGCGATGACGGTGACGTTCGACGGCCCCACCGGCGAGGCCTGCCTGGTGCGTCGCGACGTCTCGAACTCCGCGCTCCAGGCCCTCACGCTCCTCAACGACCCGATGTTCGTCGAAGTGGCTCGGGCGCTGGGCGATGCGGCCCGGCAGGCGGGCGCGAACGACCCGGCCCGCCTCGCCGAACTCGGTCGCCGGCTGCTCTCGCGCGACTTCGACGCCGAGGAGCAGGCGGTGCTCGCCGACTACCTGGCGACCCAGCGGCGGCGGCTCGCGGCGGGGGAACTCGACGCTGCGAAACTCGTCGGCGGCGCCGGTCCGGATATCGTGGAACGGGCCGCCTGGATGCTCGTGGCCCGGGCGGCGATGAACCTCGACGAGGCGATCGTGAAGCGATGAACACCCGACCGAGTCACCTGCTCGACATCACGCGGCGGCACTTCTTCCACGACTGCGGGATCGGCGTGGGCAAGATGGCGCTGGCCGGACTGCTGGCCGAGTCGCAGGCGAGGCCAGCGGCGGCAGCGGCCGTCGCCCCCGTGAGCCCGCTCGCCCCGAGGCCGCCGCACGGGCCCGGCCGGGCCCGGGCCGTGATCCAGCTCTTCATGGCGGGCGCCCCCAGCCAACTCGACCTGTTCGACCACAAGCCGAAGCTCGCCGCTCTCGAAGGCCAGCCGATCCCGCCTGAGGTGATCGGCGGCCAGCGGTATGCGTTCATCCGCCCCGATGCGGCGGTGCTCGGACCGCAGTATCGCTTCGCGCGGCACGGTCAGAGCGGGGCGGAACTCTCCGAGATGCTCCCGCACCTCGCCCGGGTGGTGGACGACATCGCGATCGTGAAGAGCTGTCGCACCGACCAGTTCAACCACGCCCCGGCGCAGATCTTCATGAACTGCGGCTTCGCCCAGCCCGGCCGGCCGAGCATGGGATCGTGGGTGACCTACGGCCTCGGCAGCGAGAGCCGCGACCTTCCGGCGTTCGTGGTGATGAGCACGGGGTCGGGGATCAGCGGCGGCAGCGCCTGCTGGTCGAGCGGCTTCCTGCCGAGCGTCTACTCTGGCACGCGGTTTCGCAACAAGGGCGCCCCGATCCTCGACGTGGAGTCGCCCGAGGGGGCCGACGGCCGGCTCGCCGCCGACACACTCGACGTGGTCGCGGCGCTCAACCGCCGCCGGCTGGGCATCGACGGCGACCCGGAGATCGCCACGCGGATCGCCGCCTACGAGATGGCCCATCGGCTACAGACGTCGGCGCCGGAACTGATGAACCTGGCAGACGAGAGCCCCGAGACCCTCGCCCTCTACGGGTGCACGCCCGAGGAGGCGAGCTTCGCGCGGGCCTGCCTGATCGCCCGCCGGCTGGTGGAGCGGGGCGTGCGGTTCATCACGATCTACCACGAGGGCTGGGACGGCCACTCCGACGTGAAGGGCAACGTGAAGAAGAACTGCGCGGCGACCGACCGGGCGAGCGCCGCCCTCGTGGCCGACCTCAAGCGCCGCGGCCTGCTCGACCAGACGCTCGTGGTCTGGGGGGGCGAGTTCGGGCGGACGCCGATGGTGGAGGCGAGCGCCGTGCTCGGCCGCTCCAAGGGCCGCGACCACCACCCCAACGCCTTCACGATGTGGCTGGCCGGGGGGGGGATCCGCGGGGGCGTCACGTACGGCGAGACCGACGAGCTCGGCTTTCACATCGCCCGCGACGAGGTCCACGTCCACGACCTGCAGGCCACGATCCTCCACTGCCTCGGCCTCGACCACGAACGGCTCACCTACCGCTATCAGGGACGCGACTTCCGGCTCACCGACGTGCATGGCCACGTGGTCAGGGGCATCCTCGCCTGAGTAGGATGGTTCGGTGGTGGGCGATCGTCATACGGACGGTCGCGGCCCGTGCCGAATCCTCGGAGGCTTTCCATGCTGCGGTCGTGTCTGGCGATGGTGCTGCTCTGCGTCGCGATGGTGTCGGGTGGCTGGCCGACGGCGTGGGCTGATGATCCCTGGCTCGACGTCGCCGGCGGTGAAGGCCCCGGCAAGGGCAAGCGCGTCGTACTCGTGAGCGGCGACGAGGAATACCGCAGCGAAGAGGCGCTCACGCAGTTGGCGAAGATCCTCGCCACGCGGCACGGCTTCGACTGCCGCGTGGTCTAC